>Ga0172375_10012182_pt1 | contig 10810 bp, 7 predicted proteins | sample LakKiv1m_FD_114537 | JGI IMG/M metagenome (GOLD analysis project Ga0172375, IMG submission 114537) | Freshwater microbial communities from Kabuno Bay, South-Kivu, Congo - kab_092012_11.1m | ecosystem: Environmental > Aquatic > Freshwater > Lake | place: Democratic Republic of the Congo... | reverse complement strand
CGGCAGGCGGAGATGGTGTTCGGCTGGTCCAGCGAGGAGATACTCGGCAAGGACTTCTTTTCGTTCCTTCTTCCCGCTTCCGCGCTTCCTGCCGTGGCTGGGGTCGTGGACGCGTTGCTGGCCGGGAATCTTCCTAGCCGGTCAATCAACGAAAACCTCACGAAATGTGGCGAAACAATCCTGTGCGAGTGGAATAATTCCATTCAGTGCGATAGCCAGGGCAAGGTCATCGGCGTCATCTCGCTTGCCCTGGACATCACCAAGCAGAAGCGTGACGAGAATGCTTTACGTCTGTTCAAGGATTCTGTGGAAGGCTCTTCTGACGCCATCGGAATGTCTACGCCTGAAGGAAAACATTACTACCAAAACAAGGCATTTGACGAGCTATTCGGAGATATTGGCGAGAATCCTCCTGCAACGCTATATGTGGACCACGAAGTAGGTCGAGAGGTGTTTCGAACGATCATGGCCGGTGGGCAGTGGACGGGCGAAGTACAGATGAACGCCAAAAACCGGCAGATACTGACAGTATTCCTGCGTGCCTACGCGAGCAAGGACAGTACGGGTCGCGTTTCGGCGCTGGTCGGTGTCCATACCGACATTACCGCGCGACGAAATGCGGAAGAGGCGGTGAAAGTTGCCGAAACTCGCTATCGGAGTCTCTTTGAATCCATGGAGAATGGTTTTGCGTTACATGAAATTATTCTCGATGAGGCGGGTGTTCCTTGCGATTACCGCTATCTTGAGGCGAACCCGGCTTTTGAAAGGCTCACGGGGCTCTCCGTCAAGGATATCGTCGGTCGGCGAATCATGGAAATCGCACCCGAGACTGAGCGCCATTGGATCGACACCTTTGGACGCGTGGCAATGACCGGTGAGGTAATTCATTTCGAGAACCACTGGAGTCTTCGGGAGGCGTATTTCGATGTCATCGCGTATTGCCCCGCTCCCGGGCAATTCGCCTGTGTCTTCACGGACATCACCGAGCGAAAAAGGGACGAGGAGGAGTTGACACACTACCATTATTACCTCGAGGAGTTGGTCAAGAGCCGAACCCGGCAGATTGAGGATGCGAACAAAGAGCTGGAATCTTTCACCTATTCGGTCTCGCACGATCTCAAGGCGCCTTTGCGGGCGCTTTCCGGATTTTCGCGCATCCTGCTTGAGGATTGCGCCGCCCAGCTTGATGCGAACGGCCGGCACGCGGTGGATGTCATAAGTTCAAGCGCCATTCGCATGGGACAGCTTATCGAGGATCTTCTCAGGTTTTCGCACCTTGGCCGCCAGAAAGTGGCGACCGAGCGGACGGACATGAAAGCGGTTGCCGTATCCGTATGCAATGACTTGAAGAATGGCATTAATGATGATCGCAATGTCCAGATGGACATACAGGTTCTTCCTGAAGCGTTTGTGGACTCGAGCATGATCAGGCAGGTTTTCGAGAACCTGGTTTCAAACTCAATTAAATTTTCGCGGCCAATCAAGAATGCGCATATTGTGATCGGGGGCGAGTCCGGCGAAAAGGAAAACACATATTTTGTCAGGGATAACGGCGTGGGTTTCGATATGCAGTATGCCGGCAAGATGTTCGGCGTGTTCCAGCGCTTGCACGGAAAAGCGGAATTCGAGGGGACAGGCGTCGGCCTGGCAATAGTGCAGAGGATCGTCCAGAAGCATGGAGGGCGCGTCTGGGCTGAAGGAAAAGTCGGGGAAGGGGCAATGTTCTATTTTTCACTGCCAAAGGGAGGTGACGTATGAACAACAACATAGCGGACAGGTTTGTCGAGATACTGCTGGTTGAAGATGACCCGAACGATGCGGAGCTCACGATTAGAGCGCTGAAACGCAATAACCTCGCAAATAATGTGTATCATGTGCAGGACGGCGCTGAAGCGCTTGATTTCATATTCTCCAGAGGCGCGTTCAAGGATCGCGCCGGGAGCAGGTTGCCGAAAGTGATACTGCTCGATCTGAAGCTCCCGAAAGTGGACGGCATGCAGGTTCTGCGCTCAATCAGGGCGGACAAGGAAAAGGGACTTATACCTGTCGTTGTACTTACATCATCTAAAGAAGAATCGGATCGGCTTAAAAGTTATGGACTTGGCGCCAACAGTTATATCGTCAAGCCGGTGGAATTTGACAAATTTGTCGAGGCGGTTTCATCGTTGGGGCTCTACTGGCTGCTATTAAACCAGTCGCCGTACAAAGGTTGATAAATAAGGAGGACAAAATGAGCGCTCGCCCTGAGAATACTCCCTTAAGAATTCTTGTTGTGGAGGATACCGATGCGGATGCGGAACTCATGGAGAAACAATTGCGCAGAGATGGAATTGTTTTCACCATGCGGCGCGTGGAAGATAAGAGTTCGCTCGCAAATGAATTGACGGATTTTGCGCCGAATATAGTTCTCGTTGATTTGCGTCTCCCATCATTGGATGGAAATGATGTTATTGATTTTGTCCGTGAACATTATCCCGACCTCCCGGTGGTTGTCGTATCCGGTACAATAGGTGAACAGCTTGCCGTCGAGACCTTGAAACGCGGCGCGGCGGATTATGTATTGAAGAACAATCTTGTCCGCCTGTCTTACGCGGTAAAAAGGACGCTGGCCGAGGCTGATGAACGATCGCGAAGAAAACGTGCAGAAGCTGCCCTGAGTCATCGCGAGAAAATGGATGCAATCGGGCACCTCGCCGGAGGCGTTGCGCACGACTTCAACAATCATCTTGTCGGGATCATGGGTTTTGCTGAGTTGCTTGTGGAAAAGATTGACGACCCGGAATTGAAAGGCAGCGCGTCAAATATTCTGAGTTCCGCAGCCCGTGCCGCGGAATTGACCCGTCAATTGCTCGCATTCAGCCGCAAGGGGAAATTCCTTAATGCGCCTGTTGATGTGCACGAGGTTATTGCCGAGGTGGTTGCTTACCTGCAGCGGAATATTGACAAGCGAATCATGTTGAAGCAGGAACTTGAGGCCGCCTCGACAGTAGTGCTGGGCGATCCCACACAGATCCGGAATATCCTCCTTAATCTTGCAGTTAATGCCGCTGAAGCCATGCCGGATGGCGGCTGTATCACTCTGGCCACGGATCTGGTTCAGGTGGAGGGCAATACTCCGGACAGGGAACTTCTGACGGGCAAGTATATCAGGATTGATGTCATTGATACCGGTAACGGGATGGATGAAACCACGATGAAAAGGCTTTTCGAGCCGTTCTTCTCAACAAAGGAAATAGGCAAAGGCACCGGATTGGGTTTGGCGTCGGCATATGGCGCAGTACAAAACCATGGCGGCACCATTCTGGTTCAGAGCAAGCCCGGGAAGGGGAGCACGTTCAGCGTTCTTTTGCCTGTGCATGCAATGCCCCTGCAAATCACGCCGGATGTCCCTCAGGTCAATTCCTCTGCGCCGGCAAATCCGCACGGCCGGATAATGATTGTTGACGATTCGGCAAGTATATTGGAAATCACCGCAAAAATGCTGCGCAACGAGGGTTATGACACCCTTGCGTATCTTGATCCGGTCGAATCTCTCGAAGCATATCGCAATGATTGGCGCCGGATTGATCTAGTCATCTTTGACTACATGATGCCGCGAATGTCCGGCCGTGATCTGTATCAAGCCATGCGTGTGATCAATCCGTCGGTGAAGACAATCTTGATTTCGGGGTATTGCCTTGACGACGAGGCCCAGGAAATAATTGATATGGGAGTCCGGTTTTTTATCCAAAAACCATTCCAGAAACGGGACTTGCTGCAGAAGATCAATGACTCGCTGGGCACTTAAACCCGCGTTTGATAAATACGGTTGGATTCCGTAGAAGCGGCGCCTCGCCGCTTCCATTACGCGACGAGGGCGTCGCGTCTACGTGGTAACTTGCCTGAACACTTTCAATTGGCTTCGAGGGGGCGTGGCACTGCTGTCCTCACGCTTCGAGGGGTCAGCCCTCAAGCTCCCTCGAAGCTCTTGATCGGTTACGTCTCCGATATTGGCCGGGCGGGTTGTTGAAAATGCGGCGAAAGGTTCGGGACATGGAATACTCGTCACCCAGTCCGGCGCGTATGGCAATCTCCTTGAGTGGCAGTCTTGTGCTCATGACAAGCTCCCGGGCGTATTCGCTACGCATGACGCATACGTCTTCCATCGGCGTCCGTCCGGTTGCTTCGCGATACAACCGCAGGAAATGAAATTTGCTTAGATCTCCAACCTTTGCCAGGTCGTCCAGTGTCAGCATATCGGCGATATGGCTCCGGATATGACGGCGAACACTTGCAACCATGGGTTGGTCCTCTTTACCCAGGCTCCGTAGGATCTCAGCAAGGATGGCCTGTAAAAAATAATGCCGCTGCTCAATGGCCGCAGCGCTGGACGCGTCACGATCGGCGTAGATCCGGGCAACAATCTCCCGTATTACATGGCGGGCATCCTGAATCACCGTTACCGGCATTCTGTCCATGCCCGGGCAGGTAAAAGCCATAAAAATACTATGAAGAGGGAATTTCGGGTCCGACCATTCCTCATGCTCAACACCGGCCGGGTAAATAAAAACCGATCCAACTCCGGCATGCATTTTCCTGTTGCCTTCTGCAACTGTTATGGCGCCATCCACCGGAACGATAAGCTCGTGGTTCGGATGATGCGCTATGGGACAGTGCCATGCAGGGTCAGGAAGAATCTGGCCGACGCTAAGCAGCCGCGCCTGCGGTATGTGCTGAACAGCAAACATATCGTTTAGAATAGCAATATATGACAAATAATAGCAAGTCCAACCATTGAGTATATATCCGGAACATGTTGATATACGTGCCTCTTGAGCGTTTTAAGCTTCATTAACGTGTGTGCAAATAACAGCAATTGATGCGTTAGGAGGAGCAGATGGCAAAAATAGCGATGATTGGTGCTGGGAGCCTAGTGTTCTGCAAAACGCTTATGTCCGACTTTCTGGCCACTCCGGCTCTGAAGGGTAGTGAATATCGGCTTATGGCGCTCAGCCATGAACGCCTGGACAAGATGCACTCCTTTGTCAAGCGGATGATTGCCGACAACAAGATTGATGCAACAGTCAAGGCAACCACCGACCGGCGCGAAGCGCTTAAGGGCGCGGATTACGTGGTTGTGATGATCCAGGCCGGGGGTGTTGCGGAGTTCAAGCAGGATTATGAGATCCCCATGAAGTACGGAGTGGATAACTGTATTGCCGACACTATGGGACCGGGCGGCGTGTTCCGCGCGCTGCGCCACATTCCGGCCTTGCTGGATATTGCCCGCGATATGCAGGAGCTTTGTCCGAATGCGATCCTTTTCAACTACGCCAATCCGATGGCCATCTGCTGCTGGGCGCTGGGTCGTGTGCAGGGGCTCCAGTTCGTCGGCCTTTGCCATGGCGTCCAAACAACCATGGACATGATTGCAAGTTATGTGGAAGTGAAGAAGGATGAGATAGACTTCACGGCCGCCGGAATCAATCACATGGCCTGGTTCCTGAAACTCGAGCACCAGGGCAGGGATCTTTATCCGATGCTGAAGAGGAATTTCGAGAAACCGGGCTATTATGTAAACGAAAAGGTACGCGGCGAAGTCATGCGGCATTTCGGGTATTTCATGACCGAGAGCACGGGTCATCTCTCAGAGTATCTTCCGTACTTCCGGAAGAACAGGAAGGCATTGGACCTGTATTGTGACGAACCGGCATTCGGCGGCGAAACCGGCGCTTACTACAAGTATTGCGCAATGCTGGCCGAGAAGTTTGCGAAAATGGATCCGCTTTCGATCGAGTCCACAAAGATCGGCATGCGCAGCGCGGAGTATTGCTCGCACATAATCGAAGCGAAGGAAACAGGCAATATCTTCCGCCTGAATGGAAACATCCGGAACGACGGTTTCATCACGAACCTGCCAAACGGTTGCTGCGTGGAGGTTCCGATTTACGTGGATCGCATGGGACTGCATCCGACCGTGATCGGCAATCTGCCCCCGCAATGCGCAGCGCTGAACATGACGAATGTCCTGGTGCAGGGGCTCACGGTTGAAGCGAGTTTCACGGGCGATCCCGAGCTGGTAATGCAGGCAGTGGCGCTCGATCCGCTCACATCCGCCGTGCTTACGCTGGATGAAATACGCAGGATGGTCGGAGAGATGCTTGACGCCGAGGCGAAATACCTGCCGCAGTTCGCGGGCAGGAAACTGCGCCAGGTTCCGGCCATCAGCGTGCCGAAAAACGTTAAGCGGAAGGAAGTTCCGCTTGATCCGGCGTTGGCAATCGCAAACCGGTTCGGGAAGCTTGCAAAGGCTTAACAATCATGCGGCGCTTGTATGACTTCTTTCGTCGGTTATGCAGACGCAGTGTTCAGAAGCCAGAAGTCAGTATTCAGCATTTTGATCAGTTACGAATCAACAAGAAAGGTTGAAAGAAAAATAATGAGCGACAAGAAGATGAGGATCGGGTTTGTGGGTGTTGGCGGCATGGGGCAGCGGGCGCATTTGCGAAATTATCTCACCATTCCAGAGTGCGAGGTCGTGGCGCTCGCGGAAGTCCGCGAGAAAACGGGGCAGTTGGTCGGCACGCGCATGGGCATTCCCAAAGTGTACAAGAATCATACGGAAATGCTGGCCGCTGAAAAGCTCGATGGCGTCGTGGCCAGCCAGCAGTTTGACGTCCACGCGACCCTGTTGCCGGAAATCTATGGCAAGGTAAGGCATGTCTTCACCGAAAAACCCCTGTCCGTCAGCATCAAAGCCGGCGAAAAACTGGCGAAACTCGCGGCAAAGAGCGGTACTGTTCACATGGTTGGTTACCACAAGAGGTCCGATCCTGCCACACAGTACGCTGTGAACGTCATCAATGGGTGGAAGAAAAGCGGCGAGATGGGCAAGATGAAGTATGTGCGCATCCTGATGCCGGCTGGCGACTGGACTGCAGGCGGGCTGGTTGGAGTATTGAACGCCGGCGATCAACCCTCGCAGCAGATCACCCGCGAAGATGCCAAACTGGTTGATCTTCCCGGCGCGAAGGAAAACACAGCCGCGTGGGGTTGGGAGGGATTGGCAAAGGAATACGTCGGTTTCGTAAACTACTACATACATCAGGTCAATTACATGCGGCACATGCTTGGCGAACCGTACAAGGTGACATTCGCCGACAAATCGGGCGTGCTTCTTGTTGTCGAGAGCAAGTCAGGGGTGACCGGCACGATTGAGATGACGCCATATCGCACCACCATAGACTGGGAGGAAAGCATACTCGTGGCTTTTGAAAAGGGCTACGTGAAGGTTGAACTGCCTGCTCCTACCACGATCAACAGGGCCGGCCGTGTTGAAGTATTTTCAGACCCGGATGGCGGAACGCCGACACGGATGTCTCCAACGCTTCCATGGGTTCATGCCATGCGGCAGCAGGCGATAAACTTTGTAAAGGTATGCCGGGGCGAGATGGAGCCGCCGTGCACTGCGGCTGAGGCTGTTGAAGACTTGAAGGTCGCCGCCGCATACATTCATATGTGGAAGGGCTAGTGAATCGTCGAAAGGCTCCATGAACTGTTCAGACCGGGTTGTCGGAACGTTGTTGTGCAGAAAAACTGACCGGGCGCCGTTCCCTTGGTGGCTGGGTTTTGCCCCCTGGGGCCAGACTGCGGATCGCTGGCGAAAAGAAGGGGGCCCCGATGATGTTGCAATGTTCTTCGGGTTCGAGCCGTTATTTGCATCGGCGCCGTTGGAATACGGGGCTTTCCCGCATTTTCCGTCCCGGGAACTGTCGCGCGATTCGGAGTTTGTTGTAACGACCGATTATCGCGGACTGACCGTTCGCAACCGGACTGACGGCATGTCCATGCCCGAGTGGATAGGTCATCCGGTAAAGAGTCGCTCCGACTGGGAACGCTACAAGGCGGAGCGGCTTCAGCCGCGGCTCGATGAGCGCACTGCCGGGCTGGCGGCGTTCGTCGAGTCCTTGCGCGGCGTTGGCACCGCAGTGCAGGTAGGCGCTTTCCCGTGGGGTATGTATGGGACTATGCGCGACCTCCTCGGAACAGAGGAGTCGCTGCTGGCCTTCTATGACGATCCCGACATGGTTCATGACATGATGGATACCCTGACCAGCCTCTGGCTGGGGCTCTACGAGAAGGTTGCCGCCCGTATTCACATCCACAACATCCATATATGGGAGGATATGTCGGGCAAGCAGGGTAGTCTTATTTCTCCTGCGTTGATGGAGGAGTTCATGATGCCGTGCTATGATCGAATTGCCGCCTTTGCCGCTAAGTATGGCGTCGAAACCATATCCGTGGACTCTGATGGCCGGGTGGATGAGGTATTGGCTGTTTGCGTCAGGCATGGAGTCAATGCTTTCATGCCTTTCGAAGCGCAGGCGGGATGTGATGTCGAGGAATTCGGGCGTAATTATCCCAAGCTGGGACTGATGGGCGGACTGGACAAGCGCGCGCTTGCGGCCGGAAAGCCGGAGATGCACCACGAGCTGGACAGGGCTGAACGCCTGTTGGCGCGCGGGGGCTGGATTCCGGGATTTGACCACCTCATCCCTCCGGATGTCCCATGGGCGAATTACCGCTACTTTGTCGAGCAGCTTAAGAAGAAGATAGGGGTTTAAGGTACAACAGCAAAGGAGAAAAATCATGCCTCTGAAGTGGAAGAAACAATGGATTGCGGACGAAGTCTATGAATCGGCGGGAGTATTTGACGTAAACGGAGACGGCAAACCCGACATTGTGAGCGGGGGATTCTGGTATGAAGGTCCGGATTTCAGGAAGAAACACGGCATTGGCGAACCTTTGCGCGCCGGCGAGTACTACGACGATTTTTCTACCATCGCCCTGGATGTGAACGGTGACGGGCGGATGGACTTTCTCACAGGCGGCTGGTGGGGCAGTACGATCCGCTGGCGTGAGAACACTGGTGAGGCCGGCAAGCCATGGCCGGAGCATGTCGTCGCGCAGGTTGGGAATGTGGAAACGACCCGTGGCTGGGACATTGACGGCGACGGGATCATAGAGATACTCCCGAATACCCCGCCCAATCCTGAAGTCGCTTACTATAAACTGCTCACCGATGCAAAGGGGAAGGGGACCGGCCAATTCAAGAAGGTCCTTGTCCACAAGTTTGAAAATGGCGGACAGGGACACGGACTTGGCTGCGGCGACATTGCGGGAAACGGCCGCAAGGATATCGTACTCTGTAAAGGATGGCTTGAAGCACCGGCAGATCCTGAGAAGGGCAAATGGATCTGGCACGAGGAGTTTCCAAATCCGCCATGGGGCTGGTCTGCGAGCGTTCCCATGCTGGTAGCAGATGTGGACGGGGACGGCAAAAACGAGGTTATTACCGGCAATGGCCACGGCTATGGATTGTGGTGGAGTAAGCGGTCCACGAACGGCACCTGGACGCATCACCCGATAGACCCGTTCAATGCCCAATATCATGACCTTATCTGGGCTGACATTGACGGTGACGGCAAGCCTGAGCTGGTCACGGGCAAGCGTCACCGCGCGCATTGCGGCAACGAGCCGGGCGAGTGGGACGATCTGGGAATATACTATTTCAAGTGGACAGGCGAGAGCTTTGCCAAGCAGGTGATTGACTATGGCGCCATCGGAGTCGGAAAGGGCTGTGGCATTCACTTTGCGCTTGCGGACCTGCGCGGCACCGGCCGGCTTGACCTCGTGGCGCCAGGAAAGGACGGCCTTCGGGTTTTCTTCAATGAAGGTAGTGAGTAAACCCGGGTGCAGGAATATTACCGTTGCAATTGGCGTATCGGATGCATTGATGGTTGCACTGCAATGCGGAGGTTTTTCCTCGCCTGCGCAACAGAGCCGGGACGTGCATTCGCAAGCGCGAACCAGTTACAGCCTGCCGCAGCGAGTGGCCTGCGTATCCTCGTGTTCACTGCAGGCGCAACTCTCATTTAAGCAGGCATGTGCCTTCGCCGGGGGAGTTACACTTGTGCCCGGCTGCCGATAAGTCCGTAAAACACGGGTCTATCTCAAGAGGCTTCAGCGGATTTCCGGCGCCGTCCGTTTGAACTTTTATTCCGGCGGAGGCAAGTTGCCTGGCAAATTTCCGCATCATGTCGCGCCTGCAGGTTTCAGGCGAATCTTCGCCTGAGGCATTCTTGACAGGGGAGAACTCGTCTTCCCGCTGGAATTCCAGGATAACTGTTCGCGCCGCGGCGGGAAGGGCGTCGAAGATGAACTTTTCGAATTTATAGGAGTTTGGCTTCTCCGGTTTGATCGTTTCCCCGCCTGGGCCGCAATAAGGAACCTTTTTAAATGCCATGTGAAGGGGAAGATCGGTCTCGGCCTGGGTAATCATGAAATCGAGCGAAAAAACGTGTATAGCCACACTGCCCAGCCGGAATGTCAGTTTGCCGTCCGGAGATGCGCGGTTTTTCTGTTCTTCCGAGAGTTCGCTGTATTCGACTATCGCGTGCCTTCCGTCGCGCTCTACAACAATTCCTATCGGTTCATCAGGCGAGCGTTTGGAACAAACCTTGACCGACATATCCGCCTTGCGAAGGATATGCAGTCCGATGAACAGGGGATCGGCTATTTCGACAAGTGGATTGTCCACCTGGAAATAAAAGAGCGTTGTCAGGCCGCGCTTTTTCATGTCGTCCAGAGCGCCGTTCCGCTTGAGCGCTGCCAGTATGCCGCCATGTCCGTCAGGGCTCATGAATATATGATCAGGCCGATCGAGTACCACACGGCCCTCACCGGACAGCGCCGGCCACATTCCCTGCTTGAAAAAGATCACCCGGTCGGCGGACAGGCCGAAGTTCCTGTTTGCGCTGAAGAACGCGCG
>Ga0172375_10012179_pt1 | contig 10811 bp, 4 predicted proteins | sample LakKiv1m_FD_114537 | JGI IMG/M metagenome (GOLD analysis project Ga0172375, IMG submission 114537) | Freshwater microbial communities from Kabuno Bay, South-Kivu, Congo - kab_092012_11.1m | ecosystem: Environmental > Aquatic > Freshwater > Lake | place: Democratic Republic of the Congo... | reverse complement strand
GAATGCCTGCCGAGAACGCGGATCCTCTGGGTGACTGGGCACGTGGTCGGGCATGACCATGCCCGTATAGCCCACCTCACGCAGCGTGAGGGCCACGCGGACCATGTCCAGGTCCCCTTCGTCCGGGAAGACCTCTTGGAAATCGTCCCTGCGGCCTCGAATATTGCGGAAGTGAATGTTGAAGATCTTCTTCCGATTGCCAAAATGGCGGAGGAGGTCGTAGATCTCGCGGCCGGGATGATGGAGCATTTCCGCCACCGTGCCGACGCACAAGTTCAGCCCGTGATACGGGCTCTCTTGGATGGAGACAAATCGTTTGAGCCCTTCCGGCGTACCCAGCACTCGGGAAATCCCCTGGAATCCTCCGGGCGGCACGCCGGGGTCGTGCGGATGGCACGCCGCCCGCACGCGGTGCTCGTTGCACACCGGGATCACACGCTCCAGAAACCAGGTAATCCGCTCCCAGAAGAGTTCTTCGCTGACGTGACCCGCCCTGGTCAGCGGCTGCTCTTGCCCGGCATCGCGCAAGCTCCAAGTACTGTATCGCGAGCCGCCGCGGCCGGGCGTCGTGCCCGTCCGCAGCACGCCCAGGTAGCACAGGTTGTACTTGAACGCCGGGACGCCAGCCTGAGCACAGGCCGCAATCATCTTCTGGATCTGCTCGATGTCTTGCTGGCGATGCGGGTCCTGCCCGAGCAGGATTGCTCCCCGCTTCGCTCCATCGATGCGGGCGGGCGGAAAGGGCAGTGTCACCATCTCCAGGGCCAGGCCATGCCGATGACAAAGATTGCGCGTCCGCTCGAGGTCTTCGCGGGTCCAATAATCCCGGCCTGGCGCCACGGACGGATACCCGCAAACGGCTTCGACGCCATGCCGCTTGAAGTAGGCGAGCATCTCCGCCGTGGTAGGCCCCTGCTGGGTCCCCAGATGCATCGTCGCCTTCGCGGACGAAGTCTCCACCGATGTGTCGGAAGAGGCGCCTCCAGCCCCGCTTACCATCGCGGCGCCGGCCCCGCACGCTTCGAGAAACTGTCTGCGATCCATCTTCGATCCCTATTGCCTTGTGAGATTCTGCCGGCGCGAGTCGTGGTCTGCCGGACTCTTCTTTGCCGCTTGCGCTCATGGTATCTTCGGAGGGCTGCAAACAGAAGTCCCCCACGACCGGGGGAAAACACGAATCTTTAAGTCGCCCACATCTTGGACATACGTCAATCAAGAGAATGATGAACGCAAAGACGGATTCTGGCGCGATGGGCGACGGGTACATTTGCACGTCGCAACTGGGCTGGACGGGCAAGGATGCCGGGCTAGTTCTGTCTCTGCCCGGTCCCTGCCGCGCCACGCTCCGCGACCTGCACATCGGCAGCGGCAAGATCGCGGTGGGAGAGAGAGTCGGGACACTTCGTCCCGGCCGTGGCCGAGGACCGGATAAGGAAATAGACACATGGGCAGCTCATTCATGCGGTTGGGCCTAGTGGCAATCGTGATCGTATTGGTCGGTGGCGGGGCGCGGGCCGAAACCGGCCTGGGCCGGCACAAGAAACTGTGTGCGGTGCCAGTGCCAACCGGCCGCGCGGTGGTCATCGACGGCAAGCTCGACGACTGGGACCTCTCCGGCCAGATCGAGATGTTCGTCATGTCGGAGACCAAGGAGGTGCAGAGCGCGAAGTTCTCGCTGATGTACGACGCCGAGGCGATCTACCTGGGAGCGGAGGTGCGCGATCCGTCGCCCCTCATGAACCGCCAGGATCCGAAGGTGAACGGCAACCGCGGGTGGGACGCCGACTCGTGCCAGTTCCGCATCGTGGTCGACGCCGCGCAGGGGTACCCGATCCATCAGAGTTCCTACCAGGCCGTCGACAACCCGCAGATGGCCCATCTAACCCTGTGGCACTATACCGACCGCCACGAGGCCTGTCTGCAGGTGCAGGTGGGAATGAACTTCAAGACTCCGCGGTCCGAATGGGCGCCGTTCGGCGTCGTGCCGCACAACTTGTACGCGGCGAGGTATGTGCCGGCGGCGGACGGGCGCGGCTACACGTTCGAATACCGCATTCCGTGGAGCACTCTGAACGCCAAGGCGCCGCCCAAGGGAGGCGACCTCGTGGCGGGCACGGTCCAGTTCAACTGGGGCAAGCCCGACGGACTCGGCACGGCCGGCGGCTCGGCCTGGTGCTACGACGTGATGGCCGGACCGGGGTTCCCGTATCAGTCGACGGCCTGCTGGGGAAAAATCTGCTTCTCGGGCACGGGAAAGCTGGCGAAGGAACTCGTGGAGGAGGGACTGCCTCCGGAGAAGCCGCTGCCGCTGTCCTTCAGCTATCGGGTTCCGGAGGAGAGCGAGGTCAGCGTGTCGCTTTTCGACAAGGACGGCACGGGCGTGCGCACGCTCGTCGCGCAGGGCAAGCGCCGCGCCGGCGAGAACGTCGAGCGTTGGGACGGCCTGGGCGAGGATGGCAAGCCGCTGCCAGCGGGCGAGTACACGTGGAAAGGGGTCTACCACGCGCCGATCACGACCAGGTATGTGATGTCGGTGCACAACTCGGGACAGCCCGGCTACCAGACCGACGAGCCGTCGAGCGCCTGGGGCGCCGACCATGACATGCCGACCACCGTCTGCGCGGCCGGCGACTCGATGCTGCTCGCCTGGAGTGGCTGCGAACTGGGCTGGGCGGTCATTAAGACCGACCTCAAGGGCAAGAAAATCTGGGGCAGCAAGGCCGGCGCGACATTCCTGGCGGCCGACCGCGAGCGGTTCTACGCCGCGGGCGGTCACGGGTTTCAGGAGTTCCACGGCGTCAAGGTGTTTGATCTCAAGGACGGCCGGCCGCTCAACTTCGGCAGCGGCATCCCGGAGTTGGCGGCGCCCCCAGGCGGTGGTGCGGCGAGCAACGAGGTGACGGGCCTCGCCTGTCATGCGGGCACAATCTACGTCGCCCACGGCAAACGCAACCTGATTGCCCAGCACGATTCCAGGCAGGGCACGCTGCAGGGCACCCTCCACGTGCCTTCGCCCGGTGCGATCGCGGTGCGTCCCGACCGCTCGCTGGCGGTGGTCAGCGGCAACACCGTCGTGGCCGTGAAGGACGGCAAGGTCGTGCCTCTGGCCGCCGATCACCTCGATAGGCCCCGCGGCATCGCCGTGGCGGCCGACGGCACGATCTACGTGGCCAACGGCGGAGCACTTCAGAACGTATCGGTCTTCGGCCCCGAGGGAAGATACCTCCGCAGCGTCGGCAAGGCGGGCGGCCGTCCGCGGATGGGCCGCTACGACAAGTCGGGCATGCTCGAACCGGGCGGCATCGCGCTGGCGAAGGACGGGCGGCTGTGGGTCGCCGAAACCCTCAATTCGCCCAAGCGTCACAGCGTGTGGGATGTGCAGAGCGGCCGGTGCGCCGACGAGTTCTTCGGCGGCAGTGGTTATTTCGGCTGGATCTGGATGGATCCCGAACATCCCGACGAGGTCTATTGCCACAACGTGCGCTGGAAGATCGATCTCGACAAGGGCTCCTGGACGCCGCACAGCACGATCTGGCGGGCGTCCGCTCCGAACGTGGTGAGCGAGACGGCCCATGACGGTTACGCCGGTCACCTGCGCGTCTTCACGGCGAACAACGGCCGGCAGTACGCCTTCGGGCAGGCCGCCTACGGCCCCGTGCTGTACCGCGCCGAGGGCGACCTCTTCAAGCCGTTCGCGGCCGTCATCCGTTTGGTCCGGCCCGGCGGTTATTCCCCCACCGGCGCCAACTATCCCGTGCTGCACGACGACCCCAAGACTTATCCCGATGGCATGTACTGGTGGCAGGATGCCAACAACGACCAGACGGTGCAGGCCAACGAGGTGACTCGTCCCGACCAAAACGCCGCCAACATCCTCAACTGGCTCGATAAGGATCTGAACGCCTGGTGCGACAGCGGGTTCATCCTGCGCCCGACAAGCGTCGACGCCAACGGCCAGCCACACTATGACTTCGCGAAGCGCGAGCCGATGCCCTTCAAAGGCGACAACAGCAATGCGACATCGCTCTTCCTCGACGACGATGGGAGCATCTACACGCTCTCGGGAGGAACCTTTGCCCGCTGGACGCGCGACTGGAAGCCGGTCTGGGCCTACCGGGGCATCGTGCCGTGGAGCCAGGCCCTCGGCCTGCCGATGGTGCGGCCCGGCCTCTTGCACGGGCTCACGATGCCGCTGGGCGTGGCGGGCGGTTTCACCGGGGCGGTCACCTACTTCAACCCCTACCACATCTTCACCCGCGACGGCATCTACGTCGCCATGCTCACCCGCGACAGTCGCGACGGCAAGGGACTTGGGGCGGATACCATCGCCACCGAGAGCATCCAGGGCCAGCTCGTGAAGCCGAAGGGGATGAACCGGTATTTCCTTCTCGCCGGGGCTGGCGACGGGCGGATCACCGAGGTGCTGGGGCTCGACACGGTCAAGCGGCTCCCCGGCGGCACCTACGTGCACACCAAGGCGATGGTGGCCGAGGCGGCCAAGGCGCGGCAGGAGTATGACCGCGCGCTGGCCAAGAGCCGCAAACTCGACATCGTCCGTGGCAAGGCGGCGCTGGCCGGCGCCCCGGCGGTCGGCAAGCGGCTCGATGACGCCCGCGGCTTCACCGTTCGCGCCGCGTACGACGACGCCCATCTCTACCTGATGTACGAGGTGACCGCTCCCGCGCCCTTGGTCAGCGGGGTGACCGACGACCGGCTGCTCTTCAAAGGGGGCAACTGCCTCGACATCCAACTCGCCGCGGATCCAGCCGCCGACCCGAACCGCAAGACGCCGGCGCCGGGTGACGTGCGCCTGCTGGTGACCCGGCGGGCAGAACCGGACGGCAAAACTTTCAAGCCGTTGGCGGTGCTCTACCGCCCGAAGGTCAAGAATTTCAAGGGCGAGCCGTTCGTCTTCAAGTCGCCCACGGGCGGCGAGTCCTTCGAGGCAATCGAGACGACCGATCGGGTGTCGGTCGACTACAAACCGGCGCCCGCCGGGTTCACCACCCTCGTCAGGGTGCCGCTGGAGCTCGTGGGCCTGAAGCTCAAGCCGGGCCTGCGGCTCTCGCTCGATCTGGGCTACCTCTTCGGCAACAAGAAGGGCACGCAGACCGCCGTCCGCGCCTACTGGTGCAACAACGGCTTCAGCGCCAACGTCACCTACGACGTGCCCAACGAAAGCCGCCTCGAGCCGGCCGAGTGGGGCAAGGCGGTGGTGGAGTAGGCTTCTTATCGAAGGCTAACAGGCGGCCGAGGAGGTCCCGGCGACATACTCGGGCTAGCCCGGATTATTCACGCCTCGGGATGTTCCGGCGCAAGGTGCGCGACACTAGCCCGACGCGCAAGCGAGGGTAACTCGTTGCCGCTCCCTCGCTTGCGCTTCGGGCTAGCGCACCGGCCCCCGAACCCGCTGCTCCCGTTCTCACGGGACATGCGACGAGTTGGCTCACGGCCGCCTTATCGCTGTTGCAGAAGATTGCGGTATGGCACTTCCAGACCAGCTTCGGCTGCGATCCTTTGGATGTCGCTTGGCACCGGCCAGAGTTCGTCAAAACTCCAGTAGCCGACGAGTCCCTCCTTAACCGGACCCGCCCTCTCTTTGCCGGTTTCGCCGGCGCTGGCTTGTGAGTTGGTCCGGACTTCTTCAGGAGTCAAAGCCCGATCGTAGATGCGGACCTCGTCAATAAGGCCTTTGAAGTAGCTGCTGGGTGAGCCGTCTTGGCGGCAGCCGATGACCAAGGGCGTGTTTCCCGACACCCGCGGCTTGTTTACGGCTTGCGACGCCACTGCCCGGCCATCGCAGTAGAGCCTCAGCACTGCGCCGTCGTAGCTCATGGCCAGGTGATGCCACGTGTTCAGGGCGAGCAACTCCGGGCTCCACGCCGCGTGGCATCCCTGCGGACCGCCCACGTTCAGATACGCCCCCGCCTTCTTCCCGTCGATCACCAGGGCATAGTGCGACGGGGCCTGCTCGTGGGCATTCTTGTTGACGATCCAACGCCGTCCATCTTTCCCGGAAGGGTAGTCGGCTAACCGGATCCAGGCCTCCACCGTAAGCCGCGGCGGATCGAGTCGCGACGTGTGGGGCACCTCGACCAACTCGCCGACGCCGTCGCAGACCATCGCCTTGCCCAGCTTGCCCGAAGCAAGGTGCGGCCCCCCGGGCCGGATACTGAAGAAGTTGCCGTGCACGTTGCACGTGGCGATGCGGTTCTGGCTGCGATTGTTGAAGTTCATCGGCCGTGGGACACTGTGGACGAGGTTGCCGGCGACCTCGATCAGCCCACTCCCTTCGTCCAAGTAGATCCCGCCCGGGATGCCGGGATTGTCGTGGATGTGATTGCCCCGGATGACGGTGCCCGGCATGTTGCCGAGAGTGTAGATCCCGCCTCCGTCGTTGAGAACCTGCATCACGTGGTGGACGTGATTGCGCTCGATGAGATTATTCTTGGCTGGCGTGGGGGTTTGATAGACGAAGGGCTGGTGGTAGGCGCCGCCGCCTGCGTCGAGCTCGCCCCAGCCCCAGCCCACGGAGATCCCCGAGTAGGGCAGATGATGAATTTCGTTGTGGGCGATGGTCGTCTCGGCCACGTAGCCGGCGAAGATCCCCACGCTGCCCTGATAATCGACGCCGACCTCGTGGATCACATTGTTGCGGACGGCGTTGCCACGGACCACCATCCGCGGGTCATCGGGGTGGTGGTCGTTCTTGAGGACGTCGCCGACCTGAATCGCCGTGCCGGAGATATCGCAAAAGCGGCAGCCGGAGACGACGTTTTCCTGGGCGCCGAACTCCAGGTCCAGCCCGGCGCCCCCAAGGCGAGTGAACGTGCAGCGCTCGAAGTGTATCGAATGCGCCGCATGGCAGACGACGTTCGCCGGGGCCTTGATGAACTCGTCGTGGATGGTGGTCACGTAGGGCTTGATGCTCGTGGGCAGCTTGGCCAGATCGTTGACGAAATTGGCCTGAACGTCAACCAGCCCCACCTGGCTTGGCCGCAGCCAGCCGGCCTCGGCAAAGGTGATTCCCTCAAAACGGACGTGCTGGACCGGCTGATCCAGCGTGCCGCGGAGTGCAACCAGGGTGTCCACGGCAGGAGCGATGACCTCGGCCCGCCGCATGTCCTGCCCGGGTTGAGGGACGTAGTAGACCATCCCGGCCGGACGATCGAGATACCACTCGCCCGGCTCGTCGAGCAGCTCGAAGGCATTCTCCACGTAGGCCGGCAGGTTGATTTGTACACCCTGCTTGGTCCGAGCGATGGTGAAGTGCGGCTGGAGCATCCTGATGACCGTTTCGCTTCCCTCGCGGCGCAGGCTCTCGACCTTGCATCGTGTGTGCGTCCAGGCCTTGAGCGGTCCCCACATCACGTAGAAACACAGCTCGACGTCGCTTGGGTTGCGCCAACCGGCCATGGCGACGTCACTGGTCTTGAAGCCATCCTTGCCGAACAGTTGAATGGCAGCGGGCGGGCCGCCCCGCGCGCGGGTCGCGCGCCGGCCGTCCACGTAAAGCTGCCGGAAGTTCTCCACGCTCGTGCGAGCTTTCCAGCGGCCGCCGGCATCGGGCTGCCACGACTTGATCGGCCTGCCGCCGCTAAGGATCGGGGTCTCCCCGGGGTAGCTCCCGTACACAACCGCGTGCCCCCGGGTGCCGGAGTCGCGATGATCGAATACCAGGGTCTGAGCAAGGCGGTAGGTCCCGCCGCGAAGGACTACGACCACGTCGCCCGTCATTTGCTGATTGACCTGGCGCACAGCCTGTTGGGCACGCTGGATCGTGGCAAAGGGTTTCGACTCCGTGCCCGGGTCGGCATCGCTGCCGCCTGGGGAAACATAGAACTGATGTTGGGGCCGGGCCGCAGGGGGATCATCCCCGCTCGTGCATGCCACGCCCACGATGGCATACAAGACAAACGACGCTATGGTAGAATACATGGCAGGACTCCTTGGACTACGATCATCGTCTGATGGAGTCGTCCATTGTAGCCCCCACCGTAAACGATCTCAAGCGACGTAACTGGTCGACAGCCAGGCAGGACGGAATTGTTGGCGGGGACGCCGGCCGGCAAGGGAGAACTGAGATAGGACGTGCCGGACATAACCGATGACGCTTGCCGCCAATATCGATTCTCGGTTCAAGGAATACGACTGACGTTTTGTTTCCAGACCATGCAAGGAGCGTTGTCTTGATCGAGACCTTTTGCCGCCGCACCTTGGTGAGAGTTTCGGCAGCCACTGCCGCCGTGGGATGACCGCGCCATGACCGGAAAAGAGAGAATGCTCAAAACGCTCCGGTTCGAAGAGCCGGACCGCCCTCCCCACTTCGAAGTGATGTTCGAGTTGGAGCAGGAGGCGTTTGGACTGCACTTTCCCGACCGGCGATTGTGGGACGACTGCACTCCGCCGGAAAAAGAGCACATGATCCACGACTGCATGGAGATCTACGTGCGGATCGTGGAGCGTTACGAGTGGGACGCCTTGGCCGTGTACTGGCCCTGGAGCGACCCGGACGGAGTCGTTGCCGCGAAGAGAACCTTCGGCGAGAAGATCCTGATCGGCGGCATCGTGGGCGACACGACCTGGTCGATCGAGCATATGACCGACTGGAACCAGTTCGCCCAGGATCTGGTGGAGCGGCCGGATCGGATTCACGCCGCGGCGGAAGAGAAGACGCGTCGCGCGATGGAGACCTTTGACCGGTTGGCTGACGCTGGGGCGGATTTCATTCACGTGGTGAACGACGTGGCGTACAACCGCGGTCCGTTCATCTCTCCCAAGCACTTCCGCGAGTTCATCACTCCCTACCTGGCGCGTCAAGTGGAGCACATCAAGCGGCGGGGCGTAATCCCGTTCGTGCACACCGACGGCAACATAATGTCCGTGCTGGACGATTACCTTTCCCTTGGGGCCGCCTGCTTCCAGTCGGTGGACCCCATGGCCGGCATGGACATCGCCGAAGTCAAGCGACGCTGTCAAGGGCGAATGGCCCTGATGGGCAACGTGCAGTGCAGTCTGCTGCAGGAGGGGCCCCCGGAAGCCATTCGCCGGTCGGCACTGTACTGCCTGGAGCACGCCTCGCCGGAGGGCGGCTACATCTTCGGCACGTCCAACACGATCTTCCCGGGAATGCCCTTGGAGAACTACCACGGTATGCTCCAGGTCTACCGTGAATTTTGCCAGCGCAGGATGAGGAGTTGACGATGTATCAACAACAACATTTGGCACGGGTATGGCTGGCGCTGACCGCGGCGCTGCTGACGAGTGCGACGGCGGCGGCGGTCGCGGCCGAGGAGATTGTGGTGTCGCTGCCGGGGGCAATGCCCCCTGCCGAAAAGACAGTCGCGACAGCTCCGCGGAGGACACTCCCGCTGCGGATCGAGGACGTTCAAGGCGCCTACACGATTCCCTTCATTCAATCGAGACGAGAGCTTCGCGTGCGCGTTGATTTCACGGATCCGGCGGTCGTGGCTGCCGATCTGCGTCTGCGGCGCGACGAAAAGACACTGACCCAGCAGCGGGCCACCCGCGATCAACCGTCGGTCGGTTTCCCCAATCTCAGTCCGGGGGAATACTCGCTGCAATGCAGCGGACTGGACCGCGACTCGAAGGAGCAATGTCTCTTGGCGTACGATCGCGTGGGCATTGGCACGGTCATCGCCGCGTTGGGCGATAGCATCACCGAGGGCTATTTCAGCCGCGGGTTCAAACGGGAGGACTTGAACCTGACTGCCGACCGGTTTCCGCCCGAATCCGTGTCGCACGACGGCCGAAACTTTCCCCAATTCGCGCCGACCACGTCGCATCACCTTCCCCAAGTGAACTGCTTCGAGAGCTGGATGACGTCCCTGAACAACAGCCTCGCCACCGCCTGGCGGCAGCCGGTATTCATCGCCAACGAAGGCTGGGGCGGCATTACGACCGGGCGATATCTGGCCATGGTGCGCGAGGACGCCGGGTGGAAGAAGCGAATGCACCGGCTGGACCCGCCCGTGTGGTTGATCCATCTGGGCGTGAACGACGAACGTGCTTCCATTTCAGCGGCCGTCGTGCGCGCCAACCTGGCGGCGATGGTCGACCGCTTGATCAAGGACTACCAGGCCAAGCCTACCCGCATCTTCCTGTGCCGTCCTTCCTACGACTACGCTCCGGGAGCTGCGACGATCCTTCGCGGCTACTCCGCGGAAATCGATGGACTGGTTAAGGATCGCGGCTTGAGCCGCGGACCGGATTTCTTTGCCGCCTTCTCACAAGATAAGCAGCGATGGTACGGCAGCGATCCGGTGCATCCCAACCTGGAAGGCATGACGCGGATGGCCGGGCTGTGGCATGAGGCCCTGGTCAGGCAACTGCCGGCGGGACCGCGAGAGTAACCGAAAGGACACACATGAAAGACGCAAACGCAACGGAAGCCGACGTAGAGTTTCTCGCCGATCTGACCAGGGCCACGATCGACTCGGCCCGAGTGTATCCGGGCCGAAAGACCGTGGGAATCCATGAGGGAAAGCCGATCTGCGTCACGAACACATTGGGCTTTACGGCGATCCGCCCGGCGGGCCTGAAAGCCTACCCCGCAATCTGGACGCAGGACTTCACCATGGCCTACTCCAGCGGACTGGTCTCCCGGGAAGAGGGGCTGGCCCATTTGCGATTGATTGCCACCCTGCAGAATTGCCACGGCGAACGGCGCCTGGCCAGCGGTGCGGTGATTCCCCAGTTTGCAGTCCCGGATCACATCAACCTCGACGGCACGCCGGTTTTCTTTCCAGGCACCTATTCCCCCGGCCCCGATCAGGGGGGCGAGCCATGGG
>Ga0172375_10012178_pt1 | contig 10811 bp, 13 predicted proteins | sample LakKiv1m_FD_114537 | JGI IMG/M metagenome (GOLD analysis project Ga0172375, IMG submission 114537) | Freshwater microbial communities from Kabuno Bay, South-Kivu, Congo - kab_092012_11.1m | ecosystem: Environmental > Aquatic > Freshwater > Lake | place: Democratic Republic of the Congo... | reverse complement strand
ATCAGATATATTCAAGTTTTCATTGAATTGCCCGAAACTTTCTACGTGTTTATTATTTTTCATATTATTAAATTATTTTAGTGTATATATTAAAAATGAAAACCTAAATATATCTGAGTATCGATTATTCGTCCAATCTAAGAAAGTTTACAATTCTCAACGATTTTTCATCCCACGACAAATATTGCTCCTCCGCACTAAATCCAGCAGACCAGTCTTGTAAAAATGTGGTTATCTCATCTCGTGTTAAGGTAATAGTATCACTACCGCTAACATCGTGTATAGCACTTTGCTTTTCGTTTTTCAAATTATTGTTTTTCATATCTTTAAATTTTAGTATTTCAAATTAAGTTCAGTGTAAGCAACGTGCCATACACGTAGCCGTTTGCGGACAGGCTGATAGGGTTTCGCACTTAATCCCTGCCGTTTCATAACTTCTGTTTTTTTCAAAACAGTTTAGGTTGGGAGTTAAACAAATCGATTCGCTTTTGTGCAATATCAATATAATCTTGTTCCAATTCAAAACCAATCCATTTTTTTTGCTTCCATACAGGCTATTGCGGTTGTACCGCTTCCCATAAAAGGGTCAAGCACAACATCCGTATCTTTTACACTTACACGGTCTAATACTTTTCGCCATAATGTTATTGGTTTTGGACAAGGATGTCCGTTCTTTTCGCTTGCTTCCTGATGCTTTATTGTGTCTGGTCTTGCCCCTTTGCCATTTTCTCTATACGGACATTTGCCATAAACAAGTATAGGTTGCCAAGTTGTAAAACCCAAGCGTTTTGATTTGCCCCTGCTGGAATATACCAATTTAAAACCCAAGTGGGTTTTGGATTGAAATCTTCAAAATCAGAAAAACGAAGGTCAGAAGAAATATTAAAAAGTCATAGAGATTTTGAAATATTTATTAAAGAACTAAGGAAAGATGCAAAGCCTAATGAAAATTTAAAAAAAGCATATAAAAGGTACAAAAATAAAACATAATACTTGCCCGTATGATGTAATGATAGCATAAGACACTCCTAAGGTCTGTGTCTGGGTTTGAATCCCAGTATGGGTTCTAATATCGGTGTAATCTAACTGTCTTCTAAACAGTGTCGTTAAAGGGTAAGAGATAAAACAATCTGAGTTTATAGTGATTACTAGAAATCGTTATAAATGATTTTTGGAAGATAGGTTCGACTCCTATCCAAACCTCAAATTGGGCATCACAGGTAGTTCTGAAAGTGAGAACTGAAAGACTAAAATCCTGACATACAACTTCGTGTTGTGTGATAAGGCAGTGAAATTCTGCCAATGTCCACTAATGCCGATATAGTTTAGTAGGGTAAGGATGAATCACCAGATCATCCCTGGTTATTGGCTCAAAATCTTGCCGTTGTGGGACAGTGGTCTACTCCACTTGACTTGTAATCAAGATCCCGTAAGGGTTTTAATCGGGGGTTCGAATCCCTCCAACGGCTCAACTGCCTTCTTAGTATAGTGGTATTACATTGGATTTGTAACCCAAAAACATCAGTTCAATTCTGATAGAAGGCTCAAATAAAAGCACTTATAGTTTAATTGGCAAAACATCGGTCCCGTAAATCGAAGTTTCAGAATCGTTGTCTGATAAGTGCTCTAAGATTACTAACAGCAATTTAAAATCTTTTTGGATAAGAAACAACAATGGTAATCTGTTTATACCTCTGTAACCAGTTCTGTCTTCGAAACAGTTATCTGTAATCGGATGTTGGAAATGCGGGTTCGAATCCTGTCAGAGGTACAAAATATGGCTCCGTAGCTCAACTGAATAGAGCACCTGGCTACGAACCAGGAGGTTGGGGGTTTGAGTCCCTTCAGAGTCACAATAATCGAACTCAAAAAAAATGAGTTCGGTATTTTAATATATACAAATAAAAAAGTATATATGAAAAATAAGTATGAAAAGAATTTTTTTTCAGAGATAGTTAAAAATTCTATAAATTTGTCAGATGTTGCTAAAAAATTAGGATTAAATCCTGGACACGGAAATAGACAGACTATAAAAAAATACATTAATCTATATAATTTAAACACGACACATTTTGGTTATAGAAATACTAACTCTAATTTAAACATTATTAATAAAAGAGACTTGATTGATATTTTAATAGAAAATTCAAATTACTCATCAAATCACTTAAAAAAACGATTATATAAAGAAGGTTTGAAAGAAAGAAAATGTGAAAAATGTGGTCAAGGTGAAATATGGAATGGAGAAAAAATTAGTTTAATTCTTGATCATGTAAACGGTAATAGAAATGATAATAGATTAGAAAATCTTAGAATTCTTTGTCCAAATTGTAATGCCGCATTAAATACACATTGTAATAAAAATAAAACAAGATATAAATATAAGATTGATAATTTTTGTAAATGTGGTAAAAAAATATCAAAAGGTTCTGATATGTGTGTTGAATGTTATTCAATATTTCAAAGAAAGGTAGAAAGACCAGATAACGAAACTTTAATAAAAGAAATAAATGAATTAGGTTATACTGGCACAGGAAGAAAATATGGGGTCAGTGATAATGCTGTTAGAAAATGGTTAAAAGCGGTAATCGCCTAGTGGTCGATGGTGCCAGACTTCCAATCTGGTTAGATAAGCTCACACCGTGGGTTCGAATCCCACTTACCGCTCAAGTACATAGTTTTAAAAAATTAAAAAATTAATTATGAAAAGGTATAACGTATCATTCATTTAGATTTACTAAAAATAAATCTAAATAATATGGGAGAAAGCAAATTAAAACTCAAAAACGCAAAAACCAACAAAGAATACACAGTTTATAATCTTGGTTTAAAAGAATTTTCTGATTGTTGTTGTGGTTGTTGGAATCAGTACAGAGGTTGCAAAAGAAAACATTTTGCATGCCATCCTGAAAAAGGAAGAATTAGAAATTGGAAAGAGTTTAGAAAAACTCAATGGAAATCAGAATAATAAAGTCGATTTTGCATAATAAAGCAATCAACTTTATCGAGCAAAATCTACTTTATCGTATTAATTATCAATATAATATCATCGAAAATGCACAATATCATTGCTGATGTTATCGTGCAGAAACGATGTTATTATATTGATATACAGTTCTGTAGCTCAGTTGGGAGAGCACTTCCGTGACATGGAAGAGGTCGCAGGTTCAAACCCTGTCGGGACTACAAAGGGGATATGGACAAGGCAAGTCAGACCTTCAAACAATCGTAACAAGGTTGATGTAAAAATCGACTGCTGGTAATGAATAATGATGTGTAGTTAATGGATGCACCTATAGCGGCTATTTTTAGCGGGTTTAAACAAGCAAGGGAAGCGGGTTTCTAAGTTATTATTTTCCTATTAAGAGCAGAATTTTAAAAGAGTAACTATGAGGAACAAGGTTCTTGTGTAGTGAAAATTAATAAATTGTGTAGGTAGGTTTAGTAGTTATGCGAGTTCGAATCTCGTTATCTCCACAAATAAAATAAATTATAAATTATGAAGACTAATAAACAAAAAATGCTGGAAGCACAAAGGGTCGGGTAGTACCGACCAGGCAGCACAGAAGAAGAAAAAAATATACTGATAATTTCAATACTATTTTTTCTTTTTTCCTCAAATCTTACCGTTGTGGTATTTTAACATTTTGTGGTTCTGATGTTCAAGTTAAATTTGACATTAATGGTGAAGAAGGAAAATTTGTATTTAGGTCATTTGAAAATGGTGAATACAAAATAACAACACCTGTAACAAGACATCCAAATATTGTTAAAGGTATTATAATAGGTAAAAAAAGTTGGGGATTGTGGTTAAATCAGTGGACTGATGGTATATCAGAAGGTTCATTTACAAAGGATGAAATTTTATATGAATTTGAAAAGCATAATATAATTATTCCTGAACCGTTGTTAAATGATTTTTACAATGTTTTGAATAAAAAAATTATAAACAAGATCCATCAAATATAATATATATGTTTATGGAAAAAACCTTAGAAAAGTTTGGCTTTAAAAAGACTGGATTATACAGTTGGACAAATGAACCATTTCATGTTTCTATTTATTTTGATGGATTAACAATCACAAAATCAGACGATGATGGTGATTCAATAGTATATGATGGCATTGTTCCAAAAACAGAGAAAGAAGAAATTGAGTTAATTGAACATTACACCAAACTCAAAATTGTTGATAAAGGTGTTGTTGATTTATTAGATTCTACAAAATCTACAAGAATTTTTTCCAATACGGCACTTTACATATCTAATTTGCTTATCAATTATTTTAAATATAATGGTATGAGTAAAGATGAGGTTTGTAAAAAATTAAACATAGACAAAGAAACTTTAAAATTATATTTAAATGGCTCATATGATTTTAAATTGTCAGAAATTTCAAAAATTTCTGTACTGGTAGGAAAGGCAATATACATAAAATAGTAAAATTGAAACCTCTCCGAAACGAGAGGTTTTTTAATGAAAGGGAGTATAAATGAAAGAAAATTTATTCAAAAAGGTAGGTGGTCAAAAGATAGAAAATATCGTTGATTACATAATTGACTACGTTAATCGGAATGGTCATGGTACTATTAATTCAAACATTCAAGTATGTTTGGGTTGTGATTCTCAACCTCATCGTAAGAATTTAACTTACGCCATAACTGTTGTTATGTACGATGATTTCAAACACAATGGAGCTCACTATATTTTCAAAAGAATAAAGATGCCAAAATCTTACTTGAAAAAGAGAAAGAGAGTTTCCCAATGGCACTTCGATAAAGTAGATGATGTTATGGATAATAATTTGATGCCTTTGAATGATTACATCACAGTAAAATTATGGAATGAAGTTGAATACTTAATGGAATTAGGCATTTGGTTAGATGAAAAATTGAAGGGGAAATATTTCATTAAGCATGGAAAGAATGAATATGATGGTTCAGTTCCATATAGATTGCCTATTATACACTTAGATTTCAATCCGAATGAAGGTGATAAGCAAGAAAATAAGTCTAATAAACTTTATGCTTCTGCAATGGGTATGTTTTGTGGCATGGGTTTCAAGGTTGTTGGTAAGCCAAAAGCTTATGCAAGTTCAAGTGCTGCAGACTTACTTTGTAAATAAAAATAAAAGCCAGAAGAAATTCTGGCTTTTTAATAATCTTTTGATATATTTAAATAAAAAAGTGGTTTATCAGTCCATATTTCGTTTTGGTTTTTAATATTATAATTTTTCTGAATTTCCTGATATGTCATCACTTTAAATCCATTAGGTGAATATACCGTTCTTATAAAATCATACATATTATCGATATTTTTCTCTTCCATTAAATATATGGTACTGCTCACTAATTTCATAAAATGTCTTTGAATATCTGTCCATTTGCTATTTATTTTAATTTCTTTTAATTTATCAATTGTTAGTTTTATAAATTCTGATTTTAAATCTTTGAAATTATTTATTTCAATATCAAGTGTATTTGCTATTTTTTCTATTAAACTATTAAATTCATCTGCATTGAAACCAATTTCATTCAACAATGAAAAAGAATTCCAAATATCTGTATTAGAACATATGCCCCATTTTGGAACTGTAAATTCTTCAATACCATATTTAATTAATATATTATCCCATTTTAGTAAAGGAACTACACGAAATTCATTTCCCATGTATGAATCGTTTAATGAACAAATTACACCATGTTTTCTTTTTGGAAATTTTCTCCATTCTAATTCGTTATCCATTATTAAAGTATAATAATTTTTAGTATTTGCAGAAGTTCTTTCATACTTTCTTGGATCTATTAAATAATAATCTTCGGTAAGTTCGCTATTTAATGAACGAATAATAGGTATATCTTTTCCTAATGTTATTCCTTCACAACATTTTGAAAAAATTTCATCATAATCATTTTTAGAAATTTCAAATGTTATTTTATTAAAATTTTCATATATTGTTAAATATTTCATCCCCAAATATATTTTATAATTTTTTGTAAGTATTCTTTGCTAACAAGATAATATTCATCACAGTTTATAGATACTTCTACATGATTTTGTATACTACATATATCATTATTTTTATAATCTTTTAATATAATATTCTCTATATCATCTTGGAATTTCCACATTCCTTCTTCCATTTGTTCTTCTGTTACTTCATAATCTCCGAAATCATCACCTTCACAATCAATATAATTCATAAAATTATCATTAAATTCATCTTCATATTCATTGAACAAATCTCTTATTTTAGGACACCAGACATATTCAAATTGTCCTATTGGAAACACAAAATAATCAGTATCTCCATAACCACTACTATATTTATTATCAGTAAAGAAACAAAATATACCACTTCTTACATACCATTTAAATCGTGAATTGAAAATACCATTTAAAAAATCATGCCAATTCGATGGTACATCAAGTGGTATTCTATTCCAATTGTGTTTTGTCTTTATTATTGATGGTGTTTTACTATAAGAATAAATACCTCTGATTAATAATTTGCCTTTGTTACATTCTTTGATTGTATCAATATATTCTTTACAATCATTAAACACTTGATTTAATGTAATAGGTGTATCAAAATCTTCATATAATTTTATTCTTATCATATACTTTGTAATAATATTGTTGAATCTAACCAGACTTCGTGACTATTAAAATTACCTTCATGAATCCTATTGTCTGGTGGACCCAATTCCATATGTTTATATTCATTATAAGGTACACTTTGAAATCCTAATCCATTTGGTTCAAATAATTCATTTAATCTATTTATATCAAATAAATTTTCAGTTATTTTTATTGTACTATTTAAATACTTTTCTTTTTCTGATAATATTCTTTCTTTTTCTCTTGTTATATCTTTTTTAAATTCATCCCAATTATCATCACTAATCTTTTTACCATCTCTGAATTCGCCTCTATTGGTATCTTCTTCATATGAAAATGAAGTATAATAATAATTTAAGTCTAATAAACTTTCAATATTACCTTCTGTTTTTCTATATATTTCAATAGAAGCTGGTCTTGTTTTAAAAGGTGCTTGAATATCGTCACTAGGACAAATTCCTATTTTTGTACCATTGATTGGAATTACTCTAAACACATTTCTGTTAAATCTAAAAACTTGGCTTGAACAAATATGTATTCTTTTTGGATATTCTGACCAAGATTGTAAATTATTTATCAATAAAGTATAATGATTAGATACACACCATGCAGATTTTCTTAATTTACCAGTAGGGTTTAAAATATACAAACCTTTATCTAATTGGATGGATCTGTAAATAGGTTTATCATTTTCATTAAAATCAGAAAAATCACTTGAATTTAATATTTTATTAAATTGATCAACACTCAAATCAGAATAATCCAACCATTCCAAATATTTTTCTTTTATATAAGTATTGTATTTTTTCATTTATAGATAATTCTTCAATTCTTCAGTATCCATATCTTTAACTATATCTTTAGCAAGTGCTTCCATGTCAACATAATTATCTAATTGTGATAATTCTTCTGAATTAAGATTTCTTCCATACATATTTAAAAAATAATCTTCCGCATCATCAAAATTAGACATAGATTCATCTGCTAAAAGTTCAACTATCTCATCTACTAAACCTAAATCTCTTATTATTTCTTCATAATCACTATAATTATCATTCATATATGCTAATACTCCATCTAAAGTAGGATTTGTAACATCATAATCATCAGATTCGTTTTCCTCATTATATTCTTGCATTTTTGGTATAAAATAATCAAAGAATGCTTTCTTATTTTCTGATGTCCACTCCTGAAAATCTTTTTCTAATATTTCAGTTAATTTTTCATCCAAATTACTTTCATATTTCCAATCGTATTGAAATCTTTCAATTTCATCATCTTTTTGGTCGTCTAAAAATCTTTCATCATTTACATGCCTAAATATTATATTATTACCATACATTTCAGAAATTTCAGGAAGATTCATATTACGCATTTCATATTCTGCAGATTCTCTAGCAGAATCCCAATCCACACTTGGTATATCACTTTCTATTTTATCAATATTTTCCATTAAAATTTTATACGGCTCTTCGTTTTCTTTCCAAACAAATCCTATAAGTGATTTCAAATCACTTCTTGTATATTTAGAATCATCTTCGTAATTCCAAGCAGTTATATGATTTTCATCCATTTCTAATGCCCAGTCTTTTGTGTCATCAAATTTATTTATAACATATAGCATACCACCATATTCTCCCAAATGTTTTGTAAAATAACCTTCATCGTAAGCTGTACACCAATTCTTCTCTCTTCCTTTCTTATTACCATATTCTTCACTTGTTTCGTATGTATAAGGTTTATAAATAAAATATTCATATGTATTTGCTATAACCCACAACTCATTATCTGTACCAACACCTTCGGTAAATCTATCTTTATAGCCATCATAATCAACTATTTCATTTAATACTTTTCGCATATTATCAATACCTTCAATTTCGGAAATTTTATCTACACTAAGATTTTTCTTATTGTTCATAAATTCATTAGTCATTTTTGATAATAAAATGTAATCTGGATTTTCAGTTTTAACATAGGTTTTTAGTAACCATTCTAATGCGTTATTATTGTGTTCAAACCAATAATCAAAAACTTCTTGTGGTACATTTAAACCATCAACATATTTTGATTTTAAATTATCTATTCTTTTAGATTCTAATAGAAATGTGTATTTAAGATATGAATACATATTTTTTATTTTTTTTTTAATCTGGATGGACCAAATTTCTCAGCTCTTGGATCTTTTTTAATATCAGCAAATGTTTTACATAATTTAAATTGTCTTTTACTTTCACAAAAACAGTATAAGATTGTACCTTCATTTAAATGTGATATTTTAGTATATATATTAAAAATTAAAAATAAAAAACGCCATTGTTTTTACAATGGCGTTAAATGATGTTATCAAATATTTAATCTATATATTTTAGTAATTCGAGAATTGGTTTGAACCTCCAGAAAATTCTTGTTTCAGCTTCTTCTTTTGTCAAGAAACCTGCCCAATCAACTTCTTCTATTTGAAGATTTTCTTTTGGTATAATGTCTGAAATATTTTCATCTTTAAGATATACAACAAAGTAATAGACTTTTTTAAAGTTTTTACCAGTCTTATTTGTATAAACTATTACATTTTCTACTGTATTAATAATGTCTTTTGATATTGAGATTCCAACTTCTTCTTTTGTTTCTCTTATTGCAGCATCAATATGGCTTTCACCAGTTTCAACATTACCTTTAGGAAAAGAATATGTATTCGTCCAAGGATTGTTAGTTGGATGACCAAGTAAAATTTTATTATCTTTTATTATAACTAAACCTGCTGAATTTTTCATAAAAATTTTTTATTAAGTCCACAATGCACTTCTTATTTTCATCAAACGGAGTAACATTTTTTTTACAAATGTAAGGAATATATTTTTTAAATCCAAAAATTGTCAGAATTTTCTCCAAAAATCTTTTTCTTACAATCACTTGGATGTATCCATTTAATATTGGGTTCACCAACATAACCATGCTCCCATATAAACCAGGCAAAACACATAGTAGAACCCCATTTTTTACCTGTTGCTGGATTTACAGGTGAACCATCTCTCCAAGGATCTTGTCTTGCACTAAAAACATGAACTGTCTTTAATGGTGTATTTTTGAAAAAATCATACCTACCAATACCTTCCAAAAATTGTACTTTTAAAAACATAGCCACTTTCTTATTAGTAATCTTCAATGATTTTTCAATAAACTCCTGAGCCAATGAATATGGTGGGTTAGTGACAATATAATCGTATTTTTTATCATATTCTGTTTTAAGGAAATCGACATCACCTTTGCCATAACCTCTGTTTATTAAGTCTGTAGATTCTATTTTTGAGTCTGGAAACATTTCTAATATTACTTTTGAAATATGACCTTGACCACAACAAGGTTCTAAATATGTTGTCGGTTCAAATTCTTCTACATTGAATAATGAGTATGTTGATTCATATGATGTTGCATAAAAATCATTTTCCACTCTTTCATAATTTACTGAACCACCAGCCAAACTTGTTCCTTTTAATTTTGCCATTATATATTGTCTTTTTTGATATATTTATTATAATAAGATTCTAGAGGTTGTGTATTTTTAGATTAAGAAATTTTTCAAACTTTTCTAAAGTTGATTTATGTTTTTCATTCATTTACAATAATTTATAACGTGATACGTATATATAATAGTTAGGTGCAAGTTGTATTTTTAACCTTGTCTGTTGGTATTACTTTATAATCACCACATTTTTTACAATGTAAATAGTTTAGTGTAACCTCGCCAGCCTTTTTACCGTTATCCATAATATCATACCTATTATTGCTTTCAATAGACCAATCGTGTTTACAGAAAAAATACAACCAGCACCTAACAGCGTATATACGCAATGCTTTCAGTTTTTCAATTAAAGTTTTCATATATTTTCAAGTTTTGTGTTCAAATTAAGTTCTCGTTAACACTGCATATATACGCAAAACGTTATGCACAATACTACATTTGTGCTTTTAATAATTTACGTAGTAACTCTCCTTCTAAATCATACAAACCATTTCCACAATTTTCATAATGTGCAGTAGAATCAATCATTATTTTTGAATTATTCAATATTGCATAATATCCTCCTATTCTTTGTGTTGCAATTTGAATCCTTAAATCTATTGCTTCTAAATAATTCAAAAATCCCAATGAGTTTCCATTGTTATCGAAGTGTTCAATGGTTTGTACTT
>Ga0172375_10012177_pt1 | contig 10812 bp, 17 predicted proteins | sample LakKiv1m_FD_114537 | JGI IMG/M metagenome (GOLD analysis project Ga0172375, IMG submission 114537) | Freshwater microbial communities from Kabuno Bay, South-Kivu, Congo - kab_092012_11.1m | ecosystem: Environmental > Aquatic > Freshwater > Lake | place: Democratic Republic of the Congo... | reverse complement strand
CTTTCACTCCGCAAGTTTCAGCAGCAGCAGGAACTCAGGCGGCATCACCGTATATTTCTCAGGTAGCAGAAACAGGGCAAAACTTGATGCAACAAAATACTCAAAACTTTATGAATTTATTAGGTCAAAATATTGGCCGAGAACAATTTTCTCAAAACTTAGCTCAAAGACAAGCAGAGTTTATGCAACAAATAAAGATGTACGAAGAAGAACAAAAAAGGAAAGAACAGGAAAGACAAAACAATTTATTGTTAGGATTACTTGGTGGTGGTTTCCAGGCATTTACAAATCCTATTGGAGCTCTGCTTGGTGGTGTAGGGAGTTATTTGTCTAGCCAAAACACTCCTGGCCAAGGCAGGTCCGGGTATTTGTCTGGATATAGACCGGTTGTGGGAGGATAATTAATATGGCAACAGATGCGAAGAAAAAGGTTAAAAAAAACAATCCTGTCCTTGACATGACATTAACACCACAATACAAAGATGCCATGTTGTTTAACATGACTCCTGAACAATATGGTTTAGCTGACATGTTTAATGCTATTCCTAATAACTTAGCTGAAATGTTTAATGCTATTCCTAATCAATCAACACCATACCAATACCAACAAGAAAGGTTATCCCCTTCTGCTAATCAGCAACAGAACTTTATTCAAGATTTACTAGGTGCCGGAAAAGCCGTTGGTGATGTAATGGCACCATACACAGAAGCAGGAGAACCAACGCCATATTTGCAATTAATAAGAGCTGCAGCTGCAGGATATGCTCCTGATTATTCGAAGATACTAGAATCAGATATAACTAGAAAACATGAGAATATAAAATTAGGTCAACAATTATTAAATCAATTACAACTTAAAGGATTAGAGCAACAAATAGCATCACAAAAGCAACAAGAGCAGCAACAGTTTGAGCTTGGTAAACAAGGACAACAACAGCAATTTGATGTAATAAAACAATTAAACCAACAAGAATTTACAACTCAGGAAAGAAAAGCAGGAGAAAAATTTAAAGCACAGGAAGCTGAAGCTGATAGAAATTTAAAATTAGAAATCAGTAATCAGATAAATGAATTAAGAAAAGAACAAATTGATTATTTAAATAGATTAAGAAATGCATTAGGTGCACCCAAAGCAGTGGCAGATGCTGTATATAATGTATGGGAAAATTTTGACAAAACCGACACTTTAACAAAACAATATAAACAAACGTTAGGATTTGTTAATAGAGCAAAAAGTTTAATAGACTCAAATAATCCAATAGCTAAAAATGCAATAACAACAATAATGGCAAGAGCTTCTAGTGAAGTTGGCAATTTAAGCAAATCAGATAGGGAAGGATTGGGTGGTTCAGAAGCATTAATTGATAAATTAAAGCAAATACAACAATCCTTGATATCTGGAACATTAACTGAAAAAAATAAAGTATATTTAAAAGATTTTATTTCTAGACTAGAACAATCTGCTATTGATGGTATTGAACAAAGAAGTTCATATTATAAACAGGTTGCTAATAATAGAACTTCTGGTTTATGGAGTGATTATGTAAATGGTGTATTTTCAGTAAAAAATATACCTACAGAAAAAGATTTATATGAACAAAAAATATTAGAACAAAAAATATCAACTCCAAGCGTTACAATAAAAGAAATAAAAACTTCTACTGGATATAAGCCAACGAATGTGAGGGTAAAACAATGAAAACATACGAAATTTCTGATGGAAATACAACATTACAATTTGATGCAGATAAACCACCAACAGAACAAGATGCATTAGAAATTTTAAATCAATATAAAGGGACAGCATCACAATCACCATTAAATCAAGAAGATAGGGATAAAGAAAAATTACTTAATGAAATAAATCAATTACCAATAGTGAAACTTTCCAGGGATATACCAAAATCCATGACTGCTGGATATGGCTTGGCTGCATCTGTGCTTGCAGGTCAACCCGAGGAAGAATCTTTAACATATTATAAACCAGAAACAATCCCGGGGAATATAGCCAAGGTAACAACTTCATTACTAGCAGACCCAACTGGTTCAATAGGAACGGGATTTAATTTGCTAGGTGCTGGATTAAAGGGTATTCCTAAGGCTGGTACTGCATTGATTACTGCTGAGCAATTAATAGAAAAAACAGCAAACAAGGCTGCCGGTGTGTTAGCTAGATCAGTAACAAATGCTAGTAACAAAGTGAAGGAATATGTAGCTAGGAATCCATCAATAGTATTATCTAGGAAAACTCGAAATATTGGAGATGTGCCTGATTTGTGGCAGCAAACAAATAAACAAATAGAAAATACTTTCAGGGCAATAAAGGCTAAATATGGAAAGCAAACAGCAGTCATTCAGAAGGAATTAAACGATAGGTCACAGAATTATTTTATTTCTGGTATGGATGAGATAGCAAGCATGATTAACACAGAAAAACTTGCACCATATAATAAATATGCTACAGATACAAAAGAATTATTAAATATTATGAAAGAATCTATACTAAAACCTAAGATTGGTAAATATGGAGCTTATGAAACATATAATATTAATGAGATTGAAAAGGTATTAAAGACTATTAAAGGATCCGATATTTATAACAAAATACAAAAAGAAGCAACCGGGAAAATAAGCGAAGGAGGAAGGGCTGCCTATAACATCCTAAAAAACATAGAAAAGCTAAGAGATGATATATACTCTAAAGTAGAAGACGATTTATTGAAAAAAGGGTATGCAATAACTAAGGGAATGTATACTAAAATTAAAAGACTTGAAGATTACATAAACCTAAAAGAACCTGCTACTGTTGGGCAGACAATAGCAAAAGCATTGCAAATTAACAATGAAGAATTGTTTGATACTTTAAGGGAAGTATTACCTAAGCCTTTAATTGACAAATCCATTTCAGCATTTATTAGTCTAAGTAAGCCAGAGAAACAAAGACTGTATGCAGCATTATCTAATAAGTTTTATATCGGAGCAGGAGAATCGCTTAAAGGTTTAAATAGACCTTTAGCTAAGTTTTTAGTTGGATTTGCAAAAGATAAAAAACCGATATCTGCAACAACTAAAGGATCAAGTTTTTTATACAGGTCAGGACAGGCAGCAAGGAAGGCGCTGGAATCAGAATCTTTAAAGCAGGCTGCTAGAGTTCAAGCAACTAGAGCAGGGATTAAATTATCAGAGTTTTTAACTAAACGAAAAGACTAGTTTTTTTCTGTAAACTCTTTAAACTTATCTCCTATATCTAAAACAGCTCTTTTAGTAAAGCCGTTTCCATTATATAGATAACATAGTTCTTTGCATATTTTAGCAAGTTCTTTTATTGACATTTGAAGTTGTTCTATGTTTCTAGATTCCTTTTTTTCTACCATTATAATTCCTCCTTAAGTTTTTTTACTATTGATTTATATTCAGTCATTAAAAACTCCATGTTCATGCTGATTGATTTAAACAATAATCTCGCTCTATTTCTGTTATCTATAGCTAATCTTTTAGCGTCATGTTTGTTATTGCTTAATTCTATATATTTATATAAATAATAATATGCATCATTATTTTGAGCAACGTTATTTGTGTCTTCATTATTATCAATTAAAACCAACTTTATAAAATTATTTACTATATCAAAATTAGGGAGAGATTTATTTAATTCATCAATTCCATTATCACAAATAGACTTTAAATTAATGTAATCTGAAATCTTTTTTTCTAAATACTCTATTCCTTTTGAAAAATCCATTTTTTCTCTAAGTCTAGGTATATTCATTGGAGTTTTAATATAGTTATAATTTTTAATTACTGTACATGCATCTTTGAATTCCATCCATTTAAGGCATGGTATTTTTTGTCCACCGTCAGCGCAATTATAGGTTCTGTCAGGGTATCCCTTCATCTCTAAAAAAGTATTAATATAGTTTTTGTATGCCTTAAACTGGCATGTAACTGGTACTTTTTCTTGTTTATTCCCCTCTTCCCAAAATACCGGCATAATAACGTTATCTTTTTCGCCGTATTTCTCGAAGAAAAAACAATCTTGTCCATTATATTTATCTATTTTCATGCCACCGGATAATTGATTACCAGAAGCATGAGTTTCGCTTGATTCATAACTCAAATCCATACCTATTAAAAATATTTCCTTAGCTCCAACCAAGTTAGCTAACTGTATACTCATCATGGCAACAGTCATTGCTCCCTGGATCATACTCTGATCTGGTGTTGCTATTTTTAAAGCCTGTAATATATTGTTTAAATATTTTTTCCCGTGTCTAGAGCTTTGTGATATTATGTAATTAGCCTCAGGATGATTTTCTATACACCCATAATAGGACGACATTTCAATGGCTATATAGATTCCTTTTAAATCAATATCAATAAAGTATTTTTCTATAACATCGTCCATGTCTAGGCAAGTACAAATGTCAGGTTTTATTCCTGCATTTAGCAATGGTTTTAATGCTGCTATGGCTGCCACAATTATTGCGTTATCTTTAACTGACTTTAATAGTTCTAATTGTCTGCTTAATGATGGAGCTGCAGCAACACAAATCACTGGTTTATCTTTATAGATATCTCTTAAAATTTCTATAGAATTATATTTGGCTATTTTAGGTATTGCCCTTAATTCATTTATCATTAATTTGTTTAGAAATTGGATGCAAGTATTTAGGTTGACATGCAGGCTTGTTGCCATTTTAGACAATATTTCGGTGGTCTGCTTGAGTAAGCCTTCACTAATTTCATCAAATGGCTTGTAAGCGAAAATTCTAATACCATTATGCATTACATCAACCTTTTCACAGTTAATCATAATACTTTGCTCTAAAATTAATCCAGTACCAAATATTGGTTTAAAGCTATCTTTTTTTATTAGTTCAGTAAGATCAAAATTACAAAGTAGCTGGCAAAAATAATCTACTGAAGGGAATATTAAATATAAATGTCTATACCAAGTATACCTGGCAAATAGTTCCTTCATAATTTCAGGCTCTATGCAGAAGATAAAACCAACTGTGCATTTATCTATTAATGGTTTATATTTACTATACTCCTCTGTAAGTATAGCCTTGGCGGTATTTATTCCATAATTAGGAGTTATTTGTTCTATTTTATCTGGCTTTGTAATTATATGCGAAATAGTTGGTTTGTATTTACGGATATATCTATAGTTTTTTTCAAAAAGGTAATCTGCTTTCATAATTTCACCATTCCTTTCTTATCTTCTTGACGGTAAGCACTGCTTCCATTTTATAAAACCTCCAAAATTTTTTTTGTTCTACATATAATTGAATACATAATATTGCATTGATCATCGCTTATAAGTGTTCCGGAATATTTTTCACCATTATTAACTCCATGTCTTTCCATGAATATATCAATATCAGCAAGCAATTCGTGAATATTACTTTCTACCTTTAATAACTCCTCTCCATCCTCACGTGTCGATTCGTGGACAATTGCCTCTAATGCTGCGTTTCTAATTAGTGCCATCTTATTTTTCCTCCTTTTTTTCTAAATACGTTCTATATCAGGAATAATAACGCTTGGTTTAAAGTAAACTTTATAGCGTTTTGTACTGACTTCTTTAGGTCGTATTTGCTCGGCAAAAAAAGTAACATTATCACTTAGACCTAAAAAATGTTTTAAATATTGTTTTTCTCCAACCTTAACCATAACTTCAAGATTGCCATTTTCTTTTTTTTCAATAGAACAATAACCTTCAATACATAGTATATATTGATCTGTTATCCCGTTATAAAAAACAACTCGTCTGAAAATTTTAAATTGATCGGCTTCCGAGGACACATTTTGAGATGCTATCATCGCGTCACTACATCCATAATAAAAAATTGATAAAACAATAATCAAACTTATTAATATTAACTTTTTAATCATTTACTTTTCCTCCTTTAACTTTTTCACAATAAAAGCACTTGTTTCTAGCGTACCATCCCTAAATCCATTGTTATATCCGGTTACATACGCCTGATTGACTGTGGTTTCCTTGACCTGTACTCTGATATTAAGTTTATTAATCATGAAACCAATGATTATCCCAACCGCTAAAGACAATAATATTATTTTAATTTCTTTATTCATTTACCTTCCCTCCTTATTTAATATTTATAATTTCATGTTCAAGCAGATTAATTCCGTATCTCTCATTGAGTGCATCTTGAATTGTTTTACATTTAGGACTAACTGCTTCGACATGATATATTCCGGGAACAGTTTGGTTTAGCATATACAAATGAGGACAATAATCTAACCCATCATAAGCAAAAGACATATCAATTAATTTATATTGGGATTTACTCCACCATTCATTTGTATATTTAAGGTATGTATCAATTTCTTTTCCCATATTTACCATGCGATCAATTCCATATTTTCTAACAAATTCTGTTCTAACATCCGCATTTTTTTCTTTAGTGAAAAATTCTATATCTAGTTTTTCAGCTGGTGTCATAACCAAATATTCAGGCACATTAATTCCATTCAAAAAGTATAATCCCCAACCATCCGGATATTTAATCGCCATACCATTTGGATTATGAAGTCTATTATTGTTTAAATGTATTTCTTTTGGATGATTTGAGACAACAATAAAGTTTTTATTTACCCACCAATACCCTGCAGACTCTTGGCATTTTTGATACGCTTTAGCACGATTGATAATATCATCGCTAAAATTTACCTTACACACATCAATAAAAAAAGAAATATAGGCTTGCCATCCAGCCCAAAAACTGCCACCGAACCAATCAAGCCATTTTAAATTTTTGGCAGAAACTACGGCAGAACTTACTGCAGAATCTACTGCAGAACTTACTGCAGAATCTACTGCAGAACTTACTGCAGAAACTACTGCAGAACCTACTACAGAATCTACTGCAGAACGTACAGCAGAATCTACTGCAGAACTTACTGCAGAATGTACGGCATAATCTACAGTAGAATGTACGGCAGAATCTACAGTAGAATATACAGCAGAATATACAGCAGAACCTACTGCAGAACGTATGGCAGAATGTACCGCAGAATCTACGGCAGAACGTACAGCAGAATCTACAGTATAATATACAGCAGAATCTACTGCAGAACGTACAGCAGAATGTACGGCAGAATCTACCGCAGAATCTACAGCAGAATGTACCGCAGAATCTACGGCAGAACGTACAGTAGAATCTACTGCAGAACTTACTGCAGAATCTACAGCAGAATCTACGATAGAATCTACTGCTGAACCTACGGCAAAATCTACAGCAGAACTTACAGCTGAACTTACTGCAGAATCTACGGCAGAACGTATGGCAGAACGTACTGAAGAATCTACTGCAGAACCTACTGCAGAATCTACTGCAGAACGTACGGCAGAACTTACCGAAGAACATACAGTAGAACTTACGGAAGAACCTACGGTAGAACGTACAGCAGACTCTACAGTAGAACGTACAGCAGAACCTATAGTGGAATATACGGAAGAACTTACTGCAGAACCTACTGAAGAATCTACTACAGAATCTACTGCAGAACGTACTGCAGTACTTACTGCTAAACGTACGGCAGAACGCACGGAAGAATCTCCAGTAGAATATCCGGCAGAATCTATGGCATAACTTACGGCAGAATCTACTGCAGAATATAAGCCAGAACGTACGACAGAACGTACAGCAGAACCTACAGTATAATATACAGCAGAACTTACAGCAGAATCTACAGCAGAACTATTTATTAAAATTTTATCTAAAATTGATGCCGATAAAGCACCAACCAAAGGATTTTGTACCCTGATTATTGGTATATTAGGATTAAGATTAGCAAACTGATAACATTTTTTCACATTTTCTTCAAAGGTATCCCAATCTGCCTCATCTGTAGTTAATCCCTTTTTAATCCACATATCAACCCATTCAGGCATTCTATTTTTATGTTCTTGTGTTAATTTGTTAAACATATTAATCTATAACCTTATTTAATCTATCTTTATAATAATCATATTCCATAGCATGTCCAACTTCCCACATACCTTCCGGCAAAATTATTGTGTCATGTCGTGTTTTGTTAGGACAATACACCTGAGTATTGCCTAAATTTTTAATAAACAGCTTATCTTCATCAGTCATGTATAATTCAACTTGATCTTCGATGTAGGTTATTCGATGGTCATTACCATGAGTTTCACTTTCACCGACTATATAAAAATTATCAGTAACTGTAATTTTTTTCGCTTTTGGTATACTTTTAACTTCTCTAAAAAAAACCTCACCGTGAAATATTATTCTGTTCATTTATTTTTCTCCTTTAATCTTTAAAATATGCCTATTTTCCCAACTTTCCAAACACCTTCAGGTAAAGTTATTGTGTCTTGATGGCGACATATATCGATTCTTCTTAAATTTTTAATAAATAGTTGATCTTCATCAGTCACATAAAATTCAACTTGAGAGCTTTCCTTAAACAATTCCATAATTTCGTCTACATCATTATTGGTGACACAGACAGCATTATTAATTCTTTCTAAGATTCCCCATACTATATTCCGAATGTTTTTATTCATCACTTAATATTCCTTTCTTTTCATGATATAACCAATGATTTATTGGAGTTTAGCTTTGCTCCAGGAACATTTTCTCCCGCTAACAATCTTCTTCTTATTTCTAGTTTATTTATAGTTGTTGTAATAGTAGTATTTTTGAATTCATTAGGTATTAAGTTGTTATCTGTTATCTCTGTTTCATGCGATTTCCTTGTCGACAAAGTGAACATGCCACTAGATATTTTACCCTTATTATCAACATATGGAGTAAGATATTTTTTTATATTTTCTCTTCTATTGTTAGCAACTTTTTTTATTTTTGTAATTCTTTGAATTTCATTAGATGCAGCGTCTTCAAGATGCTCTAAATGTTTTATATATTTACATAACTTTTCTATTTGCTGCAAATTTCCGGTATTTGCAATAACTAACTTTTCTATTAATTGCTCTGGTATTTCTCCATCATTTTCTGACGCTATTTTCTCTATTTCTGTTTCTATTGATTTAATGTCATAGATATTCATATTGGTGACTCCTCGTCATTTTCAATGGAGTTTAAATAATCGATAAATTCTGAAGCCTGTTTTTTGGTTAAACCGGAAACATGTTCAGTGTTATATTTTGCATTTATATAGTCGACTCCTGCTTGCAGATTGCTGTTAAACACTTTTTTCATTTTCACCTTAATTAATCCTATCTGTTTTATGGTGATAGAGTTTTCACTTATGTTTTGGATTGGACTTTGACTAACTTCGTTCTGGTATTGCGGTTTATATCCTACCGGTTCATCTTGCCTTTTATTTGGTTCGAGATCATCAGTAGGGACGTGGAATGTTTTCATGAAATAATATCGTTCTGCGTAGGTCATTGCTGACCCGATAGATTTATCCCAATCATTTAGACCTGAAGCCTCAAACAAATTAATAACTTGCTCGGTTGGTTCATCTGCGTTAATCCATGTAAACTTAAAAGTACAATGACAAAAAGTTTGTTGTTTAGTACCGCTTTGAGTGCGATACTCAACATGCTCTATTTCTGAATGGACTATTTCTTGAAACAGCAACAACCCTAGTTCATCCATTTTAGGTCTAGCTATTTTAAGGATAGCCTCCCCTGACGCATATTTATATTTACCCATTACTGATTCATCTTTGGTTAAATATCCCAATGTTTTTTGTAGTTCGATTAATTTTTTGTAAATATTCATTTTTTTGCTCCTTTTTCGGGACTACTTAGCCTTTTAGGGGGGATTGGGGATATAGGCGTTTTCGTCCCATAGTTATATTATACTTATATATTTTATTTTGACAATATTTTTCGTGTTTTCATATAAATAATAAATAATCTGTTTCTTCTAATTCCATTTTTATTTACCCTGCTTTTCTATCTCCTCTATCCTTGATATATTCTGTGTGTACCCATTATAAAACCCATAATTATAACTAAATATAGCAATAAAAGCTATTAATAAGATGGTCAATAATCCTACTATTATTTGCTCTGAATTGCTCATGATAATACCACTCCAAACTGAAGCAATATAACTTGTATCGTTTTAAGTGCTAGATCATATATTTGGAAAGCTATTAACCCTCCAAGTGTGACAAAAAACCCGACGTTAAAATATTTAAAATTTTTCATAACTTACCCCTTTCATTAACCGTCGCTCTTTATTATACAAATCCCAATCGGTATTATCTTGGATATAGTCGCTTAATTCATCCTCTAATATCCATTGTTCAACGGCTTTATCGCTTGCCCTAAACTCTTCCATCATTATCACCTCCTTAAATCGGTTATTCTTGGCAACCTGTAGCGATTATATTCAATTATCGCGACGAGGTTGTTCTCCTCAACGATTTCGTTATATACTTCGACAAAATCAGCATTGGTTTGTTTATATTCCTTTGCCAATACTTTTAAAGGTTTAGTTAATAATATTTTTATTACACTTAGCTTCATTTTTTCCAAACAACTTTATCTCTTAAGGCAGAGTAATAGTGTTCAAGCTCTATTACTCTTTTAACTGTTTTATGCTTAGCATATAAGCATAATTCATACATTACGTCCTCTAATCGACCGGAAAAACCAAAAGTATTATTTCCAATAAATTTTTTCATTTTTTTACTCCTTCTGTATTATATTAGTGCTCCCTCAAGATCAGCACCCTCAAGGTTTGCCTCGCTGAGATCAGCATCCTTGAGGTTAGCTCTCCAGAGGTTTGCCCATCTGAGATCAGCCCCTCTGATGTTAGCCCCGCTTAGGTCTGT
>Ga0172375_10012175_pt1 | contig 10813 bp, 20 predicted proteins | sample LakKiv1m_FD_114537 | JGI IMG/M metagenome (GOLD analysis project Ga0172375, IMG submission 114537) | Freshwater microbial communities from Kabuno Bay, South-Kivu, Congo - kab_092012_11.1m | ecosystem: Environmental > Aquatic > Freshwater > Lake | place: Democratic Republic of the Congo... | reverse complement strand
TCCTCGAGCGTGGTCGCGCTCGCAATCTCGGGCGCACGGGTGACTGTGGTCGTCTCGACGGTCTCCTCCAGTCTAACCATTAGCGCCCCGTCCGCTAGCATCTTGTCGCGCAATTCGGACGCTGAGAGTCGAGCCGCGTCCCTGTCTTGAGACGCGACGCTGTAGCGGAGTTTCACCTCGGCGCCCTTCACGTCCTCGGAGATCCAGATCAGCCCCGCTCCATCGTAGCGGGCAGTCACCAGGACCATGCGTGTCGCCGGCACCTCGACGAACCGCCAGCCGTCATTGTCCACGATGACGAAGCCCTTGGGCTCCAGTTCGTCGAAAGCGGTGCGCCGCGGGCTCCCCGTGTACAGGATCGGTATGCCCCCGAACTCGACGCACTGGTGTTTGTGAATGTGCCCCAGGATTGCCACGTTCGCGCGGGTCAATGCAATGTCGGCGGCCGAGAGCTCGAAGTCGGCCCCGGGCGCCAACGGCTGCCCCGTGCTCATCAACGCGCCCGCAAGTTGGGCATGCGCCAGGAACAGACTCGCACCCTTGTGCTCCGATAGCTCCTGGCCGATGCCCGACAGGATCGCGCGCAACGCTTCGGTGGCTACTTGGTTCGCCTGCTCGGGCGCCACGGTTCCCAGACTCGCGAGCAGGTTCGCCCGATTCGGCCAGGCCATGGCGCCGACCGCGAGCGACCCGTACGGGTGCACCCCTGCACCTTCCTCGACCGTGATCGGGTGCCGCGTGCGTAGCCGTGAAAAAATGGGTAGGTCCCCGAGATTCGAATGGTTGCCGCGCACGATCAGAACGGGGGCAACCTCGGAGATCTTCGAGAGCCAGTCCGCCACGGCCCGCCGCTCCACGATCGAGCTCTTGTGGTCCAGCAGGTCTCCGGCGTGGCAGACCAGATCCACCCTGAGCCGTGCCGCTTCGTCTGCAATGTGGTCATGGAGTCGGCAGCATTCCTCAAGGCGGCTGTGCTCGGAGAAGTGAGAATCACCTAGGCAGAGAGCGCGCATGGTGCACCTCAAAAAGGCAGGTCTGAGTCTTCCGGCGGCAGGTCGTCATCGCCCACAGGAGACTTCGGCGGGGCCGCTGGCGTTCCACCGTTGCGCCTCGCGACCTCGCGCTCGAACATGGCAAGGTGCTCTTCGTTCTGCGAGCGCCATCGTGCCTTGCTCGCGTCTGCCACGTTCGCGGTCAGCATCTCGACGTAGGCGTTGACCTGTTTCTCGTTCAGCTCACAGAGCGGGATCCCCTTGTTCTTCCCGAACGGGACCGCTGGTTCGTCATCGTCGTTCGCCGGGGGAGGCGGAGACGCCTGGCGTTGCGTCTGAGCAGGCGGCGGGGTAGGGGGATCTGGCTTGCGCTCGACGGGTCGGGGCTCCGACTTCGGAGGTTCCTGGACCACACCATCGGTATCAAACGTTGTGGGGCGGGACTGCGGTTCAGCCGATGGGAGAGCGTACACGCGACGCGGCTCCGCCAGCCGCGGTCGGTCCTGTCCGAACATCGCATCCATGGCGCGCTCGAACAGCGCCGCTGCCTCCGCTGGATTGTGCAGACGGGCGACTGCGAACGCCTTCTCCAACTCCTTTGGGGAGTAGGATGTCTTCAGGCCGATCGTCCGAATCAGTCGATTCCGTGCCTTCGTCTCGCAGTTCAATGCTAGGTCGTGGCGCTTCTTGAGCAACTCCATCTTAGGGTGGGACGGCTCCCGGTCGCGCTTGCCCCCCTTCTCCCACCGCTCCATCGCGATCTCGTAACGCGTGTACATCAGATCGTACGCGGCGGAGCCGTCGCCGAGGTCTTCCTCGTAGTAGGCGGAGAGCGGCATCGGACTCCCGTCGAAGTGCTGCCACAGAGCCGTGACCGTACACGCACAGCGGTTCGGCGCCTCCGGGTCTCGTGGGGCGAACTGGCTCGGGGGCCATTTGATACTCGCCGCCGCGCCGATCCTGTTCAGGGCATTCTTTCCCAGCCCAAGATCCGAACTGCCCTGGATCGGGTACACCTCCTTGTTCTTGGGGTCAGGATCGACCTTCACGAACGAGAACTGCACCATGCACCCCGGCGGCAGGTAGCCACACGACGTGGCTGGCGAGACAAGGTGAAACTTGGCCGCGTACTCGGCGAGTTTCTGGTTGACCTGCTCCGCGGAATCAGCGGACATGCCAATATCGAAATCACGTGCTGCGTTCGTTGTCATTGCCCTATCCTCCGTTGTTGTCCAGAACCGCGGTCGAGTGCGCGAGGTGGAGGAGGACAGGAGTTCCCCGCGCACCCGACCGCGAGCCTGGACGGGCTCGCTATCCAACCGTCGAATCGCTCACAGAACCGCGATCAACGCTCCCCACGCTTCGATGTCCCCGTCATCGAGTTCCCTGCACTGGGCCTTCTCCTCGCGTTCGCCCCGGCGGACCGTCTCGATCTCACCAAGCGAGAGCCGCTGGCCGCACATCCCCAGGATCGAATCCAACGCCTCTGACGGCTTCTGCTTCGTGGCAAATACGTGTTGCATCGTAATCACTCCTACGCTGCCTTCAAGCTGCGTTTCTCGATAAATCCAAGGGAACCACATGGCGCGCACGGGCCTCGCTTCGTGATCCCCCAACCCCTGCATTGCACGCACCGGGCCACCGGCCTACTGGTCTCCGACCAATCGAGTAGCCTAACCAGACTGCTCAGGAAGATCGGCCCAGGCGGGAACTCGTACGATCTGAACCGCACGTCGAATCTCCGAATCACCTCTAGACAATCGGCGGCGTTCATCCCTGCGCGCATGCCCTCTCCATCTCGGCCGCGCGCTCGCGAGCCTCGATCTTGAGCGCCTCTGCCTCGGCGTACTTAAACGCTTCCGCGTCGCCCTCGATCCACTTCGATTGAGCCGGGGCACTCAGCGGGTCGTGCGTCCACACGAGGTATGCCCCACTGTCGCAGCGCTTGACCGCCACGAGGGATTCTCCCCGTCTCCACTGCCATTCAGAACAGACGAACTTCGGTTTCATGGCTCCACTCCAATCCCCGCGGCGTCCGCGATAGCGTCAAGCTCCTGCAACTCGACGTGATTCTCCAACTCCGCAATTCTCCCCCGCCGATGCGCCACGACCTTTCCGATCACAGGCATCCGCGGGGCTGGGCATCTTCTGGCGACAGCCCTCTTTTCCGCCTCGCGAGCCTCGTGCAACGCTCGCATGGTTGTGGCGCACGGGTGCCGCTGGTACGCGAGCCAGGCAGCCGCCTTGCGCGCCTTGGCGTCTTCTCTCAGCGATGGCTTGCTCATAGCCCGTGCTTCCTCTGGATCTCGATCCAGCGCTTCGTTTGCCATTGCCTGGCTTCCTCCGACGATTCGGCGCCGGGGAACTTGCGCCGCAGCTCGTCGCGCAGTTGCGACAGAAGGTCCAGTCTCAGGTACTCGCGGCGTATCCGGTCGGTGGAAGGGCTGCGCATCTACTTGGTCTCCTGCGAATCACGCGCGGCAAGCCTCGCGCTTGCGTCGGCCATGGCTTCCGACTTCCTGGTCCAGATCGTGTAGTGGCGGCGCCTCCAATCATTGCGACGTTCGCCCATGTGGATTCCCACGATCTGGTAGTGGAGTGTCGCGGCGGGCTGCTTCCAACAGATGTCGACGAACTCCGAGTCTGGCGTCGGGTCGCAGACGATCCAGAATGCCTCGAGCCTCATGCTGCCCTCGACGCGGTGAGCATGGAGAAGTGCGAGCGCGCCCCGATGAACGCCTCGCGGATCGCCTGCGGACTGGCGAGCCTGCGCAGCGTGCGGTTGTAGTGATCGTTCTTGCGCCCGTCGATCTCCCAGACGCGGATGACGCCTCGCTTGGTGAGTTGGAAATCGAAGTCGTGCTCGTTGGCGCGCGTGCTGAAGTAGCGGCTGCGGTCTCTCATCGTCCTGACCTCCAAAACCGAACATAGCGCGCGGGCAGAGCGTAGTCAACTGGCTATGCTAGGTCGGCGGTCGATTTCTCTGGACCCCTTCCGTTCGGCTCCGATCCGCGTAGGATCTGGGCCATGGGAAACGTTCTCGGGTGGGTCAGGGCTGGCGTCTGGTTGCTGGCGATGGGGTTGGGCGGCACGCGGCTCTGGACCTGCGTGCAGGGGTGGGATCAGGCCGAGACCGCGATGCAGCAGATCGCGTTGGCCGGGATCACCCTGGTCTGGCTCGCCTCGATCTACCTCGGGGCGATGTCGCTCGACCGGATCGTCGACGCCATGATGCCCCGAATCAGGGGCCGCAGCTTGGCGGAGTGACGATCGTCCAGGATCATCCACGCCACCAGATCGCATAGCGGCTCGGGGCGTCGAGCATGCTCGTTCCGTCCATCTGTTTCAAGCCTCCGTGGGGGGCAAACAGAAAATCGACCGTAGCGCCTTGACTACGTTCGGTCCGGTGAGCAGAATGTGGCCGGTCGAAGGATCGATGCCTGTGCGGCGGTTCTCGTTGCCCATGGGCGCCTCGGTTGGGTTGCGGTTCTTCTTCTTCGGTCGTTGGGTCGCCGTGGTCTTCTCGCGTGGAGGCTGTCATGTCGTCGTGCGCTCATGCGGTGCAGGTTGGATCTGTCAATGGTGCAGCGCAAGCCCCCCGCCTTCGGTTGGTGCGGACTGAACAGGGTTCCAGCCCTAGGGCATCGATGCGCGCGGGTGTCGGCGCATTCCTGGCCGACGTGATCGCGGGGCTGGGCAAGTCTCGCCGGTGGTTTGCCGATCGGATCGGCGTCAACGAGAGCTTGGTCCGTCGCATGTGTGACGGCTCCGTGGGGATCGATGTGGCCGATTGCATCGTAGGCGGGGAAGTAGGCAGGGATATCCTGCGCGCGGCTCTAGCCGAGAACGATGCCCGTTCGATTCGGAGGGTCGGATGAGAAAGCACTGCTCCGTTTCCTACGTCGTAGAGGACGACAGATCCCTGTTCGCGAGATCCTGGATCCTGATCATGCCATGCGGCCAGGTCAGGCAGTCCCACGCGAAGCGAGCCCCGGAGGCTCTCCGGTGTACCGGGGAGTGCAGGTTCCAGAAGCAGGAGAAGCGAACATGCTTGTAGCCTCTCTGGTAGTGGGGATCGGATTGGTGGCGCTGGCGTTCTTGATGGGCGAGTGATTCACGGTGCAGGGTTGGAGGCCATGATGAAACGACACTCTTGGATGAAGCGGGTTCCTCTGCTGAAAACGATCTGTGTTGTAGTTCAGCTGCCGCGCAGGTTCAGAAAGTTGAGCCGGACGGTTGGGCTCGTGTGCGGGGGAGTGTGCGACCTGGGAAACGAACTGCAGATGTACGGGGACGCCGAAAGCCTTGGCCCTAGCCATCGTCTCGAACAGATTGAGGCTCGGCTGGACGCACTGGAGAAGCGCACCAGTGTGCTGGAGGCTAAGTCGCACGTGGTGGTCGACGGCGAGACACTCCCACTGCTCGCGAGCGCCCTCGTGAGCTATTGGAGAACGAAGGCTCTCCAGTCTGGCGACACGATCAACCATCCGGCAACGTCCCGTGTCCTCACTCCGGAGGAACGCCCCAAGAACTTCCAGGAAGTAGCCCGGAAGAACTCCGGGGCCATGGCGGAGATGGAGGTTGGCAATGCGGCGCAATGACGTTCTGAGCCCTGATCAGGTCGTAAAGTGTATCCACGAGGCGGTGACGCGCATTAAGGGCAAGCGCGCTCCCAAGCCGGGTGCCTACCGCGTCGAGGTTACCGACGTGACGATCAGCAAGAGGGCCCAGCACGAGCTGGAGGACGCAATACACCAGACCGTGGCGCTCTGGTGGGATACGCAGCCGTTGGCGTTGAAGGAATCCCCGAAGGGATCGGGGAACTACATCGTAGTGATGGGGTAGGAGGAGACGATGGGTTCACGCGTGTTTCAATTCGGGTGTCCGTTCGGTCCGTCGGCTGGGCTCGACGAAACGATCGAACAGATGCGGCTCGGCCGCGCGTACTACAACGCGAGGCAAGAGGTATCGCGGCAGGTTCGCAACCAGACACGATCCATCTACGCGTCATGCGGAAGCGTCTCGGATCTCGAGCGCGCGGTCGAAGAAGCCAAAGAGCGGAAAGACGCTCTGGAACTGGAGATCAAGACCGCGCGTGCAGAAACGCGGACGCGTTGGACGAAGAAGTCTAGCGCGCAAGACTTGAAGGAAGCGCGCACGGTACTCAAGGACGCTCGTGCGGAACTGGGGGCCTTTCGCTCTCGCTTGCGTGAAGACCCGATCGTTGCTGCGAAGTTGGCAACGATCACCGGGGGCAGACCTAAGCGGAAGGATGGCGAGGCTTCGCGCCGACACGACAACACCGTGAAGAACAACGGCACCAAAGCGCTAGCGATGAGGGCACTCCGTGCTGAGTACGGCCCGCGTGGCAAGGGGCTAGGCTCCGGCACGTACCTGCTCGTAGAGGCCGCGCAGGGCGTGAGCGAGGCCGACACGCCGCTATACGATCGCGAGGGACAGCCGCAGGATCCTGGTTTCCGTTGCTGGTCTATGGGCAGCAAGCACGTCGCGGTGCATGTGCAGGGATTCGAGTTGACGGGCGCGACCATCTTCCAGCCCAACGATTGGGCATGGATCAAACCCGTGGACCCGAGAGCATGGCTGAAGGAAACGCCACGCGGCGAACGCAAGCGGCTGTCTCGCACCATGCTCCATCTTCGGCTCAAGACCGGGGAAGACCGCGAACCCGTATGGGCAGTGGTCCCGATCATCGTGCACCGCGAGATCCCGCTGACCGCCAAGGTGACGTGGATCGTCCTATCGATGTGCCAACAAGGCCCGCGCGCCGTGTGGACGTGCGAGATCACGGTCAATGAGGAAGCGCCGCAATCGGTTCCAGAGGGCCGCGGAACCGCGGCTGTCGTGTTCGGCTGGCGGAACGTGTCCGGTGGCATTCTTGCCGCAACGTGGCTCAACACGGATGGTGTGGCGGGGCAGCTCGTGCTCGGCGATGGAGACCTCGATACCACGGATGCAGACGGCGGGAAGGGCGGCATCATCTCCGGGCTCACCCGCGTGGACTCGCTCAAGGAGACACGCGACAAGAACCTCAACGCCGCGCTGGCGTCCCTTGTGTCGTGGCTCCGCGACCATGACATGCCCGAGTGGATGCGCCTGCGCACGGTCAAGCGGCAGTACGACGAGAATCACCAGGAGGTGCAGCGCGTCCTTCCATCGAAGGCTCAGGCGCTGGCGTATCTCGCTGGTTGGAAGGCACAGGGCAAGCTCGCGGCGCTGTGCCTTGCGTGGCGCGAGAATAGATTCAGCGGCGACGATGATGCGTTCAGGGCGTTGGAGTCGTGGCGCTACCACGACAACCACCTGTGGCGATGGCAGGCCGCGCAGAACGAATCGGCGCACCTTCGTAGGCGCGAGCGGTATCGGATAGTGGGCATCGAGCTTGCCAAGCATGCTCGCGTGCTGCTGGACGGGACAGACTTCGCCCGCATCGCGTTCCGGCCCAAGACCGAGGATGATAAGGGCTACGTGCAAGGCCCCGCGACGAACCGCACGCTCGTGGCCCCGTCTGAATTGCGGGACACGGTGAAGCAGGCTGCGGCGAAGATGCTTCGCGATGCGGTCAAGGTCGAGTCGGCAAACACCGCGATCACGTGTCCGCGGTGCGGCAACGTGAGCAAGGTTCAGCGGTTCGACGACGGCGACTTCAAGCACTCCTTCTGCTGCGTCGAGTGTGGGCTCACGGGGGATCAGGATTCGATCCGGTGCATGAACATGCTCGTAGCGGACGGGCACAAGGATGCGGTGCTGGAGATCCTGCGTAGGCAGGAAGAGGCTCTCAGATATCAACCGGCGGCTGAGTAACGGAGGCGACTATGGCGAAGATGCAAGCAATCGAAGCGAGAATGCAGGAGTTCAAGGCGCTGCTCGCGAAGTACAATGCGATCGGCGTCGAGGCGTTCTTCTTCCTCATGACGTGGGAGGATGACGAACAAGAGTGGAAGGGTACCAAGGAGAACGGCACGGGGTTCGCGACGTTCGCGGATATGCTCAACCGCTTCCGCGTCGCCCACGACGGATCGATCGAGTATCACCGGCTCGCGAACTTCCGCGAAGGATTCGGCAAGCTCGCATCGACCGCCGAGGGCAAGACGTTGGGCGTGTTGGAAGCCGCGAAGTTGATCGGCCCCGAGGCGGTGATGCTGCTCGCCCCCGTTCAGGGACCATCCGGCAAGTACAGCGGGTGTTCGGCGGTCGAGGGCATCGTGCGCGACATGACGAACAAGAGCGAGGGGCGCGGCTTGCAGGTATCCGCTCAGATGGGCACGGCCATGGTGCGCGAGCACTACCTGCCGCCCAAGGTCCAGGAAGCCGCACCGCCAACCCGCAAGGACGCACTCGCAGCCGCGCAGGAGCGCATCGCAGAACTGGAGGCACTTGTCGCCAAGAAGGACCGTGAGATCGAGCGGCTCAAGGCGAAGCTCGACAAGGCGCGAGCTGTACCGGTGAAAGCAAAGCATGCGTCCAGTCAACCCGCCGCGAGCGCCGGAGCGATGTGATGGTTACACGCACTGCGAATCGCGAGGTTACGTGGTCTGAAAAGGGACCGCTCGCGATCCGTCGTGCAAGTGCGCGATTCTGCGCTGGGGCTGCGAGGCCCCAAGCAAGCCTTGCCGAAGAGGCTCGATCTTCGGACGGACGGCGGCGGGGTCCAGATCGGCTCGCCCTTGCCCAAGCAAGCCTTGCCGAAGAGGCTCGATCTTCGGACTGGGCGTGCATCGCGCTGGCGCAGCAGGCCGACCACAAGCAAGCCTTGCCGAAGAGGCTCGATCTTCGGACACGCGGCCTCCAACATGCGGGAAACTTGCTGCGCCTCCAAGCAAGCCTTGCCGAAGAGGCTCGATCTTCGGACTGCGCTGGAAGCGGCCCGGTGAGGACGTGCGTGACCCAAGCAAGCCTTGCCGAAGAGGCTCGATCTTCGGACTTCCCCTCATCGAACCAGTACGCGAGCTTCGAGCCTACAAGCAAGCCTTGCCGAAGAGGCTCGATCTTCGGACTCGGTGGCCTGCATCGGCGCCCCATGCCTCAACAGTCAAGCAAGCCTTGCCGAAGAGGCTCGATCTTCGGACGGACCGCACTTGTCGGTCGATGGGCGCCAGGAGCCGAACAAGCAAGCCTTGCCGAAGAGGCTCGATCTTCGGACATGACGTCCATCGATCGGAACGCGGAACTCGTCCACCAAGCAAGCCTTGCCGAAGAGGCTCGATCTTCGGACCGGCAAAGCGCACACGATGTCGTGGCAGCCGTTTGCTGCGAGCAAGCCTTGCCGAAGAGGCTCGATCTTCGGACTGGGGAGCGATGCGCCGATGGGGGGCCAACATTGACAAGCAAGCCTTGCCGAAGAGGCTCGATCTTCGGACACAGAACTTCCATGAGCTTCACGCCCAACTCTCGCTTCAATCAAGATCAACTCGACGATCTACGAGTCGAGACCCTCGCCGGCCGCGCTCACGATGCGTGCGCCGTTCCTCAATCAAGATCAGCTCGACGATCTACGAGTCGAGACTCATCCCGGGCCACGACCACGTGCGCCATGCAAGCTCAGCCGATCGATCTCCGAGATCGGACTCGCGCATGCGATCCGCCGCGGCCTAATCCGCGTGAGTGATTCCGCGTTGGAACTGTGAACTGGTCACGGACCAGACAGGAGACGTCCATGCAGAAGTCGAAGCGTTTGACCACAGATGTCCTCGCGGTGCTGTCATCGCTCGAGGTCGACGGCAACACGGTGCGGATCGTGGGCCAACTGGACCGGCCGATGTACGTGCGGGTGAACGAAGCCTTGGAGGCACTCGGCGGCAAGTGGAACAGGAAGGCGAAGGCGCACCTGTTCTCCGATGATCCAGCCGAGAGGATCGATGCGGCATGCCTCACACAGAGCGTCGATCTGCCCAAGGATTTTGAATTTTACGCCACCCCGGCAGCCCTGGCGGCTCGGATGGTCGAGTGGGCGCAGCCGAAGAACTACGAGTTCGTGATCGAGCCGTCGGCGGGGCAAGGCGCCCTGGTCGACGCGGTACTCGAGGAAGCCCCGTTCGCCAACGTGTTCGCCGTCGAGCTCATGCCGCGCAACGTCGAGGCACTACGGGCACGGTACGCCGGCGACATGAACGTCAAGGTCTACGAGGCCGACTTCCTGACGTTGGACCCTGACCCGAATCGCAGTTGCGCCATCCTCAACCCGCCGTTCTCGAAGCGCCAGGACGTACGGCACATCATGCGCGCCTTCGAGTGGCTGGCTCCCGGTGGACGCTTGATCTCGGTCGCGAGCGCTGGCGTTTCGTTCCGCCAAGACAAGCTGACGGTCTCGTTCCGTGAGTTCGTGGAGTCTCACGACGGCACGATCGAGCCGCTCCCCGCGGGGACGTTCGCTGCAGCGGGCACGTCCGTGAACACGGTGCTCGTGACGGTGCGGAAATGACCTGCGCCGGCGACCGCCACGACTGGAGACTCCACGGTAAGGGACAATGCCCGGAGTGCGGCATGACCCTGATCTTGGTCCGCTGCAAGGTCTGCGGACTCATCCTGTGCAAGCCCTGCTCCTGGAAGCGGGTGCCTGTTGAAATGCAGAACTGGGGATAGGTGAATCAATGCGTGAATGCTGTGACACAGAGCGAAGTGGCTACTTGACCCCGAAGGCAGAACGAGAGCTCGATGCGTTGAACGAGATCTCGAAGCGGTACGCGATCCCTGTGCCTGCCCTGCTCGCGGAGGATGACCAGATGGCGAGGGCGAGACAGGAAGCCAGGGCGGCAGCTCCGGGGCTGTTCGGGATGGTGAACGAGGATCTGAGGGGGCAATGA
>Ga0172375_10012174_pt1 | contig 10814 bp, 10 predicted proteins | sample LakKiv1m_FD_114537 | JGI IMG/M metagenome (GOLD analysis project Ga0172375, IMG submission 114537) | Freshwater microbial communities from Kabuno Bay, South-Kivu, Congo - kab_092012_11.1m | ecosystem: Environmental > Aquatic > Freshwater > Lake | place: Democratic Republic of the Congo... | reverse complement strand
GAAGTCTTGGACTTTATCGTAGAGCACCAGCCGGTGTGCGTGGGGATGACGGTTTTTACCTACTCCCTGTCAATTGCACAAAAGCTTGCTTCAATGATTAAGGCCAAACTGCCGCAGACACTCATTGTGGTCGGCGGGTATTACCCGTCGCTTATTCCTAGTTGCGTCAGCTACCCGGATTTCGATTTCGCCGTCATCGGCGAAGGAGAAATCACCTTTGCCGAACTGCTCCAGAAGGCTTTAAATAACGAGTCTATGGATAGTGTGCGCGGGATTGCGTACATGAAGGAAGGCAAAGTGGTAGTCAATGCTCCCCGGGAACGAGTCAAGGATCTGGATACGCTGCCGAAGCCAAAACGCGTTCGTGAGTATGTAGAACGCGCTCGGATGTTCAATCTCAGTTATCCTGATCCCGACCACCAAATCGCAGCGGAAATTGGATGCTCCAGAGGTTGTGTCGGACGATGCACCTTCTGTGTGTCAAACGTGATGTGGGACGCACGTCACGGCATTCAAGAACCCTGTGAGATGAGTGTCAGTCTCAGAAGCCCCAAAAGCGTGGCCCAGGAAATCCACCAACTTCATGAAGAATTTGGTGTGAACCTACTTTACCTGACCGACCTGACTTTCAACTATAACAAGGAGAGAGTCAGGGCCATCTGCCAAGCGTTCATCGAGGAAGGTCTGCATGATGCAGGAACCGAGATGGATCCAGATCACGTTCGAAAGAGTGTGCACTGGTACGCGTTGGTTAAGGTTGGCTTGGATCAGGAAACTGCTAAGCTCATGGCTCAAGCCGGATGCACCAAGATTGGTACCGGCATTGAGAGCTTCTTTGAAGCAAGAGCGAGGGAGTTAGCAAAGCCACATAGAGAGATCGGCATTGTCCAACGTTCGCTCGAAGCCGCTGACAGCGCAGGTATTATCAACCGCTGTTTGTTAGTCTTCGGGAGCCCGAACGAGACCTGGGGAACAGTGCGCGAAACGATTGAAGGACTCAAACGTTTCCCCATTGATCAGGTCAGGATTGCTTTCTTAACCCCGTTTGAAGGTACCTCCTTCGCCGACGAGGTCAAAGACAGTATTGCCGACACAGATCTGAACCACTATGACACGGATCATCCGGTTATCAAGTCAAACCTTTCACCAGAGGAATTGGTGGAGGCGCGCTCGATGATCGGCCGGAAATTCTACGGCAGTCAGGAATACGCGGATCGTTGCAAGAGCAAGATCGCGCGATTCCCCTGGCTAAAAGAGAGCTACCGGTGGTGGTTTGCAGATCTGTTCGAGCGAGGAATCGCCGATCTCCGGTGGATTGCAAAGTAGGCCTCGGCCCGCTTTAAGCTCGCTGATCGAGAACGATCCGGCAAGTCTGGCCGTTTCCAATAAATTTACAACTTGTTGGAATAAAGCTCCTGGGTGGTAAGCAAGGATGCAGGGTAAGGAGCAAAAACTGTCATTATGGGTTCGATTCTTCCCGATAAAGCCGGATAGAACCATCGACATAATGGCTAGAACGAATATTACGGTAGCTACTGCCAGATAATTGTAGCGGGCGGCCGCAGTCGATATCTGCGCCAGGTCGAACTCTCGGCTCTTAAGTGAGCCGAGATCAACCTTGAGCTATTCAAGCAATTGGATATCTCAAGAGTTGAATATCGCTAACCGCTTGGGTTATTTATAAATTCCTTGACGATGAACAGGCACGAGAACTCCGAAGTGATACGGGAGCCTGCGGATAGTGAATCCGAGTCCACCGTATTGTACGGTGGAGCCAAATTTAGCTCGTTTTAACCCCGCACAGCAATGTGCGGGGTTTTTAGTAACATTTTGGTTAGAGTTCAATAATTTTGGCTTTTTCGCGCAAGTCTTTTCCAATGTGATCGAGATCGGTCGTGGTAATCAAGGTTTGCTGGTCTTGGGCGATTAAAGCTAAGTGTTTGCGCCGCGTGGCGTCGAGCTCGGAAAAAATATCGTCTAAGAGCAAAATAGGGGAAATTTTAGTCTTTTCTTTAATAAAGTTTAGCTCGGCTAATTTAAGCGCCAGCACGACCGAGCGAAACTCACCGCGCGAGCCAAAAGTCGCGACATCGCGTTCACCTAGACGGAACTCAAAATCATCACGGTGCGGGCCGTGCAAGGTATTGGTCTGCTCGATTTCGCGATCGCGAGCGGCCACGAGATATTCGGCAAAACGATCTATTTCTACTGAATCCTTATATTTGATTTTTAAATCTTCCTGAGCACCACTAATCTTTTGGTAATTGGCCGAGAGAGTTTGGTTAAAAAACTCCAGGGCTTCGTGACGTGCTTTAATGATTTTTCCGCCTAGCTCCACCAGTTTTTTATCCCAAAAATCCAGCTCATCAGATTTGCCCAGACGGTTTTTAATCAGTTGTAAAAGTTTATTGCGCCCCTTAAGAACCTTGTTGTATTCTAGTAGACTTTCGGCATGGGCACGGTTTACTTGACTCAACAGGATATCTAGAAAGCGGCGTCGAAGAGCCGGCGCGCCATTAATAATTTCGATCACTTCTGGGCTGAATAAAACGGCCGGACAAAGCCCTAATAAGTCTAAAAGCCGGCGTTTGCCACCATTAATCTTCAAGGCTTTAACCGCCTTTTCGCCCTTTTGCCAAAAAAGCTCTAGCTCCGTAGCCTTATCGGTTTTATCTCCTTTGATCGTGAGACGAGCATAATCTTTTTCCCAGTTGATGAGCTCCATGTCGTGCGTTGTACGCCAACTCCTACCTGTTGCCGCTAGATAAACCGATTCTAAAATATTGGTTTTACCGATACCATTTTTACCGATTAAAATGGTTACATCATTAAACTCAAGATCGTAGCTAGACCAGTTGCGGAAATTAACAAGTTTAAGAGACTTAATCTTCATAGTTATAAAGTTATCAAGTTTATAAAGTTTTTAAAGTTCCCTTCTTTATGAACTTTCGACTTTACGAACTTTACAAACTATCTTATTCGTCTATCCTAAGTGGCATAATCACATAGAGATAATTTGCGTCTTTACCCTTAACGAGACCTGGAGCTAACCCGCCAGCTAGTTCTAAACTGATTTCATCAGAGTTGATTACTTGCAAGCAGTCTAAAATAAATTTGGCGTTAAAGGCAATTTCTAATCCGTCCCCTTTGACTTGGCCTGCCAACTCGGACGTATTATCGCCCAAATGAGCCGAAGTCGCCAAAACCTCAACCTTATCAGGCGCGGTAATCTTAAGCTTTATATTGTTGGCCGACTCTTTGGCAAACAAACTCGCCATTTTTAGGGCCGAGTTAAATTCCTGGGTTTTCACTGCAACCGTAGTTTTATTGTCCTTTGGAATAATTTGGGCATAGTCGGGGAAAGACCCTTCGATCAAACGGGAGATGAGGATTGTTTCTTCCATCACAAATTCAACCTGATTTTCGCCAGGTAAAACTTTGCAGGTCTTGCCAGCATCAGTCAAAATTCGGGAAAGTTCGGCCACGGTGCGAGCGGGGACAATTAAACTAAAGTCTTTCTCCGGCTTCTTAGTTAATGCGATTGTTTGCTCGGCCAATCTATAAGAATCGGTCGCCACCACTTTCATCTCTTTGTCCTTGTTGTAAAAATAAACGCCAGCTAAAACCGGACGGCTTTCGTCCAAAGCGGTCGCGATAATTGTTTTAGTCATGGCCAAGACCAACTCTTGGGCGGCTATCTCAATTTCCGCACCTTTTTTCACCTCGGGAATTAAAGGAAACTCGGAAGCCTCTATACCTTTAATATTCGCTTTATAATGTTCAGATTCCAGATGTAATGTTGTGTCCTTAAGCTCTAAATTAATGGTTTTATCAGTGTTGTTATTCACATAATCCTGCAAGAGACGGGCGGGGCAAGTAATTCCCCCATCAGCATCAACCTTGGCGCCAATCCAAGTATGAATTCCGATTTCTAGGTCTGTGGCGGAAAGCTTTAGTCTACCCTTGTCTGTCTGAATTAAAATATTATTTAAAACCGGGAGTGTGGCTCTGGTTCCCACAGAACGACTAACAATGCTTAAGCCTTTAGCTAAATTTTCTTGTGTACACGAAAGTTTCATAACTATCCTTCCTATAATTTTAAATTTTAAGTTTTAATTCAATTTTAAATGTCATAATTACTAATTTAAACATTTAGATTTCAATTAAAATTTATAATTCAATTATTTAAAATTTTATCCGCTTTATTAATAGTTTTTTAATTGTAAAAAATACAGCAGTAGTAATAGGTATTGTGGATATTGTGGACAAACAGGGTTTTATTATGTGGATAAATCAGTATATTCTGTGGATAAAACAGAGGATTAAATTGTGGATACTTTTAACGGGTTTTAAACCATATAACTTGGTTAAGCTGGTGCATTTTTTATCCACTTGTCTCGCCTGGTTATCCACAGCTTATCCACATATCCACAACTCTCCCGTTCATGCTCCAGAATTTTTATAAATTATTTAATGTACAATTTTTCTTTGATCGCGGAAATTTCTTTTTGAAAATCGCTGTTTTTTGTCATTTCTTTTTCAATGCGCGTTACGCCGTGCATAATGGTGGTGTGGTCTTTCTTATTAAGCTCTTTGCCGATTTTCGGAAAACTCATGTTCATCTCTCGACGCAGTAAATACATGGCGATTTGTCTTGGCCAAACCAGTTCGTGTGAGCGGCCGGTTGATAAAAGATGATCAGTGAGGACATTATAATGCTCGCCGACTGCAACAAGAATTTTTTCCACCGTCAGGTTTTTCCCTTTTGAGGCAATAATATCCTCAAGCACTTTGGCGGTAACTTCCGGCGACGGATCAATATTATTTAATTCGCAATAACTTATTACTCTAGTTATGGCGCCCTCGAGCTCGCGGATGTTTGATTCAATATTTTGGGCAATAAAGTTCAGGACATCATCGTTCACCGCATAGTTTTTTTCCACAGCCTTGGCTCGCAAAATCGCTTGACGCATCTCAAGATTTGGGGGTTGAATGTCGGCGACCATGCCAGCGCCAAGCCGGCTGGAGAGTCTTGCCTCCATTTGTTGAATGGCTTTTGGCACGCGGTCTGAGGTTACTACAATTTGCCGGTTAGACTGGTGAAGAGCGTTAAAAGTATGAAAAAACTCTTCTTGAGTCCCCTCTTTGCCGGAAAGGAACTGGATATCGTCAACCAATAGAACATCGGCGTCGCGATATTTTTTCTTAAAGTCGTTAATTTTGCCCGTGGAAATTGCTTGAACAAACTCATTGGTAAAGTTTTCGCAGGAAACATAAAGAATTTTCTTTTTTGGGCTTCTGGCAATGATTTCATTGCCGATTGCTTGGGCCAAATGGGTTTTGCCCAGCCCTACGCCGCCGTAAAGGAAGAGGGGATTATAGGCTTCGCCGGGCTTAGCAGCCACGGCTTGAGCGGTGGCATGAGCCAGGCGATTTGATCCACCGACAATAAAATTTTCAAAAGAGTATTTAGGATTAAGCGTAATATTGGCGATAGGGGCGGCCGTAGAGGGCTCGGGTGTTTTAGCTGGTTCTGAAATCGGTAATTGCTCGGGTTTAAATTGCGTTTGGCAAACCTTACAAGTATAGCTTTTGAGTTCGGGATGAATTTTTTTTAAGGCCTCTAAAACTTGGTTATAATACTTTTTTTCCAACCACTCCTGAGCAAAAATGTTGGGCACACCGATAACAGCGTCTTCAGATTGCAACTCTAAAATAAACGTATCTTTAAACCACGTCTTAAAATTAGCCTTGCTTAAGATGACTTCAAGCTCGCCGAGAACCGTGGCCCAAGTTTCTTTTTCATTGAGTTGTTTCATGCTTAATTCCAATTACTTCGCTCTATTCACTTTTCACTATTCACTATTCACCAAATTTTGTCCACAGGCAAGTTATCCACAGCCAATTATACCATATTATCCACAAGTTATCCACAGGCCATATGAACAAAGAGCATAGACTTTTAGTCTTATAGGCTTGTAGTGAAAATCGTTCGATTTGCTATAAGTCTATAGATCTATAAGTCTAACAGTCTATAGTAAGATTTGATTTTCTTGTCAGAATAGGTTATAGTGATCTTAACACCAATATTTTTATCGGAGTTTGTTAGTAATGCTCGGAACAACTTTTTCATCAAAAACCAAAAAAGCTCATCGGGACAAAGTCCACGGTTTTAGAAAACGCATGGAAACGGCCGCCGGCCGGACTGTGTTAAAGCGCCGCCGCGCTAAAGGCCGCAAGCGTTTATCAGCTTAAAATGTTAAAAAAATCTTATCGTTTGCGAAAACAAGACGTCGAACGAGTCTATAAAAAAGGGAAATCCCTTAACCAAGACTTTGTTTTAATGCGTTTTCTGCCAAACCGTGCTGCGCACGCCCGATTTGCCGTCATTATCCCTAAAAAGGTTTTAGCGCATGCGACCGATCGTAACCGCGCCAGACGACTCATTTTTAATTTTCTAGAAGCGAACGCGCCCGTTTTGAACAAAGGCTTTGATATTACTTTGAGTTTTCGTAAAGCCCCCGGTGCCGACACTAATTTGGCTTTGACACAGCTTTTAGAAAAGATACAATTTTAATGCTATGACAAAAACAATATTTAAAAGTCCGTTGAAATGGTTAGCGTTAAAATTAATTAAACTCTACCAGCACACCTTAAGCTTTGATCACGGTCCGCTAAAAAAGTTTTATCCGGCTGGATTTTGCCGGTTTCACCCCACTTGTAGCCAATATACCTACGACGCCATCGAAAAATATGGTTTCTGCAAGGGGAGCGTTTTGGGCTTTTGGCGGATTTGCCGCTGTAACCCCTGGAGCAAAGGTGGAGAAGACCCCGTAAAATAGTTAATAAAGTTCATAAAGTTAAAAGTTCGTAAAGTTCAATGTACTTTTGGCTTTAAAAACTTTAGAAACTTTTCACTAGAAATTTCGGAGAAATTTTTATGAAAGCTTTTATCAAACTTATTCTTTATCGCCCTTTGTTCAACGCTCTGATGCTCTTAGTTTTTATTATGCCTGGCAACAACGTTGGTCTGGCAATTATTGTTTTAACCATTATCGTCCGGCTCATCTTGATGCCATCGAGCCTAAAGGCCATGCACCAGCAACGTCGGATGCAAGAACTTCAGCCGGAAATCCAGGCCTTGCAGGAGAAATACAAGGATGATCGTGCCAAGCTTGCCGAAGAATTAACGCGCTACTACAAGGAAAATAAAATTAACCCGCTGGGATCATGTCTGCCGCTCTTAATCCAGCTCCCTATTCTCATTATTTTGTATTACGTTTTTATCAATGGCTTAAGCACCGAACGTTTTGACCTTTTGTATGACTGGATGCCGCGGCCCGACACCGTTAAAACTATGTTTTTGGGGCTAGACCTCTCCAAGCCAGACCGCTGGATTTTGCCACTTATCGCTGGCGCTTTGCAGTTTGTCCAGTCTTGGCAAATCATGCCCAAAATGAAGCCAACTGGGGGCGACAATAAACAACAAATGGCCCAAATGATGTCCAAGCAAATGATGTATCTTATGCCCGTTTTCACCGTCTTTATCGCTGGCCGCTTGCCTGCCGCTCTACCTTTGTACTGGGCGGTTACCACGTTGTTTAGTGTCGGCCAACAATGGTGGGTTTATCGAGGGAAGCCAGAAACAAAAGTTAAGAATAAAGAGTTAGCCGATGAAAAGAAAACCATTAAAAGAGGTGTAGCAATCACCGTGAGAAAGAAAAAATAAAGTAAGGAAAATATGTTGAAAGAAAAAGATTTAGAAAAAATCGCCCAAGACTTTTTTAAAAATTTAGACCCAGAAGCCAAAATACAGGTTATCGACGCAAAGGGCTGGCGGGTTAAAATAGATTCGCCCAATTCGGGTCATTTGATCGGCAAAATGGGAGAAACCTTAAAAGCCATCCAGTATCTTTTGCGCATGATGGTCGCCAAAACAACGCAAGAATTTGTGCCCTTGACTGTGGACATCGGTGGTTATAAAGAGAAACACGAAAAAGAGCTCGAAGAACTGATTTTAGCCATGGCAGAAAATGTTAAAAATTCTGGTTACGCCCAGGAGCTTCGCCCCATGAGTGCTTATGACCGTCGTATCGTTCATGCGCTTTTAAACGGCTTTAAGGGTGTAAAAACTGAATCAGTGGGAGAGGGGGAATTGAGACGGGTGAAGATCGAGCCAGAATAGTGATTTAGACTTTTAGATCTATAGGCTTATAGTATAACGACTAAAGCGGCAGAAGTTTACCAAACTATAGATCTATAGCACTATAAGTCTGAAAGCCTATTTTTGGGAGGAGTGTCTGAGTGGTTTAAGGTGCCGCTCTCGAAAAGCGGTGTATCCGTAAGGGTACCAGAGGTTCGAATCCTCTCTCCTCCGCCATTAAGCATTAAAAGTTCTCTTTTAATTAAAAAAGGCAAGATTGAAGTGCTCAAAATTGCCTGTGGGCTTGGGCTCGTTTCTGCGTCAGATGGTCTGCGTATTTGGCCAAGGACGCCAAGGCGTCCTTGATCTTTGCTAAGACGATCATTGCTTTTCTGTCGGTGGACAAGGCGTTGCTAAGCTGTCTTGTTAGAGCTTCGCACATTTGGCAAACCGGCAACTGCGACAAGTGTTCGATATTAATGCTGCTGATAAAGCCTAGCCGCAGATCCTCAAGATCTTTTTCTAGACTACGCTTAGTTGTCTCTAATCTTTCGACCTCTTCTTGAAGGCCACGGAGTTTCTGTTCGGCGGCTCTAGTTTGCGTCTCGTAATAAGAGAGATTCTTCTCCCGGCCAGCCACAACCTGTTCACGTTTATTCAAGCGGCCTTCGGCCGCGTGAATCTCATTCCACGCAGTAGATGGTGCCTTGCGAGGTCGCTGTTTGTAATGAGTTTGCCTGGTTTTGACGCGTAACCGCGGCATAACACAGTGCTTATAAACCTCCAAGGCCACGCGGTCCAGAAAAGTCTGTGGCAAGAGGTCGAAAGTGTTTTCTCGCAGAACCAAGCAATGCTCGCAGGCCAACTTAATTCTCTCCGGTTCGGTCAGTTTGCCACTTTTCTCTTGGGCCATGGTCCACCTCCAAATGTATTCGAGGATAAAACCATAAAACACAATTTTAGAAAGCTTGTCAAATCGACTAGGTTGCAAATAAAAAATATGCTATCATGAAGAAGGAAAACAAATCTTTTCGCAGAATTTTATTTATAAAAAAAAGAAAACTACCATAGACAGGCTAACGCCTGTCGCGGAAATTTTGAAGAAAACAAAATTATGAACAATCCTAATGACATTGATTTAACTCTCAAACATTTTGCCCGTGAGGACGAGGAAAAACGGGCCGAAGCCAAAGCCAAAGAATTGGGCATGGACTATATTAATTTGGTTGTCCACCCTAATACCCCCGATGTTTTAAACATTATCCCCCGGCCCATGGCCGAACACTATAAAATTATAAGCTACCTGCAGACCGGCCAAATCATTAAAGTTGCCACAACTGATCCGAAAAATCCTGCGACCGCGGCCTACCTTCAGAAACTAGCGACCGAAACCAAAAACGAATTCAGCCTCGCCTATTGCTCGGAAACATCTCTTAATTATGGTTTGTCGCTCTACGATGTGTTGGTGCCAGAGGCGCCAAAAGAAGACGGTGTCAAGGTAACCAAGGAAACCGAGGAGTTTTTCGAAAAAGAACTGCAAACTTTTCAAGATCTCAAAGAAAAAATCAGCACCGTTTCTACCACCGAACTTTTGGACATTATTTTTGCTGGCGCGGTTAAAAATGACGCCTCTGATATTCATATCGAGCCTCAAGAAAGAGATTTCCGTTTGCGTTACCGTATTGACGGCGTTTTGCAAGATGTAGCCGCGTTACCCCAGACTGCTTACAAGCAAATCACTTCCCGTATTAAGTTTTTGGCTAAACTAAAGCTAGATATTACTCACCCGCAAGACGGCCGGTTCGAGGTAACAGTTTTAGACCAGCCTATGGATATCCGTGTGGCCTCACTCCCAACCTCTTATGGCGAAGCCATTGTCATGAGGTTGCTCCCGAAGAAAAAAGCCTTTACTAAGCTAGAAAACCTAGGCTTAAGCGAAAGATCGCTAAAATTAATTAGTGAAGCAATCGCGAAACCTCAAGGCTTGGTTTTAAACACTGGCCCAACCGGGTCTGGTAAAACCACAACTTTGTACGCAATTCTACAAAAACTTAACCAGCCGGGCCGCAAAATTATCACTCTGGAAAACCCGATTGAGTATCATTTAGTTGGCATTGAGCAAATCCAGATCGACGAGTCCAAAGAAACAAGCTTTCTGGATGCTTTAAAAGGCTCTCTGCGGCAAGATCCAGACGTTTTAATGATAGGGGAAATCCGTGATACGGAAACCGCCAAGATCGCCTTACAGGCCGCTATGACTGGGCATTTAGTTTTGAGTACTTTGCATGCCAATAACGCGCCTTCGAGTTTAGCCCGTCTCGCTGACATTGGGATCGAGCCGTATCTTCTTGCCGGTTCGATTAACTTAATTATTAGTCAACGCTTAGTCCGAACTATTCACAAGGAATGTGGCGGAAAAGGTTGCGAAGCTTGCCACCAAACCGGGCTTAAGGGGCGCACCGCCATTATGGAGGTTTTGGTCCCATCAAAGGAAATTGAAGAATTGATCTATAAAAAAGCGCCTTTGCGCGATTTTGAAGAAACCGCGCATAAATTAGGCATGGTTACCATGTACGAAGACGGCATGGAAAAAGTGGCGCAAGGGATTACCACCAAAGAAGAAGTCCTGCGTGTAACGCAGGAATAGACTTATGGCCGTATAGGCTTTTAG
>Ga0172375_10012173_pt1 | contig 10814 bp, 11 predicted proteins | sample LakKiv1m_FD_114537 | JGI IMG/M metagenome (GOLD analysis project Ga0172375, IMG submission 114537) | Freshwater microbial communities from Kabuno Bay, South-Kivu, Congo - kab_092012_11.1m | ecosystem: Environmental > Aquatic > Freshwater > Lake | place: Democratic Republic of the Congo... | reverse complement strand
TTGCTCTCAATTGACGCGGTGGGTATGCCGCGAAAGTTTTCCTCCCCAACCTGCGGGTGATGCCACCAGCGAGCCAAGGTACAGCACTCCCGCGCAGCCGATGATGGTCGGACCACTGGGCGTGTCCAGGTGATACGACAGCAGCAATCCGGCAATGCCTGCAACACCAGCCTGCACACTGGCGTTGACCATCTGTGCGGCCAGACTGTTGTGCCACAAGCGTGCGCTGACGGCAGGCAGCATCATCAGTCCTACCGCCATCAAGGTTCCCAGCGTCTGAAACGCTGCGACCAGATTGACCACCACCAGCATCAGAAACAATTGTTGCCAGACCCATGGCCGCCTGCTCCAGCGCCGCCCCGCTGTGGCGGCCAGAAACAGCGGGTCAAAGGATTCCAGCACCAGCGGACGGTACAGCGCAGCCAGTAGCAAGGTACTGACGCTGACCACACTGGCCACCAGCAACAGACCCGCCTCGTCGACGCCTAGCGCACTGCCAAACAAGATGCGCAGCAAGTCCAGTTGGCTGTCCTGGCGCGAAATCAGCATCACGCCAAAGGCCAGCGCCATCAGGTACAGCGCGGTCAGACTAGCGTCTTCTCGCAACTGCGTGCCACGGCTGATGGCCGCTGCCAGCGCGGCCACGGCCAGCCCTGACAGCACTCCGCCGGCCGCCATGGCCGGCAGCGATAAACCTGCCACCAGGTACGCCACCGCCACGCCCGGCAGCACCGCGTGACTCAGCGCGTCGCCCAACAGGCTCATGCGCCGCAGTGTTAGCAGCACGCCCAGTGGCGCCGCGCTCATGCTTAAGCCCAGTGTGGCCACCAACGCACGGCGCATGAAGGCAAACTCTTCAAACGGACCCACTAGCAGGGCCCACAGAACCGATGGTTCGCTGGCGCTGGTCATGGCGTGGGTTCGTCGACGTGGCATACCTCGGCCTGATCGTCCCAGGCTTCGGCCAGCGCCCGCGCACGTTGCAGATGGGCATCCGTGAGGACGTCTGCGGTAGGTCCCCAGGCTACCAACTCGCGCGCCAACAGCAGCGTTCTGTCAAAGTGTGCGAGCGCCTGGGCGTCATCGTGCAGCACGGCCACCACGGTGCGGCCCTCTTGGTGCCATTGGTGCATCAGCGCCAGTAAGGCGGTGGTGGTGCGACTGTCCAGCGCGGTAAAGGGCTCATCCAGCAAAATCAGCTGTGCGTCTTGCAGGATCAGTCGGGCAAACAGCACGCGTTGAAATTGACCACTGGACAGCGTCCCCACCGGCCGCGCTTCGAACCCCTGTAGCCCCACCGTCTGGATCGCGGCCTGTGAGCACGCAAGCAAGTCGCGGCCAACGCCACCCCAGGCTCCAAGCGTCCCCCACGCGCCCAGCATCACAGCGTCTTGCACCTGAATGGGAAAACTGCGGTCGATCTCGGTGACCTGTGGCAAAAAGGCAATCTGTTCTGCCGCCACTTGCCGCCTGAGGTGTCCGCCTGACGGCTTGACCAAGTCCACGATGCTTTTGAGCAAGGTGCTCTTACCCGACCCGTTGGGACCCACCACCGCCGTCAGTGACCCGGCTGTGAAGCTGCCACTGATGTGATGCAGCGCAGGATGTTGTCGGTAGCTGACCGTCAGATTGTCCAATGTGATCATGGCAGCAGGCTTCCATGTGCCCATACCACGCTCCACCACAAGACCACCAGGACCGGCATCACAACCCCAACCCGTCGCCAGGCTGGCCAGGCCAAAACACCCGCATGCAGGGGGGTGGTGCGGGCTTCATGGGACAGCGCCTGGGCTGGCGGCGTCATTTTCGTTGGCGGCTGCGGGGTTTTTTCAGGGGTCATTGCGGTAGCTGTTGCGTCATAATGCAACTTGATGGCGATATATTGTATCGCAACAGAGTTGCGTTATTTGCGTTGACCAAGCTTTCCCAGACATGCCCAAACTTGTTTCCAAGCCGAGCGCTGATCCGATTGACGTGTTGTTGTCGGCGCATGGTTTGCGTCGCACGGCCGCCAGTCGGCGCGTGTTTGGATGGTTCCTGGCCCACCCGCAGACCAGTTACACGCATGCGCAGTTGCAGGTGGCGTTACAGGGCGAACCCCCCAATGGTGTGGATGCGCTGGACCGGGTCACGCTGTATCGCCTGATCGACCGGTTGACGCAAGTCGGTCTGTTGTTGTGCCGGGTGGACCATCAACGTGTACGTCGCTATCAGGCCATGCCTGAAAGTGTGCACGCGTTACCCCACTTTGAGTGTCAGAGCTGTCATCGCGATCAGCCTTTGGTGGGAGCCTTGTCCGCCAACGCGCAAGATCTGGAACTGGCTGCGCACAACGCTTTGCGTGCGTTGCAAGCTTTGGGTTATCAGGGCTTAAGTCTGGACGTGGCGGTGCGCGGGGTGTGCGCCGACTGTGCCGGTGTCGGCAACGCACCGAACTCCGTCGACGTTTCGGTCTGCGCGCCATCGGGCGTTGATGTGCGGCCTGGAACTTGACGCTTGCTTGACATTTGTCAGAAGATTGCGCCTGCGTTGGGTGCAAAGTGTCGACTTTTCTTAACTTTCTTCATCTTTTGCGGGAATCCTCACTATGAAAGCGATTCAAGATCTTTTTTCCACCGACTACGGCATGATGAGTTTTGTAATCATCGCCGCCATTGTGGTGGGCTCCGTCGGCGCTTACTTTGTGTTGGTGAAGAAGATGGACGAATCGGCGGCCAACGCCAAAAAATAGCTTCATCGCGTCGCCGTGCGGGTGCACGGCATTCTGGTTTTTAGCGGGCGCCGAGCACCGTTACCGTGGCCAACGGTGGATGTTGGGTTTGAAGCGACAATCGTCAGAACGAAACTTCTGGCTTGGTTGTGAACAATCCCGTGATGTCGGCGCTGCTGCCGGTGGTTTTGCTGATTGCTATCGGCTTTATAGCTGGTAGATACGGTTTTGTGAGGACCGAAGCAGCAAAAGATCTCTCAAATCTGGTCTTCATGGTGCTCACGCCAGCGCTACTGTTCCGAACCATGAGCTCGGTGCTGGTGCAGCAGCTCAATTTCACGCCAGTCGCGTTGTATTTTGTGGCGGCGCTGGCCTTGTACGGCGTGCTGCTTTTGCAGCAGGGCGTGAGTCGCCATGCCGCAGTGCTGGCGCTGGCCTGCACTTTTGGCAATACGGTGATGATCGGCATTCCCCTGATCGGCCTAGCCTACGGGCAGGCTGGATTGGTGACGTTGTTCACCTTGATTTCGGTGCATGCGCTGATTTTGCTGACCTTGGCAACGATCGTGCTTGAGCTGGTGGCAGCGCACGAGGAGCGCGCGGCGGGGCAGGGTGGCCAACGCCCCATGGTGATGACGGTGTTGTCGGCTGTGCGCAGTGGTGTGATCCATCCGGTGCCACTGCCCATCATCGCGGGCCTGGTGTTTGCGCAGACCGGGCTGGTCTTGCCGAAAGTGGTGGACCAACCCTTGCACCTGCTAGGCAATGCTTTTGGGCCGGTCGCGTTGGTGCTGGTGGGGTTGACATTGAATCAGGTGCGAATCGGCCATTTCCTGAAACAGGCGTTGGTCATAGGTGTCCTGAAAAACATGGTTCTGCCCGTCTGTGTGTTCGCGCTGGGCAGGGCGCTGGGCATGAGCGGCCTGTCTTTGAACGTGATGACCGTAGCCGCCGGCCTGCCCATGGGGGCCAACGTCTTTCTGTTTGCACAACGCTATGAGGTGGCACAGGAACTGGTGACCGCCAGCATGGCGGTTTCCACGGTGCTTGCGCTGTTCAGCCTCACGTTGGTGATGACGCTGCTGGGTTGATTGCCTGCGTGCCGCGTTACGGGGCCAAACGCTCGCGAATCCATTGCGGGTGACCGTCCTGCCCGGGATTCTGAAGCCGATACTGGAGTCGGTCATGCAGGCGACTTTTGCGGCCTTGCCAGAATTGCCACGCGTGGGGCGCCAGTCGGTAACCGCCCCAATGCGGCGGGCGCGGCGGGTTCAGCATGAATTGCGCGCTGTACCTGGCCGCGTTGGCGACCAGTACAGCTCGGCCACCGATCACCTGGCTTTGCGGACTGGCCCAGGCCCCGATCCGGCTGTCGAGCGGTCGGCTGTAAAAATAAGCGTCGCTTTCAGCCTCGCTCACCTTGTCGACGGTACCCTCGATGCGAACCACCCGCTCCAGCTCCACCCAATGAAACTGCAAGGCGGCATAGGGGTTGCCCGCCAACTCCTGACCCTTGCGGCTGTGGTAGTTGGTGTACCAGACGATGCCTCGTTCGTCGTAAGCCTTGATCAGAACGACTCGCGTACTTGGGCGCAGATCGCTACCGACGGTGGCCAATGTCATGGCGTTGGGCTCAGGCAGTTCAGCGCGGATGGCCTCTTTCAGCCATTGGTCAAACTGAAGCAGGGGGTCGCTGTGGGACGCGTCCTCATTGAGCTCGGAGCGCTCGTAGCTTTTTCGTAAGTCGGCGATGTTTTGCATCTTCACAGTATAGAAAGTTGTGAATGGTGACGGCCGCAAGCAACTGATCGACGAATGGGGTACCATTGCCATGTAATTAAGTTACTAACTTTTTTGAAAATCATGAAACTCAACTCCAGCGTTTTTGCGGTCACCCAGCGCATCATTGAGCGCAGCCAACCGACTCGCAGCGCGTACCTGGCGCAGTTAAAAGCCGCGTTGGCGCGGCCAGCAGGTGCCCAGCGCCTGGGTTGCGCCAACGTCGCGCACGCGTTTGCCGCATTGCCGGGTAGCGACAAGCTGCGCGTGGTCGCTGAAAAAGCGCCCAACATCGCGATCGTGACCGCCTACAACGACATGTTGTCGGCCCATGCACCCTTGCAACGCTACCCGGACCTGATCAAACAACAGGCCCGTCAGCTGGGGGCGACCGCGCAGGTCGCCGGTGGTGTGCCTGCGATGTGCGACGGCGTGACACAGGGCACCCCCGGCATGGAATTGAGCCTGTTTTCGCGCGACGTTATCGCCATGGCCACCGCTGTGGCGCTGAGCCACGATGTGTTCGCCGCAGCGCTGATGCTGGGGGTGTGCGACAAGATCGTCCCTGGGCTGTTGATCGGAGCGTTGCAGTTTGGCCACTTGCCGACCGTCTTTGTGCCAGCAGGACCCATGACGTCGGGTCTGTCCAATAGCGAGAAGTCCAAAGTGCGTGAACTGGCTGCACAAGGTTTGGTGGGGCGTGCCGAACTGCTGGCGGCTGAGTCGGCGGCCTACCATGGCTTGGGAACATGCACCTTTTACGGCACGGCCAACAGCAATCAGATGTTGCTGGAAGCCATGGGGTTGCACGTGCCAGGGACCGCGTTCGTCAATCCCGGTGCGACGATGCGAGATGAACTCACACGGGAAGCGGTTCGCACCGTGCTTGGCTCGCCAGAATTCAGCTGTCCGCCTATCGGTATATTGGTGGACGAACGTTGCATCGTCAACGCCATGGTGGCGCTGCTGGCGACGGGCGGATCGACCAATCACCTGATTCACTGGGTGGCGGTGGCGCGCGCGGCCGGTATTGTCATCGACTGGGACGACTTTGCAGCCTTGTCCGAGGTGGTGCCTCTGTTGACGCGGGTCTACCCCAACGGTGGCGCCGACGTGAACCAGTTTCAGGACGCGGGCGGTCCAGGATTTGTGATCCGTGAACTGCTGGACTCTGGCTTCATGCACGCCGACGTCCTGACGGTGCGCTCAACCGGGCTGCGGGCCTACACCACAGCACCTGACCTGGCGCCGCAGGGGGCGTCCAACCCGACGCCCGCTCTGGTCTGGCGTACGGTGGAGGCCAGCAAGGACGAAACGGTGGTGCGACCCGTTGCGCGCCCATTCAGCGCCAGCGGTGGGCTCAAGCTGCTTACCGGCAATCTCGGGCGCAGCGTCATCAAGATTTCGGCCGTGCCGAACGACCGGCACGTGGTTGAAGCGCCGTGCCGGGTGTTTGATTCCCAAGAGGCGTTGCACCAGGCATTTGCCGCTGGTGAGTTGGACCGTGATGTCGTTTGCGTGGTGCGCTGGCAGGGGCCACAGGCCAATGGAATGCCTGAATTGCACAAGCTCACGCCACCTCTGTCGGTATTGCAAGGCAAGGGGTTCAAGGTGGCCTTGATCACGGACGGACGCATGAGTGGGGCCTCGGGCAAAGTGCCTGCGGCGATCCACATGTCACCCGAGGCCGCTGCTGGCGGCGCGCTGTCCAAGGTGCGCGATGGAGATGTCATCCGGCTCGACGCCGTGGCGGGGACGGTGCAGGCGCTGGTTCCCGAGGCGGATTGGGCCCGGCGTGAACCGTTACCCCTGCCTGCCGAATTGCTCGCGAGCCACGCCGTTGGATCGGGCCGGGGCCTGTTCGCTGCGATGCGCCGCAACGCCACCAGCGCTGAAGCCGGTGCGTGCAGTTGGCTGTGACGACGACGCTATCCGCGCGTCACCTGTTGTTTTCCAAACCAGTCCACTTCGAAAGCAAACATGAGCTCTCTACCTACCCTGTCCGCACTGGAGGTTATGCAAGACGCCCCGGTGATTCCGGTGATCGTGCTCAACGATGTCGCGCACGCGGTTCCGCTGGCCCGCGCCTTGCTGGCCGGAGGTGTCCGAATGCTCGAAGTAACGCTGCGAACGCCGCAATCGCTGGCGTGCATCGAAGCGATCGCTCGCGCGCTCCCCGATGCGGTGGTGGGAGCCGGTACGGTGCGCAGCAGGGACGATGCCTACGCTGCGGCCAGCGCGGGAGCACGATTTGCTGTCAGCCCAGGTTACACCCATGCGGTGGGACAGGCGTGCCGCGATGCCCATCTGGCTCTGCTGCCGGGCGTGGCCACCGGCGGGGAAATCATGGCTGCAGCTGAAGACGGATTCAGGCAGCTCAAGTTTTTTCCGGCGCTGCAGGCAGGAGGCGTGGCCATGCTCAAAGCCTGGGCGGGACCCTTTTTTGACGTGCAGTTTTGTCCCACGGGCGGCGTTACGTTGCAAAACGCGCCCGAGTTTCTTGCACTACCCAATGTGCTGTGTGTGGGGGGCAGCTGGCTGGTGCCAGCGGGTGCGGCCGAGCAAGGTGCCTGGGATCGTGTCACCGAACTGGCCCGGGCAACCTTGAAGTTGCGTCAATAACCGAATTAACTCAGCGTTAAATGGTCATCGTGCGCTACATTTAACATAGCTATAACGGTTGAACCTGAAGTCGTGCTGATCAACGTAGACCGGGCTTTGTTGAATACCAATGGCGACGCGCTTGGGTACGTCGATGTGGGCCGCGTCGGGCCTGGGGAATAATTGATCGCGTTTGCACTTCATTCCGAGACCATCATGTCCGAGTTCATCAAGGTTGTTTTGTTCACCGATCACGATGGTCGCGCGCGTTTTCGTGAGGAAACTGTCGCGCTCGATCAAGGAACGCCGCAATCGGCGCTCAGTGCGCTCATGCCCTCGGGTGGATTGCAACTGCGCACCAGTCCGGTGGGGTTCCGCAGCACTTTTCATTGCACCACCGATCCGCAATGGGTGTTCATTCTGGGTGGTCAGATGGAAATCAGTTTGCAAGACGGCAGTGCCCGCGTGTTCCAGCCAGGTCAGCACTTCTATTCGGCTGACCTGTTACCCCCAGGGCAGACGTTTGATCCGAAGGTACACGGCCATTGGAGCCGCCAGCTTGGGCCTGATCCGCTGGTGACCCTGTTCGTGCGAGCTTGAGCAAGCTATAAAGTTTGTAGCTTCCAGTTTTTCCATGACGGGGACTGTCGGTCCAGACGGTCCGGCTAAGAGGCGGTTGTCGCAATGGTCCCAATGGACTATTGACCTTCGAACCGGCAACCAAGGGTCGTTTTATTCAGGAAGCGCTGTGAGTGGTGTTCTGATGCCACCCGATGGTGCAAATTACTACAGCCCACCGACGTATCCGCAGATCGGCGCACCGACGAGCGTCGGCGCTGACGGGTGCACAGTGGGATATTGCCCGGCCGATCCGGCAACGTCCTTGGCTACTTTTGACGGGGTGTTTGTTCATCCCGGAGCGGCCCAACCTACCAGCGTCGCTTTTCGCGCCGATACTGCAATGACGGTGACAGAGGTGAAGCTTTGGAGCGAAACCGTCGGGAACGGCAACAACGGTAACGGATTCGACGTAGCAGACCGTTCTTATTCGGGGGGTCTACCAGTTGGTCGGCGCATTCACTTTCGATTACGCGGGCACCGTTGGGTTGCAATTTCCCATCGGTGCGACGCGCGTGTGCAGACGCGCCAAAAGCGTCGTCAGTAGTTTTGACCGCCGGCCCCGCCGGTGCGACGACGTCCGCCCGACCGTCTGCCATTGCCGCCGCCATTTGATCGACCGCCAAAGCCAACCGGGGCCGCGCCTGCGCGATTGCCGCCGCCAAACCCACCGCCACTACGGCGCGGTCCTCGGTCGTTCATCATGTCGACGCTGGTTCGCATCGGGTCGGGTTGCCCGCCCGCGCGCGGGGCCGATACCGGGCCCCCGTAGCCACCGCCGTTACCACCTCCATAACCCCGTGCCGGGCGCCGACCGGGGCTGCGCACCGCTTGCTCGGCCGCAGACAAGTGGCTGCGCGGTTGGAAATCACGCTCGCCGCCGTCTTGATCAAAATCTTCATAAGCCGGGTTGGCGGCATTGGCCGGGCGCCCGCTTGCGCCCCGACCGCGACCGTTGCTATTGCCGGAACGGCCACCACCCGGTGCCCGCGCGGTACCACCGTTACCGCGACTTTCACCGACGCCTTTGCTTTCACGGATACGTGTGAGCATTTCAGTGCGGGCGGCCCGTGCAGCAGCTTGCATTACCTCACGACTGGGCGGCTTGCCCGCGCCGCCCCAGATCGTCTGGCGACCCATGGCAATGGGTTCGGCCTTTTCGCCGGGTTCGGGCATGAAATCGTTGTATACCTTGACCTGGATGTCTTGCTTGGTGAAGCGCTCGATGGCCTGCATGAAGCCTTCTTCGTCCAGACTGACCAGACTCACCGCCTGTCCTTCTGCACCGGCACGTCCGGTGCGGCCGATACGATGCACATAGTCCTCGCACACGTTGGGAATGTCGTAATTGACCACATGCGGCAGGTCGTCGATGTCGATGCCGCGCGCAGCAATGTCGGTTGCCACCAGCGCGCGCACTTCGCCGCTTTTGAAGTCGGCCAGCGCCTGGGTGCGAGCCGTCTGGCTCTTGTTGCCGTGCAGTGCCATGGCAGTGATGCCGTTCTTGTTCAGGAAATCGGCAACGTTGTTGGCACCAAATTTGGTCCGCGTGAAGACCAGCACCTGACTCCAGTTGTGTTCCTGGATGATGTGCGACAGTAAGGCTCTTTTCTTGCCTCTGCCAACTGGGTGGATCAACTGCGCAATGCGCTGCACCGTGGTGTTGCGAGGCGTAACCTGCACGGTCTTGGGGTCTTTGAGCAGTGTGGCGGCCAGTTCGCGAATCTCGTCGCTGAACGTCGCTGAAAACAGCAGACTTTGCTTGGCCTTGGGGACGGCGGCGAGCACCTTTTTGACGTCATGGATGAAACCCATGTCAAGCATGCGGTCGGCCTCATCCAGGACCAGCATCTGAACCTGACTCAGGTCGACCATGCCTTGCTGCATCAGATCTAGCAAGCGCCCGGGGGTGGCCACCAGAATGTCCACACCGGACTTCATGCGACCGATCTGCGGATTCATGCCCACACCGCCAAAAATGGCGGTCGAACTCATGCCCATGTATTTCCCGTAGACCGTGACCGATTCTTCGACCTGTGCTGCCAGCTCACGCGTGGGAACCAGTACCAGCGCGCGGGTGGCCTTGCCACCGAATTTGTTGACGTCGGCCTTGCTGCGGCTCAGGATGTCCAGCATGGGCAACACAAACGCTGCCGTCTTGCCGGTACCGGTTTGCGCGCCGCCAAGCAGGTCAACGCCGGCCAGCACCAGTGGAATGGCCTGCGCTTGAATGGGGGTCGGGTGTTCGTAGCCTTGCTCATGCACAGCTTTGACGATGGCCGGGGCCAGTTGGAGTTCTTCAAATTTCATAGGGATGCACCCCATCCAGGGTGCCAATGCATCAGCCGGCGCTGACGTTGTTGACGCCAGTTCAGTCAAGGGCAGATGAGATCAATAACGGAGCCCCTCATAACGCGGTGCTCCCAGCCAGGTGCTGGTGTTGCAGGCAACTGAAACCCTGCAAACGGCCCGATTGTCGCATGGACGCAGTGGGTGGATTCGGTGATGGATGTGCACCTTGGTTGTCCGGGTTCATTGAAGCACCAGGAGGGTGCGCTGAAGAGGCAAATGGCGGGCCTTGCTCGGCTATAATTTTGACCACTTTCGCACCCGCGTACGCCTAGCGCCGCCCAAGCACTTTCCCCCTGTCAAACCTGAGCAAGACGCGGTCTTGCGCGTGTCTGGGTGTACCCGTAACTGATTCGGAGAACCCTTTGCTTTTGTCTCTCAAGGGAAATACCCCGCAGGCTGTTCTGGCGCTGGCCGACGGCACCATTTACCGCGGCAACGCCATCGGTGCGGCCGGTTCCACCGTCGGGGAGGTGGTCTTCAACACTTCCATGACCGGCTACCAGGAAATTCTGACCGACCCCAGCTACTGCCAGCAACTGGTCACGCTCACCTACCCGCATATCGGCAACACCGGCGTCAACGATCAGGACGTTGAATCCGACCGTGTTCAGGCCGCCGGGCTGATCATCAAGAATCTGCCGTTGCTGGCGTCCAGCTTTCGCAGTACGCAATCGCTGGGCGACTACCTGGTGGCGCAGGGCACGGTCGCCATCGCCAACATCGACACGCGCCAGCTCACGCGCCAGTTGCGCAC
>Ga0172375_10012172_pt1 | contig 10814 bp, 11 predicted proteins | sample LakKiv1m_FD_114537 | JGI IMG/M metagenome (GOLD analysis project Ga0172375, IMG submission 114537) | Freshwater microbial communities from Kabuno Bay, South-Kivu, Congo - kab_092012_11.1m | ecosystem: Environmental > Aquatic > Freshwater > Lake | place: Democratic Republic of the Congo... | reverse complement strand
GAAAAACGCCCATCTGCTGCGTTTCCCTCATCCTTCGCCGTTCAACGTACCATAAAGTACGCCTCACGGCTCAGGATTTCGGGTGCCTTGCATCTGAGCATTTTTGAACAGTCTGCAAAAGAGACTTTTTTAACATGCTGCGAGGAGTTACTGTGGTGGCGATTAAAGAAGGCATATGAAAAGGGAGGATTGAAATGATAAAACAGGGAGAAATCAGGAAGGCCGTCCGGGACGGTTATGGACAGATCGCTAAGAACTCAGGCAGTTGTTGCCTTCCTGGGGCATCGTGCTGCGGCGGCGTCAGTTCGGTGGAAAAGATCAGCCAGGGGATCGGTTACAGCCCGGAGGAGATGCAGGCCGTTCCGGAGGGGGCGAATCTCGGTCTGGGGTGCGGGAATCCGGTGGCACTGGCGTCCATCAAGGAGGGCGAAACGGTTTTGGATCTGGGGTCCGGCGCCGGATTCGATGCCTTCCTTGCTGCCCGGGCCGTCGGAAAAAGCGGGCGGGTGATCGGTGTGGATATGACGCCCGAGATGCTCGACAAGGCGCGGGGAAACGCCCGGAAGGGCGACTACGGAAACGTGGAGTTCCGTCTGGGGGAGATCGAGAACCTCCCGGCAGCAGACCGTACCGTTGATGTCATTATTTCGAATTGCGTCATTAACCTCTCCCCCGACAAGGAGCGGGTCTTCCGGGAGGCCTTCCGGGTTCTCAAGCCAGGCGGCCGGCTGATGGTCTCCGACATCGTCCTGCTGAACCGGCTGTCCGCTGCGCTGAAAGAATCCATCGAGGCCTATGTCGGCTGCGTTGCCGGCGCCGTGATGAAAGAGGATTATCTCCGGGCGATCCGGGAGGCCGGTTTCGAGGATATTGAAATCGTCGGCGAAACCACCTTCCCCATAAGCGATCTCCTCGATCATCCCGCAGTACAGGAACGCTTAGGCCAGGCGGATCAGCTGGAGGAGCAGGTTGAGGAAATCAGTTCATCCATCGCCAGCATCAAGGTGTCCGCCGTCAAACCGGCGGCGATGAAGGGGTAAATTCGGTCCGGATGAGGAAATTGGAAATTCCGATACCGGATTGATTCCGCGCTTCCCGCCGGGCGCCCCCGGATTTTACATTACCCGGGCGGCTGTCCGGCGAGGACGGGACGGAAAACCTGAAGTGAGGAGGTATTGCATCATGGCGGAAAAGATCATCATCTACGGGACGGATACCTGACCCTTCGCGAAACAGGCCAGGTCGGCCTACGGGGAGCGGGCGGTTTTTGTCAATGTCGATGCGGACCCGGAGAAACGGAAGGAGATGCTCGCCCTGACCGGGGGAAAGGAGCAGGTGCCCGTGATCGTGGACGGCGGGAAGGTCACGGTCGGTTTTCTGGGGGAGGCCTCCCTGCGCGGCGCCGTTCCCCTGTTCGGCGGCGCTTGACCGGTCTGAAGGCCTCCCGTGGGGAGGCCACGATCAATACAATCCAGAGGACAGAATTTCGCCCTGGGGCGCTGCATCGGACGCTTTGGTTTTTCCGTCCGGAAGCGCAGCCGCTGACAGGCTGAAACGCCCATCCGCTCGAGTATCCCTGTTCACTCACGAAGCTAATGAGTGCATCTCCTTGTAGGCCGTGGCGATTCTTTCGATCCCCTGTTCAATGTCCTCCGACTTGATAGACGGGAAGGTGAGCCGGAAGAAGGACCCTTTGTACTTCTCCCGGAGGATCTTCTTCCATCCCGGGCAATAGACATTAGCCGTGGCGATGTTGACGCCCTTGGCCTTAGCCGCCTTCACAAATCCCTCTTCGTTGCCAATCCCCGGCAGCCAGATGCCCATGAAAAAGCCCCCCGTCACCTGGGGCACCTCGATGCCATCCAGATACCTCAAGAGGGACCTGTTGAGCGTGTCCATCCTCGGCTGATAAAGCCCCGACAGATACTTGAGATACTCGTCGTATTCCCCGGAGGCTATGATTTTGTAAATCATCGCCTGGGTGGGGTAGTTGGGATTGAGCCGGGTGTTGGCGATGACCGGCGTGAGCTGATCCACCACCTTTTCGGGGAAAATCCCGAATCCGCACTTTGTCCCTGCCGAGATGGTCTTGGTAAACGAACCGATGAGACTCAAGGCGGGATTTGCCGTCAGGTCCGGCAATCGATTCCTCCGGCCGTCATAGCGCAATTCGTAATAGGCGATATCGCAGACATAAAGCGTATTGCAGCGGGCGCAAAGTTTTGCCGCCTCTTCAATATTCTCCATAGTGGAGTCGAGGCCCGTCGGATTCTGATGATAAATAATCCGGTAGAACAGTTTGACCTTCCCGCCGGAGAGGGTCTTTTCCAGGGCGTCCAGATCGACCCCCTCCTTCATCAGGGGGATGCCCACCACCTCGTGTTCATAGCGGAGGGCATCCGCCAGGGCGCGGTCATAGCTCATGGCCTCCATGGCGACTTGGCTGCCCCTCGGAAACGCCTTCAAGATGATGGATAGGGCTTCCATCCCCCCGTTGAAGCAGATCACGCGCCTGTTTGGATCGCCGCTGATTCCGTATCGATCGGCCAGGATCTTTTTCAGGGGAATGAATCCGTTGAAGTCGCTCAGCCCGGGAATCTGATATTGCAGCAGCTTCGCGCCGTATTCGCGCAAGGCCTTGACATAGTTCTTTTCCACGATGCCGGCAACCGCCTCCAAGGCATCTTCAGCAGGTACGCCTCGAAGAAAACTGATCTCTCCCATAACTTTCCCCCTTCTACAACATGATCGACCATTTCTTGATGCTGGTGAATGAAGATGTTCCCCCTATCTTGATCCGGACGTGCGATTTATAACATGTGCATCGGCACATAAATCGTGGGAAAAGAAGCGCTAAAAGGTTACATGCAAGCCGTTGCCGCCAAGATTCAATTCACGCGGATGATACATTTGAGCGCTTTCATTTTCAACGTAAAAATCTGGAAGACAGCAGTTTTCTTTCATTAGTGAGAGATCGACTGCGGAACGGTTTTTCCCATAGCCCTGGACGATGCTGCAAGAGATTTGAAAATGACTCCCACTTTGTCATTCCCGCGTAGGCGGGAATCCGATATGGTCTTGAAAAAACCGGATTCCTACTTCCGCAGGAATGACGATTTGTCGAGTTTCAGGAGTAATTCAAAGCTTTCGCTGCATTCACCATTCGGGTGCAATGGGTGACGCCATTCGCGCATTGGAACGGATCGTCGACGCAATTATCCGCGCGGACGACGATCTCTGACCAGAAATACGAAGAAGAGGATCAGCGCAATCGTAACCCAGCCGCAGAACTGCATGAGGAATGCGCCGCTCCAGCGCTCGATCAGCACGCTTCCCAGAATACCCCCCAGGGCGGAGGCCAGAGACATCCGCGCCACGGTCGCGATGTTCAAGTAGGTGGCACGCATGGCCGGATGGGCCCGCCGGTCCACGAAATCGATAATCCCGAGCTGGGAGAGCCCGAAGCCGGGTCCATGCAGGAGCGCCGCGGCCCACTTCCAGACGAACGGCGTCTCCAGGGTGAAGAAAGAGAAAAGAATCAGGCGGATCCCGCTCAACAACAGTCCGGATACGATCAGCCACCGGTTTCCGAACCGGTCGATCAGTTCCCGGGAAAACATCATCACCGGGATTTCGAAGATGGCCCAGGTGCCCAGGATGAACCCGATCTCCAGCGGCGTCTTCAGGACGTCGTCGAAAAAGTAGCCGGTATAGGTGAAAGAGGAGGTGGTCACCACCCCGTGGAGAAAAATGAAGAGGAGAAACCACCGGAAAAGGATGTCTTTTTTCAGGTGATTCCAGGGGATGATGATCGGGGCCGCCGCCGGCTTGGCCTCGATGCCGGACCAGGAGGCAAATCCCAGAACGGCGAACGCCAGGGCGGCGCAATAAAAGATCAGGGGGTCGTGGCGGAAATAAAAGAACAGGACCCCCATCAGGATCGAGGAAACGCTCCATCCATAGGTGCCCCACACCCGGTAGGCGCCGTAGAACTCCCTCCGGAAGTGTTTGTTGAGAAAAAGGAGGGTCTCCGCGTCGAGCATGGGCATGATCGGAAAGAAGAGGCCGTTGAGAAAGAACAGCAGGACGAAGATATAGATGAATTTGCCGTTTGCCGTCCAGTCGTGCGTGAAATCCTCGCCGGCCAGTCCGATCAACGCCGCGAAAAGGGAGACGCCGAAACAGAAGAGGGTGATCAGGTGCTTCCCCGAATGGAATTTGTCCGCCAGAATCCCCGCGGGGAGGTTTGCGACAAGGCTGACCAGCGGCATCACGAAGAAGATCAGTCCGATCAGGCCGATGGCGGGGGTCCCATCCGCTTGGACGAGGACGTGTTTGTAGAAGATGCCGAAAAACGGCGAGCTGACCCCCAGGCCGATGAAGAACAGAAAGAAGAGCGTTTTCAGATAGACCGACTGTTTCCTGACGGGATCCATAAGAGGCGCTCAGCGGGTCAGGAGGACCGGAATTGGGCTCTTCCGAATGACCGAGGAGGTCGTGGAGCCGACCATGAGTTCCCGGAAGCGGTTGTGTCCGTAGGCCCCCATCACGAGGAGCTCCACTGCCCCCTCCCGGATGTACTTGAGGAGTTCCTTGTCCTCCTTGCCCGGGAGGATGAGGGTGGCGCTGTCGATCTTGAGGGGCGCCAGGAATTCCTCCGCCTGTTTCGATATCTTCTCCCCCGCGGTCTGATCGGTTGTGATGATGACGACGGACAGCGGCCAGGCGGCCCGCTCCGACAGTTCGGCGGCGAGCTTCAGGGCCTTGTGGGACGGGGAGCTCCCGTCGTAGGCGACAGCCATGCTTTCGATCTCCTGGAAGTGTTCCGGGGTAACAAGGACCGGTTTGCCGGAGCGCCGGACGACGGACTGGGCCGTGGAACCGAGGATGGCGCCGCCGTCGATGTGGAAGTGTTCGCCACGCTGGGCGAGGAGGATCCAGTCGCAGCACTTCCGCCCCTCCTCGATGATCGTCTCATCGATCACCCCCTTGACCTTCATTGTTTCGGGATGCACTCCCGCCGCTTCGCACAGCCCGCGGAAATCCTGGAGGATCGCGTCGGCCTTGGCGTCGAGGCCGCTTTCAATGGCCGGGAGGAACTCCTGATACGGGGGGAGTCCGACGGAGCCGGAGATATCCGTGAAGACGGGACCCCGGATGAGGCGGATGTCCACGACGTGAAGCCCGGTCAGTTGCGCGTCCAATTTCCGGGCGATATAGATTCCGTAGGCGATGGCCGTTTTCCCGTAATCGGAGCCATCGGTGGGAATGAGGATGTTTTGAATCATGATGTCTCCCTTCTGCAATACCTGACTGCTTTTTTCGGAAAGCTCTGTTTCTGCTTGCAAAAACCGTTGCACCGCCCGCCGCCGCATCGCCCGGAAGATTACGGTTTGTTGAAATTCTGCAGATTCTTCAGCAGATCGTCCACCGCCTTCTCCCGTTCCTCCCGGTCGCCGTCCATGCCGTCGGGTGACAGCCCGTGATCTCCGTTCTTTTCCCCGGCGGCCGCGGCCTCCATCGCAAGGGTCATGAACTTTCCGACGAGCTTTCCGTTTCGATACAGGGCCTTTTCCCGGAGCCTTCCGTCCCGGTCATAGGCCTCGTATTCGCCGTCCCTCTGGTCGTTCTGGAAGGCGCCCCGCTCCCGGAGCCGGCCGCTTTTATACCAGGATCGGTATTCGCCCTCGAACTTTCCCATCCGGAAGTTCTCCTCGTCGCGGATCCGGCCGTTCCGGAAGTAAAAAACGTAAGGACCATCGAGAAGGCCGTTCACGTAGGTTTCCCGTTCGTGGAGGCCGCCGTTTTCGTACCAGGAGAGGTACTCCCCGTCCAGCTTATGGATTTTAAAAAACCCCTTCTCCCGCATCTGCCCGTCCGGGTAGAATGAAACCGCTTCTCCCTCCCTCATGCCGTTGCGGAAGCCCATCCTGACCATGATTCGGCCGTTCCCGAAGAAAGAGGTGTACTCCCCTTCAAGCTTTCCACGGATGGTGAATTTCCGCTCCCGGATGCGTCCCCGGTCATCCCGGCTGACCTCTTCCCGGGGCTCGGCGAGCGGCTCGGCCATCGGTCAAACCTCCCGTTATTCGACCCCCGTCGGGATCAGGCAGATGAAACGCAGCACATCCCCGCCCTGGTTGATCAGGCAGTGGTTTTCCCCCCCGGGGATGAAGACGGTCGTTCCTTCGCTGATCGGGGTTTCCGTCCCGTTCTGATCCCGTACAACCCCTTTGCCGGCGAGAATGAAGATCTCATGCTCCCAGAAGTGGGCATGGTCCGGGCTCGTATGACCGGGTGCAATCTCGAAGACGCGCATGATGAAGTTTTGCGCCCCGTCATCGGGGCCGATCGGCACCCTCTTTGTGACCCCGGGCAGCGGCGCCGTGGCCGGGACCTCGCGATAATCAAGTATTTTCATGAGAAATTTCTCCCTTTCAGCTTGTGTGGATCGGACAGCGATGCAATCTTGACATTGCAGATTTTAAATATTCCATCTTCATGGTGATTGCAATCAATTTCCGGTGGCCTCTCCTTTACACCCATTCAACCTTTGCGATTGTCATTTCGTTCTGAACGTCACCGGTATTGGGCACTCCCTCCGGCTCGATGAGGAGGGCTTTGTATCCGTTCTCAGAAGAAGGCTTATGCTCGACCCCTTTCGGAATGACAATCATCTCTCCAGCGTGAACTTCCACCTTTCGGTCATGGAAGTTCATTACAAGCGTGCCTTCTATGATGATGAATGTCTCGTCTGTGTCAGGGTGGCTGTGCCAGAGGAAGTCGCCTTTGAATTTCACGATTTTGAACTCGTAGTCGTTCATCTTGGCGATCACACCCACTGCATAGTCGCCAGCGGGCAGCTTTCCGAACTTTTCTGAAATGTTGATTTTCTCAGATGTCATTCTTTCTCCTCGCATAACGTGGCCGATCACCGGCGAGTAAAACGAGTCCGGTGCATGGTTTGGTTATCGCTATTCCCATCCGAAATATTTGCTCACAGCTTCGTATGTAACCTCGAGAGTTCCAAGTTCACGAAGGCTCTTCCGCATGGAGTCTTCCAGAACATCCCGAAGGAACAGTTCAAGTGCGTTCCGCGAGTGATTCGTAAAGTCGAGAGCCCTGAATGGGCTGTGCCAAGAGCGCTCCGCTTGCAGAGAGTAAACTCCCACACAGCGGCTCGGCTCGCGCAAATCGGCTAAGTCAGGATCCGCAAGTGAATCCAGCACGAACACGAAATACCCAGAAGCGTTCTCCGGGTCGCCGAAGTATTTCGCATATCGCTTTGATTCGACATCCTTGAGTTTGTTGAAATGTCCAGCGACTTCCGCCTTGTCCCACTGGGTCTTGCATTCAACGCTAGCGTAAAGCGGTTCACAGCAGATGACCACAGAGCCATCCTCATTGACGGCCAGGTGTGGGAAAGTACCGCTGTCATATATGAGAATGTCAATCTGAGGGCTGATCTCATCAACGCTATTGGCCACTTGCCCTATACCAACATGGAGGTCTGTCGGAAGGTACTGCCGTAGAATCCTCCGTAAAGCTTCTTCGATTGAAGATCCCTTTATGAGTGTGTGCTTCGAGCCAGCGCGCGCCCGCTTCGTCTGAGCCAAAAGCGACTGGCTGAGCCAACGTAGATGCTCAGTCCAGAATAGTGTGCTCACGGCTTGTCCTTTTTGTGATAACAAGTTATTCTATAGTTTTCGGATATCTCCACCACTCGGGCGCATATTCAGGACTCCAGACAATAACCGTGCAATCGTATCCTTAGCACTTATGGAATGCCGCCCCCCCTATCCCATTTTAAATACGGTGGAATATCTATAAATCTCTTGACAAGCATAACGCAACCATTTTTTCTTCTTCCGTATATCATGTCAAAATTAAGATTATAAGGAAGATGGCGAACACCACATGCTGGTGGTCCCTTCTGCATTACAGTCAAAGTTTGATGAGCGTTTACGGATATGGTCAATCTCTGACAACCTGTATGAGCGGCAGCCCTTTTACGGAAATTTAGGGTCAGCAGGTTCGTATTTGTATGAATTGGTAATAATAAGTTTGTATATGTCATTATTATATTGAAATTCCCTTCTCCATCGTTTATACTGCCGCCCGGTTGAAGGAGGGAATCATGTCTGACGAGATGATGAACACCAAAGAGGTCGCCGGCTACCTGGGCATCCATGAAAAGCAGGTTTACGCCCTGATCAAGACGGGGCGCATGCCGGCAACGCGCGTCACGGGGAAGTGGATATTCCCGAAGAAGGTGATCGACGGCTGGATCGAGGCGAACGCCAAATCGGGCCTCGAACAGGTTAGACAGAAGAGCGGGCGGATCCCGGGCGCCCTGCTGGCCTCGGGCAGCAACGATCCGGTCCTCGACATCCTTCAGACCTGCCTGCGAAAGGCCCATCCGGAGTTCTTCATCTTCTCGGCCAACACGGGAAGCCGGGAGGGGCTGATCGCCCTGGAAAAGGGCTTTACCGACATCGCCTGGTCCCACCTGCTCGATCCCGAAACAGGGGAGTACAACATCCCCTATCTGAACAGGCTGGTTCCAGGTGTCAAGGCCGTGGTCGTGAACCTATTCTTTCGGGAACTCGGTTTTGTGATCGCCCGGGGAAATCCCCGGGGCATCCGGGAATTTGCGGATCTCGTCCGGGAGGGGGTCCGTTTCGTCAACCGCCAGCCGGGTTCGGGGACGCGCCTGCTGCTGGATCACCACTTGGAGAAGGCCGGGATTCCCGCCGCGCAAATCGTCGGTTATCAGGATGAGGTGTTTACCCATATCGAAATCGGCCTTGCCGTCCTCTCCGGTGAGGCGGACACGGGAATCGCCACGGCGGCGGTTTCGAGTCTGCTCGGCCTCGATTTTATTCCCATCACCAAAGAGCGGTTCGACATGGTCCTCGATCAGTCGGTCTTCTTTCAGAAGGGGGTCCAGGCCCTCATGGAGGTGCTTAACGGCGATCTGTTCCGCAAGCGGGTCGAGAATCTGGGAAGCTACGACTTCAGGAGTGCCGGTCGGATCCTCTACGCGAAATCGTAGATTCAAACGGCAACGGAACGAAAAACGATACGGGACAATGGAAGTCCCTGGGAAGGTATCAAACAAGGGATTGCATGGATCGATCTCAAATGACGCGTGAAAGGAGTTTGCGATGATAAGACGTTGGTGGATTTTTTTGTTGCTTTTGATGTTTCTGTTTCCGGCCTGCCAAACAATGGATCGCGCGGGCGACTCGCGGGACAACAAATTCGTTCTTCTGGCCAGCACGATCGGGCCGATCGATGCCGGCATCGTCGGGGCGCTGGAGGAGGGATTCGAGAAGGAGACGGGAATCCGGGTGCGGCATGTGGGCGCCGGAACGGGCGCGGCCCTCAAGATGGCCGAAGGGGGGCAGTTTGACCTGGTACTTGCCCATGCCAAGGCGCTGGAGGAGAAGTTCGTAAAGGACGGTTTTGGCACGCAGCGGATCCCGCTGATGTACAATGACTTTGTCATCGTTGGGCCGGCCGCCGATCCGGCGGGGATCCAGGGGATGAAGACGGCGGCCGAGGCGCTCAAGACCATTGCCGCCAAGAAGATGACCTTCATTACCAGGGGGGACAAATCGGGGACGCACGTCGCCGAGCTGGATCTCTGGGCGAAGTCGGGGGTCAAGCCCGCCGGTTCCTGGTATGTCATTTACGAAAAGGGATCGGCCGGAAATGTCCCGACCCTTCTCTACGCCAACGAGAAGCAGTCCTACACGGTGATCGACCGGGCGACCCATCTTTCCGTCCGCGACAAGATCAACCTTGCCATCCTCGTGGAGAACGACGAGGCGATGCTGAATTTCATGTCGCTCATCCCCGTGAACTCGGGGAAGTTTCCCCGTGTCAATGCGGCGGCTGCGATGCAGTTCTTGGCGTGGATGACGGCCCCGGAGAAGGGGCAGACGATCATCCGGGATTTCGGAAAAGACAAATACGGTGCGCCGATGTTCTTCCCCAATTCCGACGCTTGGCGGAAAAAAATGGGGAAGTAAGGTTTTTTTAATAAAAGGAGAAGAAAATGAAACGAGAATTGCAGAAGGTTTTGGGTGCGGCGCTTGTCGCCGCCGTATTGATGATCGGAATGGCGCTGCCCGCCTGTGCGGCAGCGCCTGCTCAGAAGAACCTGATCCTGGCGACGACGACCAGCACCCAGGATTCGGGATTGCTGGACGTCCTGATTCCGGTGTTTGAAAAGAAGACCGGCTATTTCGTCAAGACGATCGCCGTCGGTTCGGGTCAGGCGATGGCGATGGGACAGAAGGGCGAAGCGGACGTTCTGCTCGTCCATTCCCCCGACGCGGAAAAAAAGTTCATGGCGGAGGGCAACGGCGTGAACCGGTTGATCGTCATGCACAACGACTTCATTGTCGTCGGTCCGCCCGCCGATCCGGCCGCGATCAAAGGGGCCAATAGCACGGTTGAGGCCTTCAAGAAAATCGCCGCCGCCGGTTCCCTCTTCCTGTCGCGGGGGGACAACTCCGGGACCCACGCCAAGGAGAAGGGGATCTGGAAGGCCGCCGGGATCAATCCCGAGGGACAGAAGTGGTTCCAGCAGACCGGCCTCGGGATGGGACAGACCCTGAACGTTGCGGCCGAGAAGAAGGGTTACATCCTCGCCGACCGGGGAACCTGGCTTTCCCTGCAGCAGAGGCTCGGCCTTCCCATCCTCAAGGAGGGGGATCCGATCCTACTGAATGTCTATCATGTGATCCAGGTCAACCCGGCCAAGTGGCCGAAGGTGAATGCCGACGGCGCGAGGGCTTTCTCCG
>Ga0172375_10012171_pt1 | contig 10814 bp, 12 predicted proteins | sample LakKiv1m_FD_114537 | JGI IMG/M metagenome (GOLD analysis project Ga0172375, IMG submission 114537) | Freshwater microbial communities from Kabuno Bay, South-Kivu, Congo - kab_092012_11.1m | ecosystem: Environmental > Aquatic > Freshwater > Lake | place: Democratic Republic of the Congo... | reverse complement strand
AGTAACGAAACATTACAAACTTATCAAAATTTTCAGACATCAGGTATGGTTTTTAAAAAACAAAAATACGAAGAAGTTGGTGGTTTAAAATCCAACATTAAACTAACTTTTGGGTATGAATTATTTTTACGTCTTACACACTACTCAGCACGAATTATGACAATACCTCGTATTGGTTACAAACATATAAACTTAAGAGAAGGATCAATTTTTTGGAACTACAAAAACGGTGATGACAGATTGGATCAAGAAGAAGCAAGATTTTGGATCGAGACGGCAAAAAAAGAATTTTTTTTCAAAAACGAAAGGGATATAAATTATGAACCACAAGAAATTTGATAGTAGAAAATGAAACTGAAATTATAAACGAAAAGAAAAAGAAAGGTAGAAAACCAAAAGTTAATAATTATTTTGATGAAAGAGAGGAGACGGCGGTTAGAAATTTTTTAGTCGCCGAAACTTACGATGAAAAAAACAAAATTTATAACGAATATTTAAGAATACCTTTAGACAAAATGATATCTTCAATTATTAGAAGATATAAATTGTATAGGAAGGATATGAACTACGAAGAAATACACGTAGACACACATTCTTTTTTGATGACCAAAATTGAAAAATTTAAACCTTCAAAAGAAAAAAAGGCGTATTCTTATTTTGGTACTATTTGTAAAAACTATTTGATGGGACAAATAATGAAAGATCAAAAAGAAACAAATAGAAAAATATCATACGAAGATATTTCTAGTGATTTATCAAACAGAAGTGAAATGTCTTATTCGATTGATAATTATGACTTGAGTTCAGAAACTATCATTAAAAAGTTTTTAGAAAAATTAAAGGATAATTTGGAAAATCAAGAAATTGATGAACAAGAATATAAATTAGGTTCCGCAATTTACGATCTATTTGAGAATTACAATCAAATTTTTCATGAAACCTCAAACAACAAATTTAATAAAAATTTAATTCTTTTTGAACTCAGAGAAATGACAAATCTTTCTACTAAAGAAATCAGAACTTTGATAAAAAAATATAAAAAATTGTATTATGATTTGATCCAAGAATTACTTAAAGATTAATATTTATTAGTATGCCCCGACCAACAAAAAAAGAAATTAATTTATCAAAAGAATCAATGTTGTCTTTGATGCAAGAAATTTATAATGAACTTGTAGAACAAAGAAGTACTGCGATTAGAATACAAAACAAAATGTTAACAATGATGAAAGAACCTGAAGATATGACTCTGATAGGTCCTGTAATCGAAAAACAACAAAAAATAATAAATGATTGTGTTGAGAAAAAACTAACTTTATCAAAATTACAAGCTCAAATTTGGCAAAAATCCACAGACAAAGAAGAAGATTTCACTCTGTCAGATATAGACATGAACGACGTTGCAATCCAAAGTTTATTACAAAAAGATATTAATACGGACTCAAACTATAAAATGAAAAAATAATGTTTTATGGCAGTAGATATAAATGAAGAATTAAAAAAAGCTGAAAGTAAATCAGGCGTATATAAAAAATACAAAGAGTATAAAAATGGATATGAAGACCTAAAAAAAAAGGCTGGAAGTTCACAAGAAATAAGTAACAATTTTCTGAAACAACCTTTGAATGATTTTACAGCTTGGAAAAAAAAACATACAGTTAATCCTCAAACTTTTTTAGATGAATTAATAAAACAATTAAAACAACTTAAAGGTTCTGGTATTGAATCAGATAAGTTGATCAAAAGAATATTTATTAATTCTTTGAAAAAAATTAAACCTCAGATAAAAAATCTTATTATTGATGAAGCGATCAAAGCATTAGGATGTAGTAACACAACTTTAACAACACCATCGACATACTACATACCTGTTAAGTCTGTAGATTTATTTGGAACTTTAGAATTACCGCCGACCGACAGAATTGGAAAATTTTATTATGAACAAAGAGAAATTTCATACAACGAATATCCATTTTCAATGAATAGAGAACTATATGATAGAATTCAAAATCTAAATCAACCATATTCTGCTGCTGCAAACAACAACTATTTAGGACTATCTCAACAAAGTCTTTTTGATATAACTTATGTCGAAAGCTACGTTGATCCCTTATCTTTACAAACAATACAAGGTAATTTTTTTAAAGTGGATATAAGTACAAGATTAGGTGTACCGGCTGTTGATAAATTTTTGTCAGATTATTACGAATCAATTGACATTTTGGATTATAAACAATTTTTTACAAATTTAGTAGATTATGTTACAGGAGTAATTTCTTTCGGAAGAGGTGACGGAAATTTGAAACTTAGTTCTATACAAAAAGTTTTAATTATTATGCAAAGAATATTGGGTTTATGTTCTGATTCGAATAAAGAAATTAATGTTGGAGCGTCTTCCAAAATATCTGAGGTTGATAATGTTGACGAATCTTTTTATGAATTTAACGACATCGACCTTAGAATTATAGAACAAAATATTTCTGATATAAAATTAGGTGTGGTAGAGTACGAAGAGTGTAATAAAATTAAATTTCCCCTTAATCTTGAGGCGGTTCTAACAGCTTTAGATGAATTGACTTTCAACGAAGATACTTCAGACGTAAATGAAATTGAGGCTGCCTCAGGTATTATTTATCCCGCTACAGATGACAGTTTTAAACTTTCTTTGGACGCAGGATTTTTTCAACAATTTATCAAAGCTTTAGTAAATTCTGTGTTATCGCCAAAGAATGTTTTACCTATTATGACAATTGCCGCAATGTTTAATCAACCTATTTATAAACAAATTTCTAATATCGAGGATTTCCAAAAAAAATTCAGAACTTTTTTTAACGAATTCATGACTAAGATTACGGCAATCTTTACCAAAGAAGTTTTTAATGAACTGAAAAAAGAAATAAAAGCATTAGTGAAGTTGTTACTACAAGACATAGGTGCAGAAAAATCAATTAAAAGATATCGAATGGTATTAGCAATTGCTGCTGTTATACCAGGGTTATTGGTAATTACAAAAGATTTTAGAGAATGTAGAAGTGTTTTAGATGAATTGTTACAATTGTTAAATATAGGTGTAAGAAAACGATTAGACGCTCTATCGGCCGCAGGTGGTGATTTACCACTTCCTTTATTATTGTCGGCAAGAATTTTAGATGGATATTCACCAACAAGGGCGTTTCTAAACGTTATAGAAAATTTAGAAGAAATAGGAGTTCCTACTGGACCTATGCCCGATGGTAGCCCAAACAAATTTTTAGCGTCAATCAAAGCAATTATTGATGGAAACGCTAAAGAAATCGAAGAAAACAGTAAAGTCGCCATTGGTATCGGACCATTAACCATAACACCAGCAGGTGTTACCACACCATCAGACGCATATGGAAAGTTCATTTAATATTGACGATAAAAGAATAAAGGCAAATGAAGTTCTTAAAATTATTAAAGAACATAAAGACAGATCAAACAGAGATTTACAAATTGCTATGGAATTTATAAGTGAGGATCACAAAGTCACCAAAGAATCTATAATTAAGTTGACACACCATTTGGACGCTTTAGAAAACACTTATAATGTTATACATAAAGAATATACAGAAAGAACTAAGATCATATGATAGACGATAAAAGAATGATTTTCCAAGGTTATGTAATCAATAACCAAGATCCTTTAATGTTAGGTCGTATAAGAGCTTTACCAGTTGATCAAGTTGAGGCCGATATTTTACCCATAAATTGGAATCCTGAAAAAGATATTTGGACTGAAAGAGACCCTTTAATTTTTCTTCCTTTACTACCTTATTATATAAGTCAAATTCCAAAAATTGATGAGTATATTCACATTTTTTATTACAACACAGAAATGGTTGTTGACAATTCTAAATTTTATATTCAAGGACCTATCACTAGACCTCAAAATAACTTTTTTGAATCTTGGCATAATTCAGAATCAATGTTGGCAAGTGGAGTTTTTTTAAAACAAGCAAACAACATTAAAGACCCATTAAGTTTTGAAATTAAGGCTGAAGCAAAAGGGATTTATCCTGAACCAGGAGATAATGCTTTACTCGGGAGAGGGACCTCTGATGTTATTGTTAAACAAGAAGAAGTATTAATTAGAGCGGGAAAAAATATACCAACACAAACTGCAGGATTCAATTTACCAACACCTAGACTCAATCGAGCATTTGTCCAACTTTCAAACTTCGAACTTGAAAGAGGTGAAAGACCTCCCAAAAAAGTTACTGAGTTAATTAAGAAACCTTTGGTGGTTAAAAAATTAATCGAGTGGGAAATTACAAATCAAAACAGTATTACAGGTTTAACACAAAATAATTCAGTTACAGGTGTGACATATTATGATGGTAATATTAAATTATATTCTTTATTACCAAAAGCAAAGGTAACAACAATTGATATTCACATGAATACACCTTTAGATAATTTTAAAGCGGGGCCAGAGTATGAATTGTTTTTTACTGGTCAAACTTTAGAAGAAGGTGTAAAAATTATCAATCAGTTTATTTCGGGAGTAAATAATGGAAAAATTAATGTTCAAAATTATGAACAATATCCCTTCGATAACAGTTTACAGATTTCAAGGCAATTTCCTTTTTACTTTAGACCGTCAAAAAATAACGTTGATAAACTTAGTTCGACAGGATCAACTGACTTTAACATGGTAAATAATTTTTTTACACAAATAAAATTGTTACCATCAAATAAAGAATATGGAAGTGTTTTAGTTTGGACAAAAAATATTGTGGGTCAGCAACTTACAGTTCAAACAAATACACTTGATCAAAATGTGTATACATCGAATCCAGTATCCTATGGAACAATGGCCGCAGACACACTATATCTTCTTTCCCATAAAACAGATATCCCTTCCAAAAGAAAAATTGTTTTAGAACCAAAAGAAACTTTATATGGTATTCCACAACCTTTCTTTACAGAAATTATAGGTAAAAACACAGATCCTATGGTAAGAGGAAATGAACTTATGAAATTATTAACTCTTATTGTTAATTTTTTAGAGTCACATGTTCATAACATAAATGAAGCACCAATACCAGTTGCTGTCGATGGAACAAAGATAGAAGAAATAAGAAATATTTTGCAAAATTCTGATAATACAATATTAAATCAAAGAATCCGACTTAATTGATATTTATTATAAAAAGATAAATGTCAATTAACAACTCTTATTTTAGTAGAAATAATACAATAGTATTCAATAGTTATGTAAATACAGGTCGAAACCCCGTTATGCAACTTTATTATGGGGATGGTGGTTTAGTAAATCCAATAGGGTATTCAAGATTTATTTTTGATTTAGATTTGGAACTATTGAGAGAAAAGTTATTTACAGGTGTGATCTCCACAGGTTGTACAAACAACATGAGACACATTTTAAAAATGACAAATACCTCATCATTTAATGAAGAACTTTTGAATACGTCTATGCCTGATGGGAGTTTAAGAGCGACTTCTTTTGATTTAATCCTTTTTAGAATACCACCAAAAGATTTTAACCAAACAAGACCACAATATTGGGATGAAGGTGTTGGTTATGATTTTTATGATGTACCAGATCAATTAATACCAAACAAATATTATTCCAACAGACCATCAAATTGGTATCAAACAACAACAATAGGAAATTGGGAACAACCTGGAGTTTATAACAACATGAACATTGGACCTATGCCCTTTTCTTCATTAACAATTGTAGATATACAACATTTCGAATTTGGTAATGAAGACATTGAATTTGATATGACACAAGAAATCGATGATTTATTAAACGGAGGTTACATAAATCCTACAGGTTGGGGAATTGCATATCTTCCTGATGTTGAAAATCTTATAGGGACAAATGGAATTTATTCTGTGGGTTTTTTTACAAGACACACCCAAACTTTTTATGAACCTTATTTACAAACAACTTATGATGATCTAATTGAAGATGATAGAAATAACTTCACATTGGGAACTGCCAATAAATTATACCTATACATTTACGAAGATGGAGATTTTAAAAATTTAGATCAAACACCATTAGTAACCATTTCCGATTCATCAGGAACTCCTATACCTGGTTTAATAAACTTAAATTCTTGTTTGAAAACAAAAGGAGTTTATGAAGTTGAAATTCCGCCGCTAATTGGTTACAAAACACCTTGTTTATTTACGGATACATGGTCAAATATAAAACTTAATGGATTTTCATTACCGAACCAAATCAATGAATTTACGGTATATCCGATAAAAAAATCAATTCAAATTGGAACGTCGACAAATGATCCTTCTCAATATGGATTTAGTTATTACGGATTAAAACAAAATGAGAAAATCTTAAATACAGATGTTAGAAAAGTTGGGGTTATAATAAAACAGGCCTATACAACAAATAAACAACTTCCTAACGTAGATGGTCAATATAGAGTGTATGTTAGAGAGGGACAAACTGAGGTAATTGTTCAAGATTGGACTTCATTAAATAGAACACCAAATGAGTATTATTTTATTTTTGATACAAGAGATAAAATACCAAATATGTATTTTGTCGATATCAAGGTTACGACCTCAGGTCAGGTAAATGTTTATAAAGAACAAATTAATTTTCAAATTGTAAACGAGAAAACAGAATAATTAGATATTTATTTAAAAAAACAATATTATGTTTAACTATTCAGGACAAAGTTGTATAGATTCCTCAGATATACAAATTATTTCGGGAACAACGCTATTAACGATAGGTGATGTAGTTGGGTCTTCGCCAGCAGGAGATGGTTACAGACCAACAAATTGTTATTCAATAATCGGAGAAGCAGATTCTGGACTCACCCCAACTTTACAATACAGTAATTTTTTTGTATATGATACTTGTATTGAGTGTTTTGAAAATAACGATTTAGGTTTCGGATTTGAAGATTGTCAGACTTTAGAACAGATAGTGGTTTCTGCTGCTAGTTTGGGATTTGTCCCAACACCAAGTTACATATATGAAATGTGTTTTAATGGTGTTTGCGGTTGCTACATTTCTACACCAAATGTCGATCCAAGTCCTATTACTTTAGATCCACAACAAGTTCCAGTTTATGTAAGTTGTGATGATTGTTTACCTTCATTGGCAGAGTTTCCGAGAACGGGAGGAACTGAATACACTGTCTGTGTAATTTGTTGTCCTTGTTTATCAGGCGCTACAGTAACCAGTGTTGTTGTCCCACATCCTGTTTGGACTGATAACCGTGGCATTGAAGTCATTCAGGCAAGTGCTGTACAATTAGGAGGACAAAACGGATTATACATGTAAAGATTATGAAAAATTTAAATTATATTATAAAAAAAGTTTTATTAGAAACACACGACGAACAACACTCTTCAAGATACATGTTCTTTTCCAACTTACAACAAATGAGAAGACAATGTGATATGTTATTAGAAATGGATCATTCTATGATTGAAGAAATTCTCGAAAATGGTCACGACTGGGCTCAAGATCATATCGCGGAAGCAAAAAATAACATGGATCAAGTTTTTGATTTTTTAATGAATAAAACAAAAAAACATGGTATGCAAATGTCCATGAATATAGACGATGAAGATATGGTAATGATGGAGGGTCGTAAAAAAACTGGAACAAAACTTTGTGCTAGAGGTATTGCATCCGCCAAAGCAAAATACGACGTGTACCCCAGTGCATATTCAAATGGTCACGCCGTACAAGTTTGTAAAGGAAAAATTAAAGGACTCGACGGAAAAAGAAGATGTTCTGGAGCTTTTTGTTAATTAATTAAATTCCATTTGTTTTATTTGAATTTTTTTTCTATATTTGTAGAACAAACATAAACTACAAATAAATGAAAAAAGCGTTTCTAAGATTTTACAAAAGATTCAAAGTACATTTAGAAAGATATAATCGAAAATCCACAATGAAAACTTACGAAGAAGTGGAACTTCACGAAAAGACTGCATTTAAAATCTGTGTTAAAGTTATATCACATAAAGATTCAAATTTTATGATTGCGCCCATGTCTAACAAAAGATACATTCATAATGAAACATTAAGTCTTTTTATTATAATTGATTATGGTAAAGTTGAAATAACAAATCATGTGTTCCACTATGACGTGAAACTTACAAGTAGAGATTTCGATAGGATTGTGTATTTATACGATAATGAAACCGAAAAAAGAAGAAACAAAACTGAAATTGAAGTAAAAAGTAATATAAAAAATTCTTTAGATTCTATTTTGAAAAAAATTGAAAAAAAAATTAATTCTAATCCAAGTCAGATTTAAGTTTTTGAATAACTGACAAAACCGTGGTGTCTTCTTTTATATTCTTTTTTGGTTTATAAGAAGTCATCACAGGTTTTTGTCCTTTACCTCGTTGTGGATCTTTTTTTTCCGCCCTCCTTTTTTGAGAACAAGCAGATCTTTTTTGTGAATCACTCATTTTACCAGCAACTCCCGCAGCTCTACACTTAGGATAAGAACCCTTAGAAGTATCACTTCGTCCACATGGCGGATGTTTCCCGTCGACTTTACGACAGATGTCTACCCAAGGACCTTTTGGTTGAGAAGATCCTTTGGGTTTTTTCTTTTTACCAAACCACACGGCTAAATCTTCGTTTAACACACCTTTGTCTGAAACTTCGATCCACTCATTGAAAGGAACTTTTTCTATAAATGGTGCCAACTTCTCATTATGATTAGGAGTCTTACCATCAAACATAAATTGATTCACAGGGTTTCCATCATCATCTGAAAAAGTTGAGTAAGGGTGGGATTTTATGTAATCCTGTACTTTTGACGCCAACTTTTCTAACTCTATGATTTGATCTCTTTTCAAATCAAACTTGTGGTCATAACTATCATATTGAACAAGTGGGCTTTTAAAATCAGATATGGATTTGTCAAATGGTCCCAAACTTGATTTTTTCCAAGGTCTAAGACCTGGTTGCAGGGGAGGTATATAACTTCCTCTACTTCCAGTGGCATCACTTGTCGCCTCTTTAATTACCTTAGATATAATTTTATTTAGATTTTTCATTGAATAACATTTATAAATATCTTATAATTATAAATATGAATGAAGATAAAGAAATTTATGGTAATCTTTTTGGGTCAATAGAACTTTTGAACGAAGAACATTTAGAGGCGATTTTAATTTCTATGGATAAAGATTTGGCAAATTATTATCTAATTGAATCTGTTAAATCGGCATACAGGAAAGGTTGTTATAGTATTGGTGAAACAGAAGTTATTTCCAAAGCAATAAGAACTTTGTTAAGACAATAATTTGTTTGATTTTTTAATATTGTCAACACCCCACATAGGTTGTAAATTACCTAATGACCAACAATTCATAAACTCTTCATCACCTATTTCCAAAATCATAAACGATGAAATGGGTTTAACGTGATCAACGTGCCATTCACCGTAGTTATCCCACGACATATTTTCACTGAATCTATCTTCCAAATGAGACATAAGTTGCTCGGGAGTATATTTTAGAATGTCAAAATAGTGTCCATTTTTATTTATGTTGTTTTCTTTTAGAACTTGATAAATAGCAGTTCTGAAATTGTTTATTAATTTATAGAGGGGGTCTCTTGCTTTACGATTTCTTTCGTAATCACGTTTTATTTGTCTAATCTTATCAACATTTTTTTCACGGTATTCTTTAAGATATTGTTTTCTGTGTTCTTTGTTATTTTCATACCAAATTTTGGATTTATTGGATAGATATTCCTTATTAGAATCTCTCCATTTTTTATCCGCAACTTTTTTACCACCAATATTTCTTCTACCTGACGGACCTAATTTAACACCATTTTCTTTAAGTATCCTTAATACTTGTTGTTTATTTAATCCTATTTTTTCCGAAATTGTTTGACACCCAATTAAATTCTCATTATACATTTTGAGGATAGTTTTAATTTCTTCTTCTGATGGGACATATTTTTTCATATATAAATAAATATATGGGATTAATCCAAAAAACATATAGTTAATGTAACTATATAAAAAAAGGGACAATTTCTTGTCCCTTTGATGTTATTTTTTAAGATTATGATTATCTCAACTCTCTTAAATCGAATGTTCTAACACCATCCACGGTAATGCGGCCATAAAAGCGATTATTTACCATCTTTTTTGCGTATCTGGTCATAATACCTTTGATAGGCGTAAAGTTGAATGGGTTATACATTGTAGGTGTTAATTGTAGTGGTACATACGGTGCGTAGATGTAACCTGTGTCTAACAATGACGTTCCTTTGTGTCCTACCAATACTTGGTTGGGTGGGAAGTAAGGATCACGATAAACTTGGTAACGTCCAGAAAGTGTACCTACTCTTTCGATACCCATGTTGTATTGGTCTTGCTCAGGAGCCGCGTTAGATACGTGGAAGTATTCTAAGTCGTCAAAGATAGCAGAAACCTCAGATGATACAACGATCCAGTTAGCTCCACCTCTCAAAGTAGATTTGTGGATTTGTGCTGACAATTGGTTGATTGCTGTAATCAAAGTTTGGTTCCAATCCTTTTGAGTGTAAGAAACTTGATTGTTGATTCTTCTCCATCCGTTGTAGTCCCAACGTAACTGCCAAGCCGCTCCTTTTCTCAAGTCACGTAGGATTTCACGGTCGATTTCAGCAGCCACTTGTTCTGACAACAACGCTGTCAATTCAGCTTCAGCGTCGATATTGTGGAATGCCGCAACGTCTTGAGCTAATTCAGGAGACCATTGTGCTCTTAGTTTTCTTTCTGTTACAGATACAGTTACTGACTCAAGGTCAAAAGAAACTT
>Ga0172375_10012169_pt1 | contig 10816 bp, 4 predicted proteins | sample LakKiv1m_FD_114537 | JGI IMG/M metagenome (GOLD analysis project Ga0172375, IMG submission 114537) | Freshwater microbial communities from Kabuno Bay, South-Kivu, Congo - kab_092012_11.1m | ecosystem: Environmental > Aquatic > Freshwater > Lake | place: Democratic Republic of the Congo... | reverse complement strand
GACCTCGCCGTCTTCACCGAGGTCCTCTCCGACGGGCTGCTGGGCCGGATGGGCAACCCGCTGCAGTACCTGGCGGGCCTGCTGGCGAAGCGCCTGGGGGAGGCCACCCCGGACGCCGCCGGCGGCGCGGCCACCGACGAGGAGGCCAGCCGCGAGGTGAACCGCCAGTTGCTGCAGATCACGCCCGATGGGGACAGCCGGGACCGGTTGGGCAACGTGCAGAGCGTGGCGCACCTGAACCTGGCCGAGAGCTGGCAACGGGAAGGCCAGATGGATGCCGCCCGCGAGGAGTACCTCCGCCTCGCCGGGACTGCCGATGCGCCGCCACATTACCGGGCACGCGCAGCGCTGGCGGCCGCCGATGTCCGACGCGACCAGACACGCTATGCCGAGGCCCGGCAGGAGTACGAAGCGATCCGGGATGCCGCCATGGGCCAGGACGAGCACTACCGGCTGGAGGCCCTGGACCGCCTGGCAGACGTCGAGGGTCTCCTCGAGGGTAGCCCCTTCCGCGACGTGCGCCTGCGGCGCCTCGAACGGCTGTCGCGGCCCGTGCCGACCTTCCACCTGGCTCCCGACGGGGACGATGCCAACCCGGGCACGGCGGAGCGGCCCTTCCGGACTCTGGAGCGTGCCCGTGCGGCGATCCGGGAGCGGAAGGCTGCCGGGCCGTTGCCGGTGGGTGGCCTCGCCGTGGTGCTGGCGGGCGGCGTCTACCCCCGGGCCGAGGCCTTTGCGCTGGGCCCGGAGGACTCCGGGAGCGAGGCGGCGCCCGTTCTCTACCGCTCCCGGCCCGGGGAACGCGCGGTTCTGCGGGGCGGGCGTGCCGTGACAGGCTTCGCGGCGTTGAGCCACCCGACCGGCCTGGCCCGCATCCCGGCGGCCGCGCAGCCCCACGTGCTCCAGCTCGACCTCAGGGCCGCCGGCATCACGGACCTGGGTATCTTCCACCGCCGTGGCTACAGTTGCGCTCCCGACAAGCCCGCCCACCTGGAGCTCTTCTTCGCTGACCGGCCCATGCCTCTGGCCCGCTGGCCGAACGAGACCATGAAGCTGACGGAGCGGTTCACCACGGTCAAGGACGTCATCGGCGAGCACATGGGCGAGTTCGTGGGCAAGGCCATCGACAAGACCAACGGCTTCGTCTATGGCGATCCGCGCCACGCCAACTGGGTCGCCGAGCCCGAGATCTGGCTCTACGGCTACTGGACCCGGATGTACGCCGGCAACTATGTGAAGGTCGCCTCCATCGATCCCGCCCGCAGCCACCTCCGCATTCACGAACCCCTGCCGCCCTACGGCGGCTTCATCACGGGGGCCCCCTACTACGCGCTGAACCTGCTTTGTGAACTGGATGCGCCCGGCGAGTGGTACCTGGATCGGGCCAGCGGCGTGCTTTTCTTCTGGCCGCCTGCCCCCGTGGGCGAGCGCGAGGCCGTCGTCTCGCTCCTGGAGGCGCCGTTGCTGGATATGAAGGACGCCTCCCATGTCTTCTTCCGGGACCTGACCCTGGAGGCCGGCCGCTTCCACGGGGCCGTCATCAGTGGCGGCGAGGATGTCATCCTGGCCGGGTGCGTCCTGCGTAACCTGGGTGTCTCCGGGGTGCGCATCGAGGAGGGCCGGAACCACACGCTCATCGGTTGCGACATCGAGCACACCGGCGACGGCGGTGTCGCCATGAGCGGCGGCGATGCGGCCACGCTGACGCCCGCGGGGCACCGGGTGGAGAACTGCCACATCCACGACTTCGACCGCTGGAACCGGTCAGGCTACCAGGCCGGCATCATCCAGGCGGGGGTCGGGACCCGTATCTCGCACTGCCTCCTCCACGACGGTCCCCACCAGGCGGTGCTGGTGACGGGGAATGACCACGTCCTCGAGTACAGCGAGATCCACGACACCTGCCATGAGGCCGGTGAGATGGGCTCCTACTACATGTATGGGGACACGCGCGTCCTGGGCGAACGCGGGCAGGTCGTCCGCTATAACCACTGGCATGACCTGCCCTGGAACGCGACCTACGAGACCTTCGCCTTCACCGGTCGACACGCCCTCCACATTGACCACATGAACGGCGGCATGACCCTCTACGGGAACCTCTTCCAGCGCTGCCACAACAAATGTGGCGTCTTCTACTCGGGGGGACCTGGTAACCGGGTTGAGAACAACCTCTTCCGCGAGTGTGCGGTGGCGGTGTACCTGGATGATCGCTCGTGGGTGTATGAGAAGGCCAACACCGCGCCTGGCTTTGCCCTGGACCGCTACCTCGAGGAGATGAAGGTCGGCCAGCCGCCCTGGAGCATCCGCTATCCGCAGCTCAAGGAGTTCCCCCGGCAGGCCAAGGACTTGGCGGCGTTTCTGGCCGGGAACGTGATTGACCGCAACGTGGCCGTCGCCTGCGAGCAGTTCCTGGGCGGCTCGCGTAAGGCCCATGAGCTGGCCCGCATCGAGCACACCTGGCGGGGCGGCGACCCCGGGTCCAGGAATGCTGCCCAGGGCGACCTCGGGTTGCGCCCCGATGCGCCGGTGGTGGTGACCTGCGGCTTCGAGCCCTTGCCGCTGGACCGCATGGGGCTCTACCAGGACCCGTTGCGCGCTACCTGGCCAGTGGCGCATCCGGCGGGGACCCACGAGAACCTGCTGGTCACGGTCCAGGAGACGAAGAAGGAGCACCCAGTGTACCGGGTCCTGCCTCGGCGCGCCCCGATCGCCATCGACGGGAAGCTGACGTCCGAGGAGTGGGACGGGCTCGACCGGACGGTGGCCATGGTGCTCTGTCGGAACCCGAACGACGGTCCGGCCCGGTCTCTTCCCAGCTACGCCTGGATCCGGCGCGACCAGGAGGCCCTCTACATCGGCATCCTGCACGAGGTCAACCCGGGGGTGCCCTTGCAGAGCTCGGCATCCTGGTGGGCGCGGGACATGGCCGAGGTCATCATCGAGGGCAAGACGGGGGTCGGCACCGGTGGCTGGTGGCCTGTCGAGAAGCCGCACGGGCCTCTGTTCTACCTGCTGGGCGACTTCCAGGGCAACGCGGATACCCTCGCCCTCGCCGAGTTGCCCGAGGACAAGGCCACGCGCCTGCGGGCCGCGATCCAGTACGCCGCCTGCGTCACCGGCCCCGGCGAATGGACCGCAGAGTGGCGCATTCCCCTGGCACTGGCCTGCATCGACCCCGAGAACACCGACTCCTGCAGTGCCAACATCGGCGTCCACAAGCTGGGCGGCAACCCGAACCTGCCCGCCGGGACCGTGCTCGACGGAAACGACGAGTGGACTGTCTGGTCCGGCTGCCACGGCCCCAACTGGCAGGTCTGGAACGCCGGGCGGTTCGGCCTCCGGTAGCGGGGGCGGTCCAGGCCGAACGGCAGGACCGGATGATGGGACCGCCCCAACACCATCGCTCTACGGCGTCGTCAGCAGTGCCCGAACGGGTCCCAGCAGGGCCTCGGCCAGCCGGGCATGGCCCTGGACGTAAGGGTGACAACCGTCCTCGATCAGGGCCAGGCTCCCGGCAGAGTCGGTGAACAGCGCGAACCCGTCCAGCACCGGCGCCCCCAGTTCCGCGCCGACGGCCTTGGCAGCAGTGGCGTACTGGCGCAGCATGTAGTTCATGTCCGCGTTCTGCGCGTAGGCGCCCATGTCCTGGTAGACGTACTTGCGGCTCATGGGCGTGGGGGCGCAGAGCAGTACCCTGGCCCCGGCGGCACGGATGCGGGTGACGAGGGTGCGGAGGTTGGCGGTGTAGTCGGCCAGCGCCACGCGCGGGGCGCTGCGCGCCACCGGCCCCCCGTCGACCATGGCCGCGTCGTTCATGCCGAACATGACGACGACGAGGTCTGGCCTGGCCGCGAGCACGTCCCGTTCGAGCCGGGCCAGGGCTCCCACCGTGGTGTCGCTGCCGAGGCCGGCGTTGAGGACCTGCACGGGCACCCCCAGGCCCCGGAGGCGGTCCTGAAGGAGGAAGCGGAAGGTCTGGTACTCGGTGACGCCCGGGCGCACACCGGCCGTGATCGAGTCGCCAAAGGCGACGATGCGCTGCGGCCGCGGGAGGGCGCTGGCCGCGTCGACCCAGGCGCGGTTGAAGCGCGCCAGCCACACCGAGTTGTGGCCATCGGTGGTGCGTTGCCACCAGGCGAGAAGGATCGTGCCATCGGCTGCCTGGGCCAGGCTCGGGTAGCAGGCGGTCGCATAGGAGAGGCTGCCGTCCGCGGCAAGGGCCGGTGCGGTCACGGTCCGAGGCGGCGCCCAGGTCCGGCACTCGTCCGTACTGAGTGCCACCACCAGGGGAAAACGGTTGATGGGGCTGTCGTCCCAGGCGCGCAGGATGGCGCCATCCCTGAGGCGCAGCAGGGCCGAGGGGGTGTTGTGGCCATACACCGAGGCTGGCCGCAGGGGTTCCCAGGTCCTTCCCCCGTCATGGCTGACGGTCTCGTGGGGTCGACCGGTGGTGGTGCGCACGACCATGAAGAGGTCGCCATTGGCGAGTCGGACGGCGGCCGGTTCGTCGGCGCCCATGGGCTGATCCGGCAGGTCGACATCGGCACCCGGGGCCCAGCTCCGGCCGCGGTCCGTAGAGATCAGCATCCCGGCACGGGTGTGCATGCCGCCTTCGGTCGCACTGGGCTTGCCTTCCTCGGCGGGCACGTCCCAGGACCAGCCCATGACCACCGTGTCACCCTCGAGCCACACCGGAACGTGCACACAGCCCGAGACGTACCGCCGGGGCAGGGGGATGGCGTCGGGGGCCGACCAGGTAGTGCCGCCGTCGGTAGTGCTCGCTGCGCGGAAGACGCTGCGCGCCAGTTTGCCGGAGAACTCGGGCAAATCCAGCACGTGCGTCGCGAAAACCGTGATTCGGTCGCGGTCCACCAGGAGGTTGGCATCGGTGATGTAGCGCGGTTCAGAGAGCCCCATGGCCAGCACGGGCTTGGACCAGGTCCGGCCCGCGTCGCCGCTGCGTTGGACCCAGATGGAGGAGATCGCCTGTGAGTAGGCGCAGTAGAGGGTCAGGCCATCCCAGGTGGCCACCCGGGGGATCTCGACGTCGCCGGTGAGTCCGGTCTCCAGGGGGCCCATCTCGAAGAACGGTTCTGCGCCCATGATTCCTCCTGCGGCGGCGAACCATGCCGCCAGGTAGAGCAGTGGCATCGGTCGTGTCGCCATCGACGGCTCGCTCTCCTGACCGAGGGGGTGGAGTCAACCGGGCACCGCCAACCTGAGCCCATAGGCGTGCAATATGGCGGGCCACAGGACCCGCGTCTACAGCCGGTTCATGTGGGGATAGCCGTACCCGGATCGCGGTCCGCCGACCCGCCCAGCGCCGCGGCGGCAGGCGTCGGCCTGGCATGGCGGCATTGCGCCTGAGGGTCGCTCCGGCTATCCTTACCTGCAAGGACCGCGAAGCCACCGGCGTCGCGGCTGGAGGTGAGCATGAGCGCGAAAAGGTCGTGGTTCGAGGAGATCCATGTCACCGGTGATATGCTGGTGGCCAAGGTCAAGGAGATCCTCCACGAGGGGAACGTGCGGCGGATCATCATCAAGAACGAAGAAGGCCGGACCCTGATCGACATTCCCCTGACAGTGGGGGTCGTGGGCGCGCTCCTGGCGCCCCAGTTGGCAGCCATCGGGGCCCTGGCTGCCCTGGTCGTGAAGGGGAGCATCGTCGTCGAGCGGACCGAGGCGTAGACCGGGTCCGCGCCGGGGAGGAGCCGCATGCAGCCCGAAGGCCTCCCGGCAGAGAGCGGTTCCATCGGGCTTACGGTCTGGCGCGGTGCGCTCCCCGCCGTGCGCCAGAAGGCCGTGAGATGCGCCATATTGGCACACTTTCGGGCCCTGGCAGGACCCCTAAATGACAGCTTCTGCTGGGCCATAACAACCGTCCCTGAAAGGTGATGAGTAAGTCAGGCCAGTTCCTTGGCAGCGTTTGTGCTAGAGGCTGCTGCGAGTGGATCAGCAACAACCGCTTTGATGAAAGGCATAGCCATGGATCTGGAGAAGTACACGGAAAGGAGCCGCGAGGCGCTGCTGGCGGCGCAGCAGTCTGCCCAGGCGCAGAATCACCAGGAGGTGAACGCGGTGCACCTCCTGAGGGCGTTGCTCAACCAGCGCGATGGATTGGTGCCGGCGCTGCTGGCGAAAACGGGGACGGACCCTGCCTCCCTGGGCTCTGCGGTCGACCGCGAACTGGTCCGTTTGCCGCGGGTGCAGGGCCCTGGGGCAGGGCAGGTCTACGCGGCACGGGACCTGTCGCAGGTTCTGGAGACCGCGAACCAGGAAGCGGCTGGCCTCAAGGACGAGTACGTCAGCGTCGAGCACCTGCTGCTGGCCATGCTGGAGCAGGGGGGCCGTGCGGCCGCCGTGCTGCGGGCGGCGGGTGTGGACCGGGGGACGGTCCTGAATGCCCTCAAGGAGGTCCGCGGCAACCAGCGCGTCACCAGCGCCACCCCTGAAGGGACTTTCCAGGCGCTGGAGAAGTACGGGCGCGACCTGACGGCCCTGGCCTCTCAGGAGAAACTCGATCCGGTCATCGGGCGCGACGAGGAGATCCGGCGAGTCGTGCAGATCCTCTCCCGGCGCACCAAGAACAACCCGGTGCTTATCGGCGAGCCCGGCGTGGGCAAGACGGCCATCGCCGAAGGGCTGGCGCTGCGGATCGTGCACGGGGACGTCCCGGAGGGCCTGAAGAAGCGCCGGGTGGTAGCTCTGGACATGGGCTCCCTGATCGCCGGCGCCAAGTTCCGCGGCGAGTTTGAGGAGCGCCTCAAGGCCGTGCTCAAAGAGGTCACCTCGTCGGCAGGCGAGGTCATCCTCTTCATCGACGAACTGCACACGGTGGTGGGCGCCGGGGCGGCTGAAGGCGCCATGGACGCCGGCAACCTGCTCAAGCCCATGCTGGCCCGCGGCGAGCTGCACTGCATCGGGGCCACGACCCTGGACGAATACCGCCAGCATATCGAGAAGGACAAGGCCCTGGAACGGCGCTTCCAGACGGTGCTGGTCACCCAGCCCTCGGTGGAGGAAACGGTGTCGATCCTGCGCGGTCTGCGCGAGCGCTACGAGGTCCACCACGGCGTGAAGATCCGCGATGCCGCCCTGGTGACGGCGGCCGTCCTTTCGGACCGGTATGTGGCGGATCGCTTCCTGCCCGACAAGGCCATCGATCTGGTCGACGAGGCGGCGGCCCGTCTGCGCACCGAGATCGACAGCCGGCCGCGCCCCTTGGATGAGGCCGCGCGGCGCCAGATGCAGTTGGAGATCGAGCTGACCGGTTTGCGCCAGGAGAAGGACCCCGCCTCGCTGCACCGCCTGGAGAAGCTGGAGAAGGACCTGGCCGAGGTCAGGGCCCGGGCCGATGCACTGCAGGCACGCTGGGAAGCCGAGAAGGGCGCCATCCGGGAGCTGCGGGAGATGCGGGAAGCCCTCGAGGTGGCCCGCTCCCAGCTCGCGCGCGCAGAGCGCGTCTATGACCTGAACCGCGCCGCCGAGCTGCGCAATGGGACCATCCCCAACCTGGAAAGGCGCATCGCCGAGGCCGAGGCGAAGATCAAGGCAGGCACCGGCGATCGGCTGCTGAAGGAGGAGGTCGACGAGGAGGATGTGGCCGAGATGGTCAGTCGCTGGACGCATGTCCCTGTGAGCCGGTTGGTCCAGGGCGAACGCGACAAGCTGTTGACGTTGGGCGACCGGCTGCACGAGCGCGTGGTGGGGCAGGAGGAAGCCGTGACCGCGGTCTCGGAGGCCATCCTGCGGACCCGGGCCGGCCTGAAGGACCCCCGGCGGCCGGTGGGCAGCTTTGTCTTCCTGGGACCCACGGGCGTCGGCAAGACGGAGCTGGCCAAGACGCTCGCCGAGTGCCTCTTCAGCGACGAACGGGCCATGATCCGCATCGACATGAGCGAGTACATGGAGAAGCACGCGGTGGCCCGGCTCATCGGTGCCCCCCCCGGCTATATCGGCTTCGAGCAGGGCGGACAGCTCACCGAGGCCGTGCGCCGCAGGCCCTATTCGGTGATTCTGTTCGACGAGATCGAGAAGGCGCACCCGGACGTCTTCAACCTGCTCCTGCAGATCCTCGACGACGGCCGCCTCACCGACGCGCATGGCCGTACGGTCGACTTCCGGAACACGGTGATCGTGATGACTTCGAACATCGGCAGCCGCTACATCGTCGAGCATGAGGGGACCGGCTTCGAGCCGATGCGCCAGCGTGTACTGGATGAACTGCGGGGAGTGTTCCGTCCGGAGTTTCTGAACCGGTTGGACGACGTGGTGGTCTTCCATCGCCTGGACAAGGTCCACATCCTGCGCATTGTCGAGCTGCAGTTGCGTGACTTTGCCCGGCGCCTCGAGGCGCAGCGCATGACTCTGGATGTGAGTGCTGCGGCCCGCGAGGCCCTGACCGACGAAGGTTACGACCCGGCCTACGGTGCCCGGCCTTTGAAGCGGGCCATTGCACGGCATCTGGAGACGCCCATCTCGAGAGCCATCGTCGCCGGCGAACTCCAGGAGGGAGGCCACGTGCACGTCGACCTGCGCAAGGGCGAGTTCGTCTGCCGGTGTGACACGCCGAAGCCGCAGCCATGAGAGGCGAGTGCTCCGAGGGACGACCAGGGGGACGCGGAGGGGCACTCAGGCGCGGCCGAGCAGGCGCAGGAGCCCATCGAGAATGGTGAGCGGATGCGGGGGACAGCCGGGGATATAGAGGTCCACCGGCAGCAGGTCGCCGATGCCGTTGTGCACCTCGGCATGGTCCCGGAAAGGGCCACCGTTGATGGCGCACGCACCGCAGGCGATGACCAGCTTGGGGGCGGGGGTGGCTGCGTAGGTCTTGAGCAGGGCCTCGCGCATGTTCTCCGAGACGGGACCGGTGACGATCAGGGCGTCCGCATGGCGCGGCGAGGCTACCACCTGCAGGCCAAACCGACCCATATCGAAGACGATGGTGCTCAGCACGTTGATGTCGGCCTCGCAGGCATTGCAGCCACCGGCGCTGACCTGCCGGAGCTTCAGCGAACGGTGGAACAGGCGGTACTTGCCGGCGGCCGGCAGGGCAGGGGGCGGTTGCGGCGTCCGGAGCACCAGGTCCTCCCGGCTCCAGGCCGCCAGGCGGTGTTCGCGGGTGAAGCGCAGGGCCCCCGTGGGGCAGGCGGCGGCGCAGTCCCCGCAGAACAGGCAGGCCCCCAGGTCGAGGGTCGGGCTGCCGGGGTTGCCGGCGCAGGCCTTTACCGGGCAGGCGGCGCTGCAGGCCCGGCAGTCAGGGGGGCACTTGGAGCGCTCGATCTCGGGCAGGCCCCGGAAGCGCTCAGGCAACACCGCCTCGCCCTTGGGGTAGGCGAGGGTGCGGTGTCCCTGCCGGCAGCGCTCCGCGATGTCCTTCAGCATGGTGATCTCACAGGTCATGGCCGCAATACGAGAGGTTGAAGCTCTTGTTGCAGAGCGGGAAGTCAGAGATGTCCTGGTGGCGCAGGGCCATGGCCAGGCCCTGCCAGTTGTGGAAGGAGGGGTCGACCACCTTGTAGTGGCTCAGCCCGCCGGCCTCGTCCGTCAGAGCGACATGACAGATCTCGCCACGCCAGCCCTCGACCAGAGACACCGCCAGGCGGGCCGGAGCAAGCGCCCCCGGAGCAACGCGCAGGGCCCCACCGGGCAGAGCGGAGACCTGCTCCCGAATGAAGTCCACGGAACGGCCGATCTCCAGCCAGCGCACCCAGGCCCGGGAAAAGACGTCGCCAGAGGTCCAGGTGGAGACCGGGATGTGTGCCAGACGGTAGATGCCGGAGGGGAACTCGAAACGCGCATCACGGTCCAGGCCCGTGGCCCGAGCCGCAACGCCGACAAGGCCCAGGTCCACGGCCGTCTCGCGGGTGAGGGCGCCGGTGGCCTCGAACCGGGCCATGACCGACGCCGATTCCCAGAGCAATCCCACCGCGCCGCTGACGTCGCGGAACGTGTGCTCGAGGCGTTCCAGGAGCTCCTTGGCCCGGTTGGCTTCGAGGTCGAAGACGACCCCACCGGGCCGCACCAGGCCACGGCCGAACCGGCTGCCGCAGAGCAAGGCGCTGAGGTTGAGGAAGTCGCCGCGCAGGCGACCGCAGTAGGAGGCCGTGGGCAGGTAACCGACATCGCCGGCCAGGGCTCCGAGGTCACCGGTATGGTTGGCCAGGCGTTCCAGCTCGAGGGCGATCCCCCGGATGGCCTCGGCCCGGGCGGAGACACGGGCGCCGGCGAGGGCCTCGATGGCCTGGCAATGGGCGGTAACGTGACCGATACTGGTGTCCCCGGCCAGGGTCTCCGCGTAGTGGATGGCCCGAGTTGCGGGTTGGCGCACGAAGGCGGCCTCGACGCCACGGTGCTGGAAACCCAGGGCGATCTCGAGGTGCAGGACCTCCTCGCCATGGCATTGGAAGCGGAAGTGCCCCGGCTCGATGACGCCGGCGTGGACAGGCCCCACGGCGACTTCGTGGATCTCCTCGCCCTCGACCGTGAAGAAAGGCCCCACGGCGGGCTCGACCCGAGTGCCGCTCGGGCGGCCCCACGCGTCGCGGCACCCCGGCCGCAAGGGCTGGAAGCGGACCGGCTTGAGCCAGGGATGACCCGTGGGCACTACCCCGCACTGCTCGGCGATCTCGCGTTCGAAGCCATGGGCAGGGGGGCAGACGGGGGTGAGGGCCGGATACGACTCGCCCACCGTGGTCGACACCACGGCCAACTCGCCGCTGTGGCCATCGGCGAGCAGCGCCAGCAGGCGCGTGGTCGCGTCGCCCGCAGGGACGCCGAAGAGGGCCGCCAGGCGGGCGCCCCGGTCGACCTCGGT
>Ga0172375_10012168_pt1 | contig 10816 bp, 11 predicted proteins | sample LakKiv1m_FD_114537 | JGI IMG/M metagenome (GOLD analysis project Ga0172375, IMG submission 114537) | Freshwater microbial communities from Kabuno Bay, South-Kivu, Congo - kab_092012_11.1m | ecosystem: Environmental > Aquatic > Freshwater > Lake | place: Democratic Republic of the Congo... | reverse complement strand
TATTACTGGAAGCAGTCCCACCTGGGCCTTTCGGCCCATCAATAAATCTTAAAAAATTGCTTGGCTCATAGCGTTTGCCAAAAATTCCTTCTGATTGCACCTTTTAAAATCCCCCTAAATCCCCCTTTGTCAAAGGGGGACTTTCAGGTATGGGCGGGCATTGCCCGCCATTATCCCCAGGCGGCGGAGACAGCCCCCGATCTTTCCCTATTCCGATTCCACCGCGCCCACGAAGTGGGGCGCGGCGGCGGCGCCGGTGGCCGCCAGGCGCCGCCGGGAGGTGATCCCCGTCAGGCTGGGGAGGATGAACTCCAGGGCCGCGGAGCTAATGGTGAGCTGCTGAAAGACCTCAAAGCCGGCTTCGGCCACCGCGGTCTGCCAGAACTCGTCCCGGGCCGCGTCCTTGGAGTCGTAGGCCAGCTCGAAATAGACGCGCTTGATCTGGGCGGTGGCCAACAGCTTGAGGCAGACGAAGCAGGGCTGCAGGGTGACGTAGAGGGTCGCGCCCTTGATGGCCACGCCGTAGCGGGCCGCCTGGGCGATGGCGTTGGCCTCGGCGTGGGACGCCCGGCAGTAGTTGTACTTGTCCACGTCGGCGATGTTCAGGGCGCGGCGGTGGCAGTAGGGGCTGCCGTCGGGCATGAGCTGGTCGGAGCAGTGGGGCGCCCCGGGCATGGAGCCGTTGTAGCCGGTGGCCAGGATCTGCCGGTCCTTCACCAGCACCGCGCCGGTGGGGCGCGAGTTGCAGGTGCTCCGGGTGCTCACCAGCTTGGCGATGAGCATGAAGTATTCATCCCAGGATGGTCGCATGGTCAATCCAACGTCGGTGGCACAGGCGTTTCGCCTGTGCATTTTTCAATCATTTTTGATATAGAGCCAGGGGTAACCCTCCCATCTATGGGCCAATTCCTGCATTACCGGATTGTTTATAATGTACCGCCATTTCTCTAAAAATTCCACCTTATCCCTAATGATGCGGTTATAGCGCTCATCCTGCCAGAGAGACCCGCGGCTCCCTCTGAGGCGATTAATCTGATGAACGCTGAAGCTCTTGACGCTAGGGATAATCTCCGCCAGGTCATAGGTTCGGCGTATTGCGGCAAGGTCAGCGGCTGAACCAGGGCATTCACATGGTCGGGCATGATCACCGCCGCATACAAAGTCCATTTACGCCCGTCCCAGTAACGCAAGGCCTCCAAAGTAATGGTCCGTTCCCCGGCGGGGGACAGGACTTGGCCCTTTTTACATCGCCAGGTAATAAAGCAGGCCCTGCCAAGTTCTTGCCAATGAGGCAAAGTTCTTCGGGTAATTTTAAAGGATTGCACAGGCGAGACGCCTGCGCCACTGAATCTGAGTTCCTTGTTTTCCAACGAGATTTGGTTGTTAACCGTCTGATTTAGGTTAGGAAATGGTGGGCAGTGCCCACCCTACATTTTTCTCAATTTTGGTTGTTCATTCCTTTTTCAGGAATCCGGTAATGATTCGGTTGGTCTTCTCCGGCTCCTCCTCCGGGGGGATATGGCCGCAGCGGGGGAAGATGACCAGTTCCGCGTCCGGGATATCCCGCTTGAATTTTTTGGCCACCGAAACGGGCACCACCTTGTCCTCCGCGCCCCAGAGGATGAGGACCGGGACGCTGATGGTCCTGTATTGGGCGGTGAGTTTCTCCAGGTCGTCCGGCAGGATCTGCTGGGCGGTGGCCATCACCGCCTCCCGGGCCCCGGGCAGGCTGCCGTAATAGGCGTAGGCGTCAACCTGTTCTTCGGTAATCTTGTCGTCATCATAATAACATTTTTTCAGCACGAGGTAGGCGGCGGACCGGGGGGACAGCCAGCGGGTCACCAGGTGGTTAACCCCCGGAATCCGGGCCAGGAGGATGAACCAGGGCATCTTTTGGGGATAGCCGGCGCTGTCGATGAGGACCAATTTTTTGATCCGGGCCGGGGCGTCCGGGCGCACCTGAAAATAGGTCATGAGGGCCACCCCGCCGCCCATGGAATGGCCGATAACGGCCAGGTTGTGCAGGTTCCGGGCGCGGATGAAGGCCGCCACCATATCGGCCTGGTCGCTGACGGCGTACCGGCCGTCGGCGGGCTTATCCGACAGGCCGTAGCCCTTGAGATCCAGGGCGAAGACCCGGTGATCCCCGGCCAACTCCGGGGCCAGGTAACGCCAGGTATAGGCGCAGCCCCCGAAGCCGTGGAGCAGGATCACCGGCGGCCCCTGGCCGGCCTCATAGTAATTGATCTGGACGCCGTGATGATCGAAGACCCGGCGCTCGCCCCAGGAATGGTCCGGATTCGCCGGCGGCGCCAGCGGCCGGGCGCAGCCGGCCAGCAGGCAGAGAAAACAGCAGATGATCTTAGCGGTCCGCATGGTTTTTTCGACGGTAAATCGGTGAGGTCTTTGACCCATAGGAGGTTCTTTATCTTGTTACAACCTAACAAAGTTCCGGGCGCAAATCAATGGGCCGGGTGGCTGACCCTCTTGTGCCCCTGGGCGTCCTCAGGTACAATTTACCCTAAAGAGAACAGTCTCTTATATCTCACAGCAGCTGCGGGTGGGTTCACTCACCTCCACGAGCTGGCGCCGGCGTCCTTGCTCTCCTCGGCGCCCCTCCCCGCTTTTCTGGAGTAATCAATGAAGAAAATAGCGGCGTTCACCCTGTTGGGGATTTTTATCTTGTTTGGCGCAAGCCTAGTGGCAGGTTGGCACTTATTTACGCCTCAGGAACGCTCCCTGGCGGATCAACCGGGCGACCCGCCTTCGGTTGCGGGGCAGATGAGCTGGGAAAAATATAAAAAGGTCAAGCTGGCCCTGGGGGCCTTCGACCTGGTGAACGGCCTGACCAAGCACGACCTGGAAACCATGTACACCGGCAACCACCTGGGTTTCTATTTCCTGGTGGGCTGCATCTGGCTGGTCCTGCTCATGCGCCTGGGATTCCGGCGGCCTCCCGGCAAGATCAAGCCGGGGGCCTCCGGGGAGGAGTGAGGGGTTCGGGCGGGGGGCCGTTGGTCATCGCCCAGTAAGCGGAATGGTGCGGAGAAGGCCCTCAGGTCCGCATCAACCTTGAATTTTTATTGTGAAAAACCCCAAATCCCCCTAAATCCCCCTTTGCCGAAGGGGGGCTTTAATACCCCCTTTGAAAAAGGGGGGCAGGGGGGATTTTTTATACTCGGGGACGAGTCCGGGTGAATTCAGGGGCGTTGCGCACCAGTTGCTCATGAGCCTGGGGCTTACCCATAAACTATAAAAAGTCCGGTGGGGCGGGCCTCCGCGCCCGCCGCCCCAGCCTGGAGTAATGGAGAGCGCTGCGCCCCCTCCGCAGCACGGGCGGGACGCCTGTGCCACCGATTCCAAGAACTTTCGGAACAGCTCCCCATGGGCCTGACCCCTGGGAGGAATCTTGCTAATCCCAGGCGCACATCTTACCGCTTGCCGTGGAAACTGAGACATGTGCCTATCTACTTTGGTAATATACAAGGGCGGGCATTGCCCGCCATTTATGGGGCGTAAAACGCGCCTTAGGCTGGACAGCCGAGGGCGGCTGTCCTACACAAATTTTTCATCATTTACGGCTGGGCCAATGGGCCATGAGGACCTGCTGCGGTGAGGCCGGAAGTGGCGACCGCCATGTCCAACTCACCGGCGCAGGTCGATGACCCGGGGGGAGGTTTCGGCTTCCCGGTTGAGGGAGCCCGGCTCCACCAGTTTCACCCGGGGTTGGACGCCGATGCCCTGGGCCAGCTTGTGGGTGAGCCTCTGCAGAAACTCCCGTTGCACCGTCATCTTGTCGAAGAACAGGCCCTCCCGGACTTCGAGACGCACTTCCAGGTAGTCCAGATGGCCCTCCCGGCCCACCACTAATTGATAAGCCGGCTCCTCCCCCTGGATGGCGGCCAGCACCTGCCCCACCCGGGCGGGGAAGATGTTGGTCCCCTTGACGATGACCACCTCATCACAGCGGCCCTCGATGCGGCTGATGCGGGCCAGGGTGCGGCCGCAGGGGCAGGGCTCAGAGAACAGGCGCACCAGGTCGCCGGTGCGGAAGCGCACCAGGGGGGTGGCTTCCCGGGTAAGGGTGGTGATGACCAGCTCCCCCAGCTCGCCTTCGGGGAGGAGGCCGCCGGTCGCCGGATCGACGACCTGGGGCAGGAAGTGGTCCTCGCTGAGGTGCATGCCCGGCAGGGGCCGCTGGGCGCATTCCCCGGCCACCCCGGGGCCTATGGCCTCCGAGAGGGCGTAGTGGTCCAGGGCGGAGGCGTACAGGCGGGTTTCGATGGCGGCGCGCATGGCCTCGGTCCAGGGCTCCCCGGCCAACAGGGCCAGCTTCAGGTGCAGGCTCTTGGGGTCCACCCCCTGGGCCTCCATTTCGTCGGCCAGCACCAGGGCGTAGGACGGGGTGGAAACCAGGACGGTGGTGCGGTAGTCCCGCATGACCTGGACCTGGCGGGTGGTGAACCCGGGGCCGCTGGGGATCACCGAGGCCCCCAGGAGCTCCGCCCCATAGTGGATGCCGAAGGCGCTGGTGAGCAGGCTGTAGCTCAGGGTCACCTGGACCACGTCGTCCCGGTCCACCCCGGCGGCGGTGAGGACCCGGGCGGAGAGCCCGGCCCAGTGGCGCAGGTCCCGGGTGGTGTAGCCCATGACGATGGGGTGGCCGGGGCTGCCGGTGGAGGAATGGATGCGCACCACTTCCCTCAGGGGCACCGCAAACATTTCGTAGGGATAGGCCCGGGCCAGGTCGTGGCGGGTGGTGAACGGCAGGCGGGCCAGGTCCTCCAGGGACTGGCAGTCCTGGGGGAGGAAGCCGATTTCGTCGAATTTCTTCTTGTAAAACTTGACGTTCTTATAGACCCGGGTGAGGGTGGCCTGGAGCCGTTCCAATTGCACCTGGGTCAATTCCTCCCGGGCCATGGTCTCCGCGTCGCTATCGAAGATCGCCATAATCACGTCCTGTTTTCGGGTTTCGGGGTTATTGCCGCCCTCTGCTCCGAAAAGTTTTTGTAGGGTGCGTTTTACTCACCATTTCGCCCAGAACGTGGCGGGCACGGAGGCCCGCCCCACCGGGCTTTTCATGCTTTGCGGGTGGGCCTAAGGCCCATGAGGAACTGTCTTGAAAAGTTCGTTATGTAAATGTGGGACAGCCGCCCTCGGCTGTCGAAGCACAGGTTGAAAACCTGCGCCGCCAATACTTTTCATGCTTTGCGGGTGGGCCGCAGGTCCATGAATGACTGCTTGCTCCTCACTCCTCCTCCCGGCCGAGATAGGCCTCGACGACCCGGGGGTCCCGGCGGATTTCCCGGGGGGCGCCCGCGGCGATGACCTCGCCGTGGTCCAGGACCACTATCCGGTGGCACAGGCCCATGACCAGGGTCATGTCGTGTTCGATGACCAGCAGGGTGATTCCCAGGGTTTGAAGTTTCTCCATCAAGGCCATGAGGTCTTCGGTTTCCCGGGGATTGAGGCCGGCGGCGGGTTCATCCAGGAGCAGGAGCCGGGGTTGCTGGGCCAATGCCCGGGCGATTTCCAGGCGGCGCTGGTCGCCATAGGCCAGGGTCTCGGCGGGCTCGTCTTGCTTACCCCCCAGGCCCACCAGTTCCAGGAGTTCCAGGCACCGCTTGCGGTTTTCGGCCTGGGCCCGTCTTACCGCCGGCACCGGAAGCAGGGCGGTGAGCGGCCCCACCTGCTGGCGGAGGTGACAGCCGGCCAGGACGTTTTCCAGGACGGTCATGCCCCCGAAAAGCTGGACATTCTGGAAGGTGCGGGCCAGACCCAGGCGGGCCCGGCGATAGGGGGGCAAGTCCACCATATTCCGGCCGGCCAGGCGGATGCGCCCGGCGCTGGGCGGCAGCAGCCCGTTAATCAGGTGAAAGCAGGTGGTCTTGCCGGCGCCGTTGGGGCCGATCAAGCCGAGGATCTCTCCGGCGGCCACGGCAAAGGAGACCTCGCTCAGGGCCTTGACGCCGCCGAAGAATTTGCTCAGGCCGTTGATTTCCAGCATGTTAAGAACCTGGGGTGAAAAGGTGTGAGATAAATCATCCATGGACCCGGGTTTCCGCCTTTGTTCTCATCGCCGAGTCCGGCTGGGGGGCCGGGAGAACAACGCCTTAGGGTTCTTTCCCCTTTTCCCCTGTTGCCCCCTTTGCTATTCCCATACCTCGCGATAGCCCTTGCCCAGATAGGCCCGCTGGACCTCCGGGTCTTCCCGGAGGTCGGCGGCGGCGCCGTCCAGGATGATGCGGCCGGTTTCCAGGACATAGCCCCGGTCGGCCACCTTCAAGGCGGCCCGGGCGTTTTGTTCCACCAGGAGGATGGTGGTGCCCGCGGCCTTGAGTTCCGCTAGGATGTCGTACACCTGGTTGACCATGCGGGGGGCCAGCCCCATGGAGGGCTCATCCAGCATCAAGAGGCGGGGGCGGGCCATCAAGGCCCGGCCGATGACCAGGATCTGCTGCTCGCCGCCGCTCAGGGTGCCTGCGGCCTGGTGGGCCCGCTCCTTGAGGATGGGGAAGCGCCGGCGGATTTCTTCCAGGTCCCGGCGCACCTCCCTTTTGTCCCGGCGATGGAAGGCCCCCAGTTCCAGATTGGCGGTGACGCTCAAGGTGTGGAAGACCCGGCGGCCTTCCGGCACCAGGGCCAGGCCCAGGGTGACGATGCGCTCCGGGGCCATTCGGGTGAGGTCCCGGCCGGCGAACTCGATGACCCCCTGCCGGGGCGGCAGGAGCCCGGAAATGGCCCGGAGGGTGGTGGTTTTGCCGGCGCCGTTGCCGCCGATGAGGGTCACCACCTCGCCGGGGCGCACGTGGAGGGAGACGCCCTTGAGCACCGGCGCCCGGCCATACCCGGCCTGGAGGCTTTTTAACGTCAGCATGAGTATTTTAGTGGTGGGCGGCGCGCACCCTACGAAGAAATTTTAACCTAACCCGGAAACCGACCTTAACCCTCACGCTGTAAAAATTTCAGACTCAACTTGCCCCGCCCCAGGATGCCCTCGGGACGCAGGATGAGCAGGCCCACCAGGAGGGCCCCATAGACCAGGTCCTGGTAGGCGTGGGCCTGGCGGAGCAACTCGGGGAGGATGGTGAGGATCACCGCTCCCAGGACCGACCCGGCGATGGAGCCCATGCCTCCCAGCACCACCATGGCCAGGATGAGGATGGAGGTATGGAGCCCGAAGGTCTCGGGGTTGATAAAGGTGATGTAATGGACATAGAGGGAACCGGCCAGCCCGGCCAGGGCTGCGGCCAGGGTAAAAATCAGCACTTTATAGGCCGGGGTGTTGATCCCCATGACCTGGGCGGTGATCTCGTGGTCCCGGATGGCCCGGAGGGCCCGGCCGTGATAGGAATCCACCAGGCGGGCGGCGGCGCCCAGGACCAGGAGGACAAAAACGCCGACCAGGATGAGATAGACCCAGGGTTCCCGGAAGCTCACGCCGAAGAAGTTGGGAGGCGGAATCCCCGGCAGGCCGTCGGGCCCCCCGGTGATCTCCAGGTTGAGGAAGACCAGGTCCACGATCACCCCGAAGCCCAGGGTGACGATGGCCAGGTAATCCTCCTTGAGGCGCAAGGTGGGCAGCCCCAGGGCCAGGCCGCACAAGCCGCCGGCCAGCACGGCCGCCAGGGCGGCGGCGGGGAAGGGGAAGCTCCAGTGCAGCGACACCAGGGCCGAGACATAGGCCCCGATGCCGTAGAAGGCGGCATGCCCCAGGGAGACCTGGCCGGCATAGCCGATGATCAGGTTGAGGCTGAGGGTCAGGATGATGTAAATGCCGGCCAGGATGGCCAGGTGCAGGACATAGGCGGCCATCTCAGTCCCCCCGGCCCCGCAGGATGCCCTGGGGCCGGATCAGCAGCACCAGGATGAGGATGGCAAAGGCGATGGCGTCCTTGAAACCGGAAGAAACATAGGCGGCGCCCAGGGACTCGGCCACGCCCAGGAGCAGGCCCCCGAGGATGGCCCCCGGGATGTTCCCCACCCCCCCGAGGATGGCGGCGCTGAAGGCCTTGAGCCCCGGGAGCAGGCCCATACGGGGATAGGTGGCATTATAGTAGATGGCCATCATGATGCCGGCGGCGCCGCTTAAGGCGGAACCCAAGAGAAAAGTCAAAGAGACCATGCGGTCCACGTTGACCCCCATGAGGCGGGCGGTATCCCGGTCCAGGGCGCAGGCCACGATGGCCTTGCCGTAGGTGGTGTAGCGCACGAAGAGCACCAGCAATCCCATGAATCCCAGGGCTGCGGCCAGGATGGCCATCTGCAGGGTGGACACCGGCAGGCCGGCGACCTTGACGGTGGTGAAGGTGAACTGCATGGGAAAGTGGCGGTCATTGGGACCGAACAGGAGCAGGGCCAGGCTCTGGAGGAAGATGGAGGCGCCGATGGCGCTGATGAGGGGCACCAGGGGATGGGAGCCCCGCAAGGGCCGGAAGGCCACCCTTTCCAGCACCACCCCCAGGAGGGCCGCCCCCGCCATTCCCAGGGCGAAGGCCAGGAAGAAATTGACCTTCCCGGTGGCCAGGAGCAGCACCGCTACGAAGGCGCCGCACATGTAAATTTCCCCCTGGGCAAAGTTGATCAGGCCCAGGATGCCATAGATCATGGTGTAGCCCAGGGCGATGAGGGCATAGACGCTGCCGGTGGTCAGGCCGTTGATTACTTGCTGGAAAAACATCAGGGTGCAGGAAGATCCCCGTTGGTTGCGATCTCAAACCGGGCCGCCGACCGGCCCGCCTCACCATATCATCTTTCGACCATGCACCACAAGGTGGTTATGGACTTAAGGGAACGAGTCCTGGAAATTCGGCCGGAAAGGGCCGGAAGATCACTAGCGGATAAGCCATGAAAAAAAAGGCGGCCCGGAGGCCGCCCGTTAAGCAGTCCAAAGTGCGGAGGATTAAAAGTGGTAGTTGGCCCGGAACAGGAAGCTGAACATATGGAGATCAGGCTTCATACTGATATCCGCCCCACGCCAATCCAAGTCATACGAGGGTTCAGCCCAACGATACCGGAAGGCGCCATCGAGGGAGACGTTCTTCAAGCACATGAACCGAATGCCGGCTTCCACCACCAGGGCGACGTTAACTGCCGAACTTCCGCCCAGGCCCTTGCCTACGTCAACGCCGCTGAACAGGATGCCGGGGCCCACGGCGACATAAGGATTAAGCCGGCCGGCCGGCACTTCGGAATCAGGCAGGAAAGGATAATGAGCCATGAGCATGAAGCTCCAGCAGGCGTCATAGCTTTCGATCCTGCGATTAGCAGGAACAAGATCAAAAGCCCCAAAGGCGGTGGGCAGATGAGGGGAGCGGATATCGCGCCGGTTGTAGGTAAAGTCAGTGAAGACGCTGAAATATTTCATCCAGTCAGGCCAGGCGTAGGCCCCAAAGCCGGCGTTGATGAAATCATACCCCAAGGCCGCCCCGCCGATGACCGAGGCCGAATAGTCGACATTGTTTAGTCTTCCACGAAACGCAAAGGCGTCAACGTCAACAGAAGAGCTTGAAACGAAATTTCCCCCGATCTGGCCGCCGACCCACATGGCGGACTGGGCTACCCCCGTCAGAGCCATAAGGGCCGCCAGCAGCACAGACACACCCAAAACATACGTTTTTTTCTTCATGTTTGGTCCCCCCCTTAGATTTTTAAACGCTTTAGTGATCCTGAATCGGCTGAAAGTTTATTGTTGTTCAGTCCCCTCCTTCCTCACCTATTCAAGACCTCTCCTTAACTCCCCCAATGAGGGCGACTCCATTATAAAGTGCAAGAAAAATCTTTGTCAAGGAGAAAATCTTTAAGGTGATTAAAAAATTTCTCTTTTCACCAAACCATCAGGCTGATCCAGGTGGCCAATCCCAGGGCGAGGCCCACCAGGCCGTTCAGGGTAAAAAAGGCGGGGGGCAGGCGGTGGGGGGCCAGGACCGACAACCGCAGGTGCTGAACCAGGAGGATCAGGGAGCTCACTCCCACCGCCCCGGCGTAGAGGGGACCCAAACCGGCCAGCCAGCCGGTGGCGGCAAAACCCAGGGCCGCAATCAGGTGGCACAGGGCCGCCAGGCGGCGGGTCCAGGTGGACCCCGCCCGGGCCGCCAGGGAAAAGAGCCCGGCGCGCCGGTCGAATTCTTCGTCCTGGAGGGCGTAGAGGACATCAAAGCCCGCCACCCAGAAAAGCACGGCGCCAGCCAGGACCAGGACCTCCAGACCCAGATCGCCCCGGACCGCCAGCCAGCCGCCCAGGGGGGCCAGACCCAGGCACAGGCCCAGGACCAGGTGGGAGGCGCTGGTGAACCGCTTGGTGAGGGAATAGCCCAGGAGGACTAAGAGAACCACGGGAGACAAGACCAGGCAAAGGCGGTTGAGTTGCGCGGCCGCGCCCAGAAAAAGGGCGGCGCTTACGACGATGAACAGGATAGCGGCCCGTCGGCTGATCCTGCCGGCAGGCAGGGCCCGTTGGGCGGTGCGGGGATTGGCGGCGTCGAACCGGGCGTCCGCCAGGCGATTGAAGGCCATGGCGGCGCTCCGGGCCCCCACCATGGCCACCAGGATAAAGAAGAGGGTCCGGCCGGCCGGCAAACCCCGCGCCGCCAGCAAGGCCCCCATAAAGGCGAAGGGCAGGGCCAGGACGCTGTGGCCGATCTTGATCATCTCCAGCAGTTCGATAATCGTGCGCAATCCCTTCATGGCCCCAGACTTTTACCGTATAAGACCCTGTTCAAATCCCCCTAAATCCCAATGTCATTGACTTAACGCAATGGTTTATAGGCAAAGGCAAACACCTTGGGATTGGGTCGCAACTTTCTTGGATATTTTC
>Ga0172375_10012166_pt1 | contig 10817 bp, 14 predicted proteins | sample LakKiv1m_FD_114537 | JGI IMG/M metagenome (GOLD analysis project Ga0172375, IMG submission 114537) | Freshwater microbial communities from Kabuno Bay, South-Kivu, Congo - kab_092012_11.1m | ecosystem: Environmental > Aquatic > Freshwater > Lake | place: Democratic Republic of the Congo... | reverse complement strand
TTCAAGTGGAGCAAACTATTATACTAATTTAAATAATTCTTTTTGCGGGTATTTTAAAAATATTTCTGATGATTTATACTTTTTTTATTTTTCAAATGACACGGATGCAAGAGTACTTCAACTGAATGGGCTCCATGCAAAAATAAATTCTAGTTATCGATGGGTTGTTGGAAATATTACTAATGTAACTACCTTTGCAGGCGCTTTATTTTATTTATCTTTAACTCCTAATGCAACTATTGAGAGAAATCTGACTTCAATATCTAATGCGAGTTCAACTTCTAATTATGTCTTTAAAATAACTAGTAATGATTGGAAATATATAGCTTCCAGTTTTGACGGCAGTTATTACTATTATGCTGGCAACGATACTATGTTTAAAGGAGGTTATGTTAATGATGAGGAAAACCTTTATTTGGCCCAAAATAAAAATTTAGACGGCTATTCAAAAACTCTTTATTCTCCTGGGAATGTTATTGAAAATTGCACTCCAAATTGGACAAGGCAAGAATCTATCTGTTATACGAATGATACAAAAGTCATATATTACAATGATTCAAATAACTGTAATAATTTAACAGGCAAACCAAATTCTTCAATTATAAATTGTGATCATGATTCAAATGGCGTAATTGGAGAAATAGCTGCTTCTCAGAATTCCTTAAATCTGTCTGTGTATGTTGCTGGAAGTTTATTCAACACATCATTTAATTACTCTAATTCTACTGCATCGAGATTAGTTGAAATAAAAAATAATGGAAAAACAGTTTTATCCTTCACGTATAGATTTGTTTCGCCTCTTGCCTTGAACAATATAACTTTAAAACTAAATTCAAATAGTTCTTCATTCGGATATGCGATAGTAAACGGTTTAGAAGAAGAAAAATCTCTAACTTTAGACAAAAAGAATAGCTCTTCAAGTCAAGTTTGTGTTCGTGATGAATATGTTGCTTCAATATCTGAAATATCAGACTTATGCGAGGATGATAATGAATATTTAGTCTCTTGTCCTGGAACAAGCAGCGGATATGCTTGTAATATTTCAGGCAACAGTTTCAACGTAAGAGGATTAGAGCACTCGGCAGTCAAAGAAATGCTCATCACTCAAACAATAACTCTCTGCGTTCAAAATTGGTCCTGTACTGAATGGTCTAACTGTACAAATTTCTTAAAAACACGTTCATGTAATGATACTGCAAGATGTAATAATTTAACAGGCAAACCAAATCTAACTGAAGGTTGTGTTCCGGGCCCAGTTGTAACGCCTTCATGCACCCCTCAATGGTCTTGTACTGAATGGTATCCAGAAAAATGCTCTGAAAAAAATCAAACTCGTTCTTGTACAGATTTGAACAAATGCAATTCAAATGTCGATAAACCTGCTGAAACTCAGTCTTGTATTTCATTTTTAAGAGAATATTTATTATGGGTAACAATAATTCTTTTTATACTTTTAATTGCCGTAGTTATCTATTTTTTAATATCAAAATACTTTCCAAGAAAAGAAGTTCAAAAAATAGAAAGTCCAAATAGCAATCTTCCTAAAATTACAGATTCTCCTACTTCAGATACCCGACCTCATTTGCAAACAGCTCTTGCTCCAGTACAAACTGATGCTGCTCCGGCAATACCTGACGTAAATAAAAAGTAAAAACTTCTTTCAGGATTTAAATTCTCCTCGATAGTCAATAGCAACCTTTATAAACCCTAGGCCTTTATAAATAGAAATGGTAAAAGAAAAAGCTAAGGAAAAACCAGGGGATTCTTTAAAAGTTCAAAATATTGTAGCGACAACATCTCTCGAGAAAGAAGTTTCTTTGTCAAAATTAGCAAGAACACAGCCAAATACCGAGTATAATCCTGAAACTTTCCCAGGTTTAGTTTTAAGAATTAAAAAACCAAAGTCTGCAGTTTTAGTTTTCTCTTCAGGTAATTTAGTTTGTACTGGCGTTAAGTCTATTGCCCAAGTAAGGGAAGTTATTGATCAGGTTATAAAACAATTAAAGAAAATTGGAGTTCATGTTACAATCAAACCAAAGATTAATGTTCAAAACATTGTAGCTTCTGGAAGTATAAATTTAGACTTAAATTTAAACACCTTGTCTTTAGAATTAGAAAACACAGAATACGAACCAGAACAATTTCCAGGTTTAGTTTATAAATTAACAGATCCAACAGCAACATTTTTGTTATTCAGTAACGGAAAATTAGTTTGCACAGGAACAAAGAACAAAGAGCAATTAGAAGAATCTATGAAACAATTGAACAAGAATGTTCGAGCAGCACTTAAGAGATTAAAGGAAAACGTAGCTAGTGCGCTAAAAGAAGGCGAAGAAAAAGACGAATTCTAGTTACTAGTTCCAAAACATCTAAAAACATCTCTATATTATATTTTTTATGCCTAACGTGACTTTTAAGTTTGATAAGGAAAAAGATTTGTGGAATAATTGGGACAAGTCAAATAATGTTTCTCTAGTCGGAGAGTATCAAATTCCAGATAGTATAAAAAAGATTTGTGAGGGAAAAAGTTTAGAAGAAGCAAAACCTGAACTAACAAAAGCTCTAAAAAAAATTCACTCAAGCTCTCTAATAAAATTGCAAATTAAAAGCGTCGAAAAAGCTTGGAGTAAAATAGAAAAAGAATATTTCCACAGAATGGATAGAATAATGAAGCATAAATATGAAAAAGATTGTACGGCCTATCTCACTACCTGTAGATATTCTCCATATTATACAAATGGGGATTGGTTTATGTTTGGTTTTTTTTATTCTATTCCGGCTGCCCTTCTTACTTGTGGACACGAAATAATGCATTTTTATTTTCATAAGTTTTACTGGGACGATGTAAAAAAAGAAATTGGCGAAGAGAAAACTTGGCATTTAAAAGAAGCCTTAACTGTTATACTAAATTTAGAATTCAGAGATTTGTGGTTTGCTCGTGATGAGTCTAAAAAAGGACACGAAGAGTTAAGAAAATTCATTTCAGAAGAGTGGAAAAAAGAAAAAGATTTCGACAAATTATTAAAAAAATGCGTAGATAAATTAAAAGTTGAGGGAGTAAAATGAGTTTACGTCAATATAAAACTTCCACAGGAAAAATAGTTCTTTTGGGTAAATCAGCAGAAACAAATGAAGAACTGATTAAACAAACTGCAAAAAACGAAATTTTATTACACACATCAAAACCGGGAAGCCCATTTACAAACATTAAAGATAAAGAATCAAATTTAACAAAACAGGAAATTTACGAGGCTGCTATAATGTGTGCAAAACATTCTCAGGACTGGCGAGACAATAAAAAAGATATTTCAGTAAGTGTTTTCTCTGCAAGCGACGTTTACAAAACACCTGACATGGATCTCGGAACCTTTGGCGTAAAAAAAGAAAAGAAAGTTATTGTAAAGAAACAAGATATTTTGGATTTTGAAAAAAATTTAACAGTCTCTTAATCCTACTATTTCTGGTAAACCGTATAGCATTTGTTGTTCTACTCTACTTTTTTCTTTAACAAAGTTCAAGAAACTATCTATGCTTCTGATGAATGGATAAGACTCGACAAGTTTTTCATAATATTCATTATAATTTTTAACTTGTAATCTTCCTGCAAGTTTATCTGCTTCCTCCCATCTTAATGCAATATAATGGTTGTTTATCTCATACATATGTTTTTGTAAGTCCGGCAAGTCATCAGGAGTCATTTTATCTTCCTGGAATTCTGCAAGAAAAAGAGCGACGTTTCTTTCACCAGATATTTTTCTATATAAAATCCTATGTCTTCCATCTAAATGAGTATACTTACCCGGAACAGAAACAGATTCTCTGGCTGGACAAGGCAGCAATGCATCTCTTTCAGAAGCTTTTTTTATAATTCCTAAAAGTTTCGCAGGATAAAAACCTAATTCTCCCGGCATTATATCTTCAAATCTTGCTTCGATTATTGTTCCCATTTTAATTAGCAACTAATAAATCTAAATATTTTCCAACTGTAGAACGAAAAGTTTCTCTACCTTTAGTAGTTGAAATATATTTCCAAAAATCCTGCGTGGATTTTAAATAAGGATAAGAGTCGAGTAATTTTTCAAAATAATCTTTGTAATTTTCAACTCCTGAAAAAGAAGTAATTACTTCTGCATTTTTGTCACACTCAACCCATCTATCTTGGATAGCACAATTTGATCTATATAATGCAAAATCAGTAGTGCCTGGAAAATTAGAAGCGAGCATAATATCTTCATCAGATTCGGCCACATAAATAGGGATTTTTTCTATTCCTAACATCAATAAACGTACTATTCTGCTATTTCCAGAATCAAGTGCATTATATATTCCATCTCTATATTCTGATTTCTTGAAAGGAGCTGGCACTCCTGGTATGCCTAGTTTCTCCCGAGTCAGTATTCCTTTTATATTATCAAGTCTAACTCCTAGTTCACTAGGCATTATCTCTTCAGGTCTTATTCTAATTACTTGTCCCATTTATTTTTCTAGAATTCTAAGGCGATTCTTTGACCATCACCTAATTATAACTAAGATTTATCATGTTTTAAATTTATCTAAACCATCACGCTTATAAACAAACTTTCACTAAATGAACTATGGCAAAAACAAGAGAAATAATGCAATTGCAAATAGGAAAGAATGGCTTAACAGATGCGTTCGTAGAACAAGTTAGAAGACTTTCTCAAGATAAGGAAAGAATGAAAATAACTATTTTAAAATCAGCATGTAGAGACAAAGCTGAAGCAAAACAAATGTGTGATGATTTAGTTGAAAAGCTTGGAAAGAATTATACTTATCGTTTAATCGGTTACGTTTGTACTTTGCTAAGATTTCGGCGAGCAGTTAGGCTTTGATACTTATGGACGTACTTGGTTGCAAAGAGCTGACTGCGAGAAAGACCTGTGAGGTTATAATAACATTTATAAACCCAAAATCTAACTCATTATTGTGTTAAAAGTCCGTTCAAAGAACGTTGACAATTTATTGTTTCATAACGAGCACAAATCAAAATAACAAAATGGCAAGAGAAATATTTTCAAAAGACCCGCATGCATTCAATGTAGCTTTAGTTGCAGAATTAAAAAACATCAAAGAAATACAAGCCCCTGAATGGAGCTTCTTCGTAAGAACTGGCGTTTCAAAGCAAAGAGTTCCTGAAAGTCCAGACTTTTGGTATATCAGAACAGCTTCCATCTTAAGACAGTTATATTTAAACGGTGTTGTTGGTGTTGAAAGACTTAGAACAAGATACGGCGGAAGAAAGAACAGAGGAGTTAGGCCTGCAAAGTTCAAGAAATCTTCTGGTAAAATGATCAGACTTATGTTACAACAAGCTGAAAAAGCAGGGCTTGTAGAAAAAGTAAAAGATAAACAATTTGGTAGAAGATTAACAAAGAAAGGAAGAGATTTCTTAGACTCTATAAAAGTTGCAGAATTAAAACCAATTTCTTTAAGTGAATATATTGGAAAGGAAAGAGCTGTTGAAGTTCAAGAAGAATTAAATGAAGTAAGCGAACAATTCGTACAAGACGAAGAATAAAATGGTATTAAAACACAATCAAAAAAGTAAAAAGAAACACCTTGAAGTTTGGGGCAAAAGAACAAAGTGGGCACCATTCTGGGCTGTTATCAAGAAAGAAGGAACTGGAAAGAAAGTTCATCCTTCTGCAATAACTCATGTAAAAAGAAATTGGAGACATGGAAAATTAAAAATTAAACCAAGAAATATGAGGAAAGACTTCCTAGGTTAGTAGTATGGTAGAAAACAAAGAAAACAAAGTTGAATTGATAAGAGAATATGTTATTCCGATGAGAAGAGGATTCCTTAAAGTTCCTTCATATAGAAAAGCAAAGAAGGCAGTTTTAGTAATAAAACAATTTATTGCTAAGCATATGAAAGTGGAAGATAGAGACGTTAGAAAAGTCAAAGTTGATATGTACTTAAATGAACAAATTTGGCACAGAGGAATCAAAAATCCTTTACACAAAGTTAAAGTTATAGCAACAAAGATGAGTGATGGAACAGTTCAAGTCAAATTAGCTGAAATGCCTAAGATCTTAGAATTCAAAATGCAAAGAGAAGCAAAGAGAGCTTCAAAGGTTACGAAAGCAAATATCAGCCATGATGAAAAGAACGATCATGTGGAGGAATCTGAAAAGGCAAAAGCAGATGAAAACAAAGTTGAAGAAGCTGAAAAAGATAAAGCAGTACAAGGAGCAAGTTTAAAGGAAGGCAAGGCAAAAGCAAAAGCAGAGAAACAAACTCAACAAGTTAAGCATGAAAAGAACACAACTCCGAGAAGACAGGTTCTTCAAAAGTAATTTTTTATTTTATTTCTAATCCTATAAAAGGGTTCATTCTAAAATCTTCTTTTAACATATTTGCAGGTTTTTCTCTACATATAAAATTTGTTATTTGCAATTCTTGTATAATTTCTCTCCCGTATACATCTACATTCGTATAAATATTTCCGCTGTAATTTATTTTTAAATCTCCATATTCTCTCATTGTTAAATCAATTATTTCGTCTGGAGAACGATATACTCCTGTTGTTTTACTGGGACGGGAACTAATCGCATCAATAAAATCCGGAATTGCAATGAGTTTTGAGAGCAATTCGCTTTCGGGTGTTCTCGGTAAAACCAACTTTTTTGGATATGGTCCATTATTGCAATTTCCTTTTTGATAAAAATGAGTGCCTTCTATTGCAGAAGCAACTCTTGTACCCCAATGAAAAGGAATATTCTTCGGATCTACATGGCTGTGTTTAAATATCTCCAAAAAGTTGAGGTAATCTTGACTCTCGAATCTATAGGGGTTTTTTTCAGGATAATATTTTGTGACTTTTAATTTACCCAGATCATGTGCAGTTCCTGTAAGAAAATATTCTATTCGTTCATCTTGATCAAAAGACAGCATTTTGGAAATGGCGAGTCCAATAATTGCCACTCTAATTGAATGCCCTTCTTCTCCATTTGGGCAATCTTCTAGCAAGGGAAATACATCCATGTCTAATACTTCTTCCTGCGTTAAACCTACAAGTTCACGAAATTCATCTTTATGAGGCATATAGCTGTCTTCATCATTAGTACTGCTTGGGATAGGTATGCTGCCCATAGCATCACTAATTTCATTTACCAAGCCTTTATCTGATTCTCGAGCATAAGCACCCATCTAAGTTAAAGTAAAATACCTTTTTTAAAATCTTCTGTTTGTGTTACTCCTGATAAGATACAACAACCGAAACATTTAAATACTAGTTATTATTAATTAATTCAAGGAGAAAAAGATGGCAGAACAAAAACCAGCAAAACCTAAAGCAACGTTGGATGATGTTGTAAAAACAGCATCTGCATATAATGCTCTTAGTGGTGTAGCTGAAAGACAGACTTATGCAAGTGATTTACAAAGTTTCTATAATTATTTAGCTGTAAAAGGAAAAGATCCTAGTGAAATACCTGGGATTGGAGATCTTGGAAGAAATCCAGCACGTTTCTCTCAAATGATGAATGATAATGCAAATTTTGAAAGAAAAGATTTAGCTTCAAAGACAGAATCTGCATTAGCTGATGTTGCTGGAAAATTAGACCAAAATACTTTAACAAATCTTGCTCTTAAACTTGGAGCTATAAAGGATAAAGATTATGCTGTCTATTCTGCAGCATTGGAAAATAGAGAGGCTAGTACAGTTCAAGCCATGTATGTTGCTAAGTATAAAGACGACCCTCTTTTAATGTTATATGCACAGTCAGCTTCAGCTTCAGACTTTTTAGATTATGCTAGAGTTCAAGTTGGTAAATTACAAAACAAATTCATAGAAAAGAATCTTTATTCAGAAGAAACTGTTATGAAAGATGGTAAGCCTGTAAAAGCTCTTAAATATAATGCTTCAAAGGCGCAGAGTTATTTAGTAAGCCAAGTTTCTGGATTAAAAGGCGAAGAAAAAGAAGAAGTTTTAGTACAGCTCGGAAGAAGTATAGCAATGCAGATAGTAGCTCAAGAGAAAGCAAAGAAAGCTAAAGAAGCTGCTGCAGCTGGAAAGAAATAATTTTTTATTGGTTTTTTTTAGTTTATGGGTATTATTTTGAAGGTTTTTTTACAATTATTGAAAATTATAATCGTAATTTTGATTTAGCTAAAGATGTATTATTGGTACAAATTCAACTTATTTTGTTTTTTAGATTAGCTATTTTTTCTAAAGTATCTACTTATTTTAACAAGTATTATTCTACTTTTATGATTTTAGGATTTGTTTTCTTGGCATATTTTGTTTTTGGTGTTTTTCAGGGTATAATTATGGAAGATGAGGAATATGAACAAGGTACTTCTGATTTTTTAGTACGTGCAAATAGTTTGGTTGTGGCAGTTAATGAGACTAATTTTTCTTTGCGTGAAAGTATTGTTGGAAATGATGCGATGAAGGTTCAGTGTCAATTTATAATTGCTGTTAAAATAGGAGATTGGAGTAATTGTTCATATAGTGATGAATTTGTTTTGGGAAAGGCAATTGATGGAGAATATAATTGGAGTTACATTTATATTGATCCATCTCAATATCAGGCGATAATAACAGGATTAGATTATAGTTATTTATTTAGTAAGTGTGATTTAATAAATAATTCCCGGGATAGATATATATGTTATTCGAAAAATATACCTGATATAGATTCTCGGAAATATTCTACTTTCAATATTCAACACCAGTCTAGAGACATAATGTTTCCTTCATCACTTAATGTAGAACTGAATTGTTCATTTGATCTAGATAATGACTCTTGTTTTGACAACAACTATTATTTTGTTTCATGTTCGAAAACAGGAGCAATTACTTATAGACACGAAGTGTTCAATTAGAACGAGAGCTATACTAGAGAACTTATTTATGAGGATTATTGCGACTCTAATGGTGATTCTCTGAGTAGTTCATGTTATGGAAATATTTTTAACTTTAGAAAAGAGGATTGCATTAATGGTTGTCTAAATGGGCAATGTATTTAAAATTATAAATTAGTTTTTGGTTGATTTAACAAGAATTCTATAATTCGGATTGTAACCTTCAATTAATCTTTTTGCGTTTGGAGTCCAAACTTTCATCTCGCTGGAAACTACTTCAATAGGATCTGCCTTTTTTAATTTTTTAATTTGTTTTTTGTTTATGAGCGGATAATGTTTAGTATCAATTAATAAGTAAGGAACTTCCCAAACATTTTCTTCTGACGTGATCCATTTGTATCCTAATTTTTTCAGGCTAACAGGTTTGCTGTAACTTCTCAAAGTCTTGTTTCCTATTGCATCTATGTATTCATTAAAATAGCTCATAACTAATTCTCTTATTGATTTGTATATTGGTTCTCTATATCTTAAAACAGCATAATTTGATTTAGAAATTGCACCCCAGTGTCCTTCTTCTTTGAATATAACAATTACATGATCAAAATCTTTTTCAGAAGCTGTTAAATCTAGCAAGAATGCTTTTTTATTTTGAACAAGAAATGCAGTGTATGCTAACATTGCACCTTCGATGCAATGGCATCTATTTTTTCTTAAAACTTTTCTTGGAGACATACAAGTATCTCCATTTGGTTCAAAATTTTTTGGAATATTATCTAAAAATATTTGTATTTTATGTGGCGTATCTAATTTTTTCAAAATATTCAATTCTTCTTTTGTTAATCCGTGCATTTTATTCTTTACTCATCAATTTTTTTCCAAAGTAGTGTACTGCTCCAAAAACAACTATTCCTGGAAGAAGTGTTATTCCTAAAGTTGGAGCAAGAAGTCCGACGCCTATTGTTCCGACAGTTCCAACTCCTATTGATTCTAAAATAGTTGTTGCATATGGAACTGCTTTTTCTACCTTCTTTTGATCCGGATCAATTTGCATTATCATTTTTCCACCTTTGAAAATTCTTAATTTTTTATCTTCTTCTGAAACTAATAAAACAAAATTATCTTTATCTTCTGATGCAGTCATTGCAGCGCTATGTCTTGTTCCAAAATTTTTGTATGCCGATTTTGTTTTTATTAAAACTCCATAAGCTTTAACTTTTCCTTTTTTGTTTAATATTACTGCACCGTCGATTAATGCTAAAGATTCTAGTAATTTTGGATTTTTTTGTGCTTCAAATGGTGGAACTGTTTGATCTATTAGAGGTTCATATTTTGTTTTTCCAACTACAAAGAGTGCCCCTTCTTTTCTGTTTGCAACTCTTAAACCTACTTTAATCAAGCATTCTTCAAGTTCTTTCATAGAATTTTTATCACCCATGGTTAGTTATATTTGTTTAAGTTTATAAGTTTTTTGAATAATAAGAATTATAAATGCCTTATTCATTAGGATTTTATGGCTGAAGAAAAAGTGGTTTTAAGTCCTTGGGAAGTAAAAGGAAATATAGATTATGATAAATTAGTAAAAGATTTCGGTACAAATGTGATTGGAGATTCTTTGAAAAAAAGATTTGCAAATTCTCATCCCTTGTTAAGAAGAGGAATTTATTTTTCACATAGAGATTTTGATAAATGGATTGCAGCTTCTGATGCAAAAAAGAAAGTTTCTGTTTTAACTGGAAGAGGTCCTTCTGAGAAGATGCATTTAGGTCATTTGGTTCCTTTCTTGGTTGCAAAATCTTTGCAAGATGAATTTAACTGTGAGGTATTTATCCCTATTTCTGATGATGAAAAATTTTACGTTAAACCTAATTTAACTTTCGATAAATCTTTGGAATATTCTAAAGATAATATTATTGATATTCTTGCTTTGGGATTTAAACCTGGGAAAACTTTTGTCTTTGAAGATTTTGTCTATACTGATATTTAC
>Ga0172375_10012161_pt1 | contig 10819 bp, 18 predicted proteins | sample LakKiv1m_FD_114537 | JGI IMG/M metagenome (GOLD analysis project Ga0172375, IMG submission 114537) | Freshwater microbial communities from Kabuno Bay, South-Kivu, Congo - kab_092012_11.1m | ecosystem: Environmental > Aquatic > Freshwater > Lake | place: Democratic Republic of the Congo... | reverse complement strand
TATGCAATCTCTCTAAAGGAAAAGTTGGTGAAGATAACTCAAGCGTCTTTGGCGTGTTAATCATGGCGAAGATTCAACTAGCTGCCTTAAAACGTGCCAGAATGAAGCCAGAAGATCGCAAAGACTTCTATTTATATGTTGATGAATTCCAAAATTTTGCCACTCCTGCCTTCGCTCAAATTCTCTCAGAAGCCAGAAAGTACCGACTCAATGCGATTCTGGCACACCAAACCACATCACAACTTGAAGAAACATCACTGGTTAATGTAACACTGGCCAACACCGGCACTGTCATTTGCTTTAGAACAGCCAACCCCGAGGATGAACGCATGATCCTGCCACAATTCAGACCATATATAGAACAAGGGGAAATTGCCAGTCTACCTTCATATCACTTTTATATGCGTTTGGGAGCGCTTAACCCAGAAGAACCATTCTCGGGAGTAACTATTCCAGTGAAAATTGAATACAGTCAAAATAGGGTTGATGAGGTAATCGAGTCATCGAGGAAATTGTACGCAAAAAAATACACCGGAACAGTCGAAACCATCATTAAACCTAAAGAGAAGCAGGCAACTAAAAAGGTGTATTCAGCTCTTCCCTAAAAAGTTTATTATAGATATATGGATTTATCGAGATTATACAAGCCTTGGAAAATATTTACTCTGACGATCAGCGTAGTCCTTTTGATACATTTCCTAAAAGACATCACTCAAGATTTAATCGGCATCAATACGTTTCTTGATGTTATGGGGAATATCCAAGAAGATACTACGAGATTGCCTGCATTTTTGATACCAATTTATTGGACGCTTTGGATTATTGCTACTATTGCTCAACCAATCGTCGGTTATCTAACACTAAGAAATTGGAAAAGTCATGACTTTAATAAATATGATTTAGCTATTTTTGCTTTAGCATTATTCTTTTTATTGATGATTTGTTGGTCATATTTATTGTCTATTTAGATTTCCTACCGGTAGGTAATGGATATTTTTGATTTAGGTTGATAGTACGGTATATTATATTTTCTTTTTACCCTCTTATTCCTTATATATAAGGGAGAGGAATGATACAATCATTCCAAACTGCCCCAACATAAACTTATGGACAGCCAAATACTACCAACAGCACAACTCGACATTCTCCAATATCTCTACAGATTCCGTTTCTTAAATAGCTCACAGCTTCAACGACTCCTTAACCACAACAATATCCGCCTAACAAATTACCATCTCAAAAATCTCATCACACACAACTACATAGGTAAACACTATTCACGATCTTTAGGACTAGCCAATATCCCAGCCGTTTATTATCTATCATCTGGAAGTATTAAAGTACTCTCTGATAGTCCAAATTTTGACAAGCGGGCACTAAAGAGAATTTATCGAGAAAAAATCAGATCACAACAATTTATTTCTCACTCCTCATTTGTTGCTGAATACTTCCTCTATTTACGAGGTGAATCAGAGAAATCAAAACACACGCTCCATTTTTTCACTAAAACCGATCTACTAGCTCACCCCTACCTGATGCACCCACTACCAGACGCTTACTTTGCCAGAGTCGATGATAAAGGTACTACCAAGCGTTATTTTGTCGAAGTGGTCGAAGATAGCTCTCCGCGTTTTGCTCTACGCAAACGAATCGAGCAGTATTGTGATTACATTGATGATGGCAAATTCACAGAAGCCACTGGCCACGAATTTCCAACACTGCTATTTATCTGCCCTGGATATGCCAGCCTGATCTACCTCAAGAAACACATTGCTCGCATCTACGAAGAAACATCACTTGATCAAATAGAGATTTATATTGCTACCAAAGAGCAAGGTTTTATAGGTAGTTGGGAAATGATCGAGGCCGAAGACGACTAATAGTCGTCTAGTTGTCTTCCCAAGACATACGCAATTTCTTTTCTGCCTTCCTCGGTTTGTCTAAACTCATTAAATAGTCGTGCCCCCTTATCGCTTAAGAGTGGGACAAATTCGGGCAATTTGTCTGGCTCAATTTTTCTAAACTCTTGTAGACGTAAATTCACTGTGTATCCTTTAAAAACTGGTAGTATTCTGATCATATATATTCCTTTTAATCCCACCCGCGGGGTTGTTAGTCCCGCGGATGGGTAATTTTTTATAACTTTGCACTTGGTGCGACCTCACTAATTCGCTTCTCATCAAAATATATATCCCGCTCAATTCCTAAGCCGAATTTTCCGCGATAGTTCTCAAGCTCTGCGAGTGAGAAAGAACCCCATTCATCACAGTCATCTCCAAAGATGGAAACATATCCGAAAAATTCTTTTGACTCTGGATCGTATTCCGTGGCATACCATGTACCAGCCCCAGCTGGATTGAAAAACTTCGCGACCACGATAGGATCGGCGCTGTCTTCCTGTCTCCCTAGCTTGGCGAATCTTGCTAGTAGCTCTTTTGTAAGTAGTTTCATAATTTCTCACCTCCTTTTTTGGCTCTTCCCGAAAATTAATGGTTGGGAAGCATGCCCATGCTTCCCATACCAGGGAATCCTGCCAGCGGGGTGAGTTTTGCAAGGGCAAGCGAAGTGCAGTTTATTGAAGGCGAAGCCGAGTCGGACTCGGCGAAGCCGGAAACCCTTGCAAAATGAGGGGCAAGGCCCCTAATAAAACCTTAATATTGATGCAAAGGTTATACTTAGATAAACTGGATACATGGCCTGGCAGATTATTTTACTTTTGCTTCTTATTCTTGCATCACTATTCGCATTTTTGTTTTACATGAGGTTTTTAGACGAGCAAAGTTACAATTTATATTTACAAGGAAAACTCAATCCATATAAACGAAAACAACATTTTTTAACCACTCCTGAGCGTGAACTGTTTGAGATGTTGCAAAGCTGTATAAATTTGGAAAAATATTTAATATTTCCACAATTACACCTTTCGACTTTACTTGCTGTTAAAGATGAAACCGCAGATCTTCAAGGAAAGTTTGATTGGCTAAATCGTCTTTTTGTTGACTTTGTTATATTTAAAAAAGATTCGTTGGAACCAGCGTTAGTCATCGAACTAAATGACTCGACTCATTTTTGGAATAATCGGAAAGCCAGAGATCAGTTCGTAAATAAAGCACTTGAGGATAATGGAATAAAAATATTAACCATCGAGACGAATCTGCTTCAAGACAAATTAAAATTAGTAGAACTTGTAAAAAATTCGTTGATCTGACTTCCAAAATTTTAACTACGTTTAAGTCAAACCAAGGGATATTTGTAGATTCGCCACGCCATTAGTCCATGTTCCATATTGTAAACATGCTTATATCCCATCGATTCCATTATTTCCACAGCCACAAAGCTTCGTGAGGCACTGAGGCAATATACATATACCGTTGTATCTTTATCTGGCAACATTGTAGTCACTAAATTTTGAATTTCATCGACTGGAATATTAATAGCATTTTGAATTTTTCCCCTGGAAAATTCCACCGGAGTCCGTACATCGAGCAAGACAAATTTCTCATGGTTGTCAATGGCCTTTTTGATTTCCTGGGCGGTAATATCCACTATTTTAATTCCTGATTAAGTGATGTAAGCAATTGGCTAATTTCGGCTGCCTTTTTATACTTCAATGAATAGGTTACATTAGTGCCGTTTTTGGTAGTGTCCAATAATCCAACACTTTTTAGTTTACTTAAGTGTTGTGATACGGCGGATTGAGCTAAGCCACAGTTTTCAATAAGTTCGGAGACTGTTTTTGGTCGTTCTGCTAGGCACATCAAAATTTTGGCTCGAACACTATTACCGATGACGCTAAAGAGATCGTTTGACATATATGCGTATATTAGCAGTTGCTAATAATAAGTAAAGTATCTACTATTATATATATGAGCACGCAAAGTTTATTGACTCCACCAAAGACAATTGCAATTATTGGATTATCAGACAAGTTCGAGCGCCCAAGCTATCAAGTGGCTGAGTATTTAATCAACAAAGGATTCTCCATTTTGCCCGTTAATCCGATGATTGACGAAGTATTGGGTCAAAAATCATACAGATCGCTTTCCGATATTCCAAAAAACATTCACATAGATATTGTCGATATTTTCCGAAAATCTGAAGAGGTCATCAAAATTATTAACGAGATACTTGCACTAGGTATACACCCTGCAATTTGGATGCAAGAAGGCGTCTCTTCCCTCGAGGCAAAAAATCTAGCTGAAGCAAATGGCATGGAAGTAGTAATGGACATGTGCATGATGAAATCACATAAAGGACTAACAAAATGAATTCAAAGAAAATAGATAAAATTATCGTATATGGGACAGCTTGGTGTGGAGATTGTGCTCGGTCAAAAGCTTTTCTAGATTCAGTGAACGTACCCTATGAATTTATTGATATTTCAAATGATCAAGTAGCTTTAAATAAAGTCTTAGAACTTAATCACGGCATGCAATCAGTCCCTACTATTTTATTCCCCGATGGTATGGTCCTTATAGAACCAACGAATACCCAATTGGCTAAACAAATTGCCGAAAGCAATATTTTAAATCCAAGTAATTGACAATATATTAGCATCTGTTAATATAGATTAATTACTAGGAGGGAGTATATATGAATTTCGCATATTTTAGAAAAAGCAATTTTTCACTCGACGAAACGGTTTCAAAAGTAGCTCAAAACGCCGAGAAACAAAACTTTAAAATTTTAGCCCAGGCAGACCTACCAAAAGAACTTGGAAAGATGATTCTCATTTGTAAATCTGATTGGCTAGGTACGCTCATGGAAGAAAACCAAAACCTAGTCGGTTTTCTGCCATGTTCAATTACGGTGATGAAAAAAGGCGATGATGTTTTAGTTGGGACGAGTCAGCCTAGTATCATTAAAGCCCTGTCCCAATCACCAAAGCTTCTAGAACTTGCAAATACTGCAGAACAAATCATAAAGAATGTCATTCATGAATCGGCTGGTGTCGGCGAATTAAAGCCAACCAATATAAAACTTTATTCCACCACTACATGTCCCTACTGCAAAATGGAAGCCAAGTGGCTTGAAGAAAAGCAAGTAAAATTTGATGAGGTTCATGTAGATTTAGATGAAAAAGAGGCTGACGATATGGTCAAAAAAACAGGCCAAATGGGTGTACCTGTAACGGCAATCCAATATGAAGGTGGCGAGGAAGAATTTATCGTCGGATTTGATAGAGAAAAACTTAGTTCAATATTAGACATTAAAAATTAAAGGAACATATATGAATTGTCCAAACATAAAACCAAATGAAGGAACGATTGATCGGCTTATTAGGGTAATTATTGGTTCAGTAGCACTGCTTGCCGGATTCTTTTGGCTTGCAGGAACACCTCAAATTATTGCTTATATTGTTGGAATCGTAGCCTTAGCAACAGGTCTTTTAGGCTTTTGCGGGTTATATTCATTATTTGGAGTCTCAACATGCAAAACCACAAAGTAACTCTGATCTTAGCTGGTATTAGCTTGGCCATTTTAGTTATTGGCTCATACGTGAGTATCACCATAACCAGAAAGAAATTTTTGGAAGACTTTAACCGTATGAACGGCTACTACAAACAAGCTCTTTTTCTGACTGGCCAATCAAAACGAGATGAAGCTAAACAGCAATATGATTTGTGGAGGACTGCATTTGGTGAGTTTAGTAAGAAATATGCTACATATCGTCCGCTTGCAATACGGGCTGACGCAAAATTTAGCTCGGATTTGAATACAGTCGAAGAAATCATTACTGCTGCCAAAGATGGTGTCTATACGGGCGATTTGCCAGCCACACATAAGCAACTTGAGACTGTCCGACCTATTTTCCAAGAGATGTTTAAGAGAAACAACTTCTCCATGTTATCCATGGCCTTAGTTGATTTTCATGACTTGATGGAAAAAACTATCGCCGCTGCGGATGCTAAAGATTCTCAGTCGCTGCTTGCCTCATACCCCGAGGTTGATAACGCACTAAAGGCAATTGAAAAAGAAGACAATTCCTCAGAAGTTCAAACTATTCGAAAGAATTTGGAGGAACTCAAATCCCTTGCGAATGAAAATAACAGCAATGCGCTTTCAGCTAAAGCTGCTGAGTTAAAGACAAGCTTTATTAAGGTATATTTAAAGAAGGGATAAAAATATATGAAAAATTTAATACTAGCTATAGTAGTTATCGCATTGATTAGTGGAGGAATATATTTTTATTCTACAAACTCAAAGTCCAACTCAAATCCAACCGCAATTAATTCATCTGCCCAAAACTTGGTCTCTCCCACGAGACTTGCTGAAATAAATGGTTACATTACCAGTGTTCAAGGAAATGAGCTAACTATCGCCAACGAGTTGGGAGTAAAGGAAGTCACAGCTGAAGAACGAGCCAGAAGGCAAAAGCTAACTCAGGAGGAGCGCCAAGCGCTAAAAGCTCAGGAATCTGCTAACTTAACCAAAGAGAATGTCACCATAACGATTCCAGTCGGTATCACCATTGTTAAAGGGAGTGGTGCTGCTGATGGCACTAACGTCAAAGCCGAAATGTCAGAACTTACCAAAGGTGTATACATCTCAATCTGGAAATCTGGTGATATAGTTGAATTCGTCAAACTTAAAGGTGTTGCAACTCAATGAAGTTTACAAAAACGGCAATTAGTATCGTTGTTATTGGTGTCCTTATCGTGTCTGGTTTTTTAGGATATCAGAAATTTACCAAAACCTCAAAAGAAATAAAGAAAACTGCGGTAAAAACTGGAACGCTTAAAATTGACTTCTCAATTGATGGTAAGACAGTCATTGATCGTAGGGATCTAAAGTTTACCGTCAGTGGTAAAGTAGCCAAAATTAATGTCAAAGAAGGACAAGAGGTTAAACGAGGTCAATATCTGATGGCACTAGATACCCAAGACGTGCAAAAGAACATACAAAAAGATCTCAAGGACTACCAGATAACTCGCAACAACTTTGATCAAACAACCCAAGTTACCTATCCATCTGGAGCAGTTAATGACACTGTAAAGAGAATCCTGGACAACAACCAAAGCACACTTGATAAGTCTGTACTGGATGTGGAAATAAGGGATATCGCTCTCAAGGAATCGTATCTGTATGCCCCAATCGATGGTATTGTTTCAGCGATTAATATTAGGGAAGGTGAAACAACAAATACTCAAAACTCGACTTCGGTTATAACTATAACCAAACCAGGATCGCTTACATTTGAAGCCTATGCTGAAGATACTGATGTTTTAAAGATTAATAAAGAACAAAAAACGGTGGTGAAAATTGATGCCTTGCCTGGTACAACCTATTCGGCCACCGTTGACTTTATTTCTAATCTTGCTACCGTTGACGCTAATGGTCTTTCCAGCTACAAAGTAAGGGCTTTATTGACCGATCCCAAAGCTACATCACTCCTTGATGGCATGACTGGCCAAATTCAATTTATCACCAAGGAAAAGACCGGTATTCTCATAATTCCAAATGGTGCGGTCACCCGAAAAGATAATAAAAGCTTTGTCACCAAGCTCTATCAAGGTAAACCACAAGAAACAGTAGTCGAAACTGGGTTTACAGACGGCAAAGAAGTGGAAGTTGTCTCTGGCTTAGCACTAGGTGATGAAATTATTCTGCCATGAACAAGTCACTCCTGCTCTTAAAAGATATCGTTAAGTCGTATCAGATACGAGACGAAACGTATCAGATTTTAAAGGGGTTGGATGTCGAAATCAAAGAAGGTGACTTTGTGGCTATAATGGGACCATCTGGCAGTGGAAAATCCACCTTACTTAACATTATTGGATGTCTCGATCTACCGACCTCCGGATCGTATGTGCTAAATGGAAAGACTGTTTCATCGCTAACCACACGAGAATTGGCGATAATTCGCAACACCTATATTGGCTTCATATTTCAAAATTTTAATCTTATCCCATCTTTGTCAGTTCTAGATAATGTCTTACTGCCTTCTTTCTATAAGGGTGATGAAAGTCCAGAGCGAGCAAAACAACTACTTTCATCCATGGGTCTAGCCGAAAGACTAACTTTTAAGCCAAACGAACTTTCTGGGGGGCAAAAACAACGAGTTGCCATTGCCCGGGCGCTCATGAATAATCCAGCATTTTTGCTGGCAGACGAGCCGACTGGCGCCTTGGATAGCAAAACTGGTCAAGAAATTATGGAGCTGATTACCAATTTAAATAAAAAAGAACATAAAACAGTTTTAATGGTTACTCATGATCCTTTGATTGCCAAAAAAGCTAATCGGATTATTCACTTGGCTGATGGGAGGATTGTCTGATGAACAATTTCAACCTCATCAGAAAATTATCAAGGCTTTCCTGGAATGCCTTGATGGCCAATCCAACCAGATCTTTTCTGACAACTTTGGGAATAATCATTGGGTCCCTCACGATTGTCATTGTTGTTGCTTTGGGAGAAGGCGCTAAAAAGGATATTGAACAGCAATATTCCAGCATGAGTGTAACGACAATTTTAATTAACGCTCCTTCGACGGTTGATGGAGCAAGATCAAAATTAAACTATGACGATGTTGAACCAATCAAACAACTTCCCTCAATTGAGACCGCTATTCCTCAACTCTCAGGTAGAGTTCAGATGCAATATGGCGGTCAGTCAAGCAACTTGTCAGTCTTGGGAACAACCCCAGACATACAGAAGCTAGCTAACTTAATTATTTCAAAAGGGAAATTTTTCACCACAGAGGACAATGATAACCACACAAAAGTCGCGGTGATTGGTGCGACTGTTGCAGAAGAACTTTTTGGTGATAGACACGCAGATGTCATCGGCAAAACTATAATGGTAGGGAAAAAAGAATTTGAAGTGATTGGTCTACTTGAATACAAAGGTGGTTCAGTTGGCCCCACCACTATTGACGACAGTATTTTCACCCCATACTCATCAGCCTATCGCTATATCTTGGGTATCAATGGTCGATTCAACATGAATGCTGAAGCCAAAAATGTGAATCTCATTAACCAGGCTGTTGAGGAAATATCCACCCTCCTTCGTCAAACACATGGCCTAAAGCCTGGAATGAATGATGATTTTAGGGTAAGAGATATGGGTACTACCGTTGCCGCCGCAGTCAATTCATCTCGAACTATGTCCATTCTGCTTGCATCGGTAGGAATTATCGTGCTTATCGTAGGCGGTATTGGAATTATGAATATCATGTATGTGACCGTCACAGAGCGAACCAAAGAGATAGGTGTTCGAAAAGCCATCGGTGCTCAGTCCGAATATATTTTGTTTCAGTTCTTAGTCGAAGCTTTTATCTTAAGTCTAGTAGGATTTGTTATTGGAGCTGTACTTTCAGTTGGGGTATATTTCTTACTGAAATATTTCCAAGTAACAGTCATTTTAGTTTGGTGGAGCTACCTTTTGTCCTTCATTACCACAATCAGCATCGGAATCTTCTTTGGTTGGTATCCAGCAAAAAAAGCTGCCAATTTAAATCCTATAGATGCACTTCGATACGAATAACTGGAAACTATTTTTTAAATTTAGTTGATCTGACGCGCCAACTTGTTGACTTCTGATATAGTTTGTATCATAATCCCCTCAAGTTCAAAAGAGCTGCCCCTCCGATAGGGGCTTTTTTGTAACCAGACCTGCCATCAATTAACAAATTATTTATTTGTAAGGAGGTAGGTATGAATAAAAAATTCATCGTTATTTCTTCAGTCGCCATTACGGCACTTCTGTTTGCGTCACCTGTATATGCCGCTTCCGCTGATGTCACTAAGATTGAGACTTTCATCAAAAGCATTATTCAAGTTCTCGTTACCCTTGCCGGTCTTATCTCGGCAGGATTTTTCGTCTGGGGTGGAGTTAGTTATATAACAAGTTCGGGCAACCCCGTTGCACTGGATCAAGCAAAAAATACGATTAAATATTCAGCCATTGGATTAATCGTTGTCTTGGGAGCGTTCGTTTTAACCAATATCATTGCTGATTTAGCGACCGGAGCGTTCGGTGTAACTCCGTAATTTAAGCAATTACCGAATTATGAAAACCTATGAAATTATTGGTACTGGCAGGAACCATACTCATAGCCCTCTTATCGCCAACGGTGGCATATGCAGCAACTAACGCACCATCGGAGGTAACAACATTTACCAACGACGCATTGTCGATTATTACGCTTATCTCGGCCGCAGCAGCGGTCTTTTTTTTAATTCGTGGTGGCTATATCTACATTACCTCTACTGGTAAGCCGGATGCTTTAGAAGAAGCCAAGAAAACTATCAGAAATGCCTTGATAGGTTTGGTTCTTGTTTTTGCCGCCAGTTCAATTGTGTCATTTCTATCTGGAGCTTTGGTCGGTGATGGTTCGACCACTACCGCATCTAATCTTCCGATTACCCAAATTGAGAGTGTGGCGCCCAGTGATGGACTGACCCAAGTACTTATTGATGCAGTCAACGGCTTTATTCAAAACATTGTTGAAAGTTCCACTAAGCCAATAGTTGATGGGATTATGACGTTTTTATCAACCACTCCATCGCTTCTTGAGAATGCATCAATCGTTAAATTCTGGCTTATCATGCTCGGGATTACCGACACGTTATTTGTGCTTGTAGTAGCACTTCTAGGTCTTCAATTCATGAGTGCTTCCACCTTTGGTTTTGAAGAGATTGAATTTAAACATCTCCTGCCTAGAATTGGACTAGCCTTCTTAGGGGCAAATGTCTCACTATTCTTGGCTGACTATGCCATCAAAGCTAGCAATGCTTTGGTTTCTGGTGTCATTTCCGCTACTGGAGGACTAAATCACGCATGGATTAGTAATGCCGTTACTATCTCAAGTATTACT
>Ga0172375_10012160_pt1 | contig 10820 bp, 12 predicted proteins | sample LakKiv1m_FD_114537 | JGI IMG/M metagenome (GOLD analysis project Ga0172375, IMG submission 114537) | Freshwater microbial communities from Kabuno Bay, South-Kivu, Congo - kab_092012_11.1m | ecosystem: Environmental > Aquatic > Freshwater > Lake | place: Democratic Republic of the Congo... | reverse complement strand
TCTCCAGCGCTGCCGGTTCTACCGTGCCGGTATTTTCAGTTTTTTTTTGCGCCGCCGGATTGACAGCAAAAGGCGCTGCCTCCGGCTCCCGCACCGTTGCGGCAGCCATGGCCATAGCCTCGGCCGGCAGCGCCACCCCTTGCAGGAGGCCATCGAGCCGACCCAGAAGTTCCGTGGCCGGCACCACCTGGCCTGCCTGCACCGCCTTGACCAAGGCCATCTCCATGGTGAGCCGCGGCCGCGAGGAGTATTGCAGCTCCTCGATCCCCTTGACCAGTAGGTTAAAATATTGGAACAGGGTTTCGGCACTATGATTGGCGGCGATCTCGGTGAGCATCGCCAGCTCCCGGTCGGAAAGGTCGAGGAGCGGCCCCGGCTCTTTCACTGCCCGCACGATGGCCAGGGCGCGGAAATAATGGAGCAGGTCGCCGGCGAAACGTTTGAGGTCGATGCCCGCGCTATAGCTCTGATCAAAGAGGGCGAGGCTCGCCGCCAAGTCGCCGGCCAGTAAGGCGCGGGCCAGTTTTTCAAAAACCGTGCGGTCCACCAGCCCCAGCACCTGGGTCACCTCGGCCGCGGTGATCTGGCTGCCGCCGTAAGAAAAGATCTGGTCCAAAAGGCTCAGGCCGTCGCGCACGCTGCCCTCGGCCTCACGGGCGATCATTTCCAGGGCCTGGTCGGCGATTTCCACTCCCTCGGCCGCCGCCACCTTCTTGAAAAAGGCGAAGAGCTCGGCAAAGGCAACCCGTTTCAGTTCATAACGCTGGCAGCGGGAGAGGATGGTGATGGGGATCTTGTGCAGCTCGGTGGTGGCGAACATGAAGTAGACATGGGCCGGCGGCTCCTCCAGGGTCTTGAGCAAGGCGTTGAAGGCCTCCACCGTGAGCATGTGTACTTCGTCGATGATGATGATCTTGTACTTGGCCTTGCTGGGCAGGAAGCGGATGTTTTCCTTGAGTTCGCGGATCTCCTGGATGCCGCGATTGCTGGCGCCATCGATCTCGTGCAGGTCGATGGCCCGGCCCTCGGTGATCTCCCGGCAGGAGTCGCACTGGTTGCAGGGCGGCTCCGGCGCGCCGGCCTCACAGTTGATCGCCTTGGCCATCAGCCGCGCCAAGGTGGTCTTGCCAGTGCCGCGCACCCCGGAAAAGAGCATGGCATGGGCGACCCGGTTCAGACGCAGGGCGTTCTGCAGGGTACGCACTACCGGTTGCTGGCCCACCACCTCGTCAAAGGTCTGGGGCCGCCATTTTCGCGCAAGGACAAGGTAGGACATGGTTAGCAGGCTGTTGAAAAACTTGTTTTTCGGCAGGCCGCGTGCGCCCCAGGGACGGGGCGCCCATTCCGGCTGGTTGTAACCTCGCCGTAATGGTACGGAATCGCGGGATTCACTTCCGCGATTCCGTAATTGAAAAAGGCCAGGGAGGGCTTTTTCATCATCCTGCTAAAGGACGCGGCCTGGTGACGCCGACAGCCCGAAGATTCAAAAAAGGATAGCCAGGCACCCCTGCGGCACACAGAGAATCCCGCTACCGTTGCTTCCTTCCGGACCTGGCGGGGTTTGCGAGCCTCTGTTGCACAGGACCCGGCTATCACACTCAAAATCGGCTGGCGGAGAAGGTGGGATTCGAACCCACGGTACGTTGCCGTACACACGCGTTCCAGGCGTGCACCTTCAACCACTCGGTCACCTCTCCCCGTTGTTCGCACATAGAGCTTAAGCCATTGTCACCGTGACAATGTACAATCAATGCTGCCTATTTAAAAGAACAAAATGGCGGCCCCCATGCGGGACGGCCGCGGTATCCAACTTGGCGGAGAGGGTGGGATTCGAACCCACGGTGCCCAGAAGAGCACAACGGATTTCGAGTCCGTCCCGTTCGACCACTCCGGCACCTCTCCCAACATTCTGTGCTGTCAAAGAGACTGCCCGTCGCGCCGCTGCCGGAAAAAGTCCCGCAACAGCTGGCCGCACTCCTCGGCCAGAACCCCGCCGCAGGAGGCAAAGCGGTGGTTGAGCCGTTGATCATCCCCCAGTTGCAGGAGTGAATGGATCGCCCCGCTCTTGGGATCGGCGGCACCGTACACCAGGCGAGCGATGCGGGCGTGGACCATGGCCCCGGCGCACATGGCGCAGGGCTCCAAAGTCACATAGAGCGTGGTGCCCGGCAGCCGGTAATTGGCCTGCCGCAGAGCCGCCTCCCGCAGCACTACCATTTCGGCATGTCCGGCCGGGTCGCACTGTTCGATCACCCGGTTGCCGTCCTGGGCCAGGATATTGCCTAAGTCGTCGACCAGCACCGCACCCACCGGCACCTCGCCGCGGGCCGCGGCAGCCTGCGCCTCGGCCAAGGCAACCTCCATGTAAACCTGATCAGCTTCCATCGGCCAAGGTTTGCCTATATAGCATGGGGTTGGTTCTTTTTGCAACCTAATCCTGCCCAGCCTCGCGCTTTTGCTTGTTGGCGTAGTTGGCCGCCTCCCAGCCCGCAACGCAGCCCTCGCCCACGGCCTTGGCCATCTGCCAGGGAGGCCCCGCAATATCGCCGGCGGCGTAGATGCCGGCAATGTTGGTCTCCTGCCGCTTGTTAGTCTCGATGTAGGAAAAGCTCTCGCTGTCGAGCATGACCCCGAGGGTGGTGGCCAGCTCCATGGCACCCTTGGCACCCAGTTCGATGAAAACGCCGTCCACCGCCAGCTTTTCACCATGGTCAAGGCGCAGAGCAGTCACCGCGTTTTCGCCCTCGATCTCGCTCACCCAGACACCCTCGTGGAGCTGAACCGAACTCTGCCCCAGCTTCTCGCGCAAGGCCGACGAGACCTCCAGCGCTTTCGCCACCAGATGGATCTCGGCCGCATACTTGGTCAGGGTCAAGGCGCCATCCACCGCGGCTGATTCGTTGCCCACCACCGCCACCTTGGCCCCCCGGTAGAAATTGGCATCGCAGTCAACGCAGTAGCTCACGCCCCGGCCGGAGAGTTCCTTCTCGCCCTTGACCTTGAGCTTCTTGCGCGAGGTGCCGGTGGCGACAACCAATGTCCGGGCCCGGAATTCCCGGCCGGACTCGATGCGCACCAAGAAGCCCCCATCCGCCTCGGCGATATGGAGGACATCCTCCTCGATAAGTTCCGCGCCAAAACCCTTGGCCTGCTTGAGCGCCACTGCCAGCAAGTCCTTGCCCTCGACCACCCCGTCCACACAGAGGTAGTTCTCCACATGGGCGCGCCAGATGCTGCTCTGACTAGGCTTACCCAGCACCACCACGCTCGCCTTCTTGCGCACCGCATGCACCGCGGCCTGCAACCCCGCCGGCCCGGCGCCGATAATCACCACATCAATGAACTGTTCCGTCATGACCGAACTCCTTTATAGAAAAATCCGAGGCCATACTATAGCGGATTTCCCCTCTTCCCACCACCCTTTCGCTGTTGCCGTGACCGCAGGGCGGGCGGGCCATTCTCCCGTGGACAGTAACAGACAAAATGGCTAAGATGTGGCGCACTACCACGCCACGGGACGCCATGCGCTATATCGCCGACCTGCACATCCATTCCCCTTACTCGCGGGCCACCAGCCCGGCGGGCAATCTGGCAGGCCTCGCCGCCTGGGCGCAGGTCAAGGGCATCCACGTGCTCGGCACCGGCGACTGCACCCATCCCGCCTGGTTCAGCCAGATCACCGAACAGCTGGTGCCGGCGGAGCCGGGCTTTCTCAAGCTCAAGGATGAACAGCTCGCGCCGGCCCTGCCGGGGGTGACGCCGGCAGCGATCCCGGTCCGCTTCGTGCTCTCCACCGAGATCAGCAGCATCTACAAACGCCACGGCCAGGTGCGCAAGGTCCACAACATCCTCTACCTGCCGGACTTGGCCAGCGCAACCCGGCTCAACGCCAAACTGGCGGCCATCGGCAATATCGAGTCGGACGGCCGGCCAATCCTCGGCCTCGACTCCCGCGACCTGCTGGAGATCATGCTTGAAGCCGCCCCCGAGGGCTTCCTGGTGCCGGCCCACATCTGGACCCCCTGGTTCTCCCTTTTCGGCTCCAAGTCGGGCTTCAACACCATCGAGGAATGCTTCGGCGACCTGAGCCACCACATCTTTGCCTTGGAGACTGGCCTTTCCTCCGACCCGGGGATGAATCGCCGCATCTCGGCCCTGGACCGCTTTGCCCTCATCTCCAACTCCGACTGCCATTCGCCCAGCAAGCTCGGCCGCGAGGCGAACATCTTTACGACCGGCTTCGACTTCTTTTCCCTGCGCGACGTCCTGAAAAACTCCAACAGCGGGGGGCTGGCCGCCACGGTGGAATTTTTCCCCGAAGAAGGCAAATACCACGCCGACGGCCACCGCGCCTGCCAGGTCTGCCTCGAACCGCACCAGACCCGCGATCTGAACGCCCTCTGCCCGGCCTGCGGCAAGCCGCTCACCGTCGGCGTCCTCCACCGGGTGCTGGAACTGGCCGACCGCGATGCGCCTCTCTTCCCGCCCGGGGCGCCGGCGGTGCACAGCATCATCCCCTTGCCCGAGATCCTGGGCGAACTGCTCGACGCCGGCCCGGCCACCAAGGGAGCCATGGCCCTCTATGCCAAGACCATCGCCCGCTTTGGCTCGGAATTTGCCCTGCTGCTCACCACCCCGCTGGACGAAATCAGGGAGGTGTCGCCGCTCTTGGCCGAGGCCGTGGGCCGCGTCCGCGATGGCAACGTCATCCGCACGCCCGGCTATGACGGCGAGTTCGGAGTGATCCGCGTCTTTGCAGAAGGCGAACGCCAGCGGTTGGCCGGTCAGGGCGATCTCTTTGCCGCCAAACCGTCCCGTAAAAAAAAAACCGCCACCGCGACTGAGGCCGGCCGGCTCGCCAAACTCCCCACCGCTACCGTTGCCGCTGCCCCTCCAATCACCGGCCCCAACCCGGAACAGGAAGCAGCGATCACCGCCCCGGAGCGGCGCCTGCTGGTCGCCGCCGGCCCCGGCACCGGCAAGACCTTCACCCTGGTGGCCCGCCTCGCCCACCTGCTGCGCCAGCACGACGTTCCGGCGGCCCATTGCATCGCCATTACCTTCACCAACCGGGCCGCAGCCGAGGTCCGCGAACGGCTTGATCGCACAATCGGCCCGGCGGCGACTGGGGTCTTTGTCGGCACCTTCCACCGTTTCTGCCTCGATTGGCTACGGCAGGAAACGCCGGAACTCGCCCTGGTCGGCGACGAGGAACGCCAGCGGTTGCTGAAACGCCTCTTTCCGGACCTCGACCGCGCAGGCCGCACTGAACTCGACCGCGCCATCGGCGAATATAACGAGCAACTGGCCAACGACGCGGCCGTTCATCCCACGGCGGCGGTGCAGCGTTACCTGACCGAACTGGCGCAGCGCCACGCGCTCGACCTCGACCAGGTCATCCCGGCCTTTGTCGCACGCCTCCGCAACGACACCCGCTTCCGGCAACGACTGACCGAACAGCTCCGGGTGCTGCTGGTGGATGAGTTCCAGGATCTCAATGCCAGCCAGTATACCCTGGTGGAAACCATCGCCGAATCCGCACAGATCTTTGCCATCGGCGACCCCAACCAGGCGATCTACGGCTTCCGTGGCAGCGATCTCCACTTTTTCTTCCGTTTCGCCAGCCATCCCGACTGCCGTACCCTGCACCTCACCCGCAATTACCGTTCCGCCCCGGAGATCCTGACCGCCGCCACCGCGGTGATCGACCACAACGAGACCAAGGGGGAAACCGCCCTGCTACCCCAAGCCGCGGGTAATGGCCGGCTGGAATGGCAGGAGACCGCCACCCCGGCAGCGGAGGCGGAACAGATCGCCCGACGCATCGAGCAGTTGGTGGGCGGCACCAGCCACCACTCCCTGCGCGCCAGCCAGGGGAGCGAGACCGAACCCCACGCCTTTGGCGACATTGCCATCCTCTGCCGCCTCTCCCAGCAGACCGAGGCGATCCAGGAGGCATTGGCCCAGCACGGCATCCCCTGCCAGGTGGTGGGAAGCACCCCCTTCTATATGAAGCAGCCGGTGCAAGCCGTCACCACCCTGCTGCGGGTCGCCGGCGGCACTGCCGATGCGGCCGAGCACCTGGCCCTCTTTGCCCAGCAGCCCGGCATCGGCACCGCCGCGGTGGAACGCCTCGACCAGGCTATGCCGCCGGCCTGCCCTGATTTCTTCACCGCGGCCCTCGCCCTCGATCTCGCGCCCGCCACCCGATCAGCCCTCGTCGCCATGAGGCAGCAGCGCGACCACGTCACGGCCTGCGCCCAAAAGGAAGGGATTGCCAAGGCAATCGCCGTGGCCTGCGACCTGCTGGCCATCAACCACACCGATGATCCAGCTGCCCAACGTTTCCGGGAGTTCGCCGCCCTCTTTGGCCATGATCTGACCGGCTTTGCCGAACACCTCCGCCGGCACGCCCAGGCCACGGCCTATGACCCGCGCGCCGAGGCGGTGGCTCTGATGACCATGCATGCCGCCAAGGGGCTGGAATTTCCCGTGGTCTTCCTGGCCGGTCTCGAAGAGGGACTCATCCCCTGTACCTTGGGCAAGCGAGCCTACGATTTAGAGGAAGAACGCCGTCTCTTTTACGTAGGACTCACCCGGACCCGGGAACTCGCCTGCCTCAGCATGGCGGCTCAACGCACCCTCTACGGCCACAGCCTGAGCCAGCAGCCCAGCCGGTTCATCGCCGAAATCCCGCCAGCGCTCCTGACCCGCGTCATTTCACGAACGACGCCACGGCCCAAGCCATCCGTGACCCAGATGAAACTCTTCTGATTGGCGACACCATGCCCCACCCACCCGACGACCTCCCCACCCCCAGCACCATCCGCATCGGCAAGGCCAATGTCGGCCTCATCGGCCTCGATCAGGCCATGGCCAAAATCATTGCCGCCAACGACCTGAGCGAGGATGCGGCGGTCGCTGCCATCTTTGCCGCCATCAGCCGCGACAACTACGTACCGGCCGAGGCCGCCCCGCTTTATCATGAGGCCCTGCGCCGGGAGTATCGCCGCCGCCTCGGCCAGGAAAGCAGCTCGGCTGGGATCCTCACCATCCGGGTGCTGGGGCCCGGATGCGTGAGTTGCAACAAACTCACCACCATGCTCATCGGGGCGTTGCAGAAATTGAACCTGGCGGCGGACATGGAATCGGTGCATGATCTCGATGCCATCTGGCGCTTCGGGGTGATCCAAACCCCGGCCCTTGTCATCAACAACCGCGTCAAATGCGCCGGCCGCATGCCCAGCCCCGCCGAAGTGGAGCAGTGGGTCCGGGAGGAAGCGGGCTGATCCCTGCTCGCACGCTGTTCCGCCCTTCCCGCCAGCGCCATTGCCCCTTCTTTTTTCCTGCTTTTGTTACCTCGCCCCTTATGTATATAATATGCTAACCACCCGGCACTTCACAGGCAACAACCTGGAATCATTCGTTTTCAGGAGAGAACCATGCCCCTCCGTGATCTGCTTCAAGAAAGCTCCCGTTTCGCGCTGGAATCATACAAGAAACCCAAAGAAGGCAAACGACTGCGCGACGGCCACGTAGCCTTCTCCGGCTCCCCCTACCCGCATCCCTACGACACGACCAAGGTCATCCTGGTGAGCGATCCATTCAGTACCAATACCAGCTATTACGAGTTCCGCTCCGCCGACATCGCCTTTGTCGAGGAGTTGCCTAGTCTGGTGGACATTGAGGGACAGGTTCTCCTCTTCGTACGGGTGTGGGTCAAGAAAAAATGCGTGGCATTGCGCTGCACCCCTTTCATTGTCGAAGATTTGCGGCGCTAACGCGCATTGCATTTTTGCCAGGGGATTTCGCAAAGTTGCGACATATCGGGAACAGGCTGGGGGGAGGGGGCGATAACTCACCGCAATTACAAGAAGAGCTGAAGTGGGTCAATTTGGCATATTCCATGCTAATCCGTGGCCAGAGGCCTTTGTCGGAGCAGCCCAAAACCGAAGGGGGAAACGATGCTGGACATCAACACCATCCTGGTGCCGGTCGATTTTTCCGACCAAGCGCCCAAACTGTTACGCGCCGCGACTTACCTGGCCAATCGTCTCAGCGCTCGGCTCGACATCGTCTATGTCGTGGAGTCACTGCACCGTTACGGCGGCCTCACGGTCCCCCACGTCTCCTTTGCGGCCCTGGAAGATGAACTGCGCGCCAGCGCCGAACGCAAGATGGCAACCTTCCTTGAAGACAACCTGGACGCGCCCGTTCCCCACCGCGCCCAAATACTCCACGGCGAGGCGGCCGAAGAGATCACCGCCCATGCCAGGGCCAATGGCAGCGACCTGATCATGATCGCCACCCAGGGCTTTCGCGGCCTGGAGCGCGCCATTTTCGGCAGCGTCGCCGAACGGGTGCTCAAAAACGCGCCCTGCCCGGTGCTGACCATCAACCCCTTGCAATAATCACCGATCAACCTTGAGGAGGCAACCCATGAAGATGCCGGAAATCCGCGACAAGGCCCAGCAGCTCGGGATCAAGCCGGGCAAGAAGAACAAAAGCGAACTCATCCGCGCCATCCAGCAACAGGAGGGCAACTCCCCCTGCTACGGCACCGCCATGGACCAGTGCGGCCAGTCCGCCTGCTGCTGGCGGCGGGATTGCCTGAGCGCCGCGGCGTAAGGCAAAAACATCAGCAAACAACCACCTAGGGGAATGCAGATGACCGAAATCGTTTACAAGATCATCGAGTTGGTGGGCACCGGTGGAAAATCATGGGAGGACGCGGCCTATCGAACACGGGTAAATGTCTCGTTCAAATACCACGGCTAGCGCATCGCGCACGAACGCAGCAATCTGTCGAGGGACAACGCATGGCGTCCGAGAACGAACCGATCGAAAACGAATGGTATGAACTTCCCGATCGCGCCCAGCCCTTCTGGGTGGTAAGCGCCGACGAGGATGAGGACATCATCGAGATCGAGTACCAGGACGGTTCCGCCGAGGAACTCGACTTCGAGGCATGGGAGGAGCTCTCCCCCGACCCCATCGACGCGCCCACGGACTGGGTCGGCCCCTACGATGAAATGGAAGAGGGGGAGGATGAATACCTGGGCGGCGAGGAGGAAACGGAAGAGGAGGAGTGGGATGAGCCCTACGAAGAATGAAGCTCTGGGCACCTGGGCCAGACCAGACAAGGGGAAGCGGAAATGACCAAGCAACTATCCTTCAGCAAGTTTGAAAACGAGATCATGCCCGACTTCCGCGACCGGATCAACCGGGCCGAATCCGCCGAGGATGTGAAAAAATTCTTTGCTTACGCCACCAACGAACTTCTCAATAACGTCTTTGCCGGCAAGGTCGCCCTGGAATACGGCGACATCAGCCTGGACCCGGCGGCGGGGGGAACGCAGCACTTCAAAGTGACCGAGCGCCTGCTTGATCTTAAGGAATTCAGCGAGGTGTGGAACAACTCCGACCTGCGGCACGTAACCGGACGCCTGGCCCAGACCGCCGCCAACCGCTGCAAGCACATGGAAAGGCACCCGGAAAAAACCAACGCCAAAATCAGGATGTAGGCGGCTGGCAACCGTTCAGCCGCTGGCGCCAGGCTCTTGGGCGCCGGGAAAACGGAAGACCTTCTCCATGCTTTGCCGCAACGTCTCGCGGGTAAAGGGTTTCACCACGTAATCGCTGACCTTGGCCTGGATCGCCTCAAAAATCAAATGGGGCTGGGCCTCGGCCGTGACCATGATGAAAGGGACTTGGCTGATTGCCTCGTTAGCGCGGACCTGCCTGAGCAGTTCGATGCCGTGCATACCCGGCATGACCCAATCGGAAAAAATGAGATCGACCGGCTCCTCTTCGAGCAGGCCCAGCGCCTCTCCGCCGTTAGACGCCTCGCGGACCTCGGTGAACCCGAGGGCCCGCAAATGGTTTTTGATGATGTGGCGCATGACCTTGGAGTCATCCACCACCAGTATCCTCAAATCCGGCAGCAGCATAAAAACGCTCAACATGATTAATTGACAGACTCCGGCAAACAGCTTGCCGCCGAACGAAAAAGGCTTGAGGGTTACCCCCCCAAGCCTTGCATCATAACGCTCCGAAACATTCCGCGCCAGATTAGGTTATTCAAGGACAGCCACGTCTTCAGCCTGCACCCCCTTGGCGGTCTGCACCAAGGCAAACTCCACCCGCTGGCCATCCTGCAACGTCCGGTAGCCCTCGCCCCGGATGCCACGGAAATGAACGAAAACATCGGCTTCGTTTTCACGCTCGATAAAGCCATAACCCTTGGGGCTATTAAACCACTTGACCCTACCCTGGACCCGCTGCTCAGACATTTCCCCTCTCCCTCCACGCTGATTGACTATTTGCTCGCGCCGGCTCCACCCACTGGGGCTTGCGACGCCGCCCTTCCCCACCCCATGGCACCACAGAAATCAGTATGGCGAGAAATTCACGGTGAATCAAGCAGATTTTCCCAAAGATGGTCCGGGGACCAATGCCCCGGTCCGCCAGCATAAAAAAACCCGCAATCCGTTACCGGATGCGGGTTCAAAATGGTGCCGAAGGCGAGACTCGAACTCGCACGGGTTTCCCCACAGACACCTCAAGCCTGCGCGTCTACCAATTCCACCACTTCGGCAATGCCAATTTTTTCACTACTCAAAGAAAACGAAAATTACTTGGCCGGCGTGGGCGGGACCCCTCCAGCCGGCGGCAACGGAATCGAAACCGGTGTCGATTGCGCTGGCGTCTGCACCTCCTGCATCACCGTGCCGTTGCCCACATTCGAAGAAAAATAAGCGAGCAACACCGAGGTGACCATGAAGACAATGGCCGCGCCGGTGGTGATCTTGTTCAGAAGC
>Ga0172375_10012159_pt1 | contig 10821 bp, 13 predicted proteins | sample LakKiv1m_FD_114537 | JGI IMG/M metagenome (GOLD analysis project Ga0172375, IMG submission 114537) | Freshwater microbial communities from Kabuno Bay, South-Kivu, Congo - kab_092012_11.1m | ecosystem: Environmental > Aquatic > Freshwater > Lake | place: Democratic Republic of the Congo... | reverse complement strand
CGCGTTCAAAGAATCACCGGTCAGCGCTGCTACATCGCGGGCAATACCCCGAATGCTGGAGCAATCGCTACGGTTCGGTGTCAGTTTAAGTGTGAGCGCGTGATCATCTAGGTCAAGATAGCGGCGCAAACTCTGTCCTATGGGCGCATCGGCAGGAAGCAGCCAGAGGCCGTCGCTCTCTTCCGCCAGCCCGAGCTCCTTGGCAGAACACAGCATTCCGGAGGATGCAACATCGCGGACTTTAGCTTGGCGTATTTTAAAGTCGCCCGGCAACTCGGCACCGATGCGCGCGCACGGCACGCGCACACCAACTGCGACGTTGCCAGCACCACAGACAATGGTCAGCGGCTCAGCTTCACCGACATTGACTTGGCAGACGTTCAGGCGATCGGCGTTGGGATGTTTTGCGATCTCAAAAACTTCAGCGACGACGACATGATCAAAAGCCGGCGCAACCGGCTCTACCGCCTCGACCTCCAGCCCTGCCATGGTGAGCAGGTGGGCAAGCTCGTCGCTGGAGATTGCGGGATTAACCCAGGAACGCAACCAATTTTCGGAAAATTTCATACTGCGGGCTCTAGTTGAATTGCTTCAGGAAACGCAAATCGCTCTCATAAAACAGACGTAAATCATTGACACCATAGCGCAACATGGCTAGCCGCTCTACGCCAAGGCCAAAAGCAAAACCCAAATATTTTTCGCTGTCGATGTTGACGTGCCGTAGTACATTGGGATGCACCATACCGCAGCCGCCGATTTCCAGCCAGCCATCGCCCCAGCTCATGTCCATTTCGGCCGAGGGTTCGGTGAATGGGAAAAAGGACGGACGGAAACGCACACGCAGATCGTCGCGTTCGAAGAAGCGCTGCAGGAAATCTTGTACCACACCTTTCAGATTGGAAAAGCTCACGTGTTCGTCAACCCAAAGTCCTTCAACCTGGTGAAACATGGGTGAATGTGTGGCGTCGGAATCGACACGATAGACTTTACCCGGCGAGATAATTTTCAGCGGTGGTTGATGTGACTCCATGTGACGAATCTGCACCGGCGAAGTGTGGGTGCGCAACACATGCTCGGGGTCCAGATAAAAAGTATCGTGCATAGCCCGCGCCGGATGATTCTCTGGAATATTAAGCGCGGTGAAATTGTAGAAATCGTGCTCGATTTCCGGCCCCGAGGCGATTGCAAATCCGAGGGAATGAAACAGATTTTCGATGCGTGCCAAAGTTTGTGTGACCGGATGCAAGCCGCCACTCGCGAGACCGCGACCGGGTAAAGTCACATCCAGCGATTCTGCGGCAAGTTGACGAGTCAGTCGCTCCTGCCGCAATTCATCGCGGCGGGTCTGCAAAGCGGCTTCGATCGTCTGTTTGGTCTGATTGATGCGTGCACCGGCGGCAGGTCGTTCCTCGGCGGAGAGTTTGCCCAGACCTTTGAGTAGGACTGTTAGGCTGCCCTCTTTACCTAAAAAACGCGCCTTGATTTGCTCCAGTTCGGCCTCATCTGCCGTCGACTGAAACTGAGCCAGCGCCTGCCCCAGTATGTTTTGAAGTTGTTCCATCTGTAATCCCAACCGTCCGGAAACAAAAAAGGAGGCCTTGGGAGCCTCCTTTTTTTATCAGGCTTGCGCTTATACGCCGAGACTTGCCTTCGCCTGCACCACGAATTGTGCAAACGCAGGCTTATCGAACACAGCGATATCAGCCAAAACCTTGCGATCCACAGTGATCGCTGCCTTCTTCAGGCCGTTCATGAATACGCTGTAAGTCATACCCTGCTCGCGCGCAGCGGCATTGATACGGGCAATCCACAGGGTACGGAACTGGCGCTTGCGTTGGCGACGATCGCGATAAGCATATTGTCCAGCTTTCATTACCGCCTGTTTGGCGATGCGGTAGACGTTTTTGCGACGACCGCGATAACCCTTGGCTAGGGCGATAACTTTTTTATGACTCGCGCGCGCGACTACACCACGTTTTACTCTTGGCATGATTTACTCCTTATGCGTAAGGCATCATGGCGTGCACGGACGCCGTGTTGGTTGCGTGAACCTCGGCGGTTCCGCGCAACTGACGCTTGTTTTTGGTGGTCTTCTTGGTCAGGATGTGACGTTTGAAGGCTTGCGAGCGCTTGATGCTGCCGCTGGCGCGAACTTTGAATCGCTTCGCCGCGCCACTTTTGGTTTTCATCTTTGGCATGACAACTCCTTGATTTATGGCGTGAGGTGCTTCCCGATGGAAAAACTTGATAACCCCAGTACCACTTTTTATCGGGGACAACTAAAACATCCGCATCGCGACCGTCCCCTTGCGCCGCAACACTTCAAATTATTTTTTCTTGATCTTGGGTGAAAGCACCATGATCATCTGCCGGCCTTCCATCTTCGGAAACTGCTCGACCACGCCGTGCTCATCCAGATCTCCCCTGATGCGCTCGATCAGACGCATTCCAATTTCCTGATGCGCCATTTCCCGACCGCGGAAACGCAGGGTGATCTTGGTTTTGTCGCCCTCTTCCAGAAACCGGATCAGGTTACGCAACTTGATGTTGTAATCACCTTCGTCAGTTCCCGGCCGAAACTTGATTTCCTTGATCTGCATCTGTTTCTGCTTGAGCTTGGCCTCATGCTGCTTCTTGCTCTCGGCATATTTAAATTTGCCAAAGTCCATGATGCGACACACAGGCGGTTCCGCCATAGGCGAAATTTCAACCAGATCCAACTCTGCTTCATCGGCCAAACGCAATGCTTCTGCGATGGCTACAATCCCCAAAGGCTCCTTTTCCACTCCGATGAGACGCACCATGGGTGCTGTAATTGTCTCATTCAGGCGCTGCGATTTGTCTTGTGCTATTGCAATGTCTCCGTTAGGCAAAATTAAACCGTGCTGCCCGATATGCTCTCCGATTTGACGCGCTGCAACAATGTTTCCAGCGTCATCTGACCGAGATCTTCACCACTTCGGGTACGCACGGCAATCAATCCTGCAGCCACTTCCTTGTCGCCTACGATGATCTGATAAGGCAGCTTCTGCAAGCTATGGTCGCGGATTTTATAGGTAATCTTCTCATTACGCAAATCCAATTGGACACGAACCCCGTGTTCACGCAGAGTTTGCGCCACTTGACTGGCGTAGGACTCTTGAGCCTGAGAGATGTTCATCACCGCCACCTGTACCGGCGACAGCCAGAACGGGAACGCTCCGGCATAGTGCTCGATCAGAATACCGATGAAACGTTCCATGGAACCGACAATGGCGCGATGCAGCATCACCGGGGACTTGCGGGCATTATCTTCATCGACAAATTCCGCTCCCAGCCGAACCGGCAGGTTAAAGTCGAGCTGGATTGTGCCGCACTGCCACAGACGTCCCAAGCTATCTTTCAGCGTAAATTCAATCTTCGGCCCATAGAAAGCACCCTCACCCGGCTGCCAGTCGAATTCAAGATTATTCTGACGCAATGCAGCGGCAAGCGCGGCTTCGGCTTTATCCCAGGTCTCGTCCGAACCCACGCGCTTCTCCGGCCGAGTGGACAATTTGACCAACACTTCGTCGAAACCGAAATCGGCATAAATTTTTTGCAGCATGACGATAAAATCGGCGACTTCCGGCTCCACCTGATCTTCCGTGCAAAATATATGCGCATCGTCCTGCGTAAAACCCCGTACTCGCATCAAACCGTGCAGCGAACCGGAGGGCTCGTTGCGGTGGCATGAGCCGAACTCGGCCAGACGCAAAGGCAGATCCCGGTAGCTGTGCAGTGCACTGTTGTAAATCTGGACGTGACCAGGGCAATTCATCGGCTTCACCGCGTAATCGCGATTTTCCGAGGCCGTGGTAAACATGTTTTCGCGATAGTTTTCCCAGTGGCCGGATTTTTCCCATAGCGCGCGATCCATCATGGTCGGCGTGCGCACTTCCTGATAACCGTATTCAACAAACTTGCGGCGCATGTACTGCTCGATCTCTTGCCACAATGTCCAGCCGTTCGGGTGCCAAAACACCATGCCCGGCGCCTCATCCTGCATATGGAAGAGATCAAGCTGTTTGGCGAGACGGCGATGATCGCGTTTTTCCGCTTCTTCCAGACGATGCAGGTAGGCATCCAGCTCTTCCTTCTTCGCCCAGGCCGTGCCGTAAATGCGCTGCAGCATCTCGTTTTTGGAATCGCCGCGCCAGTAGGCGCCGGCTACTTTCATCAACTTGAAAGCTTTGAGTTTTCCAGTCGAAGGCACATGCGGGCCGCGGCACAGATCGGTAAACTCACCCTCGCTGTAAAGCGAAACTTCCTGGCCCGCGGGAATTGAGGCGATGATTTCAGCCTTGTAGTGCTCGCCAATATGCTTGAAATAGGCAACAGCTTCATCACGCGGCAAAACACGGCGCGTCACCGGCAAATCCAGTTTGGCCAGCTCAGCCATGCGTTTTTCAATCGCCAGCAAATCTTCCGGCGTAAAAGGACGCTTGTAGGAAAAGTCGTAGTAAAAACCGTTTTCGATCACCGGCCCGATCGTAACCTGGGCATCCGGGAACAGATCTTTAACGGCATAAGCCAGCAAATGGGCAGTGGAGTGGCGGATCAGATCCAGCCCTTCAGCATCCTTGTCCGTCACGATCGCGAGCTGCGCATCGGCTGCAATCATGTAAGTGGTATCAACCAGCTGGCCATCAACTTTGCCGGCCAGCGCAGCACGTGCCAAGCCGGCACCGATACTTTGGGCGACTTCCGCGATGCTGACGGCTTGATCAAAACTGCGCTGCGAACCATCCGGCAAGGTGATGACTGGCATTTTTCTGTTCCTGAAACACAAAGTGCGGCATTGCCGCACTCGAAATGTTGGTAGGCACGATTGGACTCGAACCAACGACCCCTACCATGTCAAGGTAGTGCTCTAACCAGCTGAGCTACGCGCCTAAAAGGACGCGCATTATATTGAAAGCCGGAGCCGATTCCAAGCGATATTTGCAAAAACACGGATCAATATTCGCGGGCCAGATTTTCAAACCGCGTATATTCGCCGCGAAAAGCTACCGGCACCATGCCAATCGGCCCGTTCCGCTGCTTGCCAATAATGATTTCAGCCTTGCCCTTATCGGGGGAATCACTGTTGTAAACTTCGTCACGGTAGATAAACAGAATCAAATCCGCATCCTGCTCAATGGCGCCGGATTCCCGCAAATCGGACATGACCGGCCGTTTGTTGGGACGTTGTTCCAGGCTACGGTTGAGCTGCGAAAGCGCGATCACCGGCACGTGCAATTCCTTGGCCAGTGCTTTCAGGGATCGGGAAATTTCCGAGATTTCCGTGGCGCGGTTTTCACTGGCCTTCCCTCCTGGCGCACTCATCAGCTGCAAATAATCCACCACAATCAAACCCAGGCCGCTGTGCTGACGGTGCAACCGGCGGGAACGCGCCCGCAAATCCAGCGCTGACAGGGCGGCAGTCTCATCGATAAAAATCGGGGCGTCATTCAGTTTGCCAAGGGCGTGAGTCAACCTGCCCCAATCATCATCCTGCAGGCGTCCGGTACGCAGATCATGCTGGTTCAGGCGTCCAACCGAACCCAGCATTCGCATAGCCAGCTGCGATGCGCCCATTTCCATGCTGTAAATAGCAACAGGCTTATTGCCCTGCAGCGCCACATGTTCGGCAATGTTGATGGAAAAAGCCGTCTTACCCATACTGGGGCGGCCCGCAACAATCACAAGATCGCCGGGCTGCAAGCCTGAAGTCATGCGGTCCAGATCGGAAAAACCGGTGGCGATGCCGGTCACATCGCTTGGGTTGTCACGGCTATAAAGAGTTTCGATTCGCTCGACGACTTCAGTCAGCAGCAGCGGCATGGCGTGGAATCCCTGCTTGCCCTTGGAGCCGGCCTCAGCTATTTCAAATACTTTTCCTTCAGCCTCGTCCAGCAACTGGGCGGCATCTCGCCCCGTCGGGTTGAACGCGCTGCTGGCAATATCAGTGCCTACTTCAACCAGTTTCCGCATGATCGAACGTTCGCGCACAATTTCGGCGTAACGCCGGACATTGGCAGCCGATGGCACGTTTTGCGCCAGACTCCCGAGATAAGGCAACCCTCCCACCTTCTCCAGCGCCCCCGACAACTCCAGCGCTTCAGCGACCGTGATCACATCCACCGGCTTGGCCTGTTCACTCAGACGAACGATCTGTTGAAAGATCAAACGATGTTCGTGCCTGTAGAAATCACCCTCGGTTAACAAGTCGGCGATTTTGTCGAGTGCTGACGTGTCAAGCAGCAGTCCGCCCAGCACGGATTGCTCTGCCTCAACAGAATGCGGGGGCAACTTTAGCTGCTCGATTTGTGGGTCGGCGAAATCGTTCATGGGTAACCGGCAAATGAAATGCTACAACGGAGGCGCAATTCTATACGCGCAGAAACAAAAAAGGGCTGTTTCCAGCCCTTTTTATGTCGACCACTTTGCCGGGATTTACTGCTCGCCCAGCACGGAGACCGTAATGTCAGCTGTCACATCGGTATGCAGCGCGATACTGACCGGATAATCGCCTATCTGTTTCAAATGACCTTCCGGCATACGTACTTGAGTCTTTTCGACTTCAAAGCCCTGTGCTGCCAGCGCCACTGCGATGTCTGCATTGGTAACCGAACCGAACAGCTTGCCATCCACGCCGGCCTTTTGTGCGATCTGCACGGTCAAGCCGGACAGTTTTTCGGCACGCGCCTGAGCATCTGCCAGTTTGGCCTTGTCCGCCGCTTCCAGTTCGGCGCGACGCGCTTCGAATTCTGCCATATTGGCAGCCGTGGCACGCTTGGCCTTGCCTTGCGGGATCAGGTAGTTACGGGCATAACCGTTTTTGACGGTAACTACATCGCCCAGCTGGCCTACATTAGCCACTTTTTCCATCAGAATAATTTGCATGTTCGGCTCCTTAGTGCAGGTCGGTATACGGCAGCAAAGCCAGGAAGCGCGCACGTTTTACCGCGGTGCCCAACTGACGCTGGTAGCGCGCCTTGGTCCCGGTAATACGGGCGGGAATCAGCTTGCCATTTTCGGCAACGAATTCCTTCAGGATGTTGACATCCTTGTAGTCGACCTCGGTGATTTTCTCTGCGGTAAAGCGGCAAAATTTGCGGCGCTTGAACAGGTTATTGCGGGAAGAACGCTTATTCTTGTCGTCTTTCTTTTTGTCCATTGGACGGGCCATGATTTTTCCTTATTCCAAAACAATATCGTTGACATGCAAAACCAGGTGTCGATTGCGCAAACTTCGCTGGGCCAGAAACCCTTTTACCCGAACAGTTTGACCGACCGAGAATCCGGCAACCTTTTGGGCTGCTTCGGCAAAGGCTACAGCGTCAATTTCGCACTGTAGCTGCCTGAATTCTCCTGCTTCGATCTGTTGGGAGACATGCCGCAATGTTAACGTAACGCTCGCAATCCCTGCCGGAGTAAACCGCACTGTTTCGAGCATGATCAGCTCACCGCTGATGACAACCTGATTACGCGCCAATACTTAAGCTGCTGCGCTCGCCTCGGCCGGAGCCGCAGTGTCGGTCGGCAGCGCCCTGGATTTCTCTTCCTTCATCATTACCGAAGGTTCGGTCACAGCAGTCTTGGTCTTGACTGTCAGGTGACGCAGCACGGCATCATTGAAACGGAAGGCATGTTCAAGCTCATCCAAAGTTTCCTGATTGCACTCGATGTTCATCAGCACATAGTGCGCTTTGTGGATCTTCTGGATTGGGTAAGCCAGCTGGCGGCGGCCCCAGTCTTCCAGACGGTGAATATGGCCACCGTTGCCGGTTACCAATGTGCGATACCGCTCAACCATCGCGGGCACTTGCTCGCTCTGGTCGGGATGCACGATAAATACGATTTCGTAGTGTCGCATTCCATCTCCTTGTGGTTAAAGCCCCCCGCCATGCGTTGCGGTGGAGCAAGGTTGCGAAACGGCCCTTCCGTCTCGCGAGGGCGCGCATTATAACCAACAGGGCTTTGACGTCAAGGGATTACGCGATTTTTGCGCGCTGACGCACGGCTTCGAACAAGCAGATGGCGGTCGCTGCGGCCGCATTCAAGGATTCCAGCCGGCCCGGCATGGGAATGGATAACGGTTGCGCACACGCCATCATTCCGGCGGAGAGCCCTGCGCCCTCGTTACCGATTGCAAAGGCCAGCGCACCTTGAAGATTGGAATTGTAGAGATTGTTCGACGCATTGGGTGCCGTGGCATAGACCCGCCCGGAAAAATTCTCCGCCACTTCGGTTAATACAGCCCGCTGATGGATTGCCAGTCGAAAATGTCCGCCCATGCCGGCTCGCAAGACTTTGGGCGACCAAACGTCGGCGCAGCCCTGTGACAGAAAAATCGCATCACAACCGGCCGCGGCGGCGGAACGTATCATGGAACCCAGATTCCCGGGATCCTGAATATCCTCGAGCAACAGCGCGAATCTGCTATCAGCGCCTTCCTGTTTCACCGGCGGAATCTCAATTAACGCCAGCACTCCCGTGGGGGATTTGAGCTCGCTGAGCCCGGAAAATAACCGCTCGTCCAGCTGCGTGGTGGCGCGACTATCCAGTTGTGCCAGCAGCTTCTTTAATTCCAGGTTTTCCAGCGCCCTGTCACTGACTAACAGCTGCTTCGGGAGAAGACCAGCGTCCAGATAGGCCGCCAGCAGATGTATGCCGTCCAGCAGCGTTTCGCCGCACTCGGCGCGATAGCGTGCCGACCCGGCCAGCTTGGCGAGTTTTTTGTACAGCGGATTGTCACGCGACTGGATCTGCTTCATGCGTACAGAGCTCACGCCGACTGTTCCGGCAACGAAGTGCCGGCGGTTTCGCCGGATGTCGCGTTGTCCTGTTCCAGCAGGCCCCCGATTTCCTCCAGCGCGGGCAGCTCCTGCAAAGTACGCAGATTCAGATCATCGAGCAGCTGTTTGGTTGTAGCGAACAATTCTGGACGCCCGGGGGAATCGCGGTGCCCGATAACCTCAATCCAGCCTCGCGCTTCCAGCGTCTTTAGAATTTGTGCGGATACCGTCACGCCGCGAATATCTTCAATATCACCGCGGGTCACCGGCTGGTGATAGGCGATGATGGCCAGTGTTTCCAACACGGCGCGGGAATAACGCGGCGGTTTTTGCGGATTCAGCCGATCCAAATACGGCTGCATTTCCGTCCGCGCCCGAAAACGCCAGCCGCTGGCAACGCGGCCGAGCTCAATGCCGCGCGACTGCCATTGCTCCGCCAACTGCCCAAGCAAAAATTCCATCTGGCGATTGTCCAATGATACGTCGCTGAGCTTTTTGAGTTCAGCGATCGAAATCGGCTCTGTGCTGGTCAGCAACGCGGCTTCCAGCACTTTCAGGAATTGCGCCTGATTCATCTCTTCTCCAAACAAATCGGTAGCGATGACCGTGAGTTCGGATTCAATCGGATTCTGTGGTAAGGGCTCGGCTTGTGCGGACATAAATGCTCCCCAATGTTTCACTTTGCTGGATTTCCACCAGATATTCCTTGGCCAGCTCAAGCACGGCGATGAACGTCACCACCAGTTTTGGAACGCCGCCGTCAAGCTCGAATAGTTGCCCGAATGGCACATATTCACCGCTCTGCAGACAACGCAGCACATGCGTCATCTGGGCTCGCACCGAGAGCTGTTCGCGGCGTACGGTGTGGTGCTTGTTGAGTCTGGCACGGGTTAGCAACCCAAGCCAAGCCTGGCGCAAATCTTCCACGCTGATTCCGGGCAGGCGTTCCTGCGCTGTTTGCTCAATCATGACTTGCACGATTTGAAAATCACGTCCGGCCTGCGGTATTTCGTTCAGTTTTTGTGCCGCCACTTTGATCTGCTCGTATTCAAGCAGACGGCGCATCAGCTCGGCACGCGGATCTTCCACCTCCTCGCCGCTGATTTTTGGCGGACGCGGCAACAACATGCGCGATTTGATCTCGATCAGCACGGCGGCCATCAGCAGATACTCGGCTGCCAGCTCCAGACGATGCTCCTGCATCATCTCGATATAGCCCAGATACTGGCGGGTTAGTTCCGCCATCGGAATATCCAGCACATCCAAATTATTTCTGCGGATCAGATATAGCAGAAGATCCAGTGGCCCCTGAAAACTTTCGAGCACCAGCTCCAGCGCATCGGGCGGGATATACAAATCCAGCGGCAACTCCAACAACGGCTCGCCGTGAATACGCACGACCGGATGCAAGGGAAGCTGAATGCCCGACTGCATCTAGCTGTAGTCCAATCCCATGGCTTCGCGAACATCGCGCATGGTTTCACGCGCCAGTTCGCGAGCTTTTTCGCAGCCGTCGGCGATGATATTGCGCACTAGGGCGGGATCATTGATATATTGCTGTGCCCGTTCGCGCATTGGTCTCTGCTCTGCCAGCACACCCTCGATCACCGGCTGCTTGCACTCAATGCAGCCGATCCCGGCGCTCTGGCAACCCTGTTTAACCCACTGCTGAATCTGCTCGTTGGAATACACCTGATGCAACTGCCAGACCGGACATTTGTCGGGATTCCCCGGGTCAGTACGGCGAACACGGGCGGGGTCGGTCGGCATGGTGCGGATTTTCTTGCTTACGCTATCTTCGTCTTCGCGCAAACTAATGGTGTTGTTGTAAGACTTGGACATTTTCTGCCCATCCAGCCCGGGCATACGCGAAGCGGCTGTGAGCATGGCTTCCGGCTCGGACAAAATCATCTTGCCACCCCCCTCGAGATACCCGAACAGGCGTTCACGATCTCCATGCGACAGGCTTTGTTGTTCGTCCAACAATGCCTTGGCAGATTCCAGCGCCTCATCGTCACCT
>Ga0172375_10012158_pt1 | contig 10821 bp, 11 predicted proteins | sample LakKiv1m_FD_114537 | JGI IMG/M metagenome (GOLD analysis project Ga0172375, IMG submission 114537) | Freshwater microbial communities from Kabuno Bay, South-Kivu, Congo - kab_092012_11.1m | ecosystem: Environmental > Aquatic > Freshwater > Lake | place: Democratic Republic of the Congo... | reverse complement strand
TGTTGTGGAATTAATGGTGGGCTGTGGTATTTTACAAACACTGACGAAAATATTAAGACTTTACGAGATTGGGCTGAGTTATGCGTCCAAGTGTGCACCAGTAACACTTTGGCTTCTTTAGTCACGAATTCGGTTTATAGATCTGCGCCAGAACTTATCGGTGTATTACACGAAGAGACAACGGTAAGATTCTTACGTTTGATAGCACAAGATCAATTTGCAGATCCGCATATTGGTGAAGATTATATATATTATTGGTTGTATAAAAGAGATGATGACTTTAATACAATTAAGGCAATACATATAACATCTTGGTCGATAGCGAAGAAGATACGTATCTCCGCATATGTATATGTCTCTGAATTGCGTGAACAGTTAATCAGTGTATTGGGTGATAAATGTTGTAGTAGACTACACTCAGCCAAGCCTATAGCGTCTCTTACTGATAAATCTAGTTTAATAATGCTAGAGAATTTCTTACTCAATAACGATATTTCGTGGCTCGTTCGTGATTGATGTATATAAGATATGTATAAAATAATTGCATTATGCCCAACATACGGTAGAGTCACCAAATTGCGACAAGCTTTGGCTTGGTGGGATGCACAAACATATAGCGACAGATTATTAATAATCTTGAATGATGCCCCTATTAGATTAGCCTGTAAAATGCAAAAAGTTCGTGTTGTCAATCTTAAAGAGCGATTACCAACATTAGGCACAAAAAGACAATACTTGTTAAAATTAGCATTAGAACATGAAGCAAAGTATGTATGTCATTTTGATGATGATGATATATATCTAAAATGGTATGTTGAGAGTCTAGTTTATGAATTAGAATCTGGTGCTGCTGCTGTTAAACCAGAAATGGCATATGTCGGCACAGGACCAGATGACAATATATTGTTTAAAGGGCCTGAAGCTAATGTTTTTGAAGCCCAACTTGGGTTTAATCTAAATAAAGCTTTAGAAATCGGATACCAAGATAAACAAGTTGGTGAAACCATTAGTATGATGAATAAATTATCTGATATTAACCAATTGAAATTATTTAAGCCATCTATTGGATGGCCGATGATTTGTAGATATGCCGATGGAATTACGCATGCTAGTTGTTTACAACAGCCATCGCAATTTCTTAGAAATAGAGATTTTGGTGACGGCAACTTATTAGAACCATCTGATGTTTCGACAATCGTATCGCAAATTGTGAGTGCTGGTATACCAGTATAAAACATGAACCACAAAGAACGCGCTTTATGGATAACAACAGTATTGATAATAATATATTCAATTATACTGACTGTGTTAGCGTATTTATGAAATCAATGTCCACCCAATTAGGAGACAAAAATGAAAGTCGCAATAATAGCACCTTTTTATGAGTATGATGAAGCATATAGCTTATGTAGAGTAGTGAAGAATCAATTAGAAATGTTATTAAGGAACGACATTGATGTGACTTTATTTGTTAATAAAAATTTCAGAGCTAATGGCATATTTAATCACGTTAAGATTATAGAGATGCCGCATGTCATTAGTGAAAATGAATATAATGGACCATCGATGCCCGTTGAATTTGATAACAATGTTGGTATTATATATGAAGTGCTGAAAGATGGTCTAAAAGATACTGATATATGTTTAACACATGATTTGATATTACAAAATGCGTATCTTGTTCATCATGTCGCCGTGAGAAGGATTGCCGCTGAGAGTAAGATTTGGTGGTTGAATTGGGTGCACTCAGCATCTAAACCTATGTATAGTGGATTAGCCGCCACTGAAAGACTACCATTTAATGTTCCATTTGATAATTCTTTTGTTGTTTACCCAAATGATGGTGACATAAAGAGGGTTGCTATTAATTATGGTGTGAGTGAGGACCAAGTTAAAATTATTCCACACCCAATAGATATATATGATTATTTCGGATTTGATGCTGCGGCGATTGATCTTTGTGATCGATTTAGATTACTTGATTCTGATATACTTAGCATATATCCAATTAGACTTGATAGAGGCAAACAGCCGCATTTAATAATTGAAATATTTGCAGCATTAAACACAATGGGGCAAAACGCTAAATTATTAATTGTTGATTTTCATAGCTCTGGTGGAGACAAGGTCAAGTATAGATCTGAGATGATGGCACAAATTAATCAATTAGGATTAACAGATAAAGTTTATTTTGCGTCTAATGTGTTTGGTGATTATATTATTAGTAATAATGCTATAGCTAATTTGTTTTCTGTTTCAAATGTTTTCTTTTTGCCTTCAACATCAGAAACGTATTCGCTGATTGCACAAGAAGCAGCAATAGCGGGAAATCTTTTGGTATTAAATTATGATTTCCCACCATTAAAATCAGTATATGGTTATACACCATATTACTTCCCATTTAGTAGCAATATTAATGCATTGACCGGAGAAGATGGGGCAACAACCACCAAAATAACTGATAGACAAGGGTTCTTCCAAACAATAGCAAGAAATGTGATACATGAACTTAGTACAAATAGAGTATCATCACTTAGAACCCATATTAGAAAGACGAGAAATATACAAGCTGTTTATGATAAATATTTAGGACCACTACTATATAATTGCGTACATAGACTTGAAACTAAAAATGAATCTACTACTGAAAAATTACCAAATCTAACTTTTTCGTGTTTGGTTATGGGTCATGGCTAATATATTATTATACTGTACCCACGATTGTACAAAGACAATTGACGATCTGATTGACAATACTGATAAAGAATTATTAGACAAAATAATAATATGTAATGATAGTGGTGCTAACATATGTACACCAAACAACGTAGAAGTACAAATCACCAATGGTATAGGCAGAGCGGCTGCATGGAACATGGCCGCTAAATTAATTAATAGTGGTATTAACGTTTTTATACGTCAAAATACTAAGTTTACGCCAGGATGGTTACATAATATTATTGAATCGGTTGATTACAATAATATAGTTGCACCATCAGTGCATCAGTTAGACGTTGGTTTATGGGAAACTGTTGCTAAAAAATGGGATCATTGTGGAATACGGTGGGACTTTTCTGTTAATAATAGAAAAATTACCAGTGATTATAGCCCTATTGTAACATCATATTGTTTAGCCATTTCTAATGATAGATTTGTTACTATTGGTGGTTTTGATGATGGTATAATTGGACATGGTGAAGACATAGAAATCTGCATTCGTAATTGGTTATTTGGTGGCTCAGTTATAAAATGTGATGGATATGTTTCATCTACGATTGATATTGATACGTCTATTGTTGGACTTGCCAGAATTGTTGAACTTTGGTTTTCAAAATATTCAACATTTTTCTATAATTCTCGTCGCTTAGACCCAAAAAGTATCAAAATAGGTAGAGTTAACAGAATACTTGACTTGGCACAAAAACATCAAACTAGAACTATCGAGTGGTGGCTTGAAAATATACAACCAGAGTTGCTCGGTATAATTTCGCTGAAAGATACAAGAACGCACAGATCTATTGCTGTTGTTGGAACTGGGCCGACATTAGACTATATTGAACCATCACAAATTGAGAAACATGATGTAGTAATTGGAGTTGATTATGCAGGAATGGAATTCGATTGTGACTACGTAATGACTGATTCCACTCATATTGCTGAAATTCTGCTTACCAAATATAGTGCTGATTATTTTGTGGTGCCATATGCATTGTTTAACAAGGTGTCTGGTGAATATGTTCAGGCTGGGAAAATAATTCCCGGTTCTATTCAATTTGACCAACTAGATGCTGGTGTTGTGCCAGACGATGTAAATCCGCCATTTATTGATTATGAATCGATCATCCATCAAGCAGTTCAATTTGCACTATTTCTTGGTCCTCGCTCAGTTACATTATTTGGATGTGATAATAGATTAGTTAATGGTAAAAGCCACTCTGCCAAATGCGGGTATTATGATGATGGTAAAATTCTATCAGATAGTGACAACACAAGAAAACGTTTTATGTTATATGAAACTGGGCTACGCCAACTTAGCGAAATAGCATGTAAGTCTGGTATTCCTTTATTAAGAGTCGGGCATTTATGATAAACACGCTAGTTATTATCTTTTCGATTACAGCTATCACTATACCAATTATCATAATATGTATTAGATTAAATGTGTTAATATGTACACTAGATCGTCAGTTATCTTCGATTGTGAATGAATTAAAAAACGATAAACAATATGTTAGAATTACACAAGAATCAACTGATAAACAATGGAAACAAAAAACTGTCGTACAACCATCACCAGAAGAAATCGCTCCATCTCTTAGATCACCACCACGCCCCCAAGGTGGATTTGGCACAAAAATAAAATAATAAAGGTGATTTATAGCAACAATCTATTTGGCTACCGCACCACGAACTGTGGGTTTAGTAACTCGTTCCAAACTTGATGGTGCAGGTTCTGGTACAGTTAAACCAACGATTCGTTCTAATAGTACTGATAGTATTCCTGCTGGGACGGCCCTTAATACTTCTTATCAGAACGTTAATCGTTATTGGGATACTGACCCTGGTAATGGGGGTGCCGCGTGGTCTGTGGCGAATGTTAATACTCTTGAAGCGGGAGTGTCAACATAGTTATATTTTTAATAATTGTTTGGTCTTTTTGGCTTCTAGTTCTTCTTCAATAATTTCCCATACTCTTTCAAGAGTTATAAGTCCTAATTGGTAGCTGGTGAACAATCCTAAGATAAATTTTTGCATGTTATTCTATTGTTTCTAAAGCGTATAGTTCGTCGCCTTCTCTAACTACGTCGTTGTGGACATTGAATAAAATGTCTTTATTCAGGTCTTTTGCTGATGCGTCACTTTCATATAACATTCTGAACAAATCTTTGTGTTCAGTTTGTATTCTTTCGACTGCTTGTTTTTCTATTTTTTGGTTTAAATTCATCCATCTGACACCACGTGCACCCATATCTATCAAGCGGTTTTTGATTAGTCTTTTTTCTTCTTGAGTATAATCTCTTTGGAGAACTACACGTATCATATTATTGGTTACGTGTTCTTCAGTTTTTTCATGTAGAAGCTCATCTAAAAAAGTACAAAATTGCGGTGGAGCTTTTTCATTTGGAAGGAATTTACGTCCCGCTTTCCAAATGTTAATGAATTTGTGTTCACCTTCATTTAGATCAAGAACGTAAAATCCATGGCCGATGTCACCTTCGTCAAATTTGAATGGAATAGGTGATCCAGGATACCAGACTCGTTCACCCAATTGTTGTTTTGTATGGAAATGACCAGCGTATATTCTTTTGAATGGTGTGTCATTGAAATTCACAACATTCCAATTCTCTAACAAAAAGCATGTGTTAAATATAGCGCCACAGATACCTATATGTGTCAATAGGCAATCGTTTTCTTCTACTTTCTTACATAGACCTCTTAAAACTCGCATGTATGATTTTTCATGTGTGATAAATGGTAAAACCCAAAATCTATTGTCATCTAATGTTAATAGTTTTATGTCTTCAATAACCACTAAATGCCTACGAAGGGCTGTTAAACTGTTAATTTCCCAAGAATGTCTCAGGAACATATCATGATTACCCGGAAATACTACCCATTTTTGGCCAGCCTCAGCTGCCTCTTCAAAAAAACGAGATGTAATTGATAATACTTCAATATTGAGTGATTGTCTGTCATGGAATAAATCACCAAGTACTAATACTACATCTACGCCAAATGCTTGGCAGTATTCTTTTATGGTTCTGCACGCCCATAAAATATCAGATGTGCGACCCGCAACACCAAAATGTATGTCCGATGTGATGACTATTTTTGACATTTAACAACCTTTCATGTTATGCCACAAATTAAATACTTGTTGTTGAATACAGTAACTGGATTTAATTATGCTAGTTTTGAAGGTAACAAATTATGAAAAGTCGCGGTTTGATGATGCGAAGTTGTTGGTTGCTGTGTCATTGAACAATTTACCAGATATAACATCACCGGAAACAGATTTGGATAAGGTTTTGATTATAGATTTGAATTATTCAGATTTTATAAGTATTGTAAGGGATGGCACTATTTTAAATATTAGACCTACCAGACCAATATTACCAATTGATTTATATGCAGCATGGCGTAACACAACGTGGAAGATCGTACGTCTTTATCCTATGTCCGGTATCTTTGTATTGGAGCTGGCATGATGGGTAGTATAAACAGGGGTAAAGGATTCCCATACAAAGAGGCAAAGAAATTAAAAACAGCTAAAAAACTTGATCGTAGGCCACATGTATCAATAAATATGCCGCATTATATGGTTACGAAGAATAATATATCAACGCGGCTTAAAACTGGTATTCCATCACCAATATGTACACTCACCAATGAAAATGCATATAGTAATCTAGAAACAAAAACGCATGAATTTTGTAGTGTAAAACTTACTGGGGATGTATTAAAACTCGTGTGCAATATAGCATGGTCACCATACGATCACCTATTACCCAATTTGGGATTGCATGATATATCAAAAGAATTTTGTATTGCAGATCCGTCTATCGATATGGTGGAAGAGTTTGCAAAACAAGCATATAAATACACAATTAGTAGACATTACAGTTTTTCAGCCAGAGAAAAGGGCTAATATGCCAACTGAACCTACCGGAATTACCATGAACGATACAAGTAGCATGAACGACATAAATAATGAATGGTTTTTGGAACCGTCAAATATCGACAAACACTTTCCTAAACCATCGTACAGAGAAGGACAAAGAGAGGCTATCGAATTCGCTATTAAAGCCTTCAATTCTGGTAAAAAATTCGTGGTGCTTGAATGCCCAACTGGTGGTGGCAAATCACCAATTGGTATAACAATAGCTAATATGGTAAACAAAACGTATTATTTAACAATCACAAAAATCCTACAGGACCAATTAACCGGAGATTTTACTAATATTCAAGAATTAAAGGGTAGGGGCGCGTATCCATGTACGTTTTATGATAGAGAGGGACAAAAATTAGTTGATCGAAAACTATGGACATCAGATCAATTGAATAAAATGATTGCTGAAAATCCTACATGTTCAACAGGATTTTGTCGCACACGATATAATAGATCATCCACCGCCTCAAAAGCGTACAAATGTACAAAATGTTTTCTGGCAAACTCTGCTAATGGTGAACTTTCTGAATTGCCAGAAGGATTCCGTTATTGTGCATGTCCTTATTATGAGAATGTTTATCGTGCTGTTGATGCTAGACAAGTCACGATGAATTTTTCGAGCTTCCTATTCCAAACGACATTAACTAGAAGATTTGAAGAACCAAGAGATTTGCTGATTATTGACGAATGTCATAATATTGAACCGCAATTGCTTGATTTTATTTCTTTTTCAATCACAGATCAGCATCTAACGGCAAGAGGCATCTTCATTCCAAAACTAGACACAGCATATGACTATTATGTCTGGTTTATGGAATCAAAAATCGCCAGTGTACTAAAGGACGCTATAAAACAGGCAGCGTTGGAAGATAAACCAAAACTTGAAGATGAATTAGCACGGACAGAAAGTAAATTCGCGCTATTCATGAAACATATAGAAGCAAGCAAAGACAGCTGTGACACAGAATGGGTAGCAGAATATGAAGAGAAAGACACTAGACGATCTGTAACAATTAAGCCGATCTACGTACACCAATTTGCAAATGAATTATTATTCAAACACGGCACAAAAGTTTTGTTAATGAGTGCCACAGTTCTTGATATTAATGTATTATGTCGATCTCTTGGAATAGATAAAAGTCAAGTTGCTGCTAGAAGAATGAAGAACCGTTTCCCAGTCGCTAACCGTCCTATCTATTTAAGAACAGTGGCTAAAATGACTGGCGGTGTCAACGCTATGCCAAAATGGGCACCACAATTAACAGCAGCAGTTGACCAAATCGTAAACGAACATCAAGGTGAGCGTGGTATAATTCATACACACAATTTTGCTATTACAGATTGGTTATTGAAAAAATGTAACCCATTAGTACAACGACGATTACTAAGTCAATATAAGTTTCGTGGTGATAAGAAAGCTATGCTTGATGAGCATAGTAAAAGGAACGATTCTATTCTTATCGCTCCAGCCATGCATGAAGGTATTGATCTCGCTGACGATTTAAGCAGATTCCAAATTATTTGTAAAGTACCATACGCCAATTGTTTTGACAATTTACAATTAGCAAAAAGAGTGGAAATAGATAGAAAATATTATACTTGGCTTACCGCATTAAAATTGGTACAATCATATGGTCGCAGTATTAGAAGTGCAACTGATCATGCTATGACATATATCCTCGATGAATCAATATATAAATTTTTAAAAGACGCCGCATCAATGCTACCAGAATGGTTCATTGAAGCAATCGTGGAAGAAAATGAAGGATACCAATGATTTGTAGCAAGTGTAAATGGTCAGATAGCGAACTTGGTCTAGAACGATACCTTAAAAAGAGTTGCTGTCCTAAGTGTGGTTTTCCAATCAAGACACCAACCTCTAAAGAAAAACGTACGACAGAACTCGCCAGCTTTATCTACGATCTTATCACTATGGTATGAATAAAAAGCGTGCTATAAAGGATATACCTAGCCATTCATGGAACGGATGGTAGATGGGGCGTAAACCAATTTGCCCAAGCTGCCAAAATAATAATGGCTTAAAATAAAAGTGATCAAACAATGAACATATTAACCGTCGCGACAATGGATTTTATAAACCATCTACGTGCTGCAACGGTTGGATGGCGTATAGAGCCTGTATTATTACTAAAACCAATCACGACCAATAATCAGATAATCGACGTAGTAAAGCCACCAGCAGGGATATCATTCACTAATTTCTTTACTAATTATACACCAAAAGCAGACAAAATCGATGACTGTAACAGTGAATGTTTATGCATGACGAAGGCCGACACTTTCCAAGCTATTAGAATTAAAATAAAAAACCATCTCTTAACATATTTTATTCAATGTAATATAGTTATCGATCGTAAACCAATGCTTGAATTATCATATTGGCGTGGTACTGGTTGGTTACAAACCAAAAGATCAATCCGTTGGCAACGATATAAGTATGAACATGAGTGTTCAAAAGACAAAATTTCATATCGTGTATACAAAATAGACAGAATAAAAAAAGGCACCAAAAGAAGAGGTATTAAAAGACCAGGTACACCAAATATTATATATTGTGATAGAATAGATTTAAGTGATCCAAATGCTACATATTTTATCGCTGATAAAACAATATGGACCCTGACGAGGGCTATGACAGTCATTCCTGGTAATAATAATTATAGTCATCATGATCATGTGTATGTTTATACCACCAATATGGGTGATAAACCTGATCATTCTGACATCAAAGCCTTCACGATATTTAAATATCGTCAATGACACAGATCTTGCTTAGTATGTATTTTATTAATGAAGCACAAATTACCAAGAATACTAAAGGAAATTAAATGCTTGAATTACAATCAGTAAGCTGGAAAAATTTCATGAGTTACGGAGATTATATATCCAGTATTGATTTATCAAATTTAGGCCAGTGCATCATAACTGGTGAAGTAATTGGTGACGACAAAGAGGCATATGATTCCTCTAATCTAACACCAATTAGAAAATCAAACGGAGCAGGAAAATGTCTTGATGGTGATACACCAATAATATTAAAATATGGTAGAATAATAAAAATAAAAGATGCTGCTATGGCTATAGGAGCTGAGGTTGTTTCAATAGGGTCAGACTTAAAACAAACTTATGGTACACTAATAAATCATGTCCATAGTGGCGAAAAGGAATGTTATAAAATAACTACTAGATCTGGCAGATTTATAATATGCTCAGCAGATCACCGCTTTTTGACATTTATAAACGGTTGGACTACCTTAGCTAATATCACAACTGCAGACCATATAGCGGTCAATAGAACAATTAACACAGGCCATAGTGAACCATTATTGTATCCAGAATATTATAAACTAGAATTACTTGGTATGTTGCTTGGTGATGGAACGTTTAGTAAGTATACACCAAGTATTTGCATAAGTGATGATGAACCAGAAATAAAGGAGCGTGTTGAATTTTTAATAAAACAATTTGACCAACGTATGAGATTAACATGTAGTAAAAAGGAAAAACGTAAGGGGAAGAATTATCGGATCGTAATAAATAATACACACGCACCATGTCCAGATAAAAATCCTGTAGCCGAGATGATTAAATCATATGGATTAACTAAATGTACGAAAGATAATAAATTTATACCAGATCAAATATTTACAATGCCACCCACAGCGTGGATATCATTAATCACCGGATTTTGGATGGCTGATGGATGGTTATCCATAGGTAATAAAGTCAGAAATAAACAAAGAAAACCACGTCTAACTGCCGGGTGTACCAATAAATCAGAACAAATTATAAGGTCTATACAGCATTTATTAACACGACTAGATATTAGATCGCGAATTAGATATAAAAATGCTCTTTGTACTACAACGAAGACTAGGCATTCATCATGGCAACTTGAAATAGACTCAGCATCTCTTTTTAAATTTGTCGAAATATTTGGAGAACAATTGAAATCGATTGGCTGTCCAATTGATGAAATTAAACAGATATTAACAGAAACAAACGCACAAATATTCAGAAGTAATAATATTGATTTGATACCAGCACAAGTTTGGTATAAAATATTACCATTAGTCCCAATGGGTAAATGGAAAAAATATGCGCCAGATGGCTTGACTAAATCACGATCT
>Ga0172375_10012156_pt1 | contig 10822 bp, 18 predicted proteins | sample LakKiv1m_FD_114537 | JGI IMG/M metagenome (GOLD analysis project Ga0172375, IMG submission 114537) | Freshwater microbial communities from Kabuno Bay, South-Kivu, Congo - kab_092012_11.1m | ecosystem: Environmental > Aquatic > Freshwater > Lake | place: Democratic Republic of the Congo... | reverse complement strand
TTGGAGTGCCTTTATCGAGGGGGAAACACCCGTTCCCATTCCGAATACGGCCGTTAAGCCCCTCAGAGCCGATGGTAGTGTGTTCGTAAGGACATGTGAGAGTAGGTCGGTGCTCCTTTAAATAAAAAAGCCAGCGCAATTAAGCGTTGGCTTTTTTATTTAAAGGCACCGCACGATACAACAATCGAAATTCGTCTAACCGCATCATACTAGGCTTATGTGCGGTGCATCCCGAGCCTGCTTTTGGCGAAGGGGAAGAAGGCTTACTTTATTTCCCCAGTCCAAGTGTCGACAATAGCATTAGCGGAAGATGTTGGCCTAAATCTCTGTAGTCCTGACATAAACAAGCTGATAGCTATTAACCACACAGCCCCGATTAAAAGCCATTTCTGAAGGTTACTCATGGTAGTTTTATTATAAAACTCTAATTGAAATAATCAATTGATTGTTTAGTTTTGGTTACCTGTGTCCAAAATGTGCCGGTTTAATCCGAGGATAAACACCCTTAAAATATGGTATACTTAAGTTAGGGCTACTATATTGCCAGAGGCGGAGATATGGATAAGCTAAACTGTTGGGAATATAAGAAATGCGGCCGTGAACCAGGCGGAGCAAATGTTCATGAGCTTGGAATATGCCCGGTGGCAATAGAGCAGGTAGCCAATGGATTTAATGGCGGAATGAACGCCGGGCGTGTCTGCTGGGCTATAGCAAGTACAATCTGCGATGGCAAAGTGCAAAGATCCATTGTTGAAAAGTTAAATTATTGCATGGAATGTGAGTTTTTTAAGTTGGTTAGTATGGAAGAAGGGTTTAGTTTTAAAGGCTGCCACGATATTCTCCCCAAGCTTAAGGAATAGAAAGAACATATAAAACTGCCCCACTAATCTTTAATAGATCGGTGGGGTTTTTATTGGGCCCGGTGCTATTCCGACAGTCTATTCTATAAAGTTATCCGTATAAAAAAGAACAAGAGTTAGGGTTCGCTGCTTCAATTCGACAGCCCCAACTCTTGCGTAGAAGGAGGATAACCATAAGCACCTTTATTCTACCCAACCTTCTATATTAAGTATATACTATTGGAGGGAGATTGCAAGGTGGTCGTCTCGCGCAAAATGTTTCTCGCCAGGACAGTCATTCTTTATTGACAATAAAAAGCACAGGGGTAGAATAATGTTAATATAAGAAAAATACAAAAAATTTAAAATACCGAACAGGGACTCTTTTTAGAAATTGAACCGTCTTTAATTTTATAACAAAAAAAGGAGGCTCAAATGGAAAATAAGAATACATGCGTGTGTAATAAGATTTTAACCGGTGTTGGGATATTATTGCTCTTAGCGGCGGCGTTTGACATTTTGCCTTGGCCCGATAACGTGGTTATATTTACTGCCCTGATTTGTTTTATTATGAATGGAATAATTGCCAAAATTGCTAAGAGCGCAAGCAATTGCTGTAAATAAAATATCCTGTAATGGTGTTTAAAGATAAGGGACGACAATTTAGATTTTGAACCAAACGATCTAGAACTCGCTAAATACTATTCTAAATGTCTTCATTGCGGTATAGAGATCTCCAGAAGCAATCTATATACAAAGATATCAAATTTTTAAGGTGCGAGAGTTGCAACAAAGAATGGCTTTTTTGGAATATCATGCTTTATGCATGGTTTATTCTTGGTATTTCAATAACTATTCTTTTATTTAAACTATTATTTCCTGAAAATATTTTAGTTTTATTTTTAAGTATGCCCTGGTTGGATATTTGGTGATTGCGGTGTTTGGTGTTGAGGGTTAGTTATAATTGAGATTAAAAGATGGAAATAGTGATTAATTGTCGGGGAGTATAAGTGATAATTCGGAAAAAAGACGGAAATACCATCATTAGCGTTATTTCTTTGATTCTATGTTTTGTAGCTGTTTATTTATTCTATAATCATTGGAAAAACGAGAAAAAAACGGAAAGCGTTTCTGTATCTGCTGATAGTAGATTAGAATTGAAAGAATTGAGCGATAAGCTGCTGGAAATAATCATTGAGGGATCTGATTTGCAGCAAGCGGATGTTGTAGCTAAAAGAATCAGAAATCTTGCTGAGCTGGTTATAGTTGGGAAAATTATAGCCGTAAGCACGGAGGGACGGGAAAATTCCGGATCAATTAATGCCAATGGGTATTTTACTATAGAAATCGAGTCCGTAAAGAAAGGCAGTTATCCGCTGGACCAGATTAGAGTTCTTTTTAGTATGTATTCTAATGAAGTGCCGGTAGTGTTATATCCGCCGCATCTAAAAACTAAGTATTGTTCAGGCGATCGGATAAAGGTTTATTTAAATTATATACCGGAACTGGGTAATTATGTTACTGTAGGGGGGTATTATAGTATTCAACTGATTTAAGTTAAAACATAGGTTTAAATAAAAGGAGGTGGCGAATGGCAAAGTTCTTTATGTATGGAAAGTACACCAAGGAGGGAATGGAGGGAATTTCGGCCGATAGGACTAAAAACGCGCTTGATGTAATATCAAAGTCCGGAGGAAAGGTTAATCAGATGTATGCGCTTTTGGGTAAATATGATATAGTTCTAATTACTGATTTCCCCTCGGTTACCGAGGTAATGAAGGCTTCTATTGCTTTAAATAAACTAACCAATATTGCCTTTACCAGTTTTCCAGCAATTACTATTGAGGAATTTGATAAGGTTGTTGCGTAATCTGTGTAGGTGATCAGTGTTTCTGGAAATCCCAAGTTCGCAAAGGCTTGGGATTTCTATAGTTGGCAATATAGATGTGAATGAATCCCCAGAGGGTTTGTGCCGCTCGAGCTTAGCCTGACAGGCTTTGGAGATACTTTTGAAGACGAGCCGATTTTACCTGCTTTAAAATAATCATTTTTATGAAAAATAAATTTCTTTATTTTTATCTATTTTCTTTAAGTTTAACCGTAATTTTTCTCTCTGGATGTGTATACCTGACTCATTTAGATGAACTTATGTTTATGAGGAGTTTAGAGGAGAGCCAAAAAGATATGCAGGCTGAAATAAATAGAGAAGAAAAGCTATATAAAAGGTTAAAAACAGATATCGATAATGGCAACTTGAATAAGTTAACAAAAAAACAGAGAATTTACGCGCGCTACGGTGAACCAACTTTATGTAGGCCTGCTGATGGACCTGGTGAAATTAAGGAGACTTGTATGTATCGTAAGCCTACAGGAGGAGAGTTAATCCTGCTTAATTTAAGTGCTAAGGATAAGTTAATTTCCTGGGAGATTCAGGTCCTTTAAATTAATATTCTGTAAGTAAAAATATTCTTGCCCTTGAAAAAAGCTTTTCTATAGTGTATACTTACTTCGTTGCAAGTTTGACCACGGCCACGGTGGATAAAAGTTTAGTTTTTCGGCCGTGGTTTTTTATTTTTGAGGGGGTTATGTACAACCGCAACTGGGGTAAAGACCGTAGAAGGTTTCAAAGGCTCTGCCTTAATTTAGGGGTTTGGTACAGGGGTTTACGTCCGGATGAAGTTTGTAATATGCTCGGAAACTCCGAACGCCAGGCGGTCACGCTTGATATTAGCCTTTTAGGCATGGCTTTTGCCTGTTCTTATAAAATACCCATCTTTTCCTATTTAGCCCTCAAATTCATCATTTTTGCCGCCAAGAATGGAATTTGCAGTAATTTGGCTATACCAGTTGAAGTTAAAGCCCAGGTGCTCTCCTGCGTTTCTCATGAGAACGAATATCGAATCGGCGTATCTTTTACTGGTATAGATTTCGAAACCCAGCAAAAACTGGCCCATTTTATCCGCGAAAGCTCCCGACCCTATATCGAATTTTAAGCTAACTAACCTTAAAAAGTTTATCTAGATTAGCAAACCTGAGGTATAATGATCTCAAAGGGATACTGCCTTTAAATGGATACTTAGTTAAATGCGAAGACTCTTAATCATTTCTTTTTTATTTTTAATCGTAATGAATTCCTATGCCGAGGAGCAGGTAGTTAGGGAAGTTCTTCTCCGAGATCTGGAAGGTAATCTTGAGCTTCATGTAGTAACCGAAGAAAAAGTCAGCTTAATGGTATTAATTGATGATAAGATTGCTGTTAACCAAGAGTTTAATGCGTTAAGGGGGCCTGATTTAGGGATTGTTCCCCACGAAGTATTCTTTTTTTATATTGAGCCAGGCGAACATCTGTTATCTGCTAAAACCGGCTCGGGAAAACAAGTTTACCAAGGCATATTTAGCATAGGTGGAGATAAAAAGTGGATGGTTCTTTCTTATGAAGATATTGAGCGCACTAAAGGTTTTAAGCCGTTTTCGATGGAGGTTTATGATAAACAGGTTATATACTAATGAAAAAGACGCAATTAATAACAGTTTGGTTTTTGCCGTTTATTTTAATCGGCGGGTTATTTAACCCGTTGCTCGGATATCTTGTTCTGGCCATGATGGTTTCTTTCTTGATTCTGTCGTTTTTTGCAGGCAGATACTGGTGTACTAACCTTTGCCCGCGAGGCGCTTTCCTGGATATAGTTTTATCAAAAATAAGCTTTAACCGGTCGCTTCCGAAGATTTTTGTCAGGCCCGGATTTCGGCTGTTAGTTTTTATTCTGTTTGTGAGTTTTGTAGTTTATCGGATAATCAGTACCGGCGGGAGTCTTTTTCTGATTGGCGCTGTATTTGTTAGTATGTGTATCGTTACAACTATTATTGCGGTTATTTTAGGGGTTATTTCAAGGCACAGGGGATGGTGCGTGGTTTGCCCAATGGGATTCCTTCAGGAAAAAATCCATAGGTTGAGCCGCTTAGCAAGGAGGAAATGATGATATTAATTCAGCTTCTCGGGGTGGTTATAGCCGCTACAGGTATTCTTTTTCTTTTAAAGCCGAATTTAGGAAGAAAAATGCTGATTTTCTTTCGCCAGGGAAGAAACATTTATATTGGCGGTTTGGCCAGGATTACCTTAGGTTTTATTCTTTTAACTTATGTATCTGATGGGAGGTTGCCTTTAGTTTTATTTGTTTTGGGGTTTCTGGCGCTAACCGGGGGCCTATTCATATTCTTGCTCGGGCTAAGAATGGCCAGGAAGCTGTTAGAATGGCTGGATGTTAAAAATGACCTTTACTTGCGCTTTCTTAGTTTGTTTGTGGTTATTTACGGAATTTTAGTAGCTTATTCTGCTTAAAAAGCGCCCCCCGGAATAATATGAAAAATGAAATATTTTTTATTAACCTGTATCATTTTAATCTGCGGTTGTCAGGATAACACCCCTGTGGTTGGGTCTTATCCGGTAGAAGGCCTGGCTTCCTGGTATAATTACGGGCTTACTGCTTCCGGAGAGAAATATGGGAAATATACCTGCGCAATGAGGATCAGAGAGTTCGGCGGGTATTATCTTGTCTGTAATCTCGATAATAATAAGTGCGTCAAAGTCAGGCACAATGATTTTGGCCCGGCGCGCAGATTATTTAATCAGGGTAGGATTATTGATTTAAGCCGGCAGGCATTTGCCAAGATAGCTGATCTGAAAAAAGGGTTAGTCAGGGTAAGGATAGGCCAAGTTTCTTCGGGAAAGATTGAATGAAAAAAGAAAGAATTATCACTGCTAAACAAGCTAAAATTCTGGATAAGAAAGCGTTGGATAAATTTGGAATACCGACTATTTTGCTTATGGAAAATGCCGGAAGCGCGATAAGTAAAGAAGCAGTAAAGGCTTTAGGCAGCCGGCCGGGAAAAGTAGCGGTATTTTGTGGTACAGGCAATAACGGCGGGGACGGATTTTGTGCTGCCAGGCATTTTTTAACCGCCGGAATAAAGCCGCAGATCTACTTAGCCGGAAAGATAAGCGATGTTGGTAATGAGGCAAGGATTAATCTGGATATTCTTATAAAATTAAAGCAGATAATCATTCCGGTTGGCCTGTCAAATTCCAGTTTAGTTAAAAATAAAGTTAATAAGTGCAGTCTGATAATTGATGCGCTCTTAGGTGTGGGGGCCAAAGGAGAAGTTAGGCCGGTTTACCGGGCGCTGATCGATATAATCAACTCTTCCAAAGCCTATGTTATATCGGTAGATATTCCTTCCGGATTAGATGCCACAACCGGTAGACTCCTGGGCTGTTGCGTAAAGGCAGACCAGACTATTACCTTTGTTGCTAAGAAACGAGGTATGGTTTTTAAGGGTGGAAAGCAATATTGTGGAAAAGTGCTGGTTAGAGATATAGGGGTTTTGCTTTAAAAAAAACAATAATAAAGCTGGACAAATCCCGGAAATGTGTTAAACTTATCAAGTAGTGAATAAAGGATTAGAAGTTTGTAGGCCGCGAGGTGCAAAAACTAACCTTCGCGGTTTTTTGTTTCTGCCGTTATTTACTAAAAAAATTAAGAGGAGAGGGGGTAGTAAATAATGGCAAAAGGCAAAGTAAAGTGGTTTTCAGACCAGAAAGGTTTTGGTTTTATCACACCTGAATCCGGTAGCGATGTATTCGTTCATCACAGCGCAATCCAGGGTGAAGGTTATAAGTCTTTAGCTGAGGGTCAGGAAGTCGAGTTTAATATCGAAAAAGGACCTAAAGGCGAACAGGCTACAAATGTTGTAAAACTTTAAACACCTAAGGTAAAAAGTCCCGCTTATTAAATATAAGCGGGACTTTTTTTATGCCTAAATATGATTGGAATTATTAATAAAGGAATGTATAATAAACAGATGAAAAATAAACCTAAAGTTATTGATTGCGATACCTGTACAAATCAGGCGGATTGTTGTAGGTTGGGGGCATGGATAGACCTTGAAGAAGCTAAGAAAATATTATCCCTTGGCATAAAAGGCGACTTTTTCCATTTGGAGATTGATAAAGCTTTTCCTTCAGGATACAAGGTCGGCACAAGCTATGAAGATGAGCCTTGCGTTTTTTTGGATCCGGACGGTCTGTGCCGGATACATAAGGTCGATTATTCATTTAAGCCGGTAACCTGCAAAGAGTTTCCTTATGAGGACGGTAAAATTGCTCCGATAGCCGAATTTTTGTGCGTTGCCTATAAGAAGAGAAAGGCCAAGGCCCGGAGAAAGAAATAGGCATGGCGGATAAAGACCCAAAATGGTATTTTCAAACCTGGTCTTTAGTCATATCTTTTATTGTAATCGGCCCGTTCATGCTTCCTCTGGTCTGGACAAATCCGCGCTTTACCAAGAAAGCTAAGGTCATTATTAGTATTTTGGTTATTTTATTTACCTTTCTGTTAAGTGTAATCGTTGTAAAAACCTTCGGATTCTTAAACGATTTTTATAACCAGCTGCTGGAAGCTCAATATTAGAGATGAAATATAGCCAAGGTAAAATCGGCAGGGTTTTTCTCCTCAAATTCGATAATAATGACATTTTAATTAAAAACCTTGTTGGCCTGGCTAAAAAGGAGAGAATAAGATCCGCTTCAGTTATCTTTATTGGAGCCCTTCGGGAAGGCGATTTAGTAACCGGCCCCAAAAAACCTGTTATACCGCCAGAACCGAACAAAAAAACTTTTAAAGACGGTTGGGAAGTAATGGGCCTGGGGACAATATTTTCTAATTCCAGCGGCCCTCAGATTCATATTCATGCTAGCATGGGCAAAAAGAACCAGGTCTTAACCGGATGCGTGCGTGGAAACTCGAAAGCATTTTTAGTAATTGAAGCGGTTGTTTTAGAATTAAAAGGGGTTAAAGCAAGCAAAGAAATCGATCCGAAAACCGGGTTGAATCTTTTAAGGATTATTTAAGCCAGGTTTAAAAAATTCCGGAGGCAGTCTATAATGTTAAACCAGAAAGAAGACATGGATTTTAGCTCGATTAAGAACAATCTAAAAGCATTAAACTTCGAAATGATCCGCACGGAAACCGATAATTACCTGGAAGCAGTGATTGTTCAGACGGAAATCGAAAAACTTAATTTTCGTTTGAAGAGTATATTCGCCGATCCGGTTTTTCCGGCTAATGAAAGCCTAGAAGAAGAACTGCAGAAAACTGTGGATTCATTTGGAGGTATCATGCAGGGGCAGACCTTGTATTTTAAAAATATAGGGGTAAACAATGTTTTCGCCATGCTTTGGCCCTGGCGCGACGGTATCCACACAACTGTAAAAATTATACTTAAAGAGGAGTTGGAATGAGTTTGAAATTTGATTTTAATAATATGTTCAACCTAAATGTCGGCGAACACGGGGTTAAGCAGGAGGATATCGACGAAATCCTGCCATCAGCTCATGCTGCCGCAGCCCATTTAAAGAAGATTATTGCAGACCCGGCTGCCCGGGTGAGATTAAGCCTGGAGTGGGCTAAATTACACGAGCAGGATAAAAAACAGATAGATAATATTATTAAGTTTGGCCGTCAAATTTCCTCAAAATATGAGAATGTTTTGTTTCTAGGCATCGGCGGTTCCTATCTTGGTTTAAAGGCCGCCCAGGATGCGCTATGTCCGCCATATTATAATGAATTCAAAACTTTAAGGAAGCAATCAGCGCGAATATACCTTGAAGGTAATAATCTTGACCCGGATACTTTACAGGTATTACTAAAAAACCTCAACCCTAAGAAAACGTTTGTGGTGGTAATTTCCAAATCAGGGGAAACTACGGAAACCAAAGTTGCGTTTATTTTGGTTGAGCAGTGGCTAAGAAAGGCGTTGGGTAAGAATTTCGGCAGGCAGGTTTTAGCGATCACTGACCCTGAAAGCGGTTCGCTGCGTAAAAGAGTCAATGAGGAGCAGGAAAAAGATCCGTTAAGCTTCCGGTCATTACCGCTTTTAAAAGGCGTAGGGGGCAGGTATTCGGAATTTAATATGGGCCTGCTTCATTTGGCGGTTGCCGGCATCAATATTAAAGAATTGTTTCAAGGGGTAAAGGATATGGCTTCTGTTTGCAGCCAGGATAATGTTTTAAAAAATCCCGCTTATATGTACGCTTTATTACAGGTTATCCTTTATCGGAAAAAAGCAAAATCATTGTCAATATTAATGCCTTTTTCGCAAACCCTTAAATCTACGGCAGACTGGTATGTTCAGCTCTTGGCGGAGAGCTTAGGCAAAAAATATCACCGTAAAATAGAAAATCATGGTGGCTTAGAGGGCTGGGTTAATGACAGGGATAACCTGTTTAACCAGGGGCCGACCCCTATTGCGGCATCAGGTACGAATGATCTGCATTCTATACAGCAAAATAATGTCGAAGGAGAGAATAATAAGGTTGTAACATTTATCCGGGTCCAGGAATTTAAAACGGATCTGAAGGTTCCGGTAAAAGAAGCTGCTTTTTTAGCGGGAAAAAGTTTCAGCCAGTTGATGCAGATTGCCCAGGAAGCTACCGAGTGGGCTTTGGTCAACGCAAAAAGACCCAATTGTACCATAATTATGCCGCAGGTTAATGCCTATTATTGGGGCGGATTATTGTTTTTCTTCGCAATGGCAACCGCCTTTGAAGGCGAGCTATTTAATGTAAATGCTTTTGACCAGCCCGGAGTCGAGGGGTATAAAAATTACATGTATTACAAACTAGGTAAACCTGGAATTCCGCAAGCAGTTGCCGAAGAGATAAAGAAGAATCCTCTAGTTAAAGACCCTAAGTATATATTGTAAAAAATGGGAAAATGGGGTCAGAGCTAATTTATCCTATCTTACATTTAGATAAATTAGCTCTGACCCCATTTTTATAACATGCTAGAAATCGGGAAATTAAAACTTAAATCAAATTTGATCATGTCGCCGATGGCAGGGATTACTGATCTGCCCTTTCGTATGCTTTGCCGTAAATTTGCAGCAGAGCTGGCTTTTGTGGAGATGATCAATTGTCGTTCAGTCAGCCATAAAAGCCGCAGAACTAAACAGATGCTTAGTGCTCTACCGCAAGACCGGCCTTTGGGCGTGCAGATATTAGGTTGCGAAGAACAGTATATTGTAAAATCCCTGGAAGTTTTAAGGAATTATGAATTTGATATTCTGGATTTTAACGCCGCTTGCCCGGCTAAGAAAGTAGTCCGAAGAGGGGAAGGCGCTAGTCTGCTGCGCGACCCTAAAAAATTAAAAAAAATCTTAAAGTTAATAGTGAAAAATGCCTGGATTCCGGTAAGCATCAAGATGCGCCTGGGCTGGGACCAAGATTCTGTGAATGCCAAAGATATTGCCTTACTTTCCCAAGATTGCGGGGTAAACGCTATTTTTATCCATGGTAGGACTAAAACCCAGGAATACAGCGGGACTGTTGATTACGATGTAATCAGGCAAGTAAAAAAAGCGATCAGGATACCTTTAATTGCCAGCGGTGATATTTTTTGCGTCAAGTTAGCCAAAAAGATGTTTGATGAGACAGGTTGTGACGGCCTAGCTGTGGCCAGGGGTTCATTGGGAAACCCCTGGATATTTAAAGAAATAAGGGAATATTTAAAAACCGGTAAAGTTATTGCCCGTCCGGCGCGAAATGAAATAGCTAAGGTTATGCTGGAGCATCTTGATTCCAGCATTGATTTTTATGGTCCCAAGAACGGAGTAATCATCTTTCGTAAATTTTACAGCTGGTATACCAAAGGCTTAAGTAAGGTAAGGCACTTAAGAGAAAAATCTTCTCGGGTAAAAACTAGGCAGGAGATTGCCCAAATTATCCGGCAGGCGCTAATTTTAAAGGTTAAGGATTCTGCAGAAACATCTTGAATTTAGGGGTCAAAAGAGTTAGGATAAGATCATCAAGATTATTAAGGATTAATCCAAAAAAAAGAGGTGATTAAATGTCTAGAAAAATAACTTTTAAGGGTAACCCGTTAACTTTAGTCGGAAGGGTTTTAAATGTCGGAGCGCAAGCTCCGGAT
>Ga0172375_10012155_pt1 | contig 10822 bp, 7 predicted proteins | sample LakKiv1m_FD_114537 | JGI IMG/M metagenome (GOLD analysis project Ga0172375, IMG submission 114537) | Freshwater microbial communities from Kabuno Bay, South-Kivu, Congo - kab_092012_11.1m | ecosystem: Environmental > Aquatic > Freshwater > Lake | place: Democratic Republic of the Congo... | reverse complement strand
CGGCAAAGTCGACACTGACCGGCAGGAAGATGGCTGGGGGCGTATTCTGCGCGAAGTCGGCGGCCAGCACACGGACCCCCGTCGCCACCGGCAGGCGCACGGTGACCTCGAGGTCGGGCCCCTCGATGCCGAGGTAGTCCTGGCCGTAGTTCACCGAGCCCGTGACCCCGTCCACCAGGGTCGCGGCGCCGTTGCTCCCGGGGTAACGCGGGTTGATCGGTTCGCTCAGCTCGACGCGGCATCCGACCGCGGCGTGTGTCTCGCCCCGGCTGACCACGGCCCCGCCCGCCACCAGCACCGCCAAGCCTGCTCGCAGCACTGCTCTCACGGGCTCTCTCCTGGACAACGTCGGCAGCCCAAGCCCCGATCCGTCCGGTACCGGCCGCGCGCCGTCCCGCGCCTGCGGGAGTGTGCTTGCCCGCCAGACCCGTCGTCGCGCGCCACGCCCCTGGAGGGCAAGAGCAGGCGCCCGGCACGCGAGCGCCGGATCGCCGCCGCCGGCCCCAGCAGCGCGCCGGGCTGGCGAGGGCCATCCCAGGGCGAAGCCCCATAGCACTTTCGCACGGAGCCCGCAGGCTCCGGAGGAAGTGCTCTACCTTACTTCTTCTCGTACCAGGTGCCATCGTCGCGCTGAAGCATGACCCCTGGGGCGGCGCGCTCGCTGATCTCCTTGGCGCGCTGCTGGCCGACGCGGGCCGGGTCTGCCCCGGTCTTGGCTGCCACGGCCGCGTAGACCGCCTTGCGGTCGGCGTTCTCGGCATCGACCAGTTGCCGGGCGGCGGCATCGCCGTCACCCTTCACCAGGGCCAGGAAGCCGGCGCTGGTCTCGCCGACGACCTTCTGGGTCTTGAGCTGTGCCACCTCGGGGAGGCGTTTCTTCATCTGTTCCTGGGCCTTGGCCAGGTCCTGGCCATAGGCCATCCCGACACCCAGCGTCAGCAGGCCGCACACCATCATCCATGCCATCGCTCTCATCGTCGTCCTCCGCATCGTTGCCAGGCTCACTTCTTGGCCCCCGCCTGCATGGTCGGGTCGGCTGCGTCCAGGTCGCCAAAGACACTGTCCAGTTCCTTGGCCACCCGGACATTGATGTCCACGGTGATGTGGATCGGCTTGACCTCGACTGGCTTGAGCTCGACGGTGGAGTTGGTCCGGATGCACCCCGGACTCACCCCAAGCACCACCACCACCAGCAGCAGCCATGCTGTCTTCTGCATCGTCGCCGTCCTTTCCTGGAGCCTTCATTGGGGCTGCCATCGGAGACGTCGCTCCTGGCCAACCTATTCGATGCGGTCACATGCCCCCGAGCCGCAGACCGACGTTGAGCGCGTCCTCGATGGCGCCATTGACATTCAGGTTGAGCTTTACGGGTACCTTCTCCTGGGCCCCTTCGCCAACCAGCAGGATCGTGGCCCCCGGTTCGCCGGCCTGCTTGCCGGTGAAGTCCAGCCGGAAGAGATCCACCCGGAAATCCTCGAGGGCCTTCTCCGCGCGCCTCAGCTCGCTGTACGCGGGATGATCCGGGCCCACGGCCGAGGTCAGCACGCCGCCGACGCTCAGGTTCAGCCAGCCCTCCTCGCCGGGGATGCTGTGCAGGTAGCCTCGGGAGTAGCTCAGGCGGCCATTGCGGTACGAGATCGGCAGCTTGCCGGAGAGCACGCCCTTACCGTGGCCCGAGGTCCCCTTGATCAGGTTCAGGACCTCCACAAGCTGGACATTCTCGGCATAGAGCACCAGGTCGATGTCGGGCCGCCCGGGGTCGAACTGGGTGGCTTCGGTGTGGATCTGGCCGCCGCACCAGTTCAGCTCGCAGCGCTGCAGGCCCAGGGAGTGCGGGCCATCCAGTTGGAGGACGATCCGGCCGCCGTCCACCCGCAGGTCACCCATCCGAGCCGTGGTGAAGGCGACCTCCTGGAAGGGCGCGGTACGGGCCTGGAGCAGATCGGCGAGCTCCAGGTCGGTCTGGAGACCCTCGACGCGGAGTTTCTTTCCGGGCCAGTCCAGGACCCCGTCCGCAAGGTGGACGCGGCAGGGCAGACGAAGGCAGCCGCCCTGCAGGAGGACATCGCCCTCGGCGGAGACGGTCCCGCTGGCCGTCAGGCCGCCGAGGTCCGCCAGCACCGCGCGGCACCAGGGGGCCTGGCCATCCACCGGGAAAGGCGGCACCACGTAATGCAGGGCGACGGACAGGCCGTCAGCCCAGGCGATCGTCTGGTCGATGTCCACGGTGACATCCGGAGCGGCGCCATCGACGTGGCCCCGGATGCGCACGGCCTGTCCGGCCAGGCCGATGCTGCCGGTGAAGCCGTCGGCAACGACCTCGCGAAGCGCCGTGCGGCCTGTGCGCAGACCGCCGGCCCCGGGAGGCATGCCAGGGCGCTCGTGCAAGCCGTTCCGCGGGTCCCACGCGAACGGCAGGTCCATCTCGACGCCCGCACACTCCAGGCCATACTCGGGCAGGCTCACGGCACCGATCCGCAGGCCCGCGCGGGCGTCGACCTCGAGGCCTTGAGCCACCTCGGGCCACGCCGGCCACCCGCGCTCACCGCCCAGGGCCAGGCCCGGGCAGCGCAGCGAGTCCAGGTGGAGCGCGACCTGCCCGGCGGCGAGACGGATGCCGTTGGCTAAAGCGTCCAGGTGGGCGGCGTCCAGTTGCCCGGAGGCAGTCAGGCCGGTGGCGTCCAGCGCCAAGCGGGCCTCGACGGCAGCGTCTCCAGAGGCCCGCGCCGTGCCGGCCTCGAGGGCCATCGCCCGAGCCGCGGCGGACACGCTCCCGGAGCATTCCCAGCCTGCCAGGCCCCCGGCAGCCGCCGGGCCGCGGGCACTCAGGCGGCACTCCAGGCCCGCATCGGCCGCCGCCTGGAAGGCCGTCGTCAGGACCTCGATGCGCCGCGGCGGCACGGAGACCGTCCCGGAGCCCTCCCACAGCCCCGCGTCCGTGCTGCGAACCGCGGCCGCCAGGCTGACGGGCAAGGGACCCGCCACCACCCGGACCCCGCTACCCGAGGCCTGAGCCAGCAAGGAGGGCGATACCACCGCCGTCGCCGCCACCTCGGCCTCGGTGGCCTGGCCACGCCGCACCTGGGCGTCCAGGACAAGGGCTGAGAGGCCGCAGGCCGTCTCCGGCTGGTCCGCCTCCAGGCAGGCGTCCAGACGCAGGTCTTCCAGACTGCCCCTGAGACGCAGCGTGCCGGCCAGGGGCCCGTGCGGACCCGCGCGCAGGTCCGTGACGGTCGCCCAGAGTTCGAGGGCGGCGCTCTCCAGCACGCCGAGCCCCGAGGCCGTCACGTGACCGCTGACACGGCCCTGGGCACCGTTACCGGCACGCCAGACGACATCCTCGAAGGCGGCCACCACGGTCTCGCCGTCCCAGACTCCGTTGCCAGAGAAGGGCTCGACCTCGAGGCCGGACCAGCGGATCCCATCCGTCTCGCCGCTGAACTCCACGCGCAGGCCCTTCAGCCCCGCCCCGGCGACCAGGTACGCGAGGCCCTGCCGGAGCCGCAGGGTCACCGGCTCGCGGCAGAGGACCAGGTCCGTGGCGGTCCCCTCTCCGGTCAACCCATCGAGAGTCCAGCCGCGCAGGGGCACCTCGGCGCGGAAGGAGGCCCAGCCGGCCAGCTCGCCGGCGCTGTCAGGCAACTGCAGGCCTGCTCTCGGCGCCATCCGGACCCAGGCTGCCGCGTCGAGGCGACCGCACTCCAGGCTCACCCTCCCATCGCCGGTGGCCAGGTCGAGAGTAGCCCGGACGCCAACCCGGTCGCCTTGGAGGGTCACCGTTCCCTGTAGCCGCGACTCCCCCGGCAGGGCCAGCCGCGCGGTCCCTTCCAGCGGGACCACCAGAGGCGCCTCGTCGCCCGGCAGCCGCAGCTCGGCCCGCGAATCGCGGAGCACCACCATGGCCTGGAATCGGGCTGGGCCGGTCGTGGCGGCGGTCCCCGGCCCGGCGGCCAGCCGCTCAAGGGTCTCCAGGCCGATGGGGACCCAGTCATTCCCGCACCGGGCCAACGCCAGCCGGGCCCCCGTCAGCCGGATCTCGTCGACGGCACCCTCCCGCAAGCGCCGCAGATCATAGCGGACGACGACCGACTCGACCCACAGGAGCCCGTCCCCTTCGGCGATGACCACCGGCCCCAGGACCGCCTCATGCAGCGATAGTGCCCTGACGGCCAGGGTCACGTTGCCGGCGCCCCGCCGGGCCAGCTCACGCGCCAACACCTGCTCGGCGATCCAGGGCAGCCCGAGGACAAGGCCCAGCGCCCCAGCCAGCCCCAGCAGGCAGGCCGCGACTCCCAGCCGTGTCCCCCAGCGCCAGAGCCGAGCCCGCCTTGTGTCGCAGCCTCCCATCGCCGATACGACCCTCGCCGTGCCGGAGCGGCCTGGGAACAGCCCTGCGCCCACGCTCGCCCGGAGTGACATCGGGACCGCACGGACTATACTACACGCTTCTGCCGCTCAAAGACCCCACGGCGACGCCGGCGCTCTTTCCGGGAGTGCCCGTCGCATACCCTAAAGGACTACGGTCCATGGACCAACAGACGCCCGCCAGCGCTCCGGTTCCTCTCAGCCCGCCGCCGGTGCCGCCCCGGCTGCCGGTGTTGCCGCCGCCGGTGCCGCCCCGCCCGCGCCGGTGGGGCCGCCTGGGCTGCATCCTGGCGATCGTCCTGTGCCTCGTCGGGGGTGGCCTGCTGGCCGTCTTCATGCTCAGCTCGGTCCTGTCCAGTGCCGCCGGCTCGGTGATGTCCGGCATGATCGGTACCGAAGAGCCGGGACACCGGGTCCTCGAGGAGGTGATCAGCGGTGCCGGCCTCGGCACCGAGCACAAGATCGCGGTCATCGACGTCAAGGGCGTCATCCTGTCAGAGGATGCCTTCGACATGGCCGGCAGCCGTCGTATCGGCTACGAACTGGCGGCCGCGCGCCGGGACCCGCAGGTCGTGGCCATCATCCTGGACATGGATACCCCCGGCGGCGAGGTCACCGCCAGCGACGAGATCTACCGGGAGGTCCGCCTCTGCACCAAGGCGAACATCCCCGTGGTCACCTGCATGCACAGCGTCGCCGCCAGTGGTGGCTACTACATCGCCGCGGGCAGCGACTGGATCATCGCCAACCGCCTCACCATCACCGGCAGCATCGGCGTCATCATCGGCACCCTCAACTATGCCGACCTGCTGACCAAGATCGGGGTCGAGTCGGAGGTCTACAAATCCGGCCAGATGAAGGACATGCTGCGCGGCTCGCGGAAGCGCACCGACATGGAACGCGCGTATGTCCAGGGCCTGGTGGACGAGACCTACCACGAGTTCGCCGCGATCGTCGCCCAGGGCCGGACCCGCTACGACACGGCGGAGGATGTGACGGGGTCGGAGTTCGGCGATGGGCGGATTCTGTCGGGCAGCGAGGCGCTCCGCCTGGGGCTGGTGGATCAGCTCGGGTACTTCGACGACGCCGTCGACAAGGCCAAGGAACTGGCCCGCACCCCGCTGGCCAAGGTCGTGCGCTACCGCCGGCCGCTGCGTTTCATAGACCTGCTGATGGGCATGCGCGCCGAGTCCAGGGTGGGCCTGCAGTCGCTCCTGCCGGCCGAGGCCCGTGCCGTCCGGCCTGGCCGCCTCTACTTCCTCATGCCCAGCGCCTTGCCGTAGTCACCGCGGGGGGAAGTCACCCGCCCGACGGCCCCGGGGCCTTCAGGAGGCGCTACCGGTACGACCCATAGCGCCGGGCGCAGTCGTACATCGCCACCACGTTCTCCGTCGGCGAGTTGTCCTGGAGCTGGTGAGTCGGGGCAAAGCAGTAGCCGCCCCCGGGCATCATGATGTCCAGCGTCTGGCGGCAGTCGGCGACCACGTCCGCCACCTTCCCGAAGCTGACGGGACCGGCCGTACTGATGCAGCCGTGGAACGCCAGCCGGCCGCCGAAGTGGTCCTTCAGGTAGCGGGGCGACATGTTGGCGGCCTCGGGCTGGAGCGTGTCCACGCCGGTGACGCCCATCCGGATGAAGTCTTCATAGACCCAGCTACTGGAGCCGCAGGTGTGGATCACCACCGGCAGATGGTAGTGCTTGGCCAGGTCGATATACATCTGGTGGATGGGCCGCAGGTGCCGGCGGTAGAGATCGAGGCTGATGAGCGGGCTGTGCTGCGTCCCGAGGTCCTCGCCCATCCAGAAGACGTCGAAGCCGCCCTTGGCTGCCTCGATCGTGCGGCGCGTGATCTCCACCAGCACCTCGGCCCGCCGACGGATCAGCAACAGGCCCGCGGGGTCATCTGTGGCCAGGTCCACCAGGACCTGTTCCATGCTGCGGACCATGCCGGTGGCGTTGATCACATCGCCGTGCCCGGCGCCGCCCACCACCACGGCGTAGTCCCGGTTGGCGCGGCAGGCCTCGGCCACGCCGCTGTAGTCGAAGTCATCGGGATTCGGCATGGCCCAGGCAGCGACCTGTTCGACCGTGGCCTCGCGCAGAGGGAAGTCACAGAAGTCCCAGTAGCCGCCGGCACCGTGCTCGATCCAGCGCCGGTGGATGCCCCAGTCATCGACGCGGACGCCGTGCTCGGGGAGGTCGGCATGGAGTTTCCGGCCCCGGTAGGGTGCGCCGACGCCGCGGAAGTCCACGCCGAGGGCGCGGCAGAGGCCCTCGTGGTCGCCGAGATTCAGGCCGAAGTGCTCCTTGAGCCGCCGGTCGATCTCGGGGTTGGCGAAGTAGTTCACCGGGACGCGGTCGGGCTCGGTGTTCGCCAGGGCGGTCAGGACGCGTTCCTTGGAGGACATGGTAGCCATGACTGCGGGTCTCCTGGCCGGTCAACTCAGGGGGTGCTCCGGCCCGGCACAGACACGCCGGGAAACAGGCGTCGGAGTGGAAAGGCGGCCAGCCGTCACCCCGGGCGCGGCTGGCCCGCAGACCATCCCTGACCGGGGCCTACGCCACGGTCTTCGCCAGCCTGAAGATGCGCTCGGGGTTGTCCACGAACAGCCAGCGCGCCACCTCGAGCGCGCGGTCCGCGTCCATGCTGCCGTCGGCGACCTTCCAGGCCAGGGCGGCCGCCACGTTGCGCCGGGCCAGCTCCTGGTGGCCGTAGACACCGTCGACAAAGCAGTAGTCGCCGCCGAAGGCACTGATCTTGTTGGCCGGGACCGCATCCAGCCATTCGGCCAGGGCCCGGCGGGCCGCCTCGGGGCTGATGATGTGACCCCAGCACATGTCGATGCAGACGTTGGCGAAGTTCTTGGCGAGGGCCGAGATCTCCGCCATGTACGGGTACCCCATGTGGAAGAGGTCGAAGGTCACCCCGCGGTACTCCAGAAAAAGGTTGGCGAGCAGGACGGGGTTGGCGTCGTAGATGAGATTCCCGTTGCCCTCCTGCAGACCGGTGTGGAACTGCACCGTCAGGCCGCGCGGTTCCGCCAGTGCCAGCAGGTGGTGCATCATATGGTCCTGGAAGGCCTTGGTGGTCTTGATGCCCGCCCGCCAGTCGGGTGCCTGCGGGTCGGCGAAGAGCTCGTTGAAGCCGGCCTCGGCCTCGGCTTCCGTCGTCTTGTCGAAGCGCAGGCTACGCTGGTAGGCCAGGCCGCACTTGACCGCCACTGCGCCTTTGCGCAGGGCCCGGTCCAGCTCGACCTCCAGGGCCCGCTTCCAGTCCCGGACCGAGTGCACGGGGACGTTCAGTCGCTCCTGCGCGGCCAGGAGTTCCCGACGGTGGCCAGGGCAGATGAAGCCATCCATGCGGATGACCGAGACGAAGAACTCCGGGTCGGCCCCCAGGTCCGAGTCCAGCAGCGATACCCGGATGCGGCTCTTCTCTTTGAGGACGAACCGGTAGTGACCGCCGCGAGCACGGGCGGCCACGAACCGGCGGTTGAGCTCCTCGATGGTATCGGCGCCGATGCGGTCGATGCCATAGAGGCCCCGGGCCGCGATGGCCAGGGAACGCCCATAGCCCGTGGACTCCGCCGCCCGCCAGTAGGGCTCCACGGTGCGCCAGCGCTCCGCCAGTGGCCGGCCGGCATCGCATGCCTCGGCCAGGCGGGCCGGTGGCAGCCCGGCAGAGACCAGGTCGCAACTGAAGTAGTGCGTCAGCCATTCGCTGAGCACATCGCTGTTCCCCGGCCGGCGCGCCTCCTGGCCGGGCAGGTGCTCGTGCGTATCGATGATGGTCAGGCCGGCGATGGCTTCCCGCAGGCGCTCTTCCACGGACTGGCGGTTGCTGCTCACTGGATGTCCTTCATGGAGAGGCGGGCCTCCCGCAGGATGTCCTTGCAGGTCACCTTGGTTCCGCCGCTGTGGCCACTGCGCAGCATGGCTTCCGTGAGGAGTGCCACCCGGCAGCCGAAAAGGAAGGGGACCCGGTTCTGGCGGCAACGGCCGCGGATGAGCTTCACGAAGTTGTCGCAGGGGCTGACCGGGTAGCCCTTGGGCAGGACAGGGGTGATCTGCTCGATCTCGCCACCGTGGGGCCGCAGCAGCACGTTGTCACCGAAGAACATCACGTCACCCTTGGTACCCCGGATGCGCACATCGTCCTGGAACCCGCCGAGGATATCGCCGGTGATGATCATCCGGCCCATGGCGCCATTGGAGAGCTCCAGGTTGTGCATGCTGTCGACCTCGACCTCCCGGAGGGTCCCCCGCTGCCAGTTGTCGACGAAGCCCTGGGCGCTGGCGGGCAGCAGATCGGTCATCCACAGGAGGATGTCCTGGTAGTGGCTACCGGAGTCGTTGAGCTGGCCGCCGCCGGAGAGCGCCGGGTCGCCGCGCCACTCGCGGCCGGCCCAGTCCTGGGCCATGTAGACATAGAACGTCTGCACCTCGCCGATGGCGCCCTTGAGGATGAGTTCCCGGGCCTTGACGAACTTGGGCTCGTAGTGTCGCTGGTAGTGGATGATACCCACCCGGCCCGAGGCCGCCAGCAGCCGCGTGATCTCGATGGCCTTGGCGGCCCCGCAGACCATCGGCTTCTCGATCAGCACGTGCTTGCCCTGCTGCAGGGCGTACTTCACGTGCTCGTAATGGGAGACGTGCGGGGTGAAGACGCCGACGGCGTCCACCTCGTGGTCGTCCACGACATGGCGGTAGTCCTGCGGGCCCGTGTAGCGGGCGACGCTGTAGCCGAGTTGTTTCTCGAGGTTGTCCAGGCGCTCTGGCTTGAGGTCCGCCGCGGCCACCACCTGCACACCCAGCGCATGCCTGGCGAGCTGCAGGATGCGATCCGTGCCCGCGCCGCCGCTGCCGATGGCGCCGAAGCGAAGGGGAGCCTTGACTGCCATACCCGGGTCCTTTCCAGCATGGGTGACCGGCCCGGTCCAGCCTCGTCTGTCCCACGACCATGGGCGCCCTGTCGGCAGGACCGGACCCGGTTACGGTAGAGCCCCAAGCCCGCGCCGTCCAGGGGGCCCCGGGCGCGCGGCCGGGCGGTTCCGTTTTTCCAACGACCGGCGGTGTTGGTCACTGGCACTGTGAGAGCGTGAGGACGTGATTGCGTGAGGGTCACGGAGCCTATGCCGGCTGTCTGCCACACCTTCACGCATTCACGTTCTCACGCACTCACCCGTAGCGGGGACCGCGATCCCGCAGCAGTACTGGTGCGCGCGGCCGGGCTCGACCCCGCCGTGGGACGATGGTGCTATGGTATCTGCTGCAGGACAAGGCCGGGCAATCGCTGAGGACAGGACCCGATGGCATGCGATACGCCGTGACCGTGGCCACCATGAACCTGGCCGGGCTGAAGCGCTTGGAGGCAATGCCCCCGCAGCGCTTCGTCCTACTGGCCCGGGCGGTCCGCGAGATGGACTGCGACGCCCTGGCGGTGCAGGAGACCCTGGCGGTGGTCAGTGCCGACGGCCGCATGGTCTACAATCTCCTGCGCGACGACCTCCTGCCGCACCTTCCCGGAACCTGGGATTGGTTCTTCTTCCCGACCGTGGACTCGTGGCAGCACCCAGTGGCCGCGAAGTGGGCCACTGCGGTCTGCGCGGAGCTGTTCGCGGCGGACCACGCCACGACGGCTCTAGCGGTGCGCCTGGCCCAGGCCGGCATCCCGGCCCGCGAGTGGCAGGCTGCGGGCAGGGGCGGGGACGCGCCGCGGTGGTGGCAGTCCGCCGCCTTCCGTCTGCAGGAGGGCCTGGCCGTCGCCGTGCGCTCGCCGTGGGCCTTCAGGAGCCTTCTGGGCGGCGCGTACGGGGATGCCCTGTGCCCACGTGGCGCCGCCGCCGCGGGGGAGTGGTATGCCGGCAACCGGCACGGCCACGCGGTGACCATCCCCTGGTACCTGGATGACGATGCCTCGTTCTACCACGGCGACCGCGACACCAACCCCCGGAGCCTGGTGGTGGCGCGACTCGGCTGCGTCACGCCGGGGGCTGAGGACGGTCCTGACCTGGTCTTCGGCTGTACGCACCTGGCCACCCTCAAGGAAGAGCGCTGCCCCGGTGCGGGTCGCCTCCCGAGCGCCCGGGCGAGGGCCCTTCGCGAGCGCCAGGCCAACTGCATCGCCGCCTATCTCGGGAGCCTGCGAGAGGCGATGTCCCCGCGCGGTCGCACCGCACCCGTGGTCCTGGCGGGAGACCTCAACTGCGCCCCCGGCGCGCCTGAGCTCAAGGGCCTGCTCGCCACCGGCCTGGTTCCCGTGCCCTACGCACCGGCCGCGGACGGCCCTGCCTACACCCATCGCCGCCATCAGCTCGCGGTGGACCAGATCCTGACCTCGGTGCCATCCCCGACCGGAACCGCCGCCATCTACGATCTCGGCCGGATCGAGGCCGAGGCGTTCGGCGCGACGACGGGCAGGGAGGCCCGGTGGTTGTCCGACCATCACCCGGTGTG
>Ga0172375_10012154_pt1 | contig 10822 bp, 10 predicted proteins | sample LakKiv1m_FD_114537 | JGI IMG/M metagenome (GOLD analysis project Ga0172375, IMG submission 114537) | Freshwater microbial communities from Kabuno Bay, South-Kivu, Congo - kab_092012_11.1m | ecosystem: Environmental > Aquatic > Freshwater > Lake | place: Democratic Republic of the Congo... | reverse complement strand
TATCTGCTGTACCGAACCGACGACGGAACGCGGGCCACGCTGTTTGCTATGCGTCTCCCTTCCGGCAACACATCGCCCGTAGGAACGCTTTCGCCGTTGTCCGCGGCGCTGCCCGAGCAATGCGGCTGGTTTTCAGAACAAGGGAAGGCAACGTCAACGGTGCGCGCATATTGCGCCGCGACAATCGGGGGCCTCCCGGCCGGATTTCTTGACTTGTGGCATATTGGAGCGGTGAGCTTCCCCGACACGCTTGTTTCTCTGGACCCTGTTTCCGGCGCGCTCACTCCTATCGCGACACCGGGCACGCGGGACGGCGGGGAAACTTCCGACATCATAAACATTTCTATTTCTGAGGACGGCCGCTATCTTGCGTTCATTTCAAAAGACGATCAGGCCGTGTGGGGAGTCCGATTAAAGTAACAAGCAACCCGCGACCCACAAAGTTGATTACAGGTCGTCGGTAGTTAGTTTTTATACTTCAGTACAATATGCCTCGTTTTTCCCTCGCCTTGCGATTCGGTCGCGATTTCCGGGTCTTCTGAAAAGAGCTCGTGTATGACAAGGCGTTCATACGAGCCCATCGGGCTCATTTCGACGTCGTGCTTAAAAAGACGCGCACGCTGCGCGAGAAGCTGGGCGTTCTCACAGAGCGTCCTGAGGCGGCCCGCGTGGTACTCATTGACGTCGATAAGAAAATTTGCGGAGCGTTCGCCGGTTTTTGATTCGGCGAGACGGCGCGCGATCGAATTAAGCGCCTGCAGATGTTCGCCATGCGGGCCTATAAGTTCGCGCGAGTCGGGGGAGGAGATGGCGACGACAATCCGCGGCGGATTCGAGACGGAAACACTGTCAACGCGGGCGCCAAGAGCGCCGAGCAACCCGCTCACCATTGTTTTTATTTCTTCCGCGTCCATGCGAAACACAATACCCGCAGACGGTACGGGAAGCAATAGCAGGCACAAGGTTGTAGGTATTAGGAGTTAGCGAATAGCAAAAACAAAAAATCTCCTCGGAGAAATTGCGCAAACGATAACCTATTTCCTAAAACCTATAATGGTCTGCGGCGGATGAGCCATTCCTGCGCGAGCGAGACGGCGCTTGAGACCGCGAGATAGAGTCCCACGGCGCCGGGGAACGAATACGCGATAAAGGCCATCATCGCGGGGAAGAGGTAGAGCATCATTCGACGCTGCATATCCTGCGCCGCGCGCTGCGCCTGAGTAAGATGCGCCCCGCCCTGCGTGCGAGACAGGGAGAGCTTAATGACTAAATACTGCAACGCCACAATGAGGGCCGTGAGTACGAGGTGATGAGTGGTCGTAAGGTCGAGGAAGCCGAGGAAGTGCTGGCTGACAACTCCTGGCGCGTGTACGAACGCGTACAGCAGGTCGACGCGGATATTGGGCAGTCCGAAATTGAAAAAGGCGTATGAGAGCGCGATGAAAAATACCACCTGGACTATCGCCGACAAAATCAGAGAGAACGGACGGATGCGGTGCAACTTGAAGAGCTCCGCCGTGCGGCGTGAGCGTTCCATGGTGTCGTCTTTATATTTTTCATTTATCTGCGCGATTTCCGGCTGGACAACCTGCATCGCCATCTGCGTCCGTATGGACGACGCAAACGTAGGATAGAAAATGGCCCGCACGACGAGCGTTAAAATGATGATAGCGATGCCCACATCCCCGGTCGGCACGACACCGAGGATAAAAATAAAGGCGTTATAGATTGGCTGGACAAGAAAAGTTTGAAACATAGAGAAGGGGCTTCTAAGGGCTAACTTCTAGGGGCCAAGGGAACCAAAATGGTTTCTATATCCGCAGTGAACGCCGAGGTTAGGGGAGGCGGTGGAACTACACGGACAAAAAACACGATACTGAGCGCGCTATGCCGGGGTAGGGAGGCGACGGCCCGATAGAGAGCACGGCGTACGCGATTTCGCGACACGGATGTCTTCACGAGCGATTTCGGCACAACAGCCGCAGCCCGTATTGTACCATTCTCTTCCCGCCGGAACCGCGCCGACAAAAAACGCCCCCGGGCGCTCATACCACTCTTCATAATTTCTGCTACTTCGGCGGCGCGAAGGCGCCGGCTTTTTGAAAGCATTAGAGTTACACCGCCAGGCGTGTGCGCCCCTTCCGACGGCGCCGCGCAAGGGTTTTCCTGCCGCCGGCAGTACTTTTCCTTGTGCGAAAACCGTGCGATTTCGCGCGCTTCCTCTTTTTTGGCTGATAGGTCCGTTTCATAAAATAACTATACACGAACTGGCAACGTACGACAAATAACAGATAGAAATCTGGTTTATATACAGCAGTTAATGCCGTGGGTTGTTGGTCGTTGGTTGCGGGTTGTAAATCTGACTTAGTTATCCCCACACTGTCCACATGTTCGAAAAATGGTCCAATATTGGGCATTTCCAATATATGCCCAGGGAAACTATACTACCTGGTACATATGACAACGACACGCGAACTCTGGGAAAACGCGCTGACAGATCTTGAGCTCACTCTCCCAAAGGCCGCGTTCAGTACGTGGTTCCGCGATACGCATGTCGTCCGGGTGGAAGACGGCATTGTCTTCGTCGGCGTTCCGAGCCAGTTCGTGCGTGACTGGTTCATGACGAAGTATCACAAACTTATTCTCGCCTCGCTGCGCCGCCTATCACCAAGTGTCCGTTCAGTAGAATATGTTATTTCAAAGCACCCGAACAAGGCTGCGGAAGAAGTGGCCCCTGTAATGAACGCGAACGAACTGCCGCTCGAAACAATTCATACGCAGACAAATCTTAACCCGCGATACACCTTTGACACATTTATCGTCGGTCCGTTCAATGAACTCGCGCACGCAGCCGCGCAGGCGGTCGTCAAAAAACCGGGGATTTCCTACAATCCTCTTTTTATTTATGGCGAAACAGGGCTCGGGAAAACCCATCTTATCCAAGGAATCGGCAACCACTTCCGCGCGAAGGCGCCGGACCGGAAAGTGTATTACATAACATCAGAAAAATTTTATCTGGATTATGTGTCCGCGATGCAGGGCGGCAGGATACCCTCCTTTAAGGAAAAATACCGCGATTACGATCTTCTTATTATGGATGATATTCAATTTCTCTCCGGCAAAAGCGGTACCCAAGAAGAATTGTTCCACCTATTTAACGCCTTATTCGACAAGAATAAACAGCTCATATTCTCATCAGACCAACACCCGAATATGATCCAAAAATTGGTTGAGCGCCTTAAGTCGCGATTCAACCAAGGAATGATTGTCTCGATAACCCCACCAGAACATGAGAGCCGACTCGCCATAATCCGCACAAAAATGGCCGCGCGCGGCGCCACATTTTCAGATGAGGTGCTCGACTATATCGCGAGTGAGATCGAAGGAAACGTCCGGGAACTTGAAGGAGCGCTCAATGTACTTTTATTATCGGCGGAGATGCGGGAAATTCCACTCACTATTGCCGACGTTAAAGTTCTCCTACGCTCCGCGAGCGCCCCTAAAAAGGCGGTTTCCGTGCAAGAAGTTATCAAAACAATAGCGGATTTTTATGGCGTTGAAGAGGGGAGTATTTACGAAAAAACGCGCCGGAAAGAGGTGGTACGCCCCCGTCAAGTTATCATGTTTATTCTTCGGGAAGATTTTCATATATCATTCCCAACCATAGGAGAAAAACTAGGTGGGCGTGACCACACAACCGTCATACACTCTTGCGACAAAATACGGGGTGAACTAAAAACCAACAATACCCTCACACAAGAGGTTCAACAAATCCGTATGGTGTTGAAATAGTGTGGATACAATAAAGGATACTGTATGGAAAAGATTGGTTTAAAAACACTCAAAACTATATATGAAGAAAAAACTTAAGATATATACCCACAAAAACCACAATTGGTATTTAAAAAATAACGTACTAGGTATGGGTATAATTGATTTTTCCACTAATCCACACCGCTTTCTTATTACTCTTATTTATATATAGTAAAGACAAATATATACCGGTATGAAATTTGAATGCTCAACAAACCAATTTTTTTCAGCAATTTCACTTGCGTCGCGGTTTGTGCAAAAACAAACAAATTTGCCTATTCTTAACTCGATTTTATTAATTGCCGATAATGGGGCGATTATTGTCCGTGCCACAAATCTTGAATGTGGTGTTGAGGTGTCCGTTCCAGCGAAGGTTTTACAGGGTGGGGTATGCGCGGCCTCATCCGCGACACTTCTTGGTTTTCTTTCAAACACAAAAAACCCAACTCTTTCAGGGAATCTTATGGGGGGTATTTTAAAACTCCAAACTGATCGAGCAACAGCTTCAATAAAAACAATTCCACATGCAGATTTCCCAACCCTCCCACGTATCCCAGCGGAACAATCGATTAATATAAAAAGTTCCGATTTTGCGAAGGGTTTACGGAGTGTGTTGTTTTGTGCTGCGGTGAGTACAATAAAACCAGAGTTACAAAGTGTGTATGTTTCAGGTGAAGCGGGGAAATTATATATCGCCGCGACGGATTCATTCCGGCTCGCCGAGAAAATAATCCCACTTAAAAGCCGTGGAGCTGTCCCACCAATACTTATACCAGCACGGAATGCTGGAGAGTTGGTACGTATTCTTGAGGGGGTTGGTGGAGATATTGAGATGTATTACACCGAGAACCAAATCTCAGTACAAGTTGACCGGGTATATTACACCAGCCGGCTTCTTGATGGTTCATTCCCAAACTACAAACAAATCGTCCCGAAGGAATTTTCAACTGAAGCGGTTGTTCTACGTGAGGATCTATCCCAGGCGCTTAAAGGACTTGTTGTTTTTAGTGATAAATTTATGCAAGTATTGTTTGTCGTCGATCCAAAAAGGAAAGTGGTTGAGCTTTCCTCGAGGAATAATGATGTTGGGGAAGAGGAATGTGTGCTTAAGGCCGCGGTATATGGTGAAGAGGTTAAGATGTCTTTCAATAGTAGATATTTAGGCGACGGGCTTATGCCTATTTCGGGTGAGAGTGTCCGTTTGCAGGCGAATGGGCCGGGAAAGGCGATGGTTGTTCGGGATTCAGCGGATAATTCCTATACATATCTCGCGATGCCGATGAACCGATAAGTATGAGGAAGTAGGTTTCCAGAGTAGATAGAGTCGTGTTGGAGCTCAATCCGGAGTATTCGCTAGCACTTAATAGGTTGTTGTGGCGCTGTTTTGGAAAAAAGGTACCGGATTAACCATTGCGGGTGTCGCTGGGCCGACAATAATTTGTGTGCCGGGCACACACCCGTTCTGGGTGGACCAGGCCTGTACCGCAGTTTCCCAGTAGGGGAATTGCGGGTCTTGGCTTTGAGCGCCCGGCGCGGGCCCGTTCAGGTTGTTTTTATCAAGCCAATAGAGAATGTTATGGATATTACACGTTGCATCTTCTCGCAAAAACTGCGCGGGCGTCGCTGTGGTCGCCAGTTGGCCTGTTCGTGAGTCAACGACGGTTGTATTGCCGCCCTGCCAAATACCGCGCAGGACCGGCTTGAGACCGAGCGTTGAGTTCTCATCGCTGCGCGAAAACGCCGCCGCGGGCTCTTTTGAGAGCGCGTATTTTATAAAATTGTGCCACATCGGCCCCACGATGAATCCGGATACTTTCTTGACCATCGAAGTATTATCATTGTTGCCGGCCCAAATACCAACGACGATATTCGGCGTGTACCCCATAGTCCAGGCATCGCGGAAATCGTTCGTCGTTCCTGTCTTTACCGCGACGTCATATCCCGGGAAACTTAAGAGATCATTTTCACCCAGGGGGGCGCGCGCCACGGGGTCGGAGAGAATATCATTGATTGCTTCGGCTACCTGTTTCGGCATGACCTGCGTGCCTACGGGGTTTTGGTTATCTTCGATGATGGTTCCGCTTGAATCCTCGATTTTAAGAACGCCGGTCGCGGGGTAATGCGTGCCGCCCGTCGCGAACGCGCCATAGGCGCTCGACATCTCAAGAAGCGTTACCTCGCCGCCTCCAAGAACGAGTGTGAGTCCGTATCGGTCCGAGTTTCCGAGCGTGGTAATCCCCATAGCATTCGCGAGCTTTAAGGTGTCCGAGATTCCGGCAAGGTAGAGAACCTCAACCGACGGAACGTTTATCGACTGCGCGATTGCGTCGCGAAGCGTCATTGGGCCGCGGAACTTATTGTCGTAATTGCCCGGCGAATAGCAGCCATTGTTGCTTGTAAAATCGGTCGTTTTGCAGTTGGTGGAGAATTGCGTCGGTACGTCGAAGAGGACAGTGTCGGGTGTGTATCCCTGTTCGAACGCGGCCGCGTATGCAAAAGGCTTGAATGCCGAACCTGGCTGGCGCTCTGCGAGCGTCACGTTGAAATTGCCGTCAATTGCTGGGTCGAAATAATTGCGCGAACCGACCATGACGAGTATCTGCCCGGTTCGGGGGTCAAGCGCGATCATTCCCGCGTTCGTCGCGTTGAAATTTTCCGCGTTCAAAAGCGCTCCCGCGTGGACGATTTCTTCCGCTTTCGTCTGAAGATCAGCGTCAAGGGTCGTGGTGACCTTCCACCCGCCCTGCGAGAGCACGTCGGACCCGTATTTTTGTTCGAGATATTGTTCTATATAAAACACGAAGTGCGGTGCCTGAATTGCCCGCGGCTTCTGTGATGTGAACACCACAACTTCGGCTTTCGCCGCGTCGCGCTGCGACGCGGAAATGTATCCGTGCTCGAACATTTTACCGAGCACAATGTTCTTCCGGTTGTCGAGCGCCGCGCGGTTGTTGCCATACGGCGAGTAATAGGTTGGCGCGGAGAGAAGCGCGGTGAGATACGCAGCCTGGGGAACGGTCATCTGTGACGCGGGAATGCCGAAAAATTGCTGGCTTGCCTCCTCAACGCCGTAAATACTGCCGCCGTAGGGCGCCTGATTAAGATAGAGTTCAAGTATCTGCTCCTTGGAGAGCATCCGCGTAAGTTTGAGCGCGAGAATTATTTCCTTGAATTTCCGGGTGATGGTTTTGTCGCCGGAGAGTATGGTCTGTTTCACCACCTGCTGCGTGAGCGTGGATCCACCCTGACCCAGGTCTCGCGACGTAATGTCGGCCAGGAACGCGCGCATGATGGACGTCCACACTACCCCGGGGTTTTGGTAAAAAGAGGAGTCCTCCATCGCGATGGTCGCATTCTGGATATTCGGCGATATCTGAGAAAGGGGCACGATCGTGCGATCGATATTCTTGTTAAGGTCGTAGAGGAGCGTCGTGCCGGTACGATCATAAATTTTCAGCGACTGAACAACGCGGCGCTGTTGAATGGACGCAAGGTCAGGGATTTTAAGAGATGCCGCCCATAGCGCGAAGAGGCCGGCGCACAGGAAGAGCACTCCGAAGCCCCAGACAAGAACGGCATGGCGGTGTTTGCGGAGCAAACGAAGCCCGTCGCGCGATTTCATAGAACAATGCTACCACAGGCTCGCCCTCGCGCGATATATGATAGAGTATTTTCGTATGTGGCCATTTCGTCAGAACACGGTGCCGGTATCGACCGATGAGAAAAAGATCGATGAACTCCTCTCTCGCGGCGTGGCCGAGGTTGTGGTGAAAGACGTTCTGCGCAAGCAGCTTCTCTCCGGAAAACGCTTGCGCGTGAAGCTCGGCATCGATCCCACGAGTCCGCACGTGCATCTCGGGCGCGCCGTCTCGCTTCTTAAACTGCGCGATTTCCAGGAATTGGGGCACCAGGCCGTGCTTATCGTCGGCGACTTTACCGCGGTTATCGGCGACACGTCCGACAAAGAGGCAGAACGCCCGATGCTCGCGCGCGACGTCATCGAGCAGAATCAAAAGAGTTATTTCGCGCAGATAGGGAAACTTATTGACCTCTCACGCGCGGAATTCCGCCATAACAGCGAATGGCTAGAACCCCTGAAGTACCGCGAAATAGGGGAGCACGCGGACGCGTTCTCCGTGGCCGACTTCATCGCGCGAGACAACATTAAGCGGCGTCTCGACGCGGGGAAGCGAGTGAGTCTGCGCGAAGTTCTCTATCCTTTGATGCAGGGGTACGACAGCGTCGCGGTGCGCGCGGACGTGGAGCTCGGCGGTATGGATCAAAAGTTCAATCTGCTTGCCGGCCGGACGCTTCAGGAAAAGTACGGACAGAAACCCCAAAATATCGTTATGAACCCTCTTATCGAAGGTACGGATGGCCGCAAAATGAGTTCAAGTTGGGGGAACACGATTTCGCTTACCGCTTCGCCCGCGGACATGTACGGCAAAGTGATGAGCATGTCTGACGCACAGGTCCCGACATATTTTGAAGTATGCACGCGCGTGCCGTTGACTGAGGCGCGTGAAGTTATGGCGACGCACCCGAAAGACGCCAAAATGCGGCTCGCGCGGGAAATTGTGACTTTGTACCATGGCGCTCACGCGGCGCAGAGTGCCGAAGACAGCTTCGTCGCGGCGTTCAGCGGAAACGGGGTGCCGGCTGACACTCCTGAAGTGGTTGCCGCCGCGGGAACGCCGCTTCGCGAAGCGCTGAAGCCCATCGTCAGTTCAACGAGCGAACTGCGAAGACTTGTCGACGCGGGCGCGGTGAGTAAGATCGGCGGAGAATCCTTTTCGAGCATCGACGCGCCAATTGAACGCACAACGACTCTTCGTATCGGCAAACATCGTTTTTTGAAAATAGTGGTCAAGTAGTGCGGCGGATTTGCGTATTCCCGCAAACAAAAAACACTACCCTATAAGGTAGTGTTTTTTGTTTGTAACCCGTTGTTCAGATTTCCTCCTCTTCATCGAGCCCAAGGTCGTCGGCTTCGTCTTCATCATCGTCCTCGGTTTCGAGAGCCGGATCATCGCCCAAAAGATCGTCATCGCTGAGCACAAACTCGTCGTTCATACGTCACAAAACGGCTAGCCATTAATATACATATCGAGTATCACCAGATTTGTAACAAACTATACAATCTTTGCAACTCCCGCTGGAGAGAGTTGTGGATAATCAGGAGTTACCGTCCGCGAGTTGAGGCGAGGCAGGCAAGCCCAACGGCGATAGCGTCTATTTCATCATCGAGTTTTTTTACGCGGTCGCGCCTGGGAATTTCAATAAGTCGCGAAACAAGCGCCGCGACGGCGCGCTTATCACTCCCGCCGTACCCGGTGACGGCGATTTTTACTTGAAGCGGCGTGTACTCGTTGATCAAAAGGCCCCGCGAAGCCGCGATATAAGTGAGCGTGCCGCGCACTTCCGCGACTCGCATCGCGGTTTTTGCGTTTTTTTCAAAAAACAACGTTTCAGTCGCGGCCGCGTCGGGTTTGAATTCGCGCACGATCCTCTCCGCCTCGGCGCCTACGCGGCGCAGACGTTCGGGGAATGAAAGTTTTTTATCCGTGCGGAAACAGCCGGAATATAAAAGCGTGTCACGTCCGGCGCCGCGCTCAAGTACGGCGATACCAAGCCGTTCATATCCGGGGTCGAACGCAATCACGCGCGTCACTTTCATTTTGTTTTTGTCCTTGATTACAACTAAAATCTATCCGCCAGCTGGCGGACTAAAAACTAGGATTACGCCGCATTCGTATATACCGTGTTGACGTCATCGTTTTCTTCGAGCGCGTCCACGAGGTCCGCGAGCTTTTGTCCGTCTTCGTCGGAGAGTTCGACGGTCGTCGTTGGCTCGAGCGCGCCTTCCGCGTTTTTTGCGAATGCCCACATTGCGGCGCCGGGCGAGGCGAGAGAGCCGCCGTTCAAACTCAGGAGATGCTTTATTTCCTGCGAGGTGCGGTTGCGGCTGTCGGTGTAGCCCTCAATAATGAGCGCCACGCCGCCCGGCCCGTACGCTTCGTAGGTGACGCGCTCCATTTCGGCGCCGCCCGCCGCCTTAGCGATGGCTCGCTCGATATTGTCCGATGGCATATTTGCCTGCCGGGCTTTCTCTATCGCGGCGCGAAGTCCGGGCGCGGTTTTGTCGCCCTTCGCGAGCTTTGCTTCAACCGCGATGAACCGCACGAGCTTCGTAAATATTTTACTCTTGCGGACATCAGTTATCGCTTTCTGGTGTTTTAATTTCGCCCATTTGCTGTGTCCGGCCATAAAGAAGTTTTTAGTTGTTAGTAAAGACACGTACGTCGCGGATAGGTACAGCTTACTGCGGAGCACCTAGAGTTTCCAGTATGAAAAGAAAAAGCCGCCCTGTTCGGAGAACAAGGGCGGCTCGTTGCCACGGCGGGGTAGATCAGTGTTGGCGCTTGAGGGCCCACGTATCGAGCTCGCCCATGTGCCACTTGGAGAGCACGTCCGTGTATTCGAACCCGACGATGGGATTTCCCCGCACGACGCACTCAATCCCGCGAATCAGAGGCTCCCGGTGTGTTGGGAAGATCGTGTTCATGAGGCACCGCACTTCAGAGAACATCGGCGCGACAAGGATCTCATCTTCCTCATCTTCGGTTTTTGGTTCCGTACGGATTTCCCCGTCAACTTCCACCATCCAGAATGTCTGGAGATGGGAGCGTTTCGATGACCTTAAAGAACGCTTAGAGCGCGCAAAAATCTGCTCACCAACGCCGATTCGTAAACCGTTCTCGCTCCCCGCGCTACCAAGTTCATAGCGAAGTTCACGATCGAGCGCCAATCGCAGGTCAGCATTTTCTTCCGCGTTTTGAGCGCAGCCGCCCGGCAGTTTTACCTGCAAGGCCGCCATCTGCTTATACGGATCGGCATGGGCGAGTTCTATGGGTAGCGCGCCCACAACAAGAACCTCTAGCAACCCGCCATGCGGAATTCGAAAAATAAAACCGGCGGCGAAATCGCCCGGGAATTTCCTCTCCATTCT
>Ga0172375_10012153_pt1 | contig 10822 bp, 11 predicted proteins | sample LakKiv1m_FD_114537 | JGI IMG/M metagenome (GOLD analysis project Ga0172375, IMG submission 114537) | Freshwater microbial communities from Kabuno Bay, South-Kivu, Congo - kab_092012_11.1m | ecosystem: Environmental > Aquatic > Freshwater > Lake | place: Democratic Republic of the Congo... | reverse complement strand
TTGCCGGGGCGTCAGCACAAAACTGTTGAGGCCCGCCCGGTTTCTAAACCCCTCGAATTCGAGGGGGTTAAACGCCGGGTTGTTCAAGCTCTCCCAGATACCCAGAAACTCAACCGTGTTGCGGTTGCGCATCCAGTTCTGAACAACGTGATCCGCCCGGTCCGGTTCCTTGTGCTTGGCGATGTCGGTCAGCGAAATGTAATCAGCGCTGTTCTGGCTGATGACCGCGACCGCGCTGCCTTTGACCTCTATAATGGATGCGCCTTTTTTCATAGGTCATTCCTTGCGGATTCCGAGGGAGCAAATGATTTTGGGTTCGCGGGCCTCGGCGTCATCCTGCTGCACACAGAGGAGGTCTTCCTCGTGAAGCGAGAACACGAGTTCAGCGAGCTTCTCGTCGCTGATGCCGGTTTTCATCTCGCGGTTGAGCAGGTCGCGGGCGGCCTCCGTGAGGGGCGCTCCGTAAATGGCGTCGATCGCCTGGTGAAGGGGTTTGATATCGAACAGGGTGTCTTTGACCTGGGAAGCGTAGTCCTTGAGGCGCTCATAGACGCGGCGGCGGGCGCTGGCGGGTTTGCCGAGCTGACCACCGGTGGAGGCGTGTTCGGTCTGAATGCCCGCGACAGACTGCTGAACGAGCGTGTGGTGAGCCGCGAGCCGCGGGAGCGCGGGCGTGGCGGGATCGCAGGCGGCGGCGCGAAGGATCTCGTGCTGGCTTTCGGTGACGGTGTGGCCCTGCTCATCCACCCACGCGAGCGCGTCATTGCCATCGGCGGTGCGGACATAGACCATGACACCGGAATCCGGTTTTGAGCCCCCCGCCCCGGCGGGCTTGGGCGACACGGTGGAGAGTGCTTTAGTGGAGAAAACCACGCTGGCCATATCGGGGATGGTCTTTTTCAGGCTCGGGTCGGCGTCGCAGGCGTTCTTCCAAATCTGGTAGGCAAGCGAGGAGAGGTCTACCTCGTCGTCGTCAGGATCGTCGAGGATGCCCGACTTTTCGGTGAAAAGGTCTAGCACGAGGTCATCGTGCTTTTCATCCTCGAAAAAGGTCTCGTCGGTGCCGACAACCTCGGCGTTCTCCTGAAGGCGCTGGCGCACGCGGGCGCGAAGGCGAATGACACGCTCGACGCCGTCGGCGGGAATGAAGGAGTAGCAGAGAATTTCCTCCGCCTTCTGTCCGATGCGGTCCACACGTCCGGCACGCTGGATGAGGCGGATGATGGCCCACGGCAGGTCGAAATTGACGATGATGGCGGCGTCCTGCAGGTTCTGGCCTTCGCTGAGAACGTCGGTGGCGATGATCACCCGGAGTTCATCGGCGGCGGTGACCTTGTCCCGCGCCTTGTTGGATTCCGGGCTGAAGCGGCAGGCAAATTCGGCAGGATTTTCAGTGTCGCCGGTGACGGCCCCAAACTTCGTGAGGCCGCGGGCCTTGAGGTTCGCGCTCAGGTAATCGACAGTGTCGGCGAACTGCGAGAAGAGCAGGACCTTTTCGTTCGGGTGTTTCTTTGTGAGGAGCTTATGGAGTTCGGCGAGTTTTTCGTCCTTGTCGGGACACCAGTCGCCGGCAAGCTGCAGAATCGAGAAGAGGCGGCTTGCGTCCTGCTCCAGATGCTCGGCCAGATCCTCGACGAACAGGTCGGGGCGCAGCCACTCGAAATCGCGGCTGTGATATTTTTCCAGCAGGTCATAGCCGCGCGCGGCGGCCTTTGCGAAATCGGCGAGCGACTGAGCGCTGATTTCGGTCGCGCCCTGCTCGGCAGGCTCGCCAAAACCGCCGTCACGATCAGCGTCATCATTCCGGGTGTCGAAGAGCGACGAGTCCTGCGTGCCGATGGGCAGCGGCAAGCCGTTCTCGATGGCATGGAGGTAGATGAAATTGCGCAGGATGTGTCGGCGCACGGACAGGAGGAAGGAGTGGCCGCTGCTTTCGAGGCGCTTGAAGAGATTGGTGCGGCAGAAGCCGAGGAGCCGCGTGCCCGCGCGTGAGAGGTCTTTCATGACCTCGGCCTCGTCGGCGGTCGGCGGCACGTCCAGCGAGGGCTTGAGGTAGTTCGCCAACCCATAGCGAGGCAGATGGAGCAACCGGACGGTATCGACCACGACAGGCGAATAGAGCTTGGCGTACTGGTCATCGGGGTTATTGTCGCGGATGCGGAAGTGGAGCGCCTTGGGCAGGCGTTTCGGGAAATGGAAGCGGGTGCCGCCTTCCAGCACGAGGAAACGCCGGTCGGTCTTGGCCTTGACGCGGGCACAGTTGGGGCATGCTTCCTGAGTGGCCTGCACGATGGTTTGGCAGGCGGGGCACTCGGTGAACGCGTAGTTGCGCTCAACGAAGCTGCGCGTGCGGCGGACCATGAAGAGGCGCATCATTTCGCGCCAGTCGTCGGGGTGCTCGCTCTTCTCGAAGGCGGACAGGCAGTTGAGCGGGCACTGGTGGCGGCGGGTGAACTCATCGGGGCGGCCGTCACAGTCGAGGCGCAGATATTCTTCGGGACGGATGCCGACCACTTCCTCGGGATCGAGGAACAGGCGGAGCTGGTTGGCGAGGTCGAGGTAGGCCTTGTTGTAGGGCGTGGCGGAAAGGAGGATACACTTGCACGCGTTGCGGGAGATGTAATCGCGGATCACGGTCCAACGGCGGCCTTCGCGGTTCCGCAGGTTGTGGCTCTCGTCGATGATGACAACGCGGTAGCGGCGGAGATCGGGCAGGCTGTTCTGCGCCTGAGTCACTGAAACGACTTTGGCGATAAGGCGGTAGCGGTGTGCGTAGTATTCCCACATGCCGACGAGATTCTTGGGGCAGAGGATGAGGGTTTCAAGCGACCGGGGCGGGTCCTGAAACATGCGGGCCAGCGCGGTGGCCATCAAGGTCTTACCGAGTCCGACAACGTCGCCGAGAACGACGCCGCCACGCTTTTCGAGATGCCGGGCCGCAATGCGGACAGCCGCGGACTGGAAATCCAGAAGGACGCCGCGCATATCGGCCGGGATGGAGAATTCCGAAAGGCCCGCACGCGCTTCCTCTGCCAAGTGGTAGGCCATTTTGACGTAAATCTGGTATGGCGGCGGGCAGTCGAGCCGCGCCCAGCTTTCGTCAATCACCTGGATGAGTTCTTTCGTGATGTCCACGCACCACCGGTCGTCCCAGCGGTCGTTGAACCAACGGGAGAGTTTCTGGGTGGCGTCGTGGTCGAGAACATCCACATTGAGTTCGCCCTGCTTGGAGAGACCGGAGAGCGTGAGATTGCTGGAACCGAGAAACCCGGTAATGGGGTTGTTCGGGTCGGGGCGAAAACACAGGTAGAGCTTGGCATGGAGGGTGTGCCGAAGGTGGAGCTTCACAACCACCTTGCCCGCCTTGAGCTGCGCGGAGAGGCGGCGCAAACCGGCTTCATCGCTGTCGGTTGGGGCACCAATCGTGAGTTGGGCGCGGAACTCCTCGGCCAGCCGGCGTTTCAGGCGGATGACCGCCTGATTGCTCATCTGGTCCTCATGCGGCAGTAGGCTATAGGCTTCCCGCAGATCCTCTTGCGGCAACCGCTGCATGCCGACCAGCAGGCGGCACTGCTGGCCCGGCCCCCCACTCCATTGATCAATCAGCGAATCGATAGACTTCCAGCCGCGCAGGTTGAAGTAACCCACACAGAAGTCGGCACGTTCAGAGATCTCTATCGTCTGCCTCAACGCGGGCAGGAGTTCGAGTTCGATATTGTCGAAAATGCGTGGCATAAAAGGTCGGTTGTTTAAGAAGTGTGCAAGCAACAACGTGATACGCTACTGCCAAACTTCGCGATTCGCCGGTGATTTCGTTCGGATCGTTCTGTGGATTCCCCAAATGCGTCAAACAGCGGTTGACGCGCGCTCACCTTGGCGAAGCGACACACGGTCATCTTGTGGTATTAACTTACCACCGCAGGAGGGGGTAATACCAGTGAAAAAGGGCCAGAAAGGGATTGGTTTGGGAGGCTCGGCCCGTATCAAGCCGGAGCACGTCAGGACAGACTGTTGCAGACGGGCGGACAGGTGACGGGCTGTTGTATTTCCACGCACCGCATTCGCTATTCGCGAAGAGCGAATGTGATGCTCCCCGGGAAGCAGGGCCAGCCCGGTTGATGCGCTTGGATGGGCTGGTGCGGCAGGCCTAAGCCTGTTCCGCGCCAAGGCGAGCAAAGACAGGCATTACATAAAGGGCCAGTTCGGACAAAACGTCTTCCAGAGATGCCGGGCAGGCGGCTGCGTTCACACGCCTGAGCAACGCGCCCCATTGTTTGACGCGGTCGGGGTTCTGCGCATACGCAGGGCTCAAGCCCGGCGGCACTTCACGGGGTACGGCGGTGCCCCGATGCGCGAAGGTCGACTGGACGGCCTTGGCCAGCGATTCTTCGCCGATACCGGACCGGGACAGCATCCATAGATCCAAATAGTCCTTCAGACGGCTGTTGGCAAGGCCACGTGCGACGATGGTCTGGAGTTTCTCAGCGAAAGCGGTTTCCTTTGGATACACGCGCAGGCGCGGGGCAGGCGCGTCGAGAAGAGGCGGGAACTCGGCCATGGTTGCGTTCGGCGAGACGCAATCGCCGAAGCCGATGTCGATCTGGAGGTCGATGCGCGCGTTCTGCAGCAAAGCCCGAAGCCGTATGCGCACGCCTTCGTAATCCTGCTCTTCCTTGATCCGTTCCGCCCGGACGGAATCGGGAAGGAAAACCAGTCCGTCCTCATGCGACAGGTCCTCTTGGCAGAGGGCTTTGAAAAGGCTGGCCAGATCCGAAGGATCGGGACTGCCGTAGCCGAGAAGATCGATGTCGCGGGTGGGTCTGTAGCTGTACCCGTTCCAAACCAAGAAGAGGCTCGCGCCTTTCAGCAAAAACCGGTCTGCGGCATCCGACCGGCTCAGGCGATACAGCAGGCGCTCCGCGCCATAGCGGAGCAGCAGGTACTCGTAATCCTCCGCTTGGGCGCGGGCGCGTTGAAGCAAACGGACTGCGACCGAGTGGGGAACGTTTCTGTCCTTCACGCTCCTGCCTCCATTTCCATGTACGGCAGGATCACGCGCTCCACCCGGAGTTGGCGGGCCATCTCCAGGATCTGGTCCCGCGTCGCCTTGCGGCTGCGCAGCGCCTCCCGCAGGGCCTCCATGGCGATGTCGAGGCCGATCTTGTTGCGCATGCGGAAGCAGTCCGCCACGGTGCGCGCGAGGCCGTAGACGCGGATCGGGACCCCCTCGACCGTGTGGGTCTCGATACCGAGGCCGAACGCCTTGCCCGAGAAGCGCAGCACGCGCAGGCGCAGATGGCCGATACGCGGGGCCCAGGCCGTGCCTTCGAGCGCGATCCAAACCTCATGCGGCTGCTGGGTGGTGACGCCGTGAAAAGCAAGCGCGGAGAGCAGGCAGATGACGGCTCCGGGGGAGCGCACGGCCACCTCCCGCAGGCTCCAGTGGTCGCCCGGCGACTGGTCGGCCCGCGCGTACACGCCCCGCGACAGGCGCTGGAGCGAGCCGTCGAGCACCGCGCGGCGGAGCCGGGCGCGTCCGACACCCGCGCGTTCGAAGTCGCGGGAACGAGCCATGCTGCGCTTGTCGAAGATGTCGTCGATGGTGACCAGTCGTTTCACAAACCAAAACCTTAAACAAAGTTGACAATATTATAGGCTTTGGTACGTCCATGGTCAAGCGGGGTGGTTTCCTAAGCTACCGTTCGCAAGCAGACATATTTCTTGCGGTTATTTGCCAATCATAACTTTGATTTCGCTGTTGCCAGGGGACCCGGCGCGAGACGCTATCGCGGCGAGCGACGGGCTGGCTGGCCGCGCCCGCCGTGGGCGCGGCGAGAATTTTTGCCATGAAAAAGGGCGGCCGGAAGAGGCCGCCCCTGCGGTGATTAGCCGAGTATTTCCCCTATGGTCACGGTTTTGAAATACAGATCCAGCTCGGCGCCGTTCTCGAGTAGCTCGGGGATTGAGATGTAATCGAGTTCGGCGCCCATGCCGAGGTCGGCAACACCGAACGCCTGCACCTGGCCCGCGTGGTCGGGGTCGGCGTCCTTCTCCACGATCCACCAGTCGCAACCGCCGGTGAAGTAGTGAAGATGGGCGAGGGCGGCGCGGCCTTGGGCGTCGGTCTCGTAGGTCTTGGGCCTGGCGTGCCACATGGCGTGTACGCGGTCGATGATCGTGAGGAAGTGCTCGGCCTCCTCGCCGCGAGCGGCGGCGAGAATGACCGCGCGCTGTGCGGGCGCGGTGAGCGTGCGCAGGGTGGCGAAGGCTTCGGGTGTGGGTTTCTTGTTCATGCGGGCGCGTCCTTTCGGGTTGGGGAGTGAGGGCGGCCACGCGGGGCCGCCCCTACTGGGCTCATTCGTGCGAGGCGGCGTCGATCTGTTTGCCGACTTTGCCGAGCAGGTACTTGGCGATGCTGACCGCCTCGCGGGTCTCGGTGCGGGTGGGGCTGTGCCGGTGGGCGAGCGATAGCACGCGCTCAAGCTGCTGCATGAGGGCCTGCCACGTCTGGTGAAACTGGTCGGTGGTGCCGACGGGGGCCTGCAGGTTCCTGATTTCTTCCGGTGTCCAGCCGCGCCGGTTGCGGGCCTCGGCCGTCTCAAGCTCTGCGATGCGGATCGCGTCTTGTGTGTTCATGGTTGCCTTTCTGCCCGCGTACGATGCCCACGGGCGGGCGCTGGGGGTCATTCAAAAGCGACAAGGTTCTTCTCACGGAGAGAGACATAGCCGGGGCTGTTGGCGTCGGGTTTGCCGATAATCACATGGTCGGTCACGCGGATTCCGAGGATTCGACCGGCGTCTATCAGTCGGCGGGTGATGTCGCAATCCTCCTTGCTGGGGGTTGCCTCGCCAGTCGGGTGGTTGTGGCAAAGGATCACGCTTGCGGTCTGGCCGTTGCGCACCGCCTCGCGGAAGACCTCGCGGGGGTGAACGGGGCACTGGTCGAGCAGGCTGCGGCAGCATTCGACGGGTGCGCCGATGACCTTGTTTTTCGTGTCTAAAAGTAGCGTGAAGAACGTTTCTTGCGAGTCGCCGGACGTGGCGGCGGTCATGACCGGCCGCAACAGGCGGTAAGCGGTCTCGGGGTCGCGTACGGCGGGGTTCTTTACGGCCACATAGGCGGCGCAGGCCTCCATCGCGGCGGCGTAGTCCATGGCGAGTGCGAGGGTCTCGGGGTTGCGTTTCATGGGGGTGGCTCCTTCCGGTTATTCGTGATGAAAAGAGGCGTCGCCGAAAACAAGGCCGGTACCGAAACCGAGGGCCTGCGAGCAGGCGCGGATGGTGTTTCCGCCGACTAGCACGTTGTCCACGATGAAGGTGCGGCGGCAGGAAATGGGCTTGCCGTCCTTGCGGGTGATGTTGTGCTCGGCCACGCTGACGGCGGGGCCTTTGGTGCGGTGGCGGTCGCAGGCGCTCGGGGCGGGCGAGGTGCGCGTGAGAATGTCGTGGACCTCGGCCCCGCGTCTCGCGCTCAAATTGATTGAGCGGGCGCGTGCGCGGTGACACATTGCGGCGTGCGGCGCGTGTGGTGCGGTACGGGTTGAATGCGCTATTCATGGCGGTGCTCCCTTTCTGCGTAGCCGTGCCGGTCTCTCTCACACCCAACGAGGTGTGACAAAACGTCTGCTCGTTGCTGAGTTCTGAATCCTCACTTGCGGCACCCGCCGCCGTGGACGCCGAACTCAAACCGGCCCTGCTCTGCAATCTGTAAAGTTTCTGATTCATAACGCTGCCCTGTTCCTTGAGCCTTCATCCTCACCCGCACTCGGATGAAGGTCAGGGAACGGGGGAAGTTGTGCAGCGTTCAGAAACGGCGGATTGCAGACAGGACGGTGATGGCGTGTCCGTCACGTTGGGGATCAGGGAAGCGGACGGTCAGGAGGGACGGATGACCGGTAGCCTGCCACGAGCTGCCGCAGGCGATCCGCGCCTCAGCGCGTGTGCGGGGAGCCGCCGGTGTCTGCGCGTATCTTGCGCAAGCGACCCCGCCCGGAGGGAATGGCGGCGGGGCGGCGGCGTCCGGCAGCGCCGCAGGCGATGACCTTTACGGCGCGGGGCTGGGTGTCCCCGTGCCGCGCGACGATTTTTATTACTTGGCGGGTGGATGGATGGCTTTCAGTCAGTGTACGCCGATATTGAGATTCAAACGGAAAACGCTTGATGTGACCCTTAAAATGTGAAAAGGTTGATTCTGATGAGTTGCGTTGCCAGCAAACGTGCGCGGGAGATGAAATGATCGAAAGAAATGCCTTTGAAGCAGCCGAAAAACGGATTCAAGAGCTTCTTGGCAACGACAACTCGCGTACGATGCACAACGCGGCTCGTTATCGGGAGTTTTTGATCAAGAGGCTTTCACTGCCCATCATGGTCACCGGCACGGAGGACTTTCCATGGGAGGAGCCGTACGTGTTTGGCGGCTGGGATAAAGAAGAGTATGAAAAACTGAAGAAGACAAATCCGTCCTACACAGACTCGTTCGAACTCCAAAGCCTAGCACTTCCGAACGAGCATGAGGATGTCGTCGCCAAAGCGAAACGGGTCTCCGACGGGAAAGTCTTTGAGATCGGATTGTCATGGCTCAGTTGTGAAGACGAAGACAGCGAGGCGTACACATTGCTAGGTGACTATGGAATCTGGCACACGAACTACTGATGCCGAGCAAAGCCTCAGTGACAGGCACGGGAACCCTAAATGATTTTTCGGATAACACAGAAATTGGTTGAGAAATTACATGTGGAACTGAACACGGAAATACCGTACGGCGAAAACTCTGTTGGCGATTGGCATGCCATGCTATTCAGGGCGGGACGGATACAGTACATTCTTTTGACGAGCACTTCGTCTCTCTACTCCCTTATCATGCTTGCCTCCGGGATCAATGGGCAAAGAACATTCACAGAACAGGTGCTGTCCAACATGAGGGACGTCATGGGGGAAGATGGCTACTCGTCATTTGACGCCTGCATCGCACCCCACATGAACAGCGTCTCCTTCTCCAAGACCGGCGGACGCTCCATCTTGGGCAGCCTCAACAAGCTTGTCTTTTGCGCGACGTATTATCTTGCCAGACGCCAGATGTCGCCGCGTGACACATCGTTGCGGCTCAACGGGTTGCCGATGAAACCCCTTGGGTTCTATACGCCGAGAGAAGCCTTTCAACAATTGATGAAACAACCGCTCCAGAGGCCCGACAGTAGCCAGGAAGGAACCGCTGAAAGCCATGCACGCGATTTTGTTGGAATGTGACCTGTGGCCGCTGCAGTGGAAGGGCACAGGCGAAGACATACCCTACGGACAGGGGATCGTCGAAGCGATGCGCCCTTTCATCGAACACCTGATTGCCGAGGGCATCTCTGATGGAACCCTTAAGAAGCACGCTGAAAACCTCTGGCTTCTCGGCGGGGAGCTTATTAGAGATGTGAGCCTGTACGAGGAATACGGGAAGATAGCTCCTGCCGACAAAGTGTGGGAAGCCCTTGGCCCCGAGGATGGTCCCATTTGCCGGCATCTTCATTCGGAAAGCGCACAGCGCTCATTCGATGCCACGTGCAGAAAGCTATACCGGTTTCTCGAAAGGCGGCAAACTGACGCTGCAAAAACAAAAACTGTCCATCGGCGTCCAAAACGCTGAGGCGGGGTTTTTTGGTTTTCGGTCTGGAAACAAGTGCGGATGTATTCAATCCTTGATATCGACCTCGACTATTTCAACGAGATACCCGAGCCCGGCATGTGCCTGGAGAGGATGCTGGAATGGGCTGGCCTTCCCGTGTCCATGGTTGTTGAACGTCACAATCACGCGTTCGCTAGATGGAGGACAAAATGGCGGAAAAGCGGTATCGCGCCGTCGCACATCCTCCATGTTGACGAACACCACGATATGCTGGACCAGCGGTCGCAAGCCAACATCGGCAATTTCATGACCCATGCGATGAGCATTTGGCCCCGGTGCCGGGTACACTGGCTGGTGCAGTATCCTATCGACTCCCCAACCATGTGGCTGGAAGATGAAACATGGGAATCGTTTCGCCGCAGGTTTACGTACGGGCCTGTCTGCCCTGCGCGATGGCCCAAGCCTGATTTGGTTTCCGTTTGCACGAGCCCCGGCTTTGTGTCCCCCGACGTGGCTGAAAAACTCCTTAAAGTTCTTTCGCGATGCACGAAGGGAACATAGCGATGAGAGTTCCGAAGATGCTCTGACTGTTGCGCGTCGCGGTGCGGCACACTAACGGGGTTATCGTGAATTTTCGCACAAATGTTTCGCAAGACATTTTGTGAATTTTCAAAAGTAGCGTCTCCCGCCAGAGGCCCTCCCCCCTTCCCCCCTTCCCCCTGGGGCCTCCCCCATAAGCGCTAACTTGTTTTGAGGCTAGCGAACCGGCTGCGCTCTTGGGTCAACCGTTGTCGAGGCGACTCCCTCAGTTCTTTCGCGATTGTTCGCCAGTTCTCGATCATGGCGCGAAGGGGGACGGCCGGGTTTATCGCGTATGTGATCTGGTGGAGGGCAAACGCGAACTCACGCCACCGGCTGGGCTGGCTCCCCCGCTTCAAGGTTGTACCCCCAGGGGGAAAACGCGCTGGCGTGCTCGATCAGTTTCTCCGTGAGCAGGGCCACGAACAGTTTGCCGTAGAGCCATGCCTGGGCACTTTCGTCGTCGTGCTTGGGCAGGTGCCCCAGTTGCGCGATCTGCTTGAACCGTTTGAAAAGCAACTCGACCTGCCAGCGGAAGCGGTATTGTTCCAGAACGGTATTGGCGGGATACCGTTTCTCGGGGAACGTTGTCAGCACCATAACGTATTCGGCGTAGGTGCGGGTCTCCGGCTG
>Ga0172375_10012152_pt1 | contig 10823 bp, 4 predicted proteins | sample LakKiv1m_FD_114537 | JGI IMG/M metagenome (GOLD analysis project Ga0172375, IMG submission 114537) | Freshwater microbial communities from Kabuno Bay, South-Kivu, Congo - kab_092012_11.1m | ecosystem: Environmental > Aquatic > Freshwater > Lake | place: Democratic Republic of the Congo... | reverse complement strand
TCTTCTCAACAAAAGATTTAAGATAATTTTTCTAACTGGTAGAAACTCAAATGAGTACGATGTTACTTACAAAAATCTTATCCAGGAAGGTTACTTAGGATTTGATACTTTAATCACCCAGAGTAAAGAAGATCAAAAATTAAAATCGCAGGAATTTAAAAGTAAAATTCGCATTGAACTTACAGCTAAAGGTTATGAAATTGTTGGAACTGTTGGTGATCAATGGACAGACTTGAATGGACCATATTCGGGAATACAAATCAAGCTTCCAAATTATTTGTATGAAATAAAATAAATAATGGCACACAGATAACTCTGATTTTCACAGAATTAAATCTGTGTTCATTAGGTACTTCGGTGTAATCAGCACTTTATTGTGTTTATGCCTCACACCGTAGAAATTCTTATATTTAGGTAAACAAATAAGTAATCGTTTATCCTAAGAGATTGAAAACAACAACTCGAATATTATTTCTTGTAGTTCTGTTCTGTTTACGCATCGAGGCGCAAAAAGTAAATTCATTCAACCCAACAGACTCACCTTTAGTTACAAACTATCTTCCCAAAGATTATTCCGCTAATGTTCAAAACTGGGCAGTTATTCAGGATTATCGAGGCGTGCTTTACTTCGGAAATGGTGAAGGAATACTTGAATATGACGGTAATTCGTGGAGAAAAATATCAATTGTAAATGATGTGGCAAGATGTTTTGCAATTGATGAAGATGGCACGATCTACGTGGGAGGAATTAATGAATTTGGCTATCTGAAGCCTGACTCGTCCGGTGCCTTGAAGTATATCTCATTAAATAGATTTATCTCTAAAGAAAAAAATAATATCGGAGATATTTTCAGAATAATAATAAATAAAGATGGGCTTTATTTACAAACTTTTTCAACTTTAATGTTATTTGAAGAGGACAAAAATATTAAAGGTTCTTTTCTGAAAAGGATAACTAAAAATCCATCAATCAAAATATGGAATACCAAAACAAGGATTAACCCCATCCTTTCTTTGGGTGACAGAATCTTTGTGCACGAAAGAAATATAGGATTACAGGAAATGGTTGATGGAAAACTTGTTATGCTTCCCGGCGGTGAACAATTTGCACAAGATTTGATCTGCATCCTGCTGCCCTATCCATCTCCGTTTTCAAATTTTCAATTCGGTAATCAAAAAATTCTTATTGGCTCGTTAAGATATGGGCTGTATTTATTTGACGGTAATAAATTTGAAAAATTTGATAACGAAGCTGATAGATACCTGATAGAAAACCGACTTTATTATCGGGGAGTTCTTCTTGGTGATGGAACTTATGCTTTGGGAACACAGCTTGGAGGTATTGTCGTCATTGATCAAAATGGTAAACTGAAAAAGATCATTGATAAAAAATCAGGATTGAATGACAACACTGTCTGGGACCTATTCAATGATAATGAAGGAAATCTCTGGGCAGCACTTGACAATGGTATTTCAAAAATACTTTACCCCACCTCCTTAAATTTCATTTCTGAAAAATCGGGGTTTGATGGAACAATCCACTCAATTAATAAAACAGATAATAAACTGATATTGGTTACTAGTTCAGGGTTGTATTCGCTCGAGAAAAATAAATCCGACGCACAACGCTTCCAAAAAGTTGAAGGCATTTCTGTACAGTCATGGGATATATTGCCTCTAAGAAACTCTTATCTTGCTGTTACCAATGATGGACTGATTGAGGTTAAATTAAATAGTATTAATGTGGTTGATAACCTGCTCAGATATTCATACTGCGCAATTGAATCTTCATTGCACTCTAATATTATTTTTGTCGGACTTCATAACGGACTTGCTGTGTTTCAAAATACCGACTTAGGTGTCAAAAGTATTGGAAAAGTTATTGGTATCGAGAATGGAATTGAAAATATTCTGGAAGACTCAAAAGGAAATCTCTGGTTGAATGATATTTCGGGGGGAGTGTTTGAAGTTCAACCCCCGAGGGAGGTATCAAAAATGAACGGTTATAAGGAGATATTCAACCTAAGCGAGTTAATGCCCGGCAATAGATTAAAAATTTTTAAATACCTCGGAGCAGTTTATGTTTATACGAATAGGAATATTTTTCAGTTAGATGAAAAAAGCCGTAAAATTATACCGGCAGAATCATTTTCAAATATATTCTCTGATACAAGCCACTCAATTATTCATATTTATCCCGATAGAAACAAAGGGCTGTGGTGCGCCGCAAATGTAAGAGGGAAAACTCTTTTGATCGAAATTAATTTTTCCAATGGTAAACAAAGGATTTATTATCATAATTTTCTCGGGCTGTTGGCAGATGATATCCCATCTGGTTTTATTTCTCCAGCATTTTATGTTGAAAGCGATTTCCTAAAAACACTTTGGATTGGCAGCGGAAATATTCTTTTAAAAAATACCTTTGGGGAAAAAATACTGTATGGCAAAAGTAATTCTTTTAAATCATTGATCAGGAAAGTTTCTGTTACAGGAAACAAAGTTTTATTCAATGGTTATGAACCCGGAACGAATATCGAAAATGAGGTCCCCTATTCAAATAATTCATTAATATTTGAATTTTCTGCCTCCAGTTTTATTAATGAACAAGGAAATGATTTTCAACATTTGCTCGAAGGATTTGATCAAAATTGGAGTGATTGGTCTAACGAATTAAAAAAAGAATACACCAACCTTTCAGCAGGAGATTATAATTTTAAGGTAAGAAGCCGAAATGCACTTGGAGTGATCGGGGACGAAGCGTCTTTTCGATTTGTTATACTCCCTCCGTGGTATCGTTCGTGGTGGTTTAATATTTTAGGTATAACTTTACTTCTAATTCTGATCAATTATATCATAAGATATCGAGTCAAATACTTATATAATAAAAATATCATCCTTGAGAAACTTATCACTGAAAGAACCTCAGAGATAAATGAGCAGAAAGTCACGCTCGAAAAACAAGCTCGTCAACTGCAGGAGCTGGATCAAATTAAATCTAACTTTTTTGCAAATATCTCTCACGAATTCAGAACCCCGCTAACATTAATTAAAGGACAATTAGAAAATGCATTAGGAATAGAAAAGGATGAAGCCGTTAAGAAAAAACTTAATATAGCTTTTAACAATTCTAACAGACTTAACCGTTTAATAAATCAGGTACTGGATTTATCCAAACTCGAATCGGGCAAATTAAAACTCGAAATCGAAATGACAGATATGGTCTTATTATTGAAAAATCGTGTGGCTTCATTTGATTCGCTGGCAGAGCAAAACAAAATTTCGCTCGAATTTTATTCTAAAATTGAAAACCTTTATTTAAAAGTTGATAAGGAAAAAATAGAAGAGGTGATCGATAACTTAATCTCGAATGCTTTTAAGTTCACACCGCAGCGCGGGAAAATTAGTTTGACGCTTGAGAGAGAAAAATCGGAGTTCACTGAAAACGCCGTCATTTTGGTTAGTGATACTGGTATTGGCATTGCGAAAGATAAGCTTCCAAATATATTTGATAGATTTTATCAAGCAGATAGTTCATCAACAAAACTTTACGAGGGAACTGGGCTGGGACTTGCAATTGTTAAGGAAATTTTAGAATTGCATGGTGGTTCTATAACTGTTTCAAGTAGATTAAATTCAGGCACAACCTTTTCAATTTATCTGCCCTTAGAAGAAACAGAAACTGTTTTAGCAGAGGCTGAGGAAAATCTAAAATCAGAAACGACAAAAAGCCAAGAGGATAAATCTCTAATACTTATCGTTGAAGATAACTTTGAAGTACGAAATTATATAAAAGAAAATCTTGAACAGAATTACAGAATTGACCAAGCTGTAAATGGCGAAGATGGAATAAAAAAAGCAATTGAAATAATTCCTGATTTAATTATCACGGATGTAATGATGCCAAAGATAGATGGGTTAGAACTGTGTACAAAATTAAAAAATGATCAACGAACAAGCCACATTCCAATAATTATTTTAACAGCAAAAGCCGACGAACAAAATAAACTTGATGGATTGCAAATTGGCGCTGATGAATTTCTTGCAAAACCATTTAGCCCGCGCGAACTTGAAATCCGCGTCGGCAATCTAATTCATATCAGGCAATTGCTTACGGAAAAGTATAAAGAAATTTCTGTTATAAAATCAGAGGATGTAAAAGCTAACCCAATTGATAAAGAATTTTTGGATAAGGTTTTTGAACTAATAAAAAAACATCTTGAAGACAATCAATTCAGCGTTCAAAAATTGGCTGACGAATTGGCGATTAGTGTTTCGCAGCTCAACCGAAAATTAAATGCGTTGATTAACCAATCGGCAGGAAAACTAATCCGATCTACTAAACTTGACTACGCAGCAAAGCTTCTTGAAAAAAATGCAGGTAATATTACTGAGATTGCATATCGTATTGGTTTTTCGGATATATCAAGCTTTACGAATAGTTTTAAGGAAAAATTCGGATACCCTCCAAGCGAGCATTTAAAGACCTGAAAAATATCTGCTTCACCTCATCAAGTTAAATTTTTCCATTTTTCCTCACTATGATTAAAATTAACAAATGATTGCACAGAAATCGTAATGAATTAGCATTGTCCTGAAATTAATTTTGTGATAATAAAATTTTTGGACAAAAGTTTAAGGAGTTGCGGTGCATAAGTTTTCTACGATTTTCTTACTTTTAAAATTATTTACTATTCAAATTTCAGCTCAAAATTCACCTCAATTTATCGATTTAGGTCTCGGGGGAGCTGCAAAAATTTCAAACAACGGAGTTTACGTAGTTGGCAATAATTATCCTGCCCCAGCTTGGATTTGGACCGAAGCAACTGGCATATCAAATCTCAATCAGATTAATTATAGTGAAGCTTTTGGTGTTTCTGATTATGGTTTGGTTGCAGGATCATTTATTGATTCTAATTTGATAGCGCCAAATGGAAACCCCACTTTACGAGCAGGAATTAATCAAAATGGTATTTGGGATTCTTTGCCTGGTTATCCTGGTTATCCTGTCCTTGATGAAATGTCATATAATTATGGCTACGGAATTAGTGCAGATGGTTCAATCATAGTTGGGATGCAATGGTTGCCAATATGGAAAGCTGAGGCATGTTATTGGGATAATTCTGGAATACACCTGCTCGGAAGAACAGGTGGTTTAAGCAGCCGCGCCAATGATATTGCAACAACTCAATCTGGATATATAATTGTTGGATGGGATGGCTCAATTACTGGCCCAGACAGAAGAGCTTTTTATTGGGATCCACAACCTCATTTTATGGGTGGGTATGATCCTAATTATCCTGCTGGTCAGTGCGAAGGTTTAAATTCTGATGGAAGCAAAATTGTTGGCGGTTCAACTGGAGCTCCATTTGTCTGGACTGAAGCAAATGGAATGGAATGGATTACTTTGGATTACCTTAATAATGCAAGCTATGCAAAAGACATTTCAGATAACAATATCATTATCGGATATGTAAGTCCAAGTGTCGGAAATTTTAATGCTTTTATTAAAAAACCAGAATGGAATGACATTTTGTTTTTAAAGGATTATATGATTGACAGTTTAGGTATTCAGGGAATTTCCGATTGGTATTTTGCATTTGCTAATTCAATATCAGCGGATGGGAGTAGAATTGTTGAGACAGCCTATCCACCACAATCAGGAACGTCTCATGCTTTTTTACTCCAGTTGCCCGATCCTGTACCGGTTGAATTAATTTCATTTTCAGCAAACTTCATAAATAATTCTGTTGAATTGAATTGGACTACTGCAACTGAAAAAAATAATCAAGGATTTGAAGTAGAAAGAAAAATTTCAAATTCAGAGTGGTCAAAAATTGGTTTTGTTAGTGGAAATGGAACAACAACAGAGCAAAGAGCTTATTCGTTCACCGACAAATACATAGCTGCAAATAAATATTTCTATAGACTTAAACAGATAGACTATGACGGTTCTGTTGATTATTCAAATTTAGTTGAAATTGATACAAAACCATTTAACGATTATTCCCTTAACCAAAACTATCCGAATCCATTCAATCCATCAACAAATATTGAATTTAATATTCCTGAACAAGCACTTGTTAACCTGAGCGTTTACAATCTACTGGGAGAAAAAGTGGCAACTATTGTAAATGAAATAATGGAAAGTGGAAATCATAAAATTGTATTCGATGCATCTACACTTGCAAGTGGAGTTTACTTGGTTAAAATGACATCAGAAAATTTTTCGAATCAAATAAAAATTAATCTTTTAAAATAATTATTATCTAAAGCATTTAAGGAGCAACAAAATGAAAAAAATTGCAACTATTATTTTTTGCCTGACTATAAGCTTATATGCTCAATATAATCCGGAACTAATAGATATAGGCGAAGGAGGTGTAAGTGGAATTTCAAAAAATGGATTTTACGTTTGTGGAAGCAACTATCCAAATCCTCCATTTATTTGGTCGCAATCCGCTGGAAGAATTGATGTCGGAAATGTTGAAGGCGAAGGATACTCAGTTTCTAATAATGGAATTGTAGTCGGACGTTATCGTGATTCAAGTTTTACCATTGGTGGAGAATCAGTGCTTCGTGCTGGATATTATTCAAATAATCAATGGATAGGATTTAATGGTATTGATGGTGTTCCGCCTTTGGATGCACAATCTTTTACCCACGCTTATGGGATTAATAGTGAAGGGACAAAAGCAGTTGGAATGGTTTGGCATTCTAACTGGAGTGTTGAAGCATGTTACTGGTCAATTCCAGATTCAGGGATTGGTTTGCTTGGTCAAGAAAGTGGATTTAATAGCAGAGCCAATGTGATATCAAATGATGAATCCATAATTGCCGGTTGGGATGGTATTCAAAATGGACCAGACAGGCGTGCGTTTTATTGGGATCCTTTACCACATTTTATGGGCGGTTTTGATCCGACTTATTTAGTTGGTGAATCTCGTGGATTGAATTCGGATGGAAGCGTTATTGTTGGTGGATCCGTTTGGCCATTTATTTGGACAGAAAGTTCAGGTATGCAGCATGTTGTTGCTGATTCATCTGAGTATTGGAGCGGCGATGCAATTGGTATTTCAGATAATGGAATTATCGTTGGCTTTGTTGATCCCGGCAGCTTTAATTATCAGGCATTTATTAAAAAACCAGGATGGTCCGATATTGTTTACTTGAAAGATTTTATCGAAGATAGTTTAGGTATTACTGCTTTCCCTAATTGGTATTATGCTTTCGGGCAGGCTATTTCAGCAGATGGAAATATTATCGGGATAACTGCTTATCCTCCCGGATCTGGTTTTGCACATGCATTAGTTCTAACTTTAGACACTACTGTCCCTGTTGAACTTTCTAGTTTTACAGCAAAACTTTCAGATCAAAGTGTTCTATTAGCCTGGTCAACCGCGACCGAAAAAAATAATTCTGGTTTCGAAATTCAGAGAAACCTTAATCACAAAGAATGGGAGATTGTAGGTTTTGTACCCGGAAGAGGAACAACTACTGAGATATCAAACTATTCTTTTACAGATCCGATGGCAGTATCTGGAACTTTTTCATACCGATTAAAACAAATTGATTTTGATGGTTCGTACAAATTTTCAACTGAAACAAATATTGAAGTATCATTACCCGCAGAATTTAATCTCGAACAAAATTTCCCAAATCCATTCAATCCATCAACAATAATTTCATATTCAATTGCAAATAAATCGAACGTTTTATTAAGTGTGTACAACATCCTTGGCGAACAAATTGCAACTCTTGTAAATGAGGTTAAGGATGCTGGCAATTATAAAATTGAATTTAATGCTCTGAATCTGCCAAGCGGAATTTATGTGTATAGATTAGACGCAGATCAATATACAAGCTCAAGGAAAATGATATTAGTCAAATAAAAGCAGCAACTAAATAAATCAACAATTAATTATTAAATCTCAATAATATTATTAGGAGTATTTTATGTTAAAAACATTTCTACTAACTGTATTAATGCTAATCTTTTCTCAAAACATTTTTCCACAAGGCTGGCAATGGGTTAATACTGGATACAATTTTATTATGTATGATGTAAGTTTCCCTCCTGGTCAGAGTGATATTGGTTATGCAGTAGGATCTTCAGTTACATATAACGGAGACGGAATAATTCTTAAAACTACAGATGGGGGTCAGTCTTGGTTTCAGATATCTACTGGTACAATTCCAGGACTTGAAGCAGTTTGTTTTACTTCTACAGAAATTGGTTATGCCGGTGGATGGCAGAATTATTTTATTAAAACCACAGATGGCGGTACAACCTGGAATCAGATTAATGTTAATGCAAGCATTTGGTATTTTAATGGAATTGAATTCTGGGACCAAAACCACGGCATGACCTCTACAGCTGACCCGCAGATTTACATTACTTCAGATGCGGGGGTTACATGGACGGCAGCAACAGGATTGAACCAGGGGGTTGAAGATATTTGCTATGCTGATGCAAATACCGCATATGTTGTGGGTGGCGATGAAAAAATTTCCAGATCTACTAATGGTGGATTGAATTGGACAGAAATATATTCAGGAATTTTTACTCGCTTATTTTTAGGAGTTTCCTTTTACGATAGTAATTATGGAATAGTTAGTGGTGAAGAAGGTAAAGTTATGGTGACTACTAATGGCGGGGCAACCTGGACTACAAGTGATGCCGGAGGGTTTGGACTTATGAGAAGCGTTTGGATTTTCAATCCTGATAGTTCGTATGTGGTTGGAACTCCTGAACAGATTTATAAATCTACAGATGGTGGACTGAACTGGGTTGAAGATTTTACTAGTGGTTACCAGGAAGCACTATACAAAATTAAATTTACAGAAAATCAAACAGGGATTATCTGCGGATCACAAGGTAAATTTTTAAGAAATACTGATTATGCCTCTCAGCAAGAACCAGAAGCATACACCTTCAATGGTGGAATTTTCAGTTATGGCACCATTAATCTTAATACTGGTGCTTTTTCAACTCTTAACTTTATGCCGCAGGGAGGCTCCTATTATCCAGCAACTGCTGATAATAAAGAGCAAGACGCTCAATATACAATAATGAGCGACTTTTCTTTTCCATCACATTATTATCTATGGCATGTTGATTTTACAACTTTGACTGGCGACAGCATAGCACCAGTTGGACCTTTGGCTTCCGGGCAGAATGTTATAAAAGGTATGGCATACAATGCAGTAAATAACGCTTGGTATGTAATCAGTGCGAATGATATAGGAACAGCAGCATATCTTTATACCATAGATATTTCGTCTGGGTTATTAACTGAAGTTGGACAAATTCAAAATGCAGATGTTCCTGTAAGTATAGCAATAGATTGTGATGGTAATGCATACATAGTAAATATAGTATTTGGAATTTCTTCAACTGCAGTATTAAATTCATTGAATTTAACAACAGCAGTTGCAACAGCGATAGGAACAGATTTAGGATTAGCAGATGCGAGTGGGTTCAGTCAGGATATGGATTTCGATCCGTCAACTGGAAATTTGTATTGGACAGGCTATTGGGCATCAGGTTTCTTTAGTGAGGGAGGATCATTCAGGTTGATTGATGTAGCAACAGGAACATCAACCGAAATTGCTGCTTTCGGACAATTTGAAACTTTAACTGGATTTAATGTTATTGGAGTCTGTGATATAGTTCCTGTTGAACTTCAATCCTTTAATGCAAGTGTGGATGAAAATACAATTTCATTGAGTTGGACTACTGCAACTGAAACTAACAACTCAGGTTTTGAAGTAGAAAGAAAATCAATTTACGCCGATTGGGAAAAAATTGGATTTATTGCTGGTTCTGGAACGACAACTGAAGAACGAAGTTATTCCTTCAGAGATAACTCAATTCAGTCAGGTTCATATTCTTATCGTTTAAAACAAATTGATTATAATGGAAAATTTGAATATTCAGATGAAATTGAGATTGTTGTTGATCAGCCAATGGATTATTCGCTCGAACAGAACTACCCAAATCCATTTAATCCTACTACAACGATTAGGTTTTCGCTTCCAGAAGCATCCATTGTAAAAATAAAAATTTTTAATGCACTTGGCGAAGAAGTCGCAAATTTAGTTAATCAAGTTTACGAAGCTGGTACAAATGAGTTTGTATTTAATGCCTCAGGACTTGCAAGTGGAATTTACTTTTTAAGAATGGAATCAGGTGCTTTTGTATCCTCAAAAAAAATAACATTATTGAAATAATTGTTTAAGATTAGGCTGCTTAAATCGCTTTAAAGAACTTGTCGAGCTTACAAAGTGATTGATTCAGATTATAGACTTTTAAGCAGCCTAACTCTTCAAAACACTAATGCAAATGCCAGCAGAAGATTTCAAATATTTTCTACTAATAATTAGCGCTGCCATATTAGCGTTTCTGATTTTTATACAATTTTTTTAATTTACTTCTCGAATGCGGATAAACGGGTGTGTTCTTTGCACTAAACTATTTATTAAAATCATAAACTCCTCAGTACAAGTATTTAACTTTTGAATTTATTTCCTCTTAATCAGCGTTAATCAGCCCAATCTGTGTTATCTGCGTGCTATTGTCTTTCTTCCCTACTCCTCAATTTTCCTTATATTTACAACTCAAAATTTTATAAACAGAGATATAAATGTCCGCAAAAACTTTCGATGAAATCCCAAAAGCATATAGTCCTTCAGAAGTTGAAGATAAATGGTACAAGTACTGGAACGATCACGGTATTTTTAATTCTGATATAGACGAAACAAAAAAACCATACACGATTGCAATACCGCCGCCAAACATAACAGGTATGTTAACGATGGGACAC
>Ga0172375_10012151_pt1 | contig 10823 bp, 9 predicted proteins | sample LakKiv1m_FD_114537 | JGI IMG/M metagenome (GOLD analysis project Ga0172375, IMG submission 114537) | Freshwater microbial communities from Kabuno Bay, South-Kivu, Congo - kab_092012_11.1m | ecosystem: Environmental > Aquatic > Freshwater > Lake | place: Democratic Republic of the Congo... | reverse complement strand
CTCACTTCCCAAGATGACTTGACGCTGCGTCGCGAGGACTTGCATTTGCTCTTCGTTTCACTACGAACAAACGCCCGTCTGCTGCAGCTATCGGGGACTAAAAATCATCCATGATTTTCAGCGCATGACCTAACGAACTGCTATAAACATAACTAAAACCACCATAAAGTTGGCTATCGCTAAATAAATTTAACGAGCCGTCGAAATGCGGTTTAACGCTGAGTTCCCAAAAAGAATCACTTAATTTTGATTTTGCAGAGCCGCCTGCCTGATTATTGGCTTCACCAAAAAAAGCGGTTTGAACCTGCAAACCTGCGGATAATTTGCCGTAATCACCTTCGTAAAATTCATATTCAGCGTGAGCAATACTTGAAAAATTTGTAATTAAAAAAGGAAAAATGAGGCAGCGCATTTTAGGATAACCTCATGTTTTAATGAATAAAATTTAATTGATTTTAAAAGCAATCACGTCAGATAATTGCCTTGCTACATTTGAAAGTGTTTTTTTAGCGATTTGAAAATACTGCCCGATTTGAATTAAATGCGGCAGTTCTTTGGGATTTAAAACGAGAGATTTTAGAATTCGAGAAACAGCAACTTCGCCGTTGTCGTTTAAAGCGTTTTCAAGTGCATTGGGCAAATCCATCGACGCGGGGTCTGCAATGGCTCGAATTGCTAGAAAGGGTAGGGCGTAATGTTGAGCCACTTTGGCAATTGCGTAACTTTCCATATCGAGCGCAATCGCACCTGTTTTTGCGTGTAAATTCTCTTTTGCTTGCGCGGTTGAAACAATCGAATTGCTAGCAATCAACGCGCCTTTGTAGGTGGTGATTTGTGATTCTAAAACGGTTTTTGCATGTTGATGCCAAATTGGATGTACTGAAATTTCATCGCCATTTTCATCCATCAAACTTTCGGCTAAAACCAAATCGCCCATTTTCAAATTAGGACTTAATGCCGCCGCACAACCCCAGCTCATCAATTGCGTTGCCCCTTTTGAAACAGCAAGTTCAGCGGCTTTTCGAGCGTTCTCTGCACCTGCACCCGAATGAATTAACAGTACATCGTCAGTTAAAAAAACAAATTTGCCGCGCGGTAAGTTAGGTTCCCACAGCGCGTTTGGCAAAGTTTTTAAGGTATTTAATTCTTCAGAAAGGGCAACAATAATTCCAGTAATCACTTTTTATCCAATTCGTTACGATAGCGAGCTAATGCCCACAATGGGAAAAATTTATCGTAACCATGATATTTCAAATAAAAGACTTTTGGAAACCCTGGTGCAGTGAAACATTTGTCATTCCACACGCCGTCAGCTTGTTGATTGCGTAAAATGAAATCAATTCCCGCTTTAACTTCAGAGCTTTTGCCTTCGCCAGCCGCGCAAAGTGCTAACACTGCCCATGCTGTTTGAAATGCAGTGCTGAAATGATATTTACCTGCAAAACTGGTGTCGTGATAACTGAAATTATCTTCGCCCCAACCGCCATCTGCGCGTTGTACGCTTTTCAAAAACGCCACGGCTTTGGTGAACATAGGGTCGTCTTTTGGCAAATTCGTTTGTTCTAAACCGAGCAATACTGACCATGTTCCGTAAATATAATTTGTTCCCCAACGTCCAAACCACGAGCCATCGGCTTCTTGTTCTGTGCGTAAATAAGCGATTGTTCGTTTTAATGGCTCGGCATATTCAGGATGATTTTGCGCGACTTTTGCCATAAGCATTGCACAACGTGCGCTCACGTCCGAAGTCGGCGGGTCAAGCAATGCGCCGTGGTCAGCGAATGGAATTTCGTTTAGATAGTAGTAAGTATTATCCACATCAAACGCGCCATAACCGCCATTTTTCGATTGCATTTCTGTAATCCAGCGTGTCGCGGCGTGAATTGACTCATCATGTTTGTCAGAATTTGCTGATTCTGCCATCGCAAACGCTACAACGGCTGTGTCGTCAACATCGGGATAATGCGGGTTATTGAATTGGAAAGCCCAACCACCGCCACCTTTTACATTCGGACGTGAAACACGCCAATCGCCTGGTTCATCTTTTAATTGTTTTGATTTCAACCAATCGTAAGCGCGATTTAAACTTTCTCCAAGTTGAGGTTGAATGCCTGCTTTTTGAATTTCTTCAAACGCTAAAGCGGTCAAACCCGTATCCCAAACAGGCGATAAACAAGGTTGGCAATAAGCATCTTTTTCGTTAATGACGAGCAATTTATCAATGGCTTTACGCGCTGTGACAACTAATTCGTGATTTTTGTCGTAACCAAGTAATAACATTGCTTCATACGAATTCACCATCGCTGGGAAAATGCCACCTAAACCATCTTCACCATTCAAACGTTCCACAAACCAATCGTGGGCTTTTTGGATTGCTAATTCGTGGGCTTTTTTCGGAATTAACGGACGGGTTGCTAGCCCTAATTTGTCTAGCCCTAAGAAAATTTTATTGAGCAACGTACGTTCTGGAAAATAATGTTGTTCTTCATCAGGATGTGTGACGAATAATTCCAATACGCTGACTTTATTTGGATTTTTCGCAGTGGCTTTTTTTGTGTACAAAATAAAAAGTGGCACCATTACCGTGCGCGACCAGTAAGACACTTTGTCTAAATGGAACGGAAACCATTTTGGAAACAACATAATTTCAACAGGAATATAAGGCACTGCACGCCAAGGCACTTGCTCAAAGGTTGCAAGCGCAATGCGCGTGAAAACATTCGCTTTTGCCGCGCCACCTTGTGCCAAAATCCATTCACGCAATTTCGTCATGTGCGGCGTGTTAATATCATCGCCTGCCATTTTTAATGCGTAATACACTTTTACACTGCAACTAATATCGCCATTCCCACCTGTGTACAAAGGATAACTACCATCTGCCGATTGACGCGAACGTAAATAGACCGCGATTTTCGCCTGCAACGTTTCATCAATATCGCCCAAATAGTGCATCATCATGATGTATTCAGCAGGAATCGTGCAGTCGGCTTCGAGTTCAAACACCCAATAACCTGCGTCATTTTGCAAACTTAACAATTTTTCTTGTGCTTGCGAAATGGCTTTGTCTAAATCGTAGGCTTTAGATTGAATAGCTTCAGAAGAACTCGCGCTATTTTCAGCTACGTCGTGATGCGTATCTTTGAACATGGTGTCGTCCTTTAAAATCATTTTTGGCTTGAATATGTCCAATCGGGAGTCGTAAGTCCGCGACTGGCAAAGTTGAAAAGTTGAGTCAATAAAAAGTCACTGCGTACAGCTAAATTTGTCGTGATAATTGTGGCTTTCACGCTATTTCGGGTAATTTTGGCTTGTTCAGAACGGTTAAATTGCAAATTACTTTTGATTTTTCGTAACGTTAAAACCGCCATTCCCAACGCCCATAAACAGAATTTACGAATCCCCGTTTCATCAGCAGGAATCAGCAATGTATAACGCAACGCATTGTGTAAATGCCCTTGTGCAATGCTGATTAAGTGTTCTAACCCTTTGCCAAACTCAACGTCTTTGGTTTCGGGCGTAAGATTTTTTAAATCAAAACCTGTTTCCGTAAAAATATCTTGTGGCAACCAGCAAACACCGCGTCCCGCATCGTCCCAAATATCTTTCAAAATGTTAGTCATTTGCAAACCTTGTCCAAATGACACCGATAATTTCAAAAGCTGTTCTTCCTGCTTGGCGATTTCAGGCGAATAATGACAAAACAATTTTGCGAGCATTTCACCCACGCAACCTGCGACGTAATAACAATATCTATCCATATCCGCGAGCGTTTCTAAACCGTCATGTAAATTTTGAGCTTGAAAAATTGGCATTCCTTTTGCCATCGTTTCGACGCATTCAATAAGTGCTTTAACTTGGGCAGGTTCAAAACTGTGCGTAATTTGAATGACTCGCGGTAAAACGTGAATCAATTGATGTTCAGCAAGTATCGTTTGTTCAGACAACAGAGGTGCGAGTTCTAACGCAAAAATTTCGGCTTGCTCTCCTGTTTTGACGACATTGATAAATTCGTCGCAGAAATACAGTTTTTGACGCGGCGAAAGCGACACTTCGTCTTCAATCGTATCGACAATGCGGCACAGTAAATAAGCGTTTGCGACAGCAGGAAATAAGGCTTTTGGCAGTTGCGGAATCGTGAGTGCGAAAGTACGCGAAACGCCTTCAAGCAAATACGCTTGAAATTCATCGTTTGGCAAAGCAACTAAGGCTTTCGAGTCAAGTTGCGCGTGATTTGTCATGTTTCCAGAATTTGAAAAGTAAGTGGATAAAAATTGGCGCAAATAATAGACTGTTTGTTGGTGATTTGCAAAGTGATGTTGTTTTGTTGCTAATTATTAAAAGTGAGATTTTTTGAAAGTTCAATTTCAGCAAAAACAGTAAGTTATTTCATCAATTTGAACTATTACACGATAAATTTAAGTTAAAAACTGGAGTAAGATGACAAAAAAAGGTATTCTACGTTAAAAGTCGTTAAGCTTATGAAAGCACACATATTTTTATAACATACTGATTTTAAAGTTAGATTATCTTGTTGCTAAATTGCTACAAGACATTATTTTTATTTTTGGAGAAGCATTTTATGGGCGTTCCTTTACGTCAACAGTTAGCAGTAGGCAGTTATTTAATTAAACAAAAACTCAAAGGCGTGAAGAAATATCCGCTGGTATTGATGTTAGAACCGTTATTTAAGTGCAATTTGGAATGCGCGGGTTGTGGCAAAATCGATTATCCCGACGATATTTTAGATCAGCGTTTGACGTTTGAAGAATGTATGCAAGCCGTTGATGAATGCGGTGCGCCGATGGTTTCAATTCCAGGTGGTGAACCGTTAATTCATAAAGATATGCCGCGCATTGTTGAAGGTTTGATTGCTCGCAAAAAATTCGTTTATTTATGCACCAATGCATTGCTTTTGAAAAAACGCATTGACGATTACAAACCATCACCTTATTTAACCTTTTCGATTCATTTAGACGGCATGAAAGAACGTCACGATGCGTCAGTTTGCCAACCAGGTACATTTGACCGCGCCGTTGAAGCGATTAAATTGGCGTTAGATAAAGGTTTTCGTGTCAATATCAACTGCACACTTTTTCAAGGTGAAACCGCACCAGAAGTTGCTGAATTTTTGGATTACGTTACCGAATTAGGTGTTGAAGGCATTACGATTGCTCCAGGTTTTAGTTACGAACGTGCGCCAAAACAAGATGTTTTCATCAAAGGCAATGACGTAAAAGAATTATTCCGTGGCATTTTCAAACTCGGCAAGGGGCGAAAATGGAAATTAAATCACTCGTCTTTATATTTGGATTTTTTAGCAGGTAATCAAGATTACAACTGCACGCCATGGGGAAATCCAACGCGCAATGTTTTCGGTTGGCAAAAACCGTGTTATTTACTCGCTGACGAAGGCTATGCGGCAACATTTCAAGAATTACTTGATACCACGCCGTGGGATAATTATGGAAGCGTGAATAATCCAAAATGTGCTAGCTGCATGGCACATTGTGGCTATGAAGCGACCGCTGTGGAAGATATGCTAAAACACCCAGTCAAAGGTCTGCTCACATCGCTTTTAGGTGTGAAAACTGAAGGTGCAATGGTTGAAACTGCTGCGCCTGTTCAAACACCCGCTTCAACGCTTGCAGGTATTCCGATAAACGTCGAACACACAAAATAAATAATCGAAGGGTGGGCGCGAGTTCATTCGCGCTTTGTGTAAATACAGCACGAATAAGTTCGCGCTCACAACATTCACTAAAATTTTATGCAATTAAAAAAATTAGCTATCGTTGCTTTTTCAATCAGTAGTTTGTTTGCTTCAACCCTTTTTGCACAAGAAGAAAGTGCCACTGCGCGACAAATTGTCGATAAATTTCAAACTGAGTTAATTTCAGTGATGAAAGAGGGCAAAAAACTTGGTTACACGGGACGTTTTGAAAAACTCGAACCCGCTGTCACAAATAGTCACGATTTACCCAAAATTGCTCGCATCGTGGTTGGTAAAGAGGGTGAAAAACTAAGCGAGGAACAGCAAAAAAAATTAACTGATGTATTCACAAAATTAAGTGTGGCTTCTTACGCGCATAATTTCAAAGATTTCAGCGGCGAAGAGTTTGTAATTGACAGCGAAGAAGAAACCAAAAATGGCGGAGTGGTGATTCATTCGCATTTGAACGTTCCAGACGATAAACCTGTTAAATTTGACTACATGCTCAAAGAAAAAGGGGCAAGTTGGAGAATTATCAACATCATCGCAAATGGCGTGAGTGATTTGGCATTAAAACGCTCCGAATATACTGCCATTTTGCAAAGAGAAGGATTTGATGTGCTGATTGAAAAAATTAACGAAAAAATTGATAACTACGCGAAACAATGAGGCGTGAAAAAATGAAACATACAATAAAAATAATAAGTTTAATTTGTGGCGCGTTAGTCTCGTCAAACGCATTAGCAAAAACGATGGATCCGTATGAAGGATTTAATCGCGCAATGTACGATTTCAATGATGGCGTAGATACTTACGTTGCTGCACCGCTGGCGAATGGTTACAAATTTATCACGCCGTCTTTTGTGCAAACGGGCGTTAATAATTTTTTCACTAATTTGAAAGGTATCAACGTTGTTTTAAATGATTTGTTGCAAGCGAAATTTTCGCAAAGTGCGGCAGATTTAGGGCGTTTTACCTTGAACACAACCGCTGGAATTGGTGGTTTTGTTGATGTAGCAAAATATGCAGGGCTTGAACAAAATGAAGAAGATTTTGATCAAACACTTGCAATGTGGGGTGTGCCTGAAGGTGCGTATTTAGTTTTACCTTTTGTTGGTCCTTCTACGATGCGAGGTATGCCAGCATCAGCATTTGATGCGGCAGCAAATCCTGCTACCTATGCAAGCATTGGAGCAAATTTCGCAAGTGCGCCTCTACAATTTATGTCGGCGTTAAATGCGCGTGCTAATGCGGAAGGTGCATTGAAATTTATCAACGAAGCCGCAGTGGATAAATACGTTTTTACTCGTGAGTCATTTTTACAATGGCGCAAAAATTTAGAAAAAGATGGCAATGTAAGTGCTGACATTGATGCTGAATTATTAACCGACGATAAAGAACTCGCGTTCAAATGGCGTGATTATCAAAAACAATTTGAATCGACGGCAATTTCTTTTGGCTCCACCACACAAAAATTTGATTTAGCTGCACAACGTTATGAGCAGGCAAGTTCTAAAGTTGAGCAACTCAAAAAACAGTCGCGTAAATAACCTTTTTTACAGACCCGATAGCCCGATAATAGAAATGTTATCGGGCTTTTTTTTACCTGTCATTTTTGCAATATCGCGCTTAATCCAGTGAGTCAACGTGTTAAAATCAAAACTCCTCAAATTTCTCTAAAAGGTAAAAAATGAAAGCACAAATCGGTATGGTAGGTTTAGCAGTAATGGGTAAAAACTTAGCCCTTAACATTCGAGACAACGGGTTTAAAGTTGCGGTTTATGAATATGCAGAAGGCGTTGCAGATGCGTTTGCTCAAGCTGAAGTTGAAAACACGGCTAAAATTGAAAATGCCGCTATTATCAGCACGCATTCATTGCAAGAATTTGTTGATAGTTTAGAAGCACCGCGTATTGTGTTCATGATGGTTCGCGCAGGCGAAGTAGTTGATTTTTATATTGATCAATTGGTGCCGTTGCTTGCAGAGGGCGATATTATTGTCGATGGTGGAAATTCACTTTATACCGACACAAATCGTCGCGTTAAAGCACTTGCTGAAAAAGGGATTGTTTTCATTGGCATGGGCGTTTCAGGCGGTGAAGAAGGCGCACATTATGGCGCGTCACTTATGCCAGGTGGAAACAGTGCAGGTTGGGAGAGAGTTAAACCGATTTTTCAAACCATTTGCGCGAAAGTTGATAGCGAGCCTTGCTGTCACTGGGTTGGCGATAATGGGGCAGGGCATTACGTTAAGATGGTTCACAACGGTATTGAATACGGAGATATGCAACTCATTTCTGAAGCCTATCAATTACTAACTGAAGGTTTGGATTTAACCGTTGAAGAAGTGCGTGAAATTTTCATCGAATGGAATAAAGGCGAATTAAATTCTTATTTAATGGAAATCACTGCTGATATTTTATCGTTTAAAGACACAGATGGTGCGCCGTTAATTGCCAAAATCTTAGATACTGCGGGACAAAAAGGCACGGGAAAATGGACGGGAATTGACGCATTGGAATTGGGAATTCCACTTACGTTAATTGGTGAAGCCGTATTTGCACGTTGTTTGTCGTGGCAAAAATCAGAGCGTGTTCAAGCAGCAAAAATTTTACCAAAAAGACCCGTTGCCGCTTTTAGGAATAGAGGCGATAAACAGGAAATGATTAACGCCATTTATGACGCGCTTTATGCTTCAAAAGTCATTTCTTACGCGCAAGGTTTTCGTTTAATGCGTGAGGCTTCAAGAGAATACAATTTCGCTCTCAATTACGGTGATATTGCCTTGATGTGGCGCGGCGGCTGTATTATTCGCAGCAAGTTTTTAACTAACATCAAACACGCATACAGCAACAATCATGAATTGGAAAATTTGTTATTTGATGACTTCTTTGCCAGTGTGATGAAAACCTGTGAAGTGGGTTGGCGCAAAGCGGTGATTTTAGGGATTCAACTAGGTATTCCAACGCCGACTTTTTCGTCAGCGTTAGCGTATTTTGATGGTTATCGCACTGAAAAATTACCTGCAAATTTATTGCAAGCACAACGCGATTATTTTGGCGCACACAGTTACGAACGCATTGATAAACCACGCGGTCAATTCTTCCACACTGATTGGATGGGCAAAGGCGAACAAACGTCTTCAAGCACTTATTCAGTCTAATTTCAATCCATAAGCATAATGTTCGACTTTAGATTCATGATTTAAAGTCGAACGTTGTATATGAATGTTTACGTTGCACAACTTAAGATTAGTTCGGGGAAATTTTTGTAGGAATTTGACTTTAATAACTTCAAAAGTAGAATGACCGCGTTGTTAATTTTAAACTTCACTCCAGTCTTAGCACTGGATTTTTTATTTTTATTCAAAGGAAAAACATGGATATTCATGAATATCAAGCCAAAGAATTATTAAGTGGCTATGGCGTAAAAATCGCCGAAGGTGGGATTGCTCACACACCTGACGAAGCTGTGCAACGCGCACGCGAAATTGGTGGCAACATTTGGGTTGTCAAAGCACAAATTCATTCTGGCGCACGCGGCAAAGCGGGCGGCATCAAAGTTTGCAAAACACTCGATGAAGTTGATCAAGCAGCAAAAGATTTGTTACACAAAATTTTAGTCACCCATCAAACAGGTGCGGCGGGTAAATTGTGTGACAAAGTCTATGTTGAAGCAGGTACAGACATTAAAAAAGAACTGTATTTTTGCTTTTTAGTTGACCGCACTTCTGAGCGCGTTGTGATGGTCGGTTCAGCGCAAGGCGGAATGGAAATCGAAGAATTAGCTGAAACCAATCCTGATGCCATTAAAAAAATCTACATCGAACCTGCTGTGGGTTTGCTTGATTACCAAGTGCGCGAAATGGCGTTTGCTATGGGCTTAGAATCAGGTTTGATGAGCCACGCGGTGAAAACAATTAAAGGTTGTTACCGTGCATTGCGTGATTTAGATGCCAATATGCTTGAAATCAATCCGTTAGTGATTACAGGCAATAATGAACTGATTACGCTTGATGCGAAAATGGGCTTTGACGAAAACGCTTTATTCCGTCGTGCCAAAATTGCTGATTTGCGTGATAAAACACAAGAAGACCCACGCGAAACAGCGGCAGGCGACCACGGTTTGAGCTACGTTGGTTTAGATGGTGACATCGGTTGCATGATTAACGGTGCAGGTTTAGCAATGGCAACGATGGATATGATTAAACTTGCTGGCGGTGAACCTGCGAATTTCTTAGACGTTGGTGGTGGCGCGTCGGCTGAACGCACTGAACAAGCGTTCCGTTTAGTTTTAGCCGATACAAATGTGAAAGCAATGCTCGTCAACATTTTCGCAGGGATTAACCGTTGCGATTGGATTGCTCAAGGCGTTGTGCAAGCAGTGAAAAATATCGACATGAAAATTCCATTAGTCGTGCGTTTATCAGGCACTAATGTAGAAGAAGGTCGCAAAATCATTGCAGAAAGCGGTTTGCCAATTATTACCGCAGAAACCTTAGCCGAAGCGGCAGAAAAAGCCGTTGCCGCCCGTAATCAAGTTGTTGCAAATCAAGGAGCATAAGCACATGGCAATCTTTATTAACGAAAATACCAAAATTATTGTTCAAGGTTTTACGGGCAAAATCGGCACGTTCCACGCGCAAGACATGATTAACTATGGTTCAAACGTGGTTGGCGGTGTGACACCAGGAAAAGGCGGACAAAAACATTTAGACCGTCCGATTTTCAACACCGTAAAAGAAGCGGTAGAACTTGCAGGCGCAGAAGCGAGCATTATTTTTGTACCACCAGCGTTTGCGGCTGATTCGATTATGGAAGCGGCGGACGCAGGCATTAAATACTGCGTGGCGATTACCGACGGCATTCCAACGCAAGACATGATGCAAGTGAAAAACTTTTTGCGTCGTTTCCCAAAAGAAGAACGCATGGTTTTAACAGGTCCAAACTGCGCGGGAACGATTAGCCCTGAACGTTCAATGCTTGGCATTATGCCTGGTCATATTTATATGCGTGGCAACGTGGGTGTGGTTGGTCGTTCAGGCACGCTCGGTTATGAAGCCGCTGACCAGATGAAACGTTTAGGGATTGGTATTTCAACGTCTGTGGGCATT
>Ga0172375_10012150_pt1 | contig 10823 bp, 15 predicted proteins | sample LakKiv1m_FD_114537 | JGI IMG/M metagenome (GOLD analysis project Ga0172375, IMG submission 114537) | Freshwater microbial communities from Kabuno Bay, South-Kivu, Congo - kab_092012_11.1m | ecosystem: Environmental > Aquatic > Freshwater > Lake | place: Democratic Republic of the Congo... | reverse complement strand
TCGCAAAATATTCTATATCCTTGTTTATAATCTTCTCATAGAATTTACCTAGCTCTTCTTCTCTGTTATCGGCACCGAAAAGAACTCCTTTATCTGTTACTTTGATACAAGGTAACCCTTCGCTAAATTGCGCGACCATCCCTTCCCGGATATCCCGCTTGGGCAGCTGCGGCCAAAAAGGTATCTCGGGGCAGTATTTAAAAATCAGGTCCAGCGCCGCCCTGGCCTCCTGATGAGGAAGGCTGCCTATGCCTGTAGCCAATCCCTGCAATCCTAACATAGCCTTTTCCTTTTATAACCTTTCTCTTTTTACTTCACCGCCAGGCCCGATCTCCACTACTTCAGCTATATTAACTTTAAGGATTACGAATTTTCCTGTCAGCGCAACCTCAAAACTTGCATGCTTCCTCTGCCGAGATACCCCTTCGATAATGCGTTTAGCAGAAAGGTCTATTTCTTTCTGCAGCATCTCGCCATAGATTTTTTCATATTCCAGCCCTTTTTCTACTATTTCGACCATCCCGTTAATCTGGTATCCGGAAAGCGAATCTGTGTCCATAAAAGAGAGCGAGGCTCTGGGATTTACCTTTAAATTACCCCAAGTGTTGCCTATCGTATAATCAACCAGGTAGATAGAATTAGCCTGCAGTTTGAGTATAAACTTAGGAGCGACATTCGGCCGGCCCGCCAGATCGCAGGTAGCAACGCTGATAAACTCCTTATCTTTTAAAAGTTCGGCTATCTTTTTGTTAAGCATAATTTAAAGGCTTCTTACATTAACCCGGGTAAATTAAATCCCGTGATATCCTTCATCTTCCCCGCGGCTATATCCTGCGCGCGTTTAATAGCCCTATTATACGCATCCGTACTTGCCTTTTCAAGGCTGGACTTATCCATCCCAGCCAGATCGCCCTGGATACGAAACTCTTTTACCGCCTGCGAACCGTTCATGGAAATCTTCACCAGCCCGTCGGAACTAGAGACCTCAAAATTAGTATTGTCCAGCTCCCGCTTCATCTCCTGCATCTTCTTCTGCATCTGAAGCAACCCCTTCATCTTGTCAAACATAACGCTTCCTTTCTCTTGAATCTAAAACCCCAGGGCCTCGCCCGTTAAGATCACTTTTAACCTTTCCTGATTAACCTCTGACTCAATAATCAAAGTCTGACAACACATCCTTTTATATTCCGGAGAAAAACAGACGCTTTCGCGGCAGATACCGTCCTGGAAACAAGGGGTCTGCCAGTTAAGCCTTTTGCAATTAAGGGGGGTAACGTAATCCCTGGCCCTCTTCAGGGCCTGGCCTATGTCGGGGGTAATCTTATTCATCCCACAGACCACTATGACATTCCTGGCAGAAGATATGCCGCTGGTGCGATTGCCGTAGGCGCTAAAAAAAACCAGTTCTCCCTTTTCCGAGACAGCATTTGCGCTGGCCAGATAATAATCCGCTACCGCTCCTTCCATCCTCAACCGCAGATTCTCTTCGCGGCTTATCCCCGGCTTGTATTGGTTAAAGACCCTGCTGCCGCGCAGCTCAAGGAGCCTAACCACCCCCAGCTGATCCAGGGTCAGGGAGCCGCAAAGGCCCACGCTAGCCTCAACAGGTATAATCTCCAGGATTTTAGCTGCTGCGCTGGCCCTGTCAGCGTAATATAATCCGTGGATATTCCTTTTCTCTAAACACGCAATTAAACCTTCTACCCTAGTATCCATCATTGCCTCTTTCTTAATTCATTAACCAATAACTGCCGCATCTTTTTTAACTGAGGGCTTATAAATACGGGGTATCTGAAACCGGGGTCAACCTTAAACAGCTGCGCAGGAAACCGGCAAAGGTTATGTTTTAACCCCGAACGTATCTTACCTATGGGGGGCGGTTTATAAACTACCCTGCCCTTCTTAACAACATTTATTAACAGCGGCCTGCCTTTTATATTCTCTTTTTCCAGGCCCAGGATATCTCTTACAAACCTCCCCTTTTTATCTTCTACTCTAAATATCTGCTTCCTGCCCGGATAAGTAACCTTGCCCTGGCTTAGTTTCATAGTGGGCAGAAAGTTACCCTCTTCGTCAGTAACCTCCGCGATCTTATAAATTACATCCAAACAAGGCGCATCGATGCTGGTACCCATATTAGTCCCTACTCCGAAGCTATCGACAGCTGCGCCTGCATCCAGAAGCCTCGCAATCCTGAACTCATCGAGGTTGCCGCTGGCAAAAATCTTGACGTATCCAAGCCCTGCCTTATCCAGCATCCTCCTGGCTAATTTAGACAAGGCAACAATATCTCCGCTATCAAGCCTTATCCCCTGCAGGCGGTATCCTTTCTTTTTAAGATAGAGGCCGATAGTGACTGCATTTTCAATCCCCGGTCTTACGGCATAGGTATCTACCAAAAGAGTAGTCCTGCCGGGAAAAGTATCGGCATAGGCCAGGAAGCTATCCAATTCACTCTTAAACGACATAATAAAGGAATGCGCCATAGTCCCCACGATGGGGATGCGGTATAATCTTCCGGCCAGGACAGTAGCAGTACCGTCAAAGCCCCCGATATACGCAGAGCGTGCCACCTTAAGCCCTGCCTCAGAGCCATGAGTTCTCCTTAGAGAAAAATCAAAGACCCCTCTGTTTCCGGCTGCAACCGCCACGCGGGAGGCCTTACTGGCAATCATAGTCTGCAGGTTAATGGTATTTAAAAAGAAACTCTCGATAATCTGCGCCTGTATAATAGGGGCAGTCACGCGTATAAGCGGCTCATTGGCAAAAACAACTGTCCCTTCAGGCACTGCCCAGATATCGCCCCGGAACTTAAAGCGCGACAGATAGGCAAGAAACTCCCCGGAAAACATCTTTTTGCTCTTTAAATAAGCAAGGTCTGCAGGGTTAAATCTAAGCCCTCTTATATATCCCAGGATATCCTCCAGGCCGGCAGCTATCAGATAAGAGCGGGCCTTGGGCAATTCGCGCACAAACAGATCGAAGGTAGCCAGGCTATCCCTCTTATAGCGCAGATAGGCCTGGGACATCGTAAGTTCGTATAAATCTACTAACAGGGAAAGTTTATGCATCTTAGCGCGAGATCAACTCCTTGTACTGCCCGTGCGGGAAATAACTATCGGCAAAGCGGACTATTCCTTTCTTATCGATAATAATATAGAAAGGTATGCCTACAATTCCGTAAGAGCTGGTTACGGAGCCATTCTTATCTAAAAGCACCCTGTAGCCTAACTGGTAATCTTTGGCAAAACTATCTACCTTCTGCAAGGTCTCCGCGAAATTCACGGCCAATACCTCAAAGCCCTCATTCTTAAGCTCCTTATACATGCCGTTTAAATTCTTCAACTCCTTGCGGCAATAAGGGCACCAGGTGGTCCAGAATAATAGTATTACCGCTTCCTTATCCTGGTAGCTGCTCAAGCTTACGGAGTTACCTTTTATATCCTCCAAATTAAAATCCTGGGCGAGGTATTCTGTCTCAGCACTAGCCTGCCGGGAGCCGGAATAAACAGAAAACATCAATACCAAAATTAAAACCTTGCGGATTATACCCGGCACTAGAACCTCCTTACGGCAGTATAGATAAAATATACGCCCATCGCTATCAGGATTACGGCAGAGGAGCTTTTTATGCGCGCCATCCACCTGCCTAGTTTAGGAAGACTTATTAGAATAGAGCTGAAGGTCCCCACCAGAATAAAGATTAACCCTAAGCCATAGGAAAAACACAGGAGCATCGAGACGCCGTAGAGGATATTTTTCTTGGTTACTAAATAGGCTAGGATAGCGCCTAAAACCGGAGTCAGGCATGGCCCCACGACTAAACCTGAACTTAATCCCAAAACAAAACTTGAGAGATGATTTTGTTTTTTCAGGGCCGGCATCCTGATCAGATTCACCAGCGGTAATGCAAAAAGGTCCAGCATAGATAACCCGAAGAGGATGAACACCACGCCCACAACAATATAGGCAAGGGGATGCGCACTTACCATACCGAAGATCCGGCCGGTGAGCGAAGCAAACAATCCCAGGATAGAATAGGTAATAGCTATGCCGGTAACATAGGCCAGGCTTAAGGTAAAACCCCTGCGCCGGGATCCTGATGAGGTAATGCCGATAAAACCGGCGGTAATCGGTATAAGCGGATACACACAGGGGCTAAGGCTGGCCAGGACCCCTCCCAGAAAAACCCAGAGATAATCAAACGGGCTACCGGAGAGAGTCATTGATCCACCCTAGATAAGGTTTGTATCCGTCGATAATGGGAAAGGCTATAATCTCAGGGACTTCGTAACTATGCAGCGCCTTTGTGAGTTTAGCCACTTTAGCAAACTTATCCTTCCTGGATTTAGCTATCAAAAGCACCTCACGAGCCTTCTCGATCTTTTTTTTCCATAAAAATATTGAATCTATTTTTTCTACTATATTTACGCAGGCAACCAGATTATTTTTAACCAGGGCAGAGGCGATCTTTTTCGCCTCTTTACTATTTGCTGCGGTAATAAAAATAATTATATTCATTGCAGTTTTTTGATGAGCTTGGCCAGCCTGTCTCCCATGCGGATACACTGCCTGGTAGCCCTGGAATCAGGAGCGCCTATGGCCACTGCGCCGTAATGGTCGCCCTGCCAATCACCCTGGATAATCATACCATGAATAAGCATGGCGTTCAAGATATCCAGGATTGTAGTTTCATTTCCTCCGCCTATATTAGCGCTGGAGGCAAAGGCGGCGCCCGCTTTCCCGTCTAGTTTACCGTGAAATTTAACCGAATCGTCAAAAAGCTGTTTAATTTGAGCGGACATGCTTCCGTAGTAGGTCGGAGAACCTACGACTAACCCGTCGTATTTCAATAATTCATCCGCTTTTACATCCGCAACATCCTTCAACACTGCCTCCACCCCTGCCTTCTGTATGCCTTCTGCTATAGACTCCGCCATTTTTTTGGTATTTCCGCTTTGGGTATAATAGATAACCAGTGCTTTAAGCATATAGCTAGCTCCTTTCTTCTACCTTGACCGATTTTATCTTGCCGATCTGGGCGCAGAGATCGAAGATTACAGTAGGGTCCTGGGTCAAGATACTTATTTTAAAACTCTTCTCTTGCCCTGGGTCGTCTTTGACTAACTGCGAAACCTCCAGCTCCTGGCCAAGTTCGCTTAAGGAATTTCTGATAAAGTCGGCATTACTGCTATAAGTATTCAGGATAAACTCAAGGCAAAACCCCGGCATATTCTAACCCCTTGGCAGGTAAATTACTTAAGCAGGATGACTGAAATCATCCTGCCGGCTGCTTCTTTCTCCTTACGAAAGGAAAAATATTTTTCGTTACTACAGAAGGTGCAGTCGGAGCAGCCTGAGACATTCTGCTCTCTGACCCCGGAGCTTAAGAGTTGTTTCTTGTTAAAAGAAACCAGATCCAGGTAATAACGCCCCTGCCTCTCCAGCAGGTCCTGGGGGAAAAGCTCTCCGAACTCCTCGCCTACCTCGTAACAACAGCTCTTTATGCCCGGCCCAAACTCGGCATATAAATCGCCGGGATTAGTATTAAAATGCTCTTTCATAGCCGAGATAGTCCTTAAGATAATCCCTTTTTTGCTGCCACGCCAACCCGCATGAACCAGGCCAATCCCGGGCTTCTTGGGGTCATAAAGAAAAATCGGGAGGCAATCCGCGGTAAAAACAGCCAGGGCTACATTCCTTTTGTCGGTAATAAGCGCGTCTGTATCCCCAAGGGCATTCTCTAAAGAGGAAGCACCCCTGCCCCTGTCAGCCTCCAGGACATACCTGACATTATCCGAATGCTCCTGATTTGCACAGACCAGGGAGCGGTAATCTATCCCAAGCTGGGCCAGGAATTTTTTACGGTTGGCTAACGAATCCTGCGTATTGCCCCAGGAAAAGGACATATTCTGCGGCCGCATGCTCGTAGCACAGATTAATCCGGAATGAATAGGAATCACTTTTTTAGAGCGGCATTATACGCATCGAAAATACTGTAGATCCCGACGATGCAGATAAACACAAGGCCCGCGGCAAACAACACGATACCCGTAAGGAGCTGTCCGGAAAAGGCGATCTTACCCAGCATCCAGAATCCGATAAGGATAGCTCCGCCAAGCAGGATCAGCATGCTTAAGGCAGAAAGGAAAATTATCAAAAGCCCCTTGACTATCTGGCCGTTGTAAATCTGCCCCAGGCCGTTAAAAACAAAGGAAAGCACTGCCGCCAGGCCAGGACGACTAATCCTTTCTTCATCCATAACCGCTATCTCCTATTTTAAATCTATGGTTTTAGTATCTTCGATACTAGCGAGTTTCTCGGAAAACCTCTCCAGCCTTTTTTGACTATCATCATATTTACCTTTGGCGTTAGAGAGATGAGAACCCAGCGTATTGAAATCGTCTTTAAACTTATTCATATCTACAGAGAGGGCGCTTAAACCCTTAAGAATGTTTTTGGCGTTCTCTTCCACCTTAAGGCCTTTTAGGCCCAGGCATACTACTTGCAGATAGGCATAGAGGGTATTGGGGGAGACCGGGATAACCCTCTTGGAAAGAGAGTAACTGAGGGCGTCCTCCTTGATAATCAACTCATAATAGACATTCTCCGCGGGTATGTACATAAAGGCGAAATCAAAGGTATTCTCCTGAGGCAGGATATATTTTGCGGCTATTTCATCAATGCGGTTTTTAAGGTCCTGGGTAAACTTTTTGCGGAAGGCACTCTTCTGCGCCTCATCCTGGGCATCCTGCATCTTCTGGAAATTCTCTAAACTGAACTTTGCATCTATCGGGACCAGATGACCGCCAAGCCTGATTACCGCATCCACCGCATCAGAAGATTGAAAGCGGTACTGAGTGCTGAAATAATCTTTCGGTAGGATCTGGGCCAAGAGGTTCTCAAGAAGCGTCTCTCCCATCTGGCCCCTGAATTTAGGCGCACGCAATAGTTCCTGGAGGCTCGAGATATTCTTGCTTACCTCCAGTATCTGCGTATTGGTAGTTTCCAGTTTACCCAACTGCTCTCTTACGCTGCCAAAGACACTTGTGGCATTGCCTAAATTCTGGCCCACAATCTTATTGGCCTCCTGCAGCGATTGGTTCATCTGATTCAGGCGTTCATTGACCTGAGAAGAGATCTTTAAGACTACGCTTACAACTATTACCGATACCGCCAGAAATAAAAAGGCCGCCAACCAAACCATGCCCTATCCTCCTAGAACCTGCCTTTTTAGTATATCACTAACTACTATCTTCTTAAAGCAAATAATCCTTTTTTATCCTTTTGACGCTCTTAAAAATATTGGTCTTTACCTCCGGACAGACGTTTTTTAACTCTGCGATAATACTGCCCATGCGGGTACGGTTGGAGGTGACGGAATTGGAGCAGCGGCAGCTGTCATGCGGGATCTTCTCTTCCCGGGCAAAACGCTTAATCATATTCTCCTCTACATAGGCCAGCGGCCTTATCAATACTATTTTGCCTTTGAACAACTCCTGTTTAGGAGACATGGCAGAAATCTCTCCCTGAAAGAAAAGGTTCAGAAGGATCGTTTCTACTATATCGTCTTTATGGTGGCCCAGGGCAACCTTGCTGCACCCCAGACGATTGGCGCTCTCGAATAATGCCTTTCTCCTGTTCCAGGAGCACCAGAAACAATTGATATCTTTACGTCTGGTTTTTTTAAGCGTATCTACCTTCTCGATATGGTAATTAACCCCGATCTTCTTAAAATATTTCTCCAGGGGCTTAGCGTAAGAACGCGGATATCCTAAATCAATATGCATAGCCACCAGCTCATACTTGATAGGGACAAAGGCCTTGCGGTCATTTAATACGCGAAGCAAGGTCAGGCTATCCTTTCCTCCTGAGACAGCCACAGCGATTTTATCGCCTTGAGCGATCATCTTATAATCCATGATCGCCCTGCCCACCCTCTTAGAAATATAAAACTCGGTTCCCTGAAAGACTGCCATATTCCTTTACCTTTGCGCTAAATTATGCTGTTTGATGTGTGCGGCTAAATCTATCGCGGTCTTAAGCACTACCATTATTACCAGCGCTCCCGGAGGAGAACCGAACCTCTGAAGTATAAAACCTCCTGCCAATATCGTAATGTGCATGATAATAATACGGCTGTACGGCTGCATAAACAACTGGCTGGAAGAAAGCTGCTTATATTCGCATTCTTTTATAAAATTATAAATATACGATACGTAATGACTAATAAACAAAAATATAAACGCACCGATAATTTCCCAAAAGGCCATATTGGGCGGCCCAAAGAACGCAAAGACAAATACCCCGTGCACAAACATGAATAACCCGTAATGCAAAATGAAAAAAGCGCTCATGGCATGCCTATTGAGCGCGGCCATAGTCTCGTCGCTCACGCTGAGAATATTAACCTTCGTCTGGCCCTGGGCTATCTTCATCTTCTTCACATTAAAGAACCCTACAATCGCGCTCTCCAGCCAATAAAGAAATATTATGGGGAATAGCTTCCATCCCAATACCAGCACCCCGAAGAGCGGAAAGAGATTAGCCAGTATGAGCGTAACAACCGAGGGTTTTTTAAACTTCATTAAAATGTTCATTTTCATAAATTATACTTATATCCTACAGGACTTCTCTATAACTCCGGTAATCTCTTCTAATCTATCCACGGTTATATCTGCCTGCTTAAGGTAAGGCTTAGGCAGGCTGGTAGTAATGGCTATACAAAACATACCTGCTGCCTTGGCTGAACGAATACCCAGGGGAGCATTTTCTACCACTAAACATTCCCTGGCTTTTAGGCCGAGTAACTCGGCAGCCTTAAGATAGGGCGCAGGGTGAGGCTTGCCAAGCTCAACCATCTCTCCGGTAACTATTACCTTAAATAAACCCTTAATCCTGGGGGAGAGAATTTTATTTAATTCTACCATAGGCGTACCGGTGACCAGGCCTAAAAGGTAGCCTTTATTTTTAAGGCAACGCAGGAAAGGCTCTGCCCCTTCAAAGATGCGGCGTTTAAAATAATAACGGAATATTTTCTGGCGCAGCTTAAATATTTTAGCCAGCCTGCGTTTAGAGGGATGCATGCCTGCTTGGGTTAAAAAATCCTTAAGCGATTTATCCCAGCGTTCTCCCTCGCGCAGATACACCTCAAAGACATTCACCCTTATCCCCAGGGGCCGAAGCGCCTCATACCAGGCCAGGTAATGATACGGCATAGAGTCAACAATCACCCCATCCATATCAAAAAGGATTGCCCTGGCCTTTTGTTTATTTTTTTTCACGGTTTTCCTCTATATTCTTGCGGAAGAAAAATTCATCTCTTTCATCTGGAGACAAAGCTCCTGCTGCAGTAATTCTTCCAGTGAAAGCGGGATCACCAAAGACCAGTTCTGCGGCCTTATGGTGCCTGGCGTATTGGTGCGGTATTGATAGGGGTCACCCCTGAAGAGATCCGTCAGATAGAGCCAATCGACTATGGTATTGATGCAAAATATGGAACTGGAATCAAGGCTGATCTCCAAGGCTGCTTTTACAATCTCAGGGTCAGCCTTCTCACGCATAGGCTCGGGGAGCTTAAGCTGCTTCCAGAGTTTTTCTTTCTCGTTGTAGCTATTTTCATACAAATCGATGAAATCCAAAAGCTCCTCTTTTTTCCTGGCTAGGATAGCCACCAGCTTATCCACTGAATCTACGCTGCTTAGCCAACGCAACCTGCCGTAACGGGAAAGACTGCTATCAAAAAGCTTGTCTTTGACATTATTATATTCTATCCTGCCTGAGCATTTACGTATAAAAAGCTCCTCATCGACCGTGCCTGCCTCATATTCCCACCAGGCCGGCCAGTTGGTAGTATCGTGCGTGGAGAGCATAGCTACGGATATTTCGCGGTATTCCTGGGGAGAAAGAAAATCGTGTTTTACCTTCCATTCTTTTGTCCAGCGTTGGACATCATTGCCCGGGATACCGAACTCTTTTAACAATTTAGTACAGGCAGGCGGTATCGTGCCCAGGTCTTCAGCGCAAAGCAACATCTGTGTGTCTTTGAGCATAGCCGACAGAATTCCCCTGCCGTGCCCTTCCCACTTCTTTTCATCTTTGGGATCAAAGAACCCGTTTAATCCCTGGTTTTCCAGCGGATCGTCATAGGGAATACTCCAGATACGCAGGAGGCCTACTACGTGATCTATGCGCAGGATATCGTAAAACTCCTGGGCATACCTGAGTTTCTCCTTTATATATCTATAGCCGTCAGCGGCAATACGTTCCCAGTTATAAGTAGGCATTCCCCAGCGCTGTCCCTTGGCGCAGTACATATCCGGCGGAGCGCCTGCGGCAAGCTCCAGTTTAAAGAAATCCGGATGAGCCCAGACATCCGCGCTATCCCTTGAAACAAGAATAGGCAGATCTCCCTTTATCAGGATATTATTGGCTGAGGCATAATTCTTAGCCTCTCTGAACTGTTTATAGAGCCACCACTGCAGCCAGATCTGAAATACAATCTCTATCTCGCAGCTTTTGCGGAAGGCATCCACTTCCGGGCTGGTCCTGGTTTTATATTTATCCTCCCATTCGTACCAGGCCCTGCCTTTCTGATATTCCTTAAGCACCTTAAAGAGGGCAAAACTCTCCACCCAATAGGCATTCTCCTGGCGGAATTGATTAAACTGCGCAGAGCCGTAAAAGTCTTCCTCCAGAAAAATATCCCAGAGGAGTTTGAGCTTTTCCTGTTTTATGCGGTAATCCGCGTACTGCCGCCCAAAAGGAAATGCCTCTCTGAGCGCGCTTATGCGTTTTTTGACGCTATTTTTCTTTGCAGCGGG
>Ga0172375_10012148_pt1 | contig 10824 bp, 13 predicted proteins | sample LakKiv1m_FD_114537 | JGI IMG/M metagenome (GOLD analysis project Ga0172375, IMG submission 114537) | Freshwater microbial communities from Kabuno Bay, South-Kivu, Congo - kab_092012_11.1m | ecosystem: Environmental > Aquatic > Freshwater > Lake | place: Democratic Republic of the Congo... | reverse complement strand
GTTTGTTCTAGATATATATTGTAATCCATTGACAAAGTATGTTTCCCCCCAGGTAAACCAATTGTCACCAATGGTATTTCCCAAGTTCCAAATTTGTTTTTAATAGGGTAATCCCCCATTTTCCCCACCCCACTACTATCATATATATACCCAAACTTTGGCAAAACTTTATATAAACTTTCATTTCGGCTCAACAGTGGTGATCTAAAACCAACAGTTTCAATTGGTGATATCCGTCTAAATATATCAAACTCACTCATCCATTTATTTTCACTCCAATCAGACGCCCTAAAGTGTCCGTTCATGTGTGAGGCAATTTCATGACCCTCACTTTTGGCCAACTTTACCTGTTCTATTCGTTTAGGGATATCATCAATATTTTTTGAATAACCGATTGCCGAAGGTATATCTCCTGTATGTGGTGGCAAAAAATAAACACTAGAAATAAAATAAGTAAAGTTCACTGGTTTATTTTTTGATTTCATTTCTTTTGCAAAGTCACGTGTTCTTTGCCACATAGTGAGAGACTCCGATCCATCAAAAGACAGCAATACAAATTGCAATTTTGCATTACTCTTTTCTTTTATTACAATTTTATTTGGTATACCCGGCTTGGTCGGGCCACAAGAACTCAAAATAAAAACACTAATTAGCAACAGCAATATTTTCCGCATTTTTCGTTTTCTTTTTTGGAATCAATAAATCAAAAGTTACCGGCGACAATATATAACAAGCCTCAAACGCCAACACCGATAAATCATGAGAACTAGGCATCAATCTCGTCACCCATAGAGCAAATAACCCCAACATTAGGCCATTTTTAACCGATTCTCGCATAATCGATCTTGTCACCTCGTCAACAATTTCTTGTGATACCCCCCTTATTTTTGCTTCTCGTCGTTCAATTACAGTATGTTGCCAGCCCGAATACACTGTTGCCAATCCTGTACATATTGCCGTCACAATATTAAAAGCTGTATTTTGCTCCGCCAAATCAGCACTCCACCACCATACTGTCGCCGATAATGGAATATTGCGCAAAATTATAGTTGTGACAATCATAATAGTCCCCACCACACTTCCCATCATTACCAAAAAACGATTGTAGTTTATTCGCACTCCCAGTAATTTTTGATTCTTGTTAAACAATGGCCCAATTATTCGCCAAATTAATTTAAACAATGCCATTACCAAAAAAAGCGCGATCCACATATAAAAAATCCAATACCAGTCAACTACCATCGTTTTGGTTATTTGTATTATTGGAAAATGAAACATTACTCCCAAAAGTGGGTATTCTGGAAAATGTATAAACGAATATAGATAACTAATATCAATTGGTGTTTTGTAAAACTCAAGTAAAAATACCCTTCCTGCCGAGATAAACGCAATCAAGACTAAAACAAAATTTAGCACATAAAATATCACCGCACTCGACCCCTCACGAACTTTTTTATTTATCAAAAATTGTTGTTCGTTTATTTTGCTTGTTTTGACTTCATCCTCAAATATTTTAATATCATCGGCAAATCGGGCATACAAAATTCTCATTGGCAATAACAATATATTTTGCACCACCGATACCAAAATTATGGAAATCCACGAAGATTGGGTCAAATAATACAATCCAAAAAACAGCGAAGCATATAATCTAAAACTACCACCCCGCAAAAACCAAGTTAATATTACAATCAAAATCGCAATTCCCAACATTGAAACAAACGGCAGTTCTCTTTTCACAACTCAATTATATCCTACTTAAGTCCATGTTTTGCAAAACATGACACATATTTTTGATCTTCAGTCATCAAGTGATCCATCAACCAATCCTCTAAAAAATCTACCAAGGCATACGCCATCGAGATTGAATCACCGTTATTATCTGCTACCAATTTATCTAATTTCAAATTAAACTCCCTGTGTTTCGTTTTATGTTCTTCACTATTTTCATATTTAAATTCATCAAAAAATTTTTCCTCGGTTATAAAATGAAATTTTTTGTATTCAACCAATTCAGTCACAATTTTATCTACTTCTTCTTTTTTTGGTATCCCAAACGACAATACCTCAATCAATTTATTTATGGTGTCAAACATCATTTTGTGCTGATCATCCAATAGTTTAACCCCTACACTATATTTATCTTCCCATTGTAGTTTCATATTATTTATACTATCATTTTTTTAATATATTTATTTAATCATATGAAAAATAAAAAAGCCTTTACCCTCATGGAATTGTTAATCGTCGTGGCCATTATGTCGCTTCTTGCTATTGTTGTTTTAGTTGGTTTAAAACCTGCTCAACGTCTAGCTGATGCCCGTGATGCTCGTCGTGCTCAAGATATTAACCAAATCATCACCGGTGTTATGAGTTGCGCCATCGACAAAAAAGACACCTCGACCCTGACTACCTGTCTTGGCTCAAACACTACTGCCAAAACCTACGAAGTAGTTTCTGTTGGCACTACCTCGGGTTGTAACAACGTTTGTGTTGGTGTCAGTTCCTCTTCCGATTGTTTACCACTTAGTACTACTTTAACCGATTATTTTACAAGTCTTCCGGTCGATCCTAACAACACTGTCGACGGTCATACTGGTTACTCTCTCACTCGCTATGCCAACAATATGATTGTCGTCGAAGCCTGTGCTGCTGAAGGTAGCACCATCAAAGTTTCCCGCTAATTGTGTATTTTGTTTACGTTGTCAAAACTTCTGGTGATACCCTGTACACCGGTATCACCACAAATTTGGAACGCCGTCTAAAAGAACATAATAGCCACACCTCAAAATCGGCCAAATATACCCGCACTTTTGACAGTTGTAAATTAGTTTATAGTGAGTCATTTCCCGACCGCTCCTCTGCCACCAAACGAGAGATTGAAATAAAAAAAATGACCAAAACGCAAAAAAATAAATTACTTTCCTTTTGCGTATAATATACTATTGCAATGTCAAACAACAAAGTTGATGCTCTCATCGCCGCCTACAATGAAGAAGCAACCATTACCCCAGTACTACAGGCCTTACTCAAAACCCCAGAAATAAATAATATTATTGTCGTCAACGATGGATCGACAGATAAAACATTAGAGGTTATCAAATCAATCAAATCACCAAAAATATTATTATTAAAAATGCCCAAAAACAGTGGCAAATCCCAAGCTATAGCGTTTGGATTAACAAAAATAACCACAAGTATTGTATTTCTCTGCGATGCCGATTTAGTAAAACTAACCCCCAAAATTTGTACATCAATTATCAAACCCGTATTAAACAATCAAGTTGACATGAGTGTGGGTATGAGAAACATTGGGGTAACATCCCCTTCTATCGCCAAATTTTTTCCCTCAATTTCGGGTGAACGATGTTTAAACACAAAAATACTAAAACAATGTATTAAATCAAAATATTTTTATAACTATGGTATGGAAACAGTTATTAATTATTACTGCATCGTCAACAAATTAAAAACAACAAAAAAAGTTTTTAATTATGGCCATATCAATCATTTATCCAAGGACGGTGGTCTACTTGGTTTTTTAATTTATTTAAAACAAACACTTTTAATTTTAAAAATATATTATATTTTTTTTATCAAAGGCTGGCACTAAATGACCTATCACGACAAGTCATCGCTCTCCCAAAACTTTTTAAAAAACCGGGATGTTGTCTCACAATTAATTGCCGTTTCTGATCTAAACATAAATGACACTGTCGTTGAAATTGGCCCCGGTCGGGGCATCATCACTACCCTCCTTTGTGGCAAAGTAAGACAAGTTTTGGCCATAGAAAAAGACAAGGCTTTGGCCAATAATTTAATCAAACGAACACAAAATATAACCAATTTACAAATCGAGAATCTTGATTTTTTGGATTATCAACTTCCTGTCTTTAATTACAAAATTTTTGCCAATCCCCCTTTCTCTATCACCGCCGAAATCCTCAACAAAATTTTGTTATCGCAAAATTTACCCGACTCCATGTTTTTAATAATGCAGTTGGAAACCGCAGAAAAATTTATTGGGGCAAAATTTGAAACCCAATCATCAATATTATTTAAACCATTTTTTGAAATCGAAATATTAGGCGACATCGACCGCACCAGTTTTACCCTCAAACCCCAAATCGAAATTGTTTTTGTCAAATTTAAAAAACGCCAAAATCCATTTATCAAAGATAGTGACAAACAAGATTTTTACAATTTTGTTACGTATGGCTTTAATCAATGGCAACCAACTATTTTAGATTCATACAAAAAAGTATTGAGTTATACCCAACTACAGACCATCAAAAAAACCCTAAAAATAGGCGATGTTCCTCCATCCGAGCTTTCATTTGACAAATGGTTATTGTTTTTCAAAGCCTACAAAAAACTCCTCGATCTAAATCAAGTCAATGTCAAACTTCTGTCAAGATAATAGCTAGCTAGAATAGTAATCTATACCCCATGACAACTATATTAAGTAAAGAAAGTGACTGTGATTTAGAATTAATAATGGCATTTCAAGATCAAACACCCTTAGGAGATGGTGGATTTCCAAATGCACCAGTAGTATATAAAGATGTATTGTCTGCAAGAGAGAGATTATTAAAAGAATACACTCAACAAGAAATTAGTCAGGCTCTAATAATGGCACGCAAACTTCAACAAATACCCCTTCCCCCGCAAAGTCTGGATATACGACCCTGATATGCCATTAGCCTCAAATTTGTCTCGCAATCTTTGGACAGTTTTAGAAATTGAGTACAGCGAAAAATCATCTTCATTACCAAATATAGCCTCACCTATTGCATCCATATCCACAATTTTATTTACATTTTTTATTAGTATCTCCAATAATTTTTCTTCTGTCTCAGTTAAATTTTTAAAATCAGCCAACTTAAACTGTTTACCAGCAATTGGTATTCCCAATTTATTATAAAATATCTCTGATTCTTGCATCAATTTGACTAGTTCCTTACTCCTTACTCCAGTTATAGTAGGCAGATATTTCTTTACACTTTCGAATTTTTGCAAAACAGTCGCAATCGAACTTTGAGTTACCAAATAATCAGTAATAATTTCTGATTCACTCCACAAACCATCAAGCTTTTCATAGATATCTTTTCGGGTCAGCGAAGTAATTATAGCTTCGACTATAGTATGTATCCCTTGATCCTCACGCAAATTTATCACAATCTCCCCCAGATCGGTAATAAAATTAAAACTAGCACTTGTTCCAAACAAAGTCGGGTTGATAGTAATCAATCTAATTTTATCCTTTTTATCAGGTAATACTTTATATATCTCATTGATAACATCAGCCTCGGCCTTTTCCCACAAATCTTTGGTCTGTTGATAATGAGGTACTTTTAGGTTAGCTTCAACTACCAGTGTTTTTACAGCATTAGCCATCTTTGGATCAACCACTACCGGCAAATCATTTATTTCAATTATTTTAACGGTATTCCAAAACCGAGGAATTGAGTTATACGGCAAATCAGGAAAAGTCACAATATTAGCATTCTGAGTATTTGGGTTATATGGCAAAACTATAAAATTATTTGTTTTAAAAAATCCATTGGCAATATTGTGAGCCACATGAATCAAACGATATGCCTCGGTATCAACGCTATATTCCCACTTTGTCAACATCTTATATTATAACATTCATCAAATACTTACATGGTATAATTTTCTCAATGACACAACAAAATGCCATTAATATTTGGACAGAAGGTGCTGTTGACGCTCTAGATACTTGCGACAAACTATTTGACAGTAAAAAATATCATCATGCTTTGTTTTTTCTCCATTTGGCTTTAGAAAAAATTATCAAGGCACTATATATATGCAAAATTGACGATTCACCACCATTTATTCACAATTTAAAATTGTTAGTTAAAAAAACAAAAACAAAATTAAGTGAAAAAGAAGCCAAACAACTAGATGAAATTTCTGAGTACAATGTTACCGCCCGATATGATGACTATAAATACAAAATTTATATGAAGGCCACTAAAGAATATACCCAAGATTGGATTAAAATAGGTAAAAAACTATATGAAAAATATAAAAAAGATTGCCAATAAATACATTGAAGAAGTAAAAAAGTCAGGCATAATCGTAAAATCAGCTTATCTTTTTGGTTCCTATGCCAAAGGCAAACCTCACGTAGATAGCGATATCGACATTTGTATTATTTCTCCAAATTTTGGCAAAGACTATTTTAAAGAATCGTTGAAGTTAAGATATTTAACCAATAAAATCGACACTAGAATTGAAGCAGTTCCTTTTAGCTTGACCGATTTGAATGATAAATATTCTACCTTAGCCAGCGAAATAAAAAAATACGGTATCCAGATAACCAATATCTAAAGACACATCAAACCAACTCCATTCTATTCTCCGGCAAATAAAACTTGCGCGTCACTTTTAGTTCATCTAAAAACTCAGGATTATGTGACACAATCAAAATTGCCCCTTTGTACTGTTTTAGTGCTTCCAAAATCAATCTTTGTGACAGTACATCAAGGTAAGTCGTCGGTTCGTCCAAAATTAATAAATTATAGTTTTGAACTAACAACATAGCAATTGATAATCTAGTTTTTTCGCCACCCGACAATGAACCAATTTTTTGAAATACTTTGTCGCCAGGAAACAAAAATCGTCCCAATTGTGCCCGAATTACCCCTTCAGGCAAATGACACACGTCTTGCATGGTGGCAAATAGCGTCTCATTAAAATCAAAAGTTTCAAATTCTTGTGAATAATAACCAATCGTCAATTTATCGTTGGCAATAACCTGCCCACTATCGGGCATAATTCTGTTCATCAAAATTTTGATTAAAGTACTTTTTCCCGCCCCGTTTGGCCCAATTAAAGCGATTCTCTCTCCTCTTTTTATATCAAAATCAAGGTCAGTAAAAATCTTTTTTTCGCCATAAAATTTTGAAATATTTTTGGCCATTATTGGCACCTCACCCACCCAACTTGGCTCAGGTAAATTGACTTTTATCCGTTTTGCTTCTGGTGGCATCTCGGGCAAATTTTCCTTCATCTGTTCAATTCTTTTTAACAGCTGTAGTTTTTGGCGGACTGCTTTTTCCGACCTGACGTGAGCCATTTTAATATACCCCTTTTCCATCTGTTTTATATGCTGTCCTTGGACATGAATTTGACGAACCAATAATGCATCTTTGTCCCCTTTTAAAGTTTGGTAACTAGAATAATTTCCGGCATACTCATCAATTTTTTTTGTGGTTGGATTTATTTCAAAAACCTTGTCCAATTTTGAATCCAATAAATTTAAATCATGTGACACTATCATTAGTGTATTTGGGTATCGACCCAAAAAATTCATCACCCATGCTTTTCCCTCGGTGTCCAAAAAATTGGTTGGCTCATCCATCAACAATACATCAGGCTCCATGATTAATGCCCTAGCAATGGCCAATTTCGTTTTTTGACCGCCACTAAGTTCCTTTGGGCTATGATCAAGTCCAAATTGAGCAAGCTCTAGTTTTGAAATAATTCTAAGTAGTTCATAGTCTTCGTGTTGATTATGTGGATCAACATAACTCCGAATATCTTTTGCCCTGTCCATGTCAGGATCATGTTTTACCTCTTGTGGCACCATCAAAATACTTTTTGGCACTTCAATAATCCCTGTTTCTGGTTCATATTCACCCAACAATAATTTAAACAAAGTCGACTTGCCCGATCCGTTAGCTCCCACCAATCCAGCTTTTTGACCTTTACTCAAAAACAAATTTGCCCCATTATAAATAATGTTGCGACCATATATATAGACCAATTCTTTTACGGAAATCATGGACTTTATTTTATCATCTCTTGTCGTACTTTTTCGAACAACACTATACCTGCCGATATGCCCACATTAAGCGAATCAATTCCACTTTTCATTGGAATTGAAATAGTACTATCACATTTATTAATAATTTCCGCCGATACCCCTTTGGCCTCTGCTCCCAACACAAACGCCACTCCGCCCTTTAAATTTGCTTCAAAAACAGTCGGACCAGTCATATCCAGCGCCATGGTGGTAATCCCATTTCGTTTTAAAATTTTTAGCGCTTCAAAAACATTTGCCTTAACTACGGGTATTCTAGCAATCGACCCAATCGAAAAATGAATTGTTTCTTCGTTAATAAAATCATCACTATCACCTTGATATATAAATCCATTGACCCCAGCGGCAAAAGCAGTCCTAGCAATTATGCCAATATTGTTATCAAATTCCACTCGGTTAATTAATACAAAAAATGGATCTTGTTTTTTGCTATACAAATCGGTCAGCAAATCATCTAACTTTATTTCTGCAATTGGCGCCAAATACCCCACAATTACCTCCCGACTTTCACCCTCTCGCCGTTTTGGCATTTTTTCATAAGCTGTAATTTCGATTGGTACTTTTTTCTCACGTGCATTGGTGACAATTTTTTGTGATTGCAAATCAAGTTTTAAATCGGTTACAATTTGAATTTTTTCAAATTTTACGCCACCCAACAACAACTCCTCAATTGCATTTTTGTTTCGAATTATTAAACTATGACTCATATTTTTTATATTGTAATTGTTACCAAAGTACCTAAATTTTCATCACTTACGATATTTATTTTACCAGAATGTAGGTCAATTATTTGTTTTACTATTGATAAACCCAACCCTGTTCCCTCTTTTCTTTTGTTTTTTGATTCTTCACTTCTGGCCAGAGTGTCAAAAATATGATTTAACATTTGTTTTGGTATACCAATCCCATTATCTTTTACCGACAATTCAATCATATTTTTACTTTTTTTCAAAGTTACTGATATCAAACCATTTTTATTTGAATATTCAATCGCATTTTTTAATACATTTCTAAATGCCAGCTGTAAAAAAAATTCATCACCATTGACATAAATATTTTTTGCAACTTGGGACTTTATCACCACCCCATTTAATTTTGCCATTGATTGCATTTGCGATATATTATTCGTTATTAATTTTGACAACAAAAATTTTTGTTTATTAATTTTTTGTTGATGTGTTTCTAACCTAAACGATGCCAACATATTTTCCACTATCATTTTCATGTTATTTAATTCATCCAAATACCCAGCAAAAATTGACTTAAATTTTGACGATATTGTTTTATCTAACATAAACACCTCCAAATCTGTTTTCAAAATTGCAATCGGGGTTCGCAATTCGTGCGAAGCGTGGGCTGTAAATCGTTTTTGGGCGATATCATTTTGTTCGATTGGTTTTAGTACCATATCTGCCAAAAAATAACTCACCATACTTATAAATAATATAATTCCCAAATCCAAACTTAATATATAGTTTCTAATTGACGTTTTGTGATATCTAATTATATCTACTTCTACACTATCGTTTTGATAAATACTGGCCATGTCCTCCTGTATATCTTGAGCAAAAGCATGGTACAAAATGCCACTTAACAACAAAATTAGCGATCCAAAAATAAGTGTATACATTATTGTCAACTTAATTCTGGCTCCAAAATATTGGTTAGTCATCGATTCGATATCCACTCCCGCGAATTGTTTTTATAACATTGTCACTTCCCAATTTCTTTTTTAAATTTGTCAAGTGGACATCAATTACATTAGAACTCGGGTCAAATGATTGATCCCAAACATGGGACAATAAATCTTCCCTCGACACAATTCGGCCTTTATTTCTAGCTATATATTCGAGTAATGAAAACTCGCGAGTAGTCAAATTTATTTCATTATCTGCCATCCACACTCGTTGGTTTGTCGGGTCAATTGACAGTTTTCCCACATTTAACTTTGTAAATAAAATAGCATTTGGGCGACGAAGCAACGATTTAATTCGGGCCAATAGTTCCAAAAACGAAAAAGGTTTAACCAAATAATCATCAGCCCCACTATTTAGTCCCAAAATTTTATCTTCAACGGTGTCATTGGCAGTTAACATAATAATTGGAATTTTTATTTCTTGTTCACGAACTGCCCTACATATCTCAATTCCATTTTTGTGGGGCAAGTTTATATCCAACACCACCAAATCGTATTCCGTGTGGTTAATTTCGATTTCTTCCAAACCTTGCTCACCATCATTAATGATTTGCACTCCAAAACCATCTTGTTCCAATCCCCGTTTGACCGACAAGGCCAGTTTGTTTTCGTCCTCGATTATTAATATTTGCATAATTTATTTCTGCCCTATTTTATCAAATTATTTAAATTTATATCCAAACATCCTCATAGAATTTAATAGTGGCAAAAAATCGGACACAAAATTGTATACCGCAGCCCCAGTCGGCCCAATAAATTTGCCAAAAACCAAAATTAGCCCCACACTATTAACAACTCCCCAAATTGCAAAATTTTGTACCACAATTTTCATAATATCTCGACTCATTTTCAAAGTTATTGCAATATTGCCAAAATTATCATTCATAAGAGCAACATCGGCTGCCTCAATGGCACTGTCTGTTCCTATCGCCCCCATCGCAAACCCAACATCAGATATAGCCAATGCTGCCGCATCATTTACCCCATCACCTACCATGGCAACACCATATTTTGTTCCAATATTTTTGCTCACAAAATTTAGTTTGTCTTCGGGCAATAAATTGGCATGATATTCCTCAATTCCCAGTTCTGTGGCCACCGTTTTGGCCACTTTTTCATTATCACCAGTTAACATCACCACTCGTACCACTCCAATTTCTTTTAGTCGCAACAGGGCATTCCTAATACCCCATTTAAGTTGATCACCCAATGCCACAAAACCAACTATTTGCCCATCAACTGCCACCAAGACAATGTTGTGTCCCTCACTTTC
>Ga0172375_10012146_pt1 | contig 10827 bp, 8 predicted proteins | sample LakKiv1m_FD_114537 | JGI IMG/M metagenome (GOLD analysis project Ga0172375, IMG submission 114537) | Freshwater microbial communities from Kabuno Bay, South-Kivu, Congo - kab_092012_11.1m | ecosystem: Environmental > Aquatic > Freshwater > Lake | place: Democratic Republic of the Congo... | reverse complement strand
GCCGGTGAAGGCGATGGACCGGTGAACGCGCTGGACCTGGCCTTGCGCAAGGTCCTGATTCAGTTCTACCCAAACATGGCCGACATGTCCCTGCGGGATTTCAAGGTCCGTATCCTGGACGGCGAGGACGGCACGGCCGCCAAGACCCGCGTGCTCATCGAGTCCACCGACGGCGAGTCGTTCTGGGGAACGGTCGGCGTCAGCAGCAACATCATCGAGGCGAGCTGGCAGGCCCTGCTGGACTCGGTTGAGTACTTCCTCTATGAGCGCGGCACCACCCGCATCACGGGCTCGGAAAAAGCCGGGCAGGACGCTTGAAAACCGCGCGGTGCGGGCTAGGCTAGGGGACCGTGACGAGCGGGTGTAGCTCAGTTGGTAGAGCGCCACCTTGCCAAGGTGGTTGTCGACGGTTCGAGTCCGTTCACCCGCTCCAGTTTCCGGCCTTCCGTGAGCGGGCGTAGCTCAGTTGGTAGAGCGCCACCTTGCCAAGGTGGTTGTCGACGGTTCGAGTCCGTTCGCCCGCTCCATTCTCCTTCTCCTTTTTCCCACCTCGCGCATGGGCGTCAAGCGAAGTCGACCATCGCCGTAGGCCAGACGCCGGGAGCCGCCTGCGGTGGAGGCCCACCGCATCGCCACTGAGCAACGGCTGCGCGCCAGGCTGGCTCACGCCATCCCTGTGCTTACCCTCCAGGCCCTCGGCACACGCCGCGCCTCTGGAGGGCAGAACCCAGGCCGGCGTGAGGCTATTTCCCAGTCTGCAGAATGGCCGTTTCGCCAGGGGCCATGTCCACGGTGAGCTCCGTGGTCCCGGCCGGCCAGTGCTGGCCGCTGATGAGGTCGAGGACGCGTCCGGGATGGGGCAGGCGCACGGTCTTGGTGCCGGCCTGGGAGGCGTGGATGCCGATGAAGCCATGGCCGGCGTAGATCGCATCGTCGGTGCGGCAGACGACCGGCACGCCGGCGATGTCGGCGAGGGTCCTCAGCAGGGCTGGCGGCAGGCCTGGCGCCGCACTCCAGAAGAGCCGCGCGTTCCGCTCCTCGCTGAAGAGGACTGCCGGTTGGCCGCCGGGGACAAGCGTTCCCAAGACCTGTGCCGCACCGGTCTCGGAGGGCAGGACCACCGAGGGGTACGGCTGCGGCGTGCCGAAGGTGAGGTCTGACAGCCCCTGCCACGGGGCCGGCAGGCCTCCTGCGAACGTCGCCTGCAGCGGTAGTGCCACGGGGCTCAGGGCCGTGGCGAATCCCAGGACCTGGGCCGTCCGATTGGGATCGACGCCCTGGAGAGTAACGACCAGGCCCACGGGGCCCACCATGGCCACCAGGCGGCCATCGGCCAGGAGGCGCTCGCGGAGGAAGGCGACCTCGGCATCATCAAGCCGGAACAGGTTCAGCAGCAGCACCGCCCGGTGGCGGAGCAGCTCGGGACAGCGCAGCAGGTCGCGCCACAGCACGATACGGTGGGGTACGCCAGAGGCGGACCCAGTACCCGTCGTCCGCGGTGATCTGCAGGACGGCCGTGCGGATATCGCCGGCAGGCAGCTCGAAGCGACGGCGGAACCAGGCGGTCTGTTGGTCTCTGGCGGTCAGGTCAGGGTGCCAGATCCAGGCCGCGCACCAGGTGGGCTTGGGAGGGGGCGGCTGGACGATGTCGCCGCGTCGCACCTGGTCCAGACGGACGGCATCGATATCCGTCTGGCCGGGGCCCGATTGGCCGAAGCGGGGGACCATGTCGAAGGCCCGGTCGGGGACCGTGAACTCGGCCTCGAAGGGGTCCAGTCCCCTCCCCCAGTCAGGGCGCACTGGCGCGACTCGTTCATGGGTCCCTCGGCCCCGCTAAAGAGCACCTGCAGGACACAGCCTGTGCCGCGTACCTTGCCGGCGGCGCGGAAGGTGCCCAGGAATGACAGGTCGACCGCCTCGGTCTCCCAGGAGCCCTTGGGCAGAAGCCGCAGCGCCCGCCGGCCAGAGGCAGCCCCCTCGTCGGTGACGATCGCCCGGCCGGGGTGTCCTGCGGCGGTCCACTGGAAGGGCTTGCCGTCGCGCAGGATCTCAACGTCGCCGTTCACCAGCATGGCGCCAGGATCGGGACACAGGGCGATCAGGCTGATGGTGAGGGTAGCGCCGGCCAGGTTGAGCGGGTCGAAGCGCAGGCGTTCGATGGGACCGGCCCAGGGGCCTTTGGCGCGCCGCAGGTCGGTGCGATAGAGCTTCTGCCCAGTCCCGGCCGCGATGACGTGGCGCCCCTGCCGGTCGTCGGACAGAGCCTGCCCGGGGGCCCCGAAGAAGGTCTCGCCGGGACCGGTGCGGTCGGTGGTCAGAAGCACCAGCATCAGCGGGTAGTCCTCGGCCCGGATGGCCAGGGGCGGCGAGAGCAACTGGGCATCGTAGCGAGTCACGCCACGCAGGCCGTCCGGGGCCACCTCGGTCCGCTCCCAGTTGGCGGGAGTCCAGCCCTGCAGGCCGTCGCTGAAGCTCTAGAACAGGGGCTCCACGCCGAGGACCGGACGGGCCCCGGCAAGCAGGAATGGCAGGATGAGGGCAAGACGGGACGCGCGACACATGGTGCGCTACCTCCTGGCTGCAGCGGGTGGCCGGTGGCCAGTTGGTGCTTCGGGCCCGCGCCTGGACGCAATGCGTGGGATCCTGGCAGACCGGGGCAGATGGGGATAGCTGTAGCTCTGGTGGCGGCCGTTCCCACAATCTCCTTCACAGAAGGGCCCTGAGCCCTACCGCCGCGGGTGGGGCTGCCTTGGGGAGAACGGTAGCATGGGTGTCGAGGATGGCAACGCCGGCCACACATGGGGATCACTGCGGGCTGTTGGCGGCGGCGCTGCGGTCGTGTCAGCAGGTGGGCTGCTGCATTACCACGCCAGAGGCCTCTGTGTCAAGACAAGGGGTGGCCGGCGGCCAAGACCGCCCACAAGGCGGCCGACTGCGCAAGCGCGGCAAGGGCCCCCTGCGCCAGGCGCTCTTCGGCATGGGCGGCGCTGATCCCACGCGCATCGACGGCATCTCCGTGGAGACCACCCAGACCATCCGCAGCGAGATCGGCCCCGATCTGGCCAGGTTCGAAAGCGAGAAGCAGTTCGTCTCCTGCGTGCGCTTCGCACCCAGGCAGGCCAGCAGTGGCGGCAAGCCGCTTCACCAGCGCAACCGCAAGCTCCTGGGCTGCAGCCGGGTGCGCGAGGCCTTGCGCATGGCCGCCATGACGGTGCGCTGCTCCCAGACCGCCCTGGGCGCATACTACCGCAGCGTGGCCGTCCACAAAGCACCAAGCTCCGGGCTCCGGGCTCCGGGCCCCAGACCGGCTGAAGCCTCGACTACGAACCGCGGACAGCCGGGCATTCCAGGTCAGAGGTACCGGTACACATCCTCCAGGCTCAGGCCGCAGGCCAGCATCATCACCTGCACGTGGTAAAGCAGTTGTGAGATCTCTTCCGCCGTCTTCTCGCGCCCTTCGTGTTCGGCTGCGAGCCAGACCTCGCCCGCCTCTTCGAGGATCTTCTTGCCGATGAAGTGCCGGCCCTGAGCCAGTTCCTTGGCTGTCCCCGAGGTGGGGTCGCCCCGGGCTGCCTTGGCCTGCAGTTCGGCGAACAGCTCCTCGAAACGCTTCATAGGTCGGGTTCTCCAGTCGAGCGGGCCTCAGGCTGTGGCGCAGTAGCGGTCCAGAACAAAGGCGAGGGCGCGGCCCAGCTCCATCCAGTCCGCGGGCATGGGGGTACGGCCGAGGCCCTTGGCATGGCAGGCACGCAGTTCGTAGATGAGGGCATCCACGCCGTTGATCTCGCACAGGCCCTCGCCGAAGCTACCGGAGTTGACGAAACCGGCGTGTGCGGTGCCCTCGGTGAACCAGGTCATGGCCCGCAGCAGTTCCTCGAAGCGGCGCATTCGGCAGGCGTACCCGTCCGGGTCACGGGCCGGGTGGGAGAGGTGCAGGTTGCCGCCGTCGTCGTTGTGCAGGCAGATGGCCAGCCGCGGCAGGCGGTGCTGACGCTGGCGGTCACTCAGCCACGACTGCAGGCAGGCGTTCTCAGGACAGAGCACCGGGTCATGGAGCTGGCCGGCAGACCAGCCCCGGTTGAGGTCCACGCCGGTCACGGTGAAGCGGCTCAAGCCCCGGGCGACGCCATCCTTGTTGGCCATGGGCATCATGCAGACGCAGAGCCGGCGGCGGAGGTCGGCTGCGGCCGGCGAGACGAGCTGGCGCATCAGGCCCTCCAGCACCCAACTGCCGCCCGTCTCCCAAGGGTGCGCGCGGGCCCGCAGGAGGACCTGTCCCGGGGCGTCGGCAGCGCCGATCTCGACCATCTCCAGAGACCGGCCTTCGACGCTGGCGCCAATGGGATAGACGCGCACGTCCGGGCAACCGGCCAGGTCCCTGAGGGTCGCCTGCAGATCCGTGTCGTTGTAGGGGACCAGGTGGGCCACGTGAGTGCGGGGACCGACAAGGGGCACGCGCATCTCCTTCGCGAAACCCTCGTCGGCGGCGTCCTGCATGGGCACTGCCTGCCAGGTGCGCCCATCGGGACTGACCACGGAGGTCAGCGGCTCGCGCTTCAGGGCAGACCCCGGCCGGCCGTTCCAGCAACTGGCCACCGGCCGGAAGCGTATCCGCAGGGCCTCGCCGACGGCGGCGGGCGGGACATGGATGCGGAAGTTCCAGTGGGTCATCTGGCAGTTCGGGCTCATCCGCTCGTGGTCGGCGATCAGGTCCATGTCGACCGCATCCGGGGCGGACCGCTCCCAGCGCAACGGGCTGGCGTTCTCGAAAAAGGTGTCGATGAAGAGGTCCATGGTGAGTCGGGGACCCAGTAACAGAGAGCCGTTCCGCAGACAGGGACGGGCACGCCGGTCGTTCGCATGGTAGCGTACGGAACCTACCCGCACGTAGGTCTTCTGGCAAGGGCGCAAACGGGGGTCCTGGCCATGATGAGACGGAACGTGCAGCGAGTCTGGCGGACCGGGGTGCTCGTCGGCGCGGTGTGCCTGGCATCCGCCTGGAGCCAGGACGGGGAGGCGCCCGTCCGGTGGGACCAGTGGCACGGCGGCACCTGGGCCGGCAGTAACCTCCACGTCGAGGCGGCTGGCGACCTCCTGACCTTGCACGACACGGTGGGGCCGGGAGCGGACGAGTGGCCCAATGCCCATCTGTCGTTTCCCCAGCCCGTGGACCTGAGTGTCCCGGCCCGGCTTGCCTTTGGGGTCAGGGTCACGGCCGAGAGCGACCGTCTGCAAGCAGGCCGAACCGCGCCTGCCGCGCTTCATCACGGTGGCTCCTCACCCCGATCTCTATGGCGCCATCGACTGGTGGTGCCCCGGGACCCCGTCGTACCGCCTGGACGTGGCCCGTGAGCGTCGGGCTCTGGGCGAGAAGGTGTGGTGGTACACCTGCGTCACCTGGTCGCCGGGCCTGCTGCTGGATGCCCCGGGGAGCGAACACCGGGCCCTGCTCTGGCTCACCTTCACCCAGGAGGCGGACGGACTGCTCTTCTGGTGCATCGACTACTGGCCCAGCAACCCCTGGGAGACGACGACCATGGGCTCCGGCACGGCCGGCAACGGCAATGGCTACCTGCTCTATCCCCGCCGGCCGCAGGACCCTCCCGACCGGATCTACGAGACCGTCCGCCTCGAGGTCCTGCGCGACAGTATTGAGGACTATGACTACCTGGTCCTGCTGAAAGCGCGCCTGGCGGCCGCTGCAGCCTCGGGCAAGGCGCCCCCGGAGGCCCTGGCCGCAGGCCGCGCTGCGCTGGCGACCGCGGCCAGGATCGCCACCCACGCCACCGAGTACAGCCTCGATCCGGCAGACTACGACCACGTGCGCCGCCTCGTCGCCGCTGCCATCGAGGCACTGCCCCCGGCCCCGTGAAGAGGGTGCATGACCGCCTTGCCGCTCTATGTTAGCCTGGCGTGCAGCGACGGCCCGGGCCGTGGCGGGGCTCAACAGCCGCGCATCGGGGTCGAGTCCCTGGCCAGGACGGGAACGCCTGGAGGGCGGTTTCCCCGCAAGCCGCCGCGCGGATACGGGGACCCGCGCCTCCAGAGCCCTGGGGGCCGCCGCGCGGGTACGGAGATCCGCGCCTCCCTGCCGATGGGAGACCGCAGCGGTTTGGGGCGGCGCGTCGCTAGCCACTGAAAGGCCGGGAGGGCCTGAGCCGTGAAAGACTGCTTCCATGGCGGGATGTGCGTCCTGGCGCTAGGGCTGGTGTTGGCCGGGGCTGGCTGCCGGACCCGCCCGCCCGCCGCCGGGTCCGCCACACCCACCGAAACGCCGGCGGACTACTACGTGGCCGCCGATGGCAACGACGCCTGGTCGGGCGCCCTGCCCAAGCCGAACGCGGCCGGGACGGATGGCCCCTTCGCCACCCTCGAGCGGGCCCGCGATGAGGTCCGCCGACGCAAGGCGGTCGGGGCTCTCCCTACGGGCGGCGTCGCGGTCGGCATTCTCACCGGCGGCTACGGCCTGGAACACTCCGTCGAGTTCGGACCCCAGGACTCGGGCACTGCCGAGGCCCCGATCACCTACCGCGCCGCCGGGGCACAGGTCCGCTTCATGGGTGGCAAGGCCATCACCGGCTGGACGCGCATCACGGACCCGGCCATCCTCGAGCGGCTTGACGCGGCGGTGCGCGGGGGGGTCTTGCAGGCGGACCTCAAAGCGGCTGGGGTGAAGGACCTCGGAGCCGTGGCGGCCGGCGGTGGCAAGGCCCGCGCGGAACTGGTCTGCCAAGGCCAATACATGACCCTCTCCCGCTACCCGAACCCAGGCGAGTGGCTGCGCATCGCCGACGTGCCTCAGACCGGCGAAAAGGCCTACGAGCATGAAAAGAACGTGCACTATGGCCGCTTCACCTACGAGAGTGACCGGCCGGCCCGCTGGAAGGATACCGGCGACCTCTGGGTCCACGGCTACTGGGTCCACGACTGGAGTGACCAGTACCATCGCATCCGAAAACTGGACCTCGAGAAGCGCGAGATCTGGCCTGAGCCGCCCTACCACGGCTACGGCTACAAGAAGGGCCAGCGCTTCTACGTCCTCAATGCACTCGAGGAGCTCGATCAACCCGGCGAGTGGTACCTCGACCGCGGCAGTGGCATCATCTACTTCCTGCCGCCGCAGGAGAGCCCCCCTTCCGGGGTCTTCTTCCCCGAGCTTGAGAAGCCGATGCTGGCACTGAACGACGCGGAGCACATCCGCTTCTGCGGCCTGACCTTCGAGTGCTCCCGGGCCGGGGCCATCGTGGTGAAGGGCGGCACGGGGGTCGAGATCGCCGGGTGTACCGTGCGCAATACCGGCAGCACCGCTATCGACATCCAGGGCGGGACACGGCACCTCGTGCGGAGCTGCGACATCTACGAGGTGGCCGCCACCGGCATCAGCCTCAGCGGCGGCGACCGCAAGGCCCTGGCGCGCGGGGACCATGCCATCGAGAACTGCCACATCCACCACTTTGCCCGCATCCAGAAGACCTACCGGCCGGCGGTGCAGCTCAACGGCGTCGGCCACCGCATCACCCACTGCTACATCCACGACGGCCCCCACGAGGGCATCGGCTACGGCGGCAATGACCACCTCATCGAGTATACCGAGTTTACCCGCATCGCCCAGGAGACCGGCGACGTCGGCGTCACCTATACCGCCATGGACTGGACCAGCCTCGGCCACGAGTTCCGCTACAACTACTTCCATGGCATCCATGGGCCCGGCAGCCTGGGTTGCTTCACCATCTACCCAGACCTGCCGTGTGGTGGTATCTACCTGCACGGCAATGTCTTCTATGACGTTGACCAGGTCTTCCACACCAACAGCGGCCGCGGCATGGTGGTGGAGAACAACCTCTTCCTCAAGTGCCGGGGCCTGAGCTTCAGCGCCTGGCACGACCCCAAGAAGTTCCAGGAGGGCGGCGACTGGCGCATGGTCGAGAACCTCGAGGCGGTGAACTACGCCCAGCCGCCCTACAGCACCCGCTACCCCCTCCTGCAGCGCCTGGCGGAAGACTTCCGCAACGACGCCGACGACCTGCTGCAGCGCCGCCTGCCCAAGGATAACCTGCTGCGCCGCAACGTGAGCCAGGGCGAGTTCTTCCTGCGGCTCGACCCCAAGGCCAGCCTGGACCATTGCCGGGTCGAGGGGAACGTCATCGCGGACGAGGTCGTCTTCCAGGGCGCCTTCGACGGCAACGGCAAGTCCGTGGCCTACCGCAATGGGGACGTGCTGGCCGCTGCGGAACTGAGCCGCCGTGGGAACGTCATCGTCCGGGGCGATCCGGGCTTCGGCGGTCTGCGGACCCAGGATTTCGCCCTGGTCCCGGGCTCGCCGGCAACGCGCCTCGGCTTCGAGCCCATCCCCTTCGAGCAGATCGGGCTGAGGACCGATGAGTTCCGCCGGACGCTCCCCGGCGAGGTCTGTCCTCCGACGCTCAGCCAGGCGTCGCGGACCTTCCTCCCACCGCTGCAGGTCACGCTGACCCCGACGCCCCGGCCGGGGGTCCCCAAGTGCGTCATCCACTACACCCTGGACGGCAGCGAGCCCACGCGCAGTTCGCCGGTGTACCGTCGTCCCCTGACCCTCAAGGACTCCGTCACTCTCAAGGCCGCCGCGTTCAGGGCCTGCAGCCCCGGCCCCGGCTGGTGGGTCTCGGAGACGGTCAGCGCCACCTACACCGCCATGAGCCTGGACCGGGGAGGCCTCTTCCTGAGCGACCTCCCCGACCAAGACCTTGTGGCCTATCTCCCCTGCTGGAAGAAGGATACGAACCACCTTGGCAAGCCAATCCGGATCGCGGGGGCGGAGTACTCCAAAGGGCTCCTCCTGCATCCGGCGGAGACCGCCGACGGGAACCGCGGCAGCGTGACGTACCGACTGACCGGGGAGCTCCGCAAAGCCAGGCGCTTCACGGCCGTGATCGGCATCGACGATGCCATGCAGGTGTATGGAAAGGGCTCCGCAACCTTCGCCGTGGAAGTTCAGCGTGACGGGGCCTGGAAACGGGTCTTCGAGAGCGGTCTGTTGCGGCTGGGAGACCCGTCGCAGACGGTCAGCGTCGACACCGCGGGGGCTGAGGCCCTGAGGCTGGTGACCGGCGATGGCGGCGATGGCATCGCCTGCGACCACGCGGAGTGGGCCGTGCCGCGGCTGGAGTAAGGAGCTGGCGATGGAGACGGGCACCATGCGGATCGTACTGGCTCTCGGCGCGGTGGTGGGGAGTGCTCTCGGTGGTGCCGAGGGGCCCCCTCCGCCCAAGCCGGCGCGTGTCTTCCACGTCGCGCCGACGGGCAGCGACGCCGGCGCGGGCACCGTCGAGGCGCCCTTCGCCACGGTGGCGCGGGCCCGGGATGCGATCCGCGCCCTGAGGCAAGAGGGCCAGGCATTGCCGGGACCGGTGACCGTGCTTCTCCGGGAGGGCGCGTTCCGTCTGACCGAGACACTGCAGTTCACCCCGGAAGACTCGGGTACCGCCGCGGCGCCGATCACCTACGAAGCCTACCCGGGCGAACGGCCTGTCGTCAGCGGCGGCCGCCTGGTCACCGGTTGGCGGCAGCACGATGACCGCCTCTGGGTGGCAGAGGCGCCCTGGACCAGTGACCTGGCGGGGCCCCTCTGCCAGCTCTTCGTCAACGGCCTGCGCCGCCCGCGGGCACGGACGCCCAACGAGGGGGCCTACTTCTACTCACGGCGCTTGCTTCTGACGCCGGACGAGTACCCGCAGTGCCTGGGGCTGGTATCGGAGCCCGACGACCTGAAGCCCTGGGACCCCGCGGAGGACGCCGTCATCTGTCTGTTCCACAACTGGGTGAACTCCTACAACCGCGTGCGCACCGCCGACTGGGACCGGCATCGTCTCACCTTTGCCCGACCGGCGGGGATCTTCTTCCTGGGCCCCAACGTACGCTACTATGTGGAGAACACCTTCGCGGCCCTCGATGCGCCCGGCGAATGGTACCTGGACCGTAAGCAGGCCCGGCTCTTCTACTACCCCATCCCGGGAGAGGACCTGGCCCAGGCCGAGGTGGTGGCGCCATGCCTGCGGCAGACCCTGGTGAGCCTATGCGGCGACCCGGTCGCGGGCCTGTACCTCGAGCATCTCGCCTTCCGCGGGATCTCGTTCCAGCACACCGACGCGGACCTGTCGCCAGGATACCGGCACAGCGTCCAGGGGGCCAACACGCAACGCGGGGCCATCGTGGCCAAGGGCCTGCGGGACACGGTCATCGAAGGGTGTGAGTTCACCCGGCTCGGCGAACACGCGGTGTCCCTGCTGGAAGGGTGCGCTGACAACGCGATCCGCCAGTGCCACGTGGTCGATACGGGCGGTGGCGGCATCTACCTCTCCGAAGGCGCCCCGCTCCGGAGCGGCGACGCCGGCCTGACGCTGCGCACGACCGTCGAGAGTAACTTCATCCACGATGGCGGTCTCATCTTCCGCGCGGCCTGCGGGGTCTTCCTGGGCGGCTCCGCCAGCTACAACCGCATCCTCCACAACGAGATCTGCGACCTGAGCTGGATGGGGGTCCACGTGGGCTGGAGCTGGACGGGCAAGGAGCCGGCGTACACCCACCACAACGAGGTGGCCTACAACCATATCCACCACATCGGCAACGGGGTCCTGAACGACATCGGGGGGATCTACACCCTTGGTGTCTCGCCGGGGACTGTGCTGCACCACAATCACATCCACGACATCACCCGCTTCGAGCGCGGGCGGCAGGGCTACGGCGGCTGGGGCATCTACCTGGACGCCGGCAGCTCCGAGATCCGCGTCGAGAACAACGTCGTCTACAACACGCGCGACGGCGGCTTCCACGCTCACTGCGACGGCTATC
>Ga0172375_10012145_pt1 | contig 10828 bp, 10 predicted proteins | sample LakKiv1m_FD_114537 | JGI IMG/M metagenome (GOLD analysis project Ga0172375, IMG submission 114537) | Freshwater microbial communities from Kabuno Bay, South-Kivu, Congo - kab_092012_11.1m | ecosystem: Environmental > Aquatic > Freshwater > Lake | place: Democratic Republic of the Congo... | reverse complement strand
GCCCTTAGTGGGCAATGCTTGGATCGGCGAATCCCCGCTCTTGAAACCTTGCGAAACTACATCGCCGCCTGGGAGAACGAGCGTAACAACCGCCAATCAAAAATAAATTGGCGTTTCTCTACAGACGATGCCAGGATAAAGCTGAAGCACCTTTATCCGAAACTATAAATGTTACATGGTACTAGGGTGTAAGCGTTCGCCCCAGGGTTGGAAAAGGAGAAATCGTAGGGGCCGGGTTCCGTGGCATTGTACATGATGGTCCCGGGCTGCACGTCGGTGAAGGAGGCGGTATCCCCCACCGCGGGAATCTTAAAAGGATCCCAGTTAGCCCAATGGTTGTATTCAAAACCGCCTAAAAGGTTGGTCCAGGTGACGGTTTCCCCCCAGGCCACCGGCCCCAGGGCCAGGAGGCCCTCAATCAAAATCAGACCCGCCAACCCCCGGGGTCTGCTCCCCCGCCTTGATCCTACCGCTGCTCCTTGCATTTTCTTCATTTGAACCATTTTCTTTCCCCCCTTTTTTCCTTAAGCCAAAGAGGCTCCTGTAAAAGTCTCTGTGCCTGTCATTCTGAGGAAGCGAAGCGACCAAAGAATCTCTAAATTAGAGTAAAATACGAGATGCTTCGCTGCGCTCAGGATGACAAAAAGGCTTTTGGCAAGAAGCTCTTTTGGCAATGGCTTGAGGACCCCAAAATCTGCCTGCCTCTTATGCAGGTGGAGGCCCAGGCCAGGGGACCCATGGAAATAACCCCAAAGAGGCGTCCGGGCCGGCGTCCATCAGCCCCGGAGGGGGCGTCTTACGCGCCGGTCATGGCGGCCATAGGCCGCCCTATATAAACCTTTTCCTGACAGCTCTGCATGGGCCTGCGGCTCACCCCGTAAAGTATGAAAAGGAATGTAGGGCGGGCACTGCCCGCCATTTCCGTCGGTTTTTTGGCGCGTAAGACGCACCCTACGAGGAACTTTTCGGACAGAATTACAAGAAACCTCACTTGCCCCCTCGACAGCGTCTCACGCGGCAACGTGGCCTAACGAGGAACCAGTCATATGGGGCGCTTAATTTTTTCCCTTCGGAGAAACCGTTTTCGTTGTTGATTCAGCTGCCTTCGGGGTGGGGGGCGCCGCCGGCGGGCTGTCAGACCTGGGGCCGGGGGCCGCCTGGGCCTTCTTCTGGGCCTCCTGGATGAGCTGGGCCCTTCGGGAATCGGGGCCCACCGGCTCGATCACCACCACGTGCCGGGCGTTGACCCGCATGAAGTCCGGGTTATGCCACTCGCTGCCCCGTTTGATCAGGAGGTTGGCGGTCTTCTTTTTCTCCTGCTCCACCAGGGTCTGGACGTAATATACGTCCCGGAGCGTCAGGTAAGGGGAGCCGGTGTCCGCCAGTTTGCCGAAGAAGACCTGGCCGTTGTCCAAAAAGACGGCCTGGTGCTCGGAGGCAAACCGGAGGTCGTTGCCGCCGCACCCCGCCAGCAGGCACAAGGCCGCCAGGAAGGCAACTGATAAAAAACAGCCCCCTTGAAAAAATCTTTAATCTTATTCAATCAATACCTTTAATCTCCCGGAAATTGGGCGCCTTTCAATGAGTTGCATATGATAGTGGTGACCAAAGAAGGCCTTGACCAGAGGCTTTTCTCTCTGTGTTTGCTTCAATCGGTTTTCAGTGAAACAATCTAAGGATTTTTTTTTAGTTTCTTAGAATTACCGGCCCTTGACAGCCAGGTGACAACCGCATACAACCTTCGGTAGCCGGCCCGCCCCGGCAATTCCACCAGGAGATGCAGCGTGTATTGGGATGCCGAACTTGAAACCCTGAACCCGGCGGGATTACAAGAGCTGCAACTGACCCGGCTGCGCCAGACGGTGGCCCGCGCCGCCCGCAGCCCCTTTTATGGCCGCCGCCTGAAGGAAGCGGGGCTTGGCCCCGCCAATCTCCGGTCCCTGGAGGATATCCGCCGGATTCCCCTGACCACCAAAGACGACCTCCGAACCCACGGGCGGGAGATGCTCACCGTGCCCCTGGCCGAGATCGTGCGTCTCCACGCCTCTTCCGGGACCACCGGCCAGGCCACCGTGATCTATTACACCCGGGCCGATATCGAGGCCTGGGCCGGTCTGGTGGCCCGCTCCCTCTACATGGCCGGCCTGCGGGCCGGGGACGTGTTCCAGAACATGATGGGCTACGGCCTGTTTACCGGAGGGCTGGGCTTTCATTACGGGGCCGAACAGCTGGGGGCCCTGACCATCCCCGCGGGCGCGGGCAACAGCCAGCGCCAGTTGCAGCTGATGCAGCAGTTCGCCACCACCGCCATCCACATCATCCCCAGCTATGCCCTGTATCTGCTCCAGACCTTTGCGGCCCAGAACCTGGACCCTCGGGACCTGCCGCTGCGCCTGGCCTTCATCGGGGCGGAGCCCCATTCCGAGGACATGCGCCGGCGCATCGAGGCGGCTTATGGGGTCAAGGCTTACAATTCCTATGGGCTTTCCGAAATGAACGGCCCCGGGGTGGCCTTTGAGTGCCCGGAGCAAAACGGCCTGCACGTCTGGGAAGACGCCTTTTTCCTGGAAGTCCTGGACCCCGAGACCCTGGAGCCGACGCCGCCGGGGGAGGTGGGCGAGTTGGTCTTCACCAACCTCACCCGCCAGGGCATGCCCCTGTTGCGCTACCGCACCCGGGACCTGGCCTCTTACGACGACGCCCCCTGCCCCTGCGGCCGCAGCTGCCGCCGCATCTCCCGGATCATGGGCCGCAGCGACGACATGGTGATCATCAAAGGAGTCAACATCTTCCCCCTCCAGATCGACCAGGTGCTCATGGCCATGCCGGAGGTGGGCGCCCACTATCTGGTGGAGTTGACCCGGCAGGATTACCGGGACGACCTGCTGGTCAAGGTGGAAGTCCAGCAGAACTTCTTCCAGGAAGACCTCAAGTATCTCAAGCAGTTGCAGAAGCGGATCATTGAGGCCCTGAAGAGTGAACTGCTGGTCACGCCCCGGGTGGAACTGGTGGAGCCCAACACCCTGCCCCGGAGCGAAGGCAAGGCCCAGCGGGTTCTGGATAAACGCGCTTAAGGCATACTGCGGACCCCGCCCCTACAGGGGTTTTTGCCCACTTCGCCAAAGTTGACAATGCCGCCGGCAGGTGTTAAAAAAACCGGGGGAGGGATGGCCGAGTGGTTTAAGGCGCTGGTCTTGAAAACCAGAGACCGGAAGGTCCGTGGGTTCGAATCCTACTCCCTCCGCCATCTGTTCCTTACTATCTAGGCTGAACCCGGCCCGGCAGCGGCCGTCAGTCACAGCGAAGCCCCACCGGAGAGATGACCGAGCGGCTGAAGGTGCTCGCCTGCTAAGCGAGTGTGGGGGGAAACTTCCACCGAGGGTTCGAATCCCTCTCTCTCCGCCAGTTTCTTGCCGTTACCCCGGCCTGCTTGCCGTCGGGCCGGTTTTTCTCCCCCAAAAATCCTTTCCCACTTCTCTGAATCTTCCGATAAGATAGGAGACCATGGCCTCCGCCGCCCCCCCGCCTGAAAAATTTATGAACCGGCGCGTCGTCCTGCTGGCCGTCTGTTTCGGGGCCTTTATGGCGACCCTGGACACCAGCATCGTCACTATGGCCCTGCCCCAGATCGCCCATGATTTCCGGGTCTCCCTAACGGATATCTCCTGGGTCATGCTCATCTACCTCCTGATGAACGTCTCCCTGCTCCTCACCAGCGGCCGCCTGGGGGACTTGCTGGCGCCGGGCAAGCTCTTTCTCCTGGGCTTGCTGGTGTTCACCGGGTCCTCGGCCCTGTGCGGCCTGAGCCCGACTCTGGCCTGGATGGTGGGCGCCCGGGCCCTGCAGGGGGTGGGGGCCTCGTTGATGCTGGGGGTGGCCCCCAAACTGATCGCCCTGACCTTTGCGGAGGGAGAGCGGGGCCTGGCCCTGGGCCTGTTTTCCACCGCCTTCGCCGCCGGCATCAGCGTCGGCGCCCCCCTGGGAGGCGTGATCACCACCTACCTGGGCTGGCCGTTTATATTTTTTATCAACCTGCCCATCTGTGCGGCGGCCTTCGGGGTGGGGAGCCGGGACCTGCGGCGGTTAAAGGCCCAAAAGGTCTGGAGCTGGGGGGACCTGGACCTGCGAGGGGGTCTGACCCTGGCTTTCACCCTGGGTCTGCTCCTGCTGGGCCTGACCTGGGTCCGGCAATCCGGCTGGAGCCCCGGGACCCTGGCCGCCCTGGCAATGGCCGCCCTCCTGGGCCTGGTCCTGGATTTTCTGGAGCGCCGCCACCCCGACCCCCTGCTGCACCGCGAGCTCTGGCGCCGCTGGCCCTTTGTGACGGGCTCCCTGGCGGTGGTGCTGACCTTCGCGCCGGTCATGGGGGTCTTCTTCCTGTTGCCCTTTTTTCTGGAACAGGTCTATCACTACACCCCGGACCAAGCCGGCTTCCTGTTGGCGGCCCTGAGCGTCAGCAACGCCCTGGTGGCCCCCTGCGGCGGCTATCTGGCGGACCGGCTGGGGAACCTGCTGGTTCTCAGGACCGGCGCCGGCATGGTCCTGGCGGGTTTGGGTTCGCTCCTCCTGACCGGCCTGGACAGCTCCACCCTGGGCCTGGCGGCCCGGTTCATCCTCATCGGCTTGGGCTTCGGCCTGTTCCAGGCCCCCAATCTCAACGAAATTCTCCTGGGGGTGAAACCCGCCCTGATCGGCCTGGCGGCCAGCACCAATGCGGTGCTGAAAAACCTGGGGGCCCTGGTGGGCATCACCCTGATCGTCTCGGTGTTCGCCTGGCTCAGAGGCGAACAGGCCGCCACCGGCCCCGGCGACCTGGCGGCCTACCACCAGGCCTTTGCCCTGGCCGCCCTGGTGGCGGGCCTCAACCTAGCGGTCAACCTCCTGCCCCGCCGGCACTGAGACCCATCGGCGAGGCGCGCCCTCCGGCAAAACCTGGCGGGGTGCGACCCGGATGAACCGGCCGGTCCCAGGCCGCTTGGGGCTTAGGCGTCACCGGTGCGCCGCCGCCCCCTCCTTGGCGGCCGGCTGGCGGTGTGGTATGATGCAGTCACTCTTTGGAAGGCGGGCATTGCCGGCCAGGTGGGCGGATTTTTGGTGGGTAAAACGCACCCTACGAGGAATTTTTTAGGACATAAGCCGTTATTCAGTCATCGGCCCCAGGAGGTCGGGAGGGGTAAGCGCGGTGCAGATTCACTTGGGAGAGCTTCTGGCGTTGGTGGGCTTGGGGGTGCTGCTGTTGCAAAAGATGGGGCGCCGGCAGGTGCGCCAGGGTCAGGCCAAGCCGGGCCTGGCCAAGTGGGTGGCCTGGGGGGATTTCCTGGCCTTCGGGCTCATCCTGGCGGGCCTGGTGGTCATGTATCTGCAAAAATAATCAATTTCTGCCATCACCGCCTTGCGGAAATCACTTCCCGGAGCATCTCCTGATGAAGCTCCCTTCTGCCGACCGCCGGTTCATTCCTCCATGATCCTTAACAGATATTGGCCATAGCCGTTCTTCCGCATGGGTTCGGCCAGCCGGCGCAATTGTTCGCCGTCGATATAGCCCAGGCGATAAGCAATCTCCTCGATACAGGCGATTTTGAGGCCCTGGCGCTTCTCAATGGTCTCAATAAAGGTCGAGGCCTCCAGCAGGGACTCGTGGGTGCCGGTATCCAGCCAGGCGAAACCCCGGCCCAACACTTCCACCCGCAGCTCCCCCCGCTCCAGGTAGGCTTTGTTGACATCGGTGATCTCCAGTTCCCCCCGGGGGGAAGGCCGGAGACGGGAGGCGATTTCCACCACCCGGTTGTCGTAAAAATAGAGGCCCGCCACCGCCATGGACGATCTCGGCTTCGCCGGCTTTTCCACGATGTCCAGGACCTTGCCGGAGGCGTCAAATTCCACCACCCCGTACCTTTCCGGATCCTTGACCCAATAGCCGAAGACCAGGCCCCCCCTGGTCAACTGCACCGCCCGCTTCAGGATCTCCTGCAACCCGTGGCCGTAAAAAATATTATCCCCCAGGATGAGGCAGACCCGGTCCGGGCCGATAAAATCCTGGCCGATAAGAAAGGCTTGGGCCAGGCCCTCGGGGCGGGGCTGGGCCGCATACCTGAAACGCAGCCCCAAGTGGGTCCCGTCTCCCAGAAGGGTTTCATAGCGGGGCAGGTCCTCCGGGGTGGAGATGAGGAGAATATCCCGGATGCCGGTCAGCATCAGGATGGACAGGGGATAATAGATCATGGGCTTGTCGTAGACGGGCAGAAGTTGCTTACTGACCACCTTGGTGACGGGATAGAGGCGGGTGCCGGCGCCGCCGGCCAGGATGATCCCCTTCCACCCCGGGGCCGTTAACCCTTCCCCGGACTTGCCCTGATCTTGACGAAGGTTTGTCATCATCATTTTGGGGTCCCGTAAGATTATAAAATAAACCCCGGCATTGGCAAGGACAAAGAGTCCCGGTAACCGGCCCCGAAGGTCCTTGGCGGTCAGGGGAGAAGACCCCCTGGCCGAGTTCGGACCTTGGGTCCTGACCTGGTTGCCCCCTCTTTTTTTTTGACAAAAATTCGGTTCAATGTGTATAATGTGCAAATTACACAATGATTGTAAGAGTGAAGGAAGTTGCGCTTCTGGCGGGTAAGGATCGAGTTAAATATTTCAGGTTAACGGGGAAAATCGTAAGTACGCCGTATAAATTACCTGAATTGGATATAATAATTTTAGTGGAATTTTTTGTATTATATATTAAAGAGGGGTAAATGTTAAAATCAATTATAAATAGTGGATCTTTACTTGGAGCAGTCGTTATAGCTTCAATAGTCATTCTTAAATATTATCATATTCCAAAATTATTTTTACTAATTGTTATCTTGGCATCATTTTTTTATCAGAAGGCTACCAACAGGAAATATAATAAAAAATATAATCTTGAAGAAACATTGATAAATATTTCAAAATTTATTATCATTACAGGAATTTTAGGATATATTATTATCAGAATTATCGGAATTTTCTTTCCAGTCTTGTTTGAGTAGGATACCTGGCGCTCATTTCTCTTGGAGAAGGGCACATTAAGGTCTAATCTTCTCGGAAGAAATGAAGCGCCTGCGTTTATGCCAACTTCCGCCGGCAAAATCCCGGGGCCCTATAGACAATTTCATCGATTCTAGATTAAGGCGTTAAGAATATCTTGTTTTCAAATTCCTCTTTTATGATAATAAGCCGATCTTTAGTGGTCATATTGATTTGGGCGTTGCTGTCGTCTTGCACTGCTCTCAGTAACCGCACCTATATCCAGAAATACGCCCCCTTCCAGGGAATCCGGCGCGTCGCCGTCTTTCTGCAACGCTGGCCGGTTTATCTGGGAAAGCCCGGCCGGAACCATTTGGGGGAAGATTTCATCACCACCAGGACACCTTTTTTCGCCCCCTGGCAGCCCGCCGCCCAAATGAATCCCCGGGCCGTGGATATCCTGGATATCGATGATTGCCTGATGGGTGAGTTACTGGTCAACCTGTTGGAGAGCAAAGGCTATCAGGTCTCCCTGGTAGAGATGCCCTTCGCCCCCGAATCAGCCACCGCAGGGATGCTCATGGCCCAATATCAGGCCATTAATCCTGTGGACGGGTTCCTCTTCTGTTACTATTCCCCCACGCTCTTTTTCTCCCAGGCCCAGGCAGCCCCCCCAGAGCACACCCGGAGGTCCTATAGCCTCCAGGAGGTCGTGCAGACGCACGGTCCCGGCGCCGACGCCATTATCTGGGTCGGGCAGCGGCGCCCTGATTCTCCGTCGGGTTCCATGAGCCACGCCTTCATTTACCTGTCCATAACTTTTTTCAGGGCCGCCGATTGGCAGGCGCTCATGGCTGAGGCCGACTCCCAGGTCGGCGGCAGGGTTCGCCCCTGGATCCCCCGGTGTCCCCCTGCCGCCACCGACAAGAATTATCGGGCGGATGCGGGAATCATCCGGAATCTGATGGTCAATAATTTAAAGTGTCGCCTGAACTTTCAGATTCCTTACGCCTTTTAGCCAGACTCGAGGATTTACCCGGCGGATAGTCAGAATCGGGGGCTGAATCACCATGCTGTCGGACTATCAATGCTACTTGGATTTTATCCCGTGGAGTTTCAATGATAATTATGGTAAGGTTTCGCGGGGTAATGCGGCGGTCTTATCATAAAAATTAAGGACTAATCCAGTTATGAATGGTCAAAAATTTATCTCCCTATTCTTAATCGTTCTTCTGTTGCTGCCTGCCCCAGGCTGGAGTCAGATACCGGAAGAAAAAAAGGGACTTGAAGAACAGGCCCAGATTCAGTTGCAGAAATTCGGACTTCCGTCGACACCCATTGGCCAAATATCAGGGCAACTCACTCCCCAAGCGCCTCCGCCGCAAGCGGCCCCGACCCCTGAGCCGGCCAAAATAATCACCGCGGCTCCCCGCCAAACCGAGGAAACTTCCGCGGCTGAACATCGCGCCGCGGAGTTCGGTCTGGCCGTCAAACAATTCGGCTATAGCTTTTTCTATAAGCCGCCTGAGACGTTCCTGCCGGTGCAAGAAATCCCGGTAGGGCCGGACTATGTCATCGGCCCGGGAGACACCGTCCGGATCATCATTTGGGGCAGCGTCCAGGGAGAATACAGCCTGACGGTTGATCGCAACGGCCAGATCGCCATTCCCAAGGTAGGAGTAATCCAGGTCAGCGGACTGACCTACAGGCAATTGCGGGAAGTGATGGACCGGGAATTCGCCCGACTCTTTAAAAACTTCCAGATGAATGTAACCCTGGATAACCTGCGCACCATCCCGGTCTATGTGGTGGGTCAGGCCAGGTTTCCCGGAAGTTACGCGGTGTCATCTCTCTCCACCCTGATCAGCGCCTTGTTTGCCGCCGGCGGTCCCAGTAAATCCGGTTCCATGCGCAACATCCAGGTCCGGCGGGGCAAAAAAGTCATCATTCATTTCGATATGTACGACTTTCTCCTCCGGGGGGATAAAAGCAAAGACATCCGCTTGCAGGCCCAAGACGTCATCTTCATCCCCCCCATCGGTCCCCTGGCGGCCATCGGGTCGCCCAGGATAGAAGGAGTCGGCGTGGCGGCCCAGGAGGGGAAAACTGAAGCAGTAGCTAACAAATCCGAGCCCTCTCTGGTTGGCGGCCCCATCAAAGTCCCCGGCATTTATGAGCTGAAAAACGAGAGGACCCTTATTGACCTGTTAAATCTGGCCGGGGGGCTGGCCGACACCGCCTTCAAAGGCCGGATTCAGGTTCTCCGGGTGCAGCAGCACCGGGAAATGGTGTTATTTGAGGATGACCTGAACAAAGTCCTGCTGAGCCAAACTTCCGATATCCCCTTAGTGGATGGCGATTTTGTCAAAATCTTCCGGGTCCCTGAGGTGGTGGAGAAAAAGGTGCGCTTAGCCGGGGCCGTGAAAAGACCGGGGGAATTCGGGCTGCGGAACCAGATGCGGGTCAAAGACCTGATTGAATATGCCGGCGGCCTCTTAATGGAAGCGAACCGCCAGGAAGCGGAGATCACCCGGGTCGCCATCACTCCCGAAGGTCCGGAGACCTCCCGCCTGTACATCAACCTGAGCCGGGCCTTAAGCGGGGCCCCTCGGGACAACCTCCTCCTTAAGCCGAACGATTATGTATTTATCCGGAGCATCCCCGAATGGAATTTATATGATCTGGTCAAGATCGAGGGCGAAGTAAAATACCCTGGTAATTATGCCATTAAGAAGGGAGAAACGTTAAGTTCCCTGCTGGCCCGGGCGGGAGGATTCACCGATCGGGCCTATGCCAAGGGGGCCTTTTTCACCCGGGAATCTGTGAGGAAATTGCAGGCCGAACATCTCAAACAGGCCATTGACCGCATGGAAGCCGAAATGATCTCCTCCGCCGCCGCGGCCACCGAAACCGCCGTAGATAAGGAAGAAGCGGATCGCCAAAAAATGATGCTGGCCCAACAGCAACGTTTCCTGGCCAAGATGCGGAGCATTGTGCCTTTCGGACGGGTAGTCATCCGCATCGACGACCCGGAACGGCTGCGGGGCACCCCCGATGATCTGGTCTTGAATGAAGGCGACCGCCTGGTGGTGCCCACGATCCAGCAAACGGTCAATGTCCTGGGCTCGGTGGTCAATCCCACTGCGGTGGTTTATGACCCCTATCTCACCGTCAAAGATTATCTGGCCCAGGTGGGAGGACCGACCAAGGGCGCTGATGTCAAGCGGGCTTATGTGGTCAAGGTCAACGGCTCGGCCTTGAGTGGACGAGGAGGCATTCTGTTCGGCGGCGGGGTGCTCTCCGCCCGCCTGGACCCAGGAGACACCATCGTGATTCCGGAAGATTTCGAACGGATCGCCTGGCTGAAAATGGTCAAGGATATCGCCGCGATTCTCGGGAATTTTGCTTTGATGGCCGGCGTGGTGGTTGCCGCCCTCCGATGAACCGCAAGAGAGGCAGAATCGCCCTTACGGGGATATCCCTGATCATCCTCACCTGCCTGGGGGTTGGGGAGAAGCCGGCGCCGGCCCTTGCAGCCTTCAACCCCAGCGAGATATTTAAGAAAGAGAACCGCGCCTTCACGATGGGCGTGTTCACCGTGGGCTCCATCGGCTTTTCCGCTCTGGCCTATTATTTGTACAAAAACAGCCCCGCCCAACGGGCCGAAGGTTATGCGGAACAGCTCGGACTGGGGGAATGGTACGTCGCGGCTTACAGCGGCTACTCCCTTCTCCCTTCCGCCGACTGGAAATTCTCTCGGTTTTACGCGCCTTACCAGGGGAGAACCGCCAAGGATATAGCATACCAACCCGGCGTCCTGGGTGGCGTAAAATTCGGG
>Ga0172375_10012144_pt1 | contig 10828 bp, 12 predicted proteins | sample LakKiv1m_FD_114537 | JGI IMG/M metagenome (GOLD analysis project Ga0172375, IMG submission 114537) | Freshwater microbial communities from Kabuno Bay, South-Kivu, Congo - kab_092012_11.1m | ecosystem: Environmental > Aquatic > Freshwater > Lake | place: Democratic Republic of the Congo... | reverse complement strand
GTTCCGGTGTGGTGGGGACGTTACGACCCAACCTACACCCCGCGTCCAGTTTCGAGTGGAGGCGGGTTGGCGTCATCCATGCCGGGTTCATCTTCCGGCGGCGGCAGCGCCCCCCTGCCCGGCGCAGACTTCGCCGCCTCGGTGGTAGGCGGCGTGCAGACCTTCTCGCAAAAGGTCATCGGCAACATCAATGAATTCACCGGCCGAATTACAAATGTGACCAACCCCCCGCCCAAACCCACATCGAGCGGAAAAAGTTACCGCGGCCGCAGCGGTGGCGGCGGACGTTCCTGCGCGTGCGCCTGTGCGTGCGCCGGTTGCGCCTGCGCCTGCGCCGGCGGCGGGAGGTAAACGTTCAACGCCGGGTTTACAGGTGAATTATGAGTATCCTTACGAATCTGATGCAAATCGGAAATCGAAAATCGCCGGCTGTGGATCCACAATCGGGTTTACATCATTATGCCCGTGAAGACGAACACGGGAAGGCACGCATCCATTTGCGCGTGGACCCGGACGGCACAGGCACGCTGATCGTCAACGCCAATAGTGTAATGCACCTGAATCCGACGGCGGCTTTCATGGCATGGCTGATTCTCGAAGATAAGCAGGAACACGAAATCGTCGCGGCCATCACAAAACATTATCGCATCAGCGCGAATCAAGCCCGCACAGACTTTTCAGAATTCAGAATTCAGATTTCAGAATTATTGCGCCCCGACGGGGCCTGCCCCATCCACGAATTGGATTTGGAAACCCTTGCCCCTTTCAGCGCGCGTCCATCGGCTCCCTATCGCATGGACCTTGCCATTACCTACCGCTGCAACAACGACTGCGCCCACTGCTACAACGCCCGCGAGCGAAACTTCCCCGAACTGACCACCGGGCAATGGTTCAAAATTCTCGACCAACTCTGGACGCTGGGCGTGCCGCACATCGTATTCACCGGCGGCGAAGCGACCCTGCGGAACGACCTGCCGGAATTGATTCACCACGCGGAATCCAACGGCCAGATCACGGGCCTGAACACGAACGCCCGCCGTCTGTCCGATGAAAAATACGTGCAAAGCCTTGTGGATGCCGGTCTCGATCACGTCCAAATCACGGTCGAATCCTGCGACGAGAAAATCCACGACGAGATGATGCAGACGAGAGGCGCGTTCAAGCAAACCATCCAGGGCCTGAAAAATGTCCTGTCCACGCGATTGTACGTGATGACCAACACCACAATGCTGCGAACCAATGTCCACAAGATTCCCGATACGCTGGATTTCCTCGCCGATATTGGCGTTCCCACTGTTGGCTTGAACGCGCTGATATACTCCGGAAACGGCCTGACCGTTGGCACCGGACTGCACGAACGCGAACTGCAACCCATCCTGGACATGGCCGCGCAAAAGACATCGGCGCGCGGCCAGCGCCTGATCTGGTACACGCCCACACAATACTGCGAGTTCGATCCCACGCAAAACAACCTGGGCGTGAAAGGCTGCACCGCCGCGTTGTACAGCATGTGCATTGAATCCAACGGGGACGTGATACCCTGCCAGTCTTATTATCATGCGCTCGGCAACATCCTGAGCGACTCGTGGGATTCGATCTGGAATCATGACCTGTCCGTGCAACTGCGCGAGCGCAAGGGATTGCCCGCCAAATGTGACGGCTGTCCCGTCGTATCCGAGTGCGGCGGCGGATGTCCGCTCAAATTTGAACATCCGTCATTGATACAACCGGAGACCGTCGCGTGAGCGAACATGAGTGGATCAGGGAATTCCCTGCCGCGATCACAGTCTGCGATGCGGAGGGCGTCCTTCTTGAAATGAACGACAGGGCCGCAAAAACCTTCGAGAGCGACGGCGGTTATGCGCTCATTGGAAGGAACATGCTCGATTGTCACCCGCTCCCGGCGCGAACCAAAACGGAACACCTGCTGGCCGCGCGGGAAAAGAATGTGTACACCATCGAAAAGAAAGGCATCAGGAAATTGATCTACCAGTCTCCCTGGTTCAAAAACGGGCAGTACGCGGGATTTATCGAACTCTCGCTCGAAATCCCATTGGAGATTCCGCATTTTATTCGTTCGTGATCCCCCCTGCAAAATCAACACACGGAAAGCATCATTTACTGGATAAGTCGAAATTATCATGACACCCATCAAAAGCACGGAGATATGTTATTTGCTGGCCTTCCCCGACCGCGTGGAAAGCCCTTCCAAGCCGCCGGAGGAAATCCGCGGATTGAAGGATGCGCCCTACTTCCAACCCATCGATATTCGCGTCAGAACCCTGGGGCAGGTCGAAGTCCAGGCCGGGGGCGTGCAGGTCTCCGTTCTTCGCCAGAGTTATGACGACCGTATCCAGGTCCTGGACTGCCGTTTCATGATGGCCGACGCCCTGAGTCTTGCGGCAATCCAGCAGCGCGAGATCATCCAGCGGAATCTGCGGGAAAGGTTCGTACCGGTCGAATATCGCAATTCGGGCATGTTCGAGGAGTACTTTGTGCTTTTGCTGGTGGGAGCCAAACCCACGCCCGAAAAATACCTGGAGAAAAACGCCGTTGCCCTGGCGCGCTTTATCCGTTCGCAAAAGGAAGTCTTCGACCCAAAGGAAATCGAGTCCATTCTCAGTTCGCGCGTCCGCTATTCGAAAAACGACCTGACACTCGTGGACTGGGAGGGCGCCATCATGATCGCCCCCGAAGGCGATTTTCAATCGGATATCGAACTGCTGAAAATTGGAAACTACCAGTTATTGCGCTATCGCCGGCTGGACCAGAACATCGAAAACAGTTTCCGCGAAATCAACGAACAATTCCGCGCCAACCCGCGCCGCTCCATGAGACTCGGCCCCACGCGCGGACAGATCCGCCGCATCGTCCAGCACCGCCTCGACCTGATGCTGGATTTCGAACACACCGAACAAAACCTCCTGCTTATCGGCGACTGGTACACGTCGCAACTCTATCACGCCATTCGCGAGGAATTCTATCTCGAAGGCTGGAAGAATACCGTCAAGGAAAAACTCGATAACCTCGAAGAGATCATCCAAACCATCCAGGAGAACTTCACGCTCTCATGGCAAAGCCTGCTGGAGATCGTCCAGATCGCAGGCTGGCTGATCCTGCTTCTCGGCTATTTCTATCTTTTTTTTGTACAGGATTTGGGCTGGTTCAGAACCCCATAAGGAGAGACCATGAAAATCGTCAACCGTCTTGCCGACCGTTTTGCAAAAGTAACCCACCTGCCCGCCGGCGTCTACCACAAGCAGGGCGCGCAGGATGAAAAACCCTATCGCATCCACCTGCGCGTTCGCCCGGACGGCTCCGGTGTGTTGATCGTCAATGCGTCCACTGTTTTGCACCTCAACACCACAGCCTCGGAATATGCCTATCATTTCATCCGCGGCACCGAGCCGGACGAAGCCGCCAGACAAATCGCGGCACGCTACCGCATCAGCAAGGGCATTGCAAAAGAGGATTACCTGGATTTTGCCGACAAGATCGAAACCCTGATATCAACCCCTGACCTGGATCCCGTTTCCTACCTGGACTTCGAGAGGGTCGCGCCTCATTCAGAATCCCTCTCCGCCCCGCTCCGCCTCGATTGCGCCCTGACCTACCGCCTGCCCAAAGGCGCAAAAGCGGACTACGCCCCGACCAAACGCGTCGAACGCGAACTGACGACCGCGGAATGGCAAACCGTCATGGACAAGGCCTGGCAGGCGGGCATCCCACACATCATCTTAACAGGCGGTGAACCGACCCTGCGCGACGACCTCCCTGCGCTCATCGCGCACGCCGAGAAAAATGGACAAGTCTGCGGCCTGCTGACGGACGGCTTGAAACTTGCCAACCGGGAATATCTCGAAATGCTCCTGCAAACGGGACTTGATCATGCCATGCTGATCCTGCAGCCCGGCGACAAAACCGCCTGGAAAGCCATCGAAACCATCGTCCCCGCCGATTTGTTCCTGACCGTTCACTTCACGTTGAATCAGGAAACGGCGAAGGACGCCGAAAAGACCCTGCAAAAACTGCGCGGCCTTGGCGTGGAAAACCTCTCACTCAGCACGCCCGATCACTCCCTGCTCGATGAACTCCTGCAATTGCAGGGCAAGGCAAGCGAGTTGAATTTCACCATGCGCTGGGACCTGCCCGTGCCGTATTCAGAATCGCATCCCGTATCCATCGAGACCGAGGAGGATAAAGTCCCCTCCGGTGCGGGAAAAGCATGGCTCTACGTCGAACCCGATGGCGACGTCCTGCCGGCGCAGGGCGCGGCAGGAAACATCCTCGGCAACATCCTGCGCGACCCATGGGAACAAATCTACCAGGCTGAAAAATCCCCACACTTTGGCAACCGCTAACCCCGCCCGCAAATTGCATAAATTACGATTCAATTGCCCCTCGCGCGAGGGGCTTTTGAGTGTGGTATCCTTGCGCCACCCGCAAAAGCCATGATTAACGTTCCCATCCCTTCATCCTATTGGGTCGAGCCCGGCCGCCTGCTGGCAGGCGAGCATCCCGCTGGTTTCGACACTGAAAAAACCCGACGCAGGCTGGATGCCTTTCTCGAAACCGGCATCAACACTTTCATCGACCTGACACACGCGCACGAACAGATTCCGTATGAAACCATCCTGGGCGAACAGGCCAAAGCCTGCAACCTTCATGCCACATACACGCGCCTCCCCATCCAGGATTTCGGCCTGCCATCCATCGAAACAATGCAGGAGATACTCGACGCCATGGATCACGCGCTCGCGAAAGGACGAAAGGTCTATGTCCATTGCTGGGCGGGTGTCGGACGCACCGGCACAACCATCGGGTGTTATCTCGTCCGCCGCGGGTATGACGGCCGGCAGGCCATCGACCAAATTATGGAACTGCGAAGCGGGCTGGGTTCTCATCGCTCGCCTGAAACATACGAACAGATGCAATTCATCTTGGATTGGCACAAATTCGACCGTCCCGCCCAAAAAGGATATTGCGAAGGATGAACTGGCACGCGCGCTACATCCAGCAGGCAAATTGGACGCGCGGCCTGCGTGATTATCTTTTCGACAAGGCGGGAATGCGGGACGCTCAACGAGTTTTGGACGTCGGATGCGGCACCGGCGCAATCCTGTCCGAATTATTCACCCCCGCCTCGCTTCACGGCCTGGACCTCGACCCTGCCGCACTGGCCGAGTGCAGAGTCCACGCCCCGGCAGTTTCACTGACGCGCGGCGATGCGCTTGCCCTGCCCTATCCGGATGGTTTTTTCGACATTGTTTATTGCCACTTCCTCCTGCTATGGGTGAACGATCCCCTGCAGGCCGCCCTTGAAATGAAACGGGTGACGCGCCGCGGCGGATACATCATGGCACTGGCTGAACCGGATCATTCCGCCCGCGTGGATGAACCCGGGGAACTCGTCGAACTCGGGAGATGGCAGACCGAGTCGCTCCGGCGGCAGGGCGCCGACCCGTCATTCGGGGCGCAGGTTGCCGAGGTCTTTTTCCGGGCCGGGATCCCATTGGTTGAAACGGGACCCATTCAAGGTCCCGGCCCGATGCGTTCTGCTGATGAGTGGAACAGGGAATGGGCAGTGATCGAATCTGATCTGGCGGGCATCCTCCCGGCGGGGGAAATCCAAAAGTTGAAAAAACTGGATGGAGAGGCCCGCCAGCGCGGCTTGCGCGTTTTGAACGTGCCCACTTATTTTGCCTGTGGAAAAATGGAAGTATAATTTCCCTGGAGGCTGGATTGCAAACATTGGAACCTGAAGGCCAGTTGGAACCGCCCGTCCCTGCTGAAGAAAAAATCAACTGGAAACGTTTTGCCCTCGATATTCTTGAGACTGTTGTCCTCGCGGTTGTGCTGTTCGTCGGGATCAACACGGTTTCCGCGCGCGTGCGCGTGGACGGTTTCAGCATGCGCCCCACACTGGATGACGGCGAATTTGTGCTGGTGAACCGCCTTTCCTACCGTTTCGGGGAATTCCGGCGCGGCGATATTATTGTGTTCCATTTCCCAATGGATCCAAACCAGGAATTGATCAAGCGCATCATCGGCCTGCCGGGCGATTCTGTGGGCATTGCCAATGGCATCGTACACGTCAATGGGCAGGCTGTCAGCGAGACTTATATCGCCGAGACGCCCAATTATTCGGGCGATTGGCGGGTGCCGGAGGGACATCTCTTCGTGCTTGGCGATAACCGCAACGATTCGTCGGATTCCCACTCGTGGGGCCTGCTTCCGGTGGAGAATGTGGTCGGGAAGGCTGTGCTGATCTACTGGCCGCCCCGCATGTGGGATATCATCGAGCATACCGATACCCGCACGTTGATTGCAATCCAATGAGGAGTGAGATGAGCGAAACCGAAAAAGCCCCCCCACAACCCATCCCGTGCAATGAATGCCCGGCAGGGATCATGCACCCGCGCCTGATCACGTACTTTACCTGGCTCGGCGAGGAATTGATCACCGTGCCGAATTTCCCCGCCTGGATCTGTGACGTGTGCGGAAAACGCGAATACGATGAGAAAGCCATCTCGTGGCTGACGATGCTCCTGAATCCGAACGCCGGCAGGCCCACAAGGAAACGCCGCCTTCCGATCCATCCCCGGCCTGGAGCGGGATCGACGCGCCCCGCACCAGATTCCTAGATGAGGGAGCCGCCTTCATGACCATGGATACATCACCACGTACCTATCGTTTCTTGCCAGCCGATATCCTGACATCAGGATACAGGCTCGTGGGAAAGATCATGATCACGAGCAATGGGGCCATGGGCATGCTCAACGATGTCACACATTCCGCCATGGAGGTGCACGATGCGCGCCTTGCCCGCCTGCACATGCCCACCAAACTTGTGGACCATTTCGAACTTGTGCGTTTGATGAAACAGCACATTTATGCGGTCTGCATGTCGCGCCGCGAGGACCTGGGTCCGCATGCGCTGGTGCGCGGCGGCTATACGAATGTAATGGAATACCCTGTGAGGGTTACCACGCAAATGTTCGAGATCGAGGGAATTCTCGAATTCCCCGGCCGCTTTGATTTCACAGCGCTGATCGCGGAAGGCTCGCGTGAATTCATCCCGATCTTTAATGCCACGCTCACCGCGATCCTGATCCCAAACCTGCGCGTGGAGAGCGCCGGGATGCTGATCAATCGCCGCCAGATCGACCTGATGGCTTTACTCAACCAGCGCGTAAAACCCGAAGTCTAATTCAAAAAAACGCTTGACCGGCACGCAAGTGGATGATACAATCCGCCCGCTCTAAAAATCTGCCCCCATCGTCTAGGGGCCCAGGACACAACCCTTTCAAGGTTAAAACCGGAGTTCGAATCTCCGTGGGGGCACTGGGCAAACCGCTTGAGAATTCAGGCGGTTTTTATTTTTTAGGTTCTACCGTTTTTAACGGGAAAACCTTTTCAAACACGAAGGACACACACCTTCCCTGGCGGGCAGTGCCAGGGAAGGTCACGAAGGAAAAACACCCGTAAAATTAACTGCCTTTTCCCCTTTGTGTACTTGGTGTCCTTTGTGTTTAGGCTCTTTCCCGTTAATTACGGGAGAGCCGTTTTTTATTTCATGCGGGTAAATGCAAGGGTTTGTCCCCAACCCAGGACTGAAAAGTACGGAAGGTTTATTTTTTACGGTGAAGACGAATGGGAATCATAAGCAGGAATCCCAGTGCAATGATCAACTGCCCGATCAATACCCCGAAGGCCTGCCACGGGCCAAAATACGGGACTTGCGGAAGAGGCTGTGAACCCATCCCAAACAGGTCCGCCATACCGGCAAAGACTGCAATCACGTACCCCGTGCTGACAAGCCGCAGGCCGATGTCTGCGGCAATCGTCCGCTGCATCCCATGCCAAAGCGTGAGCAGGCTGATGTATCCGCCCAGGCAAATGATGGCAAGCCCCACAAGAAAAGCCGCGATCTGAACGAAGCCAACCACCGGACTCCTGTCCCAGCCCAGCCAGTTCGGCTTGGCTCCAACAACAAAAATAAACAACCCGAGGAAGGTTATGGTCAGTCCAATGCGAACCCGAAAATTTACAGGGTTTTCGTAGCGCGATGCATCGTCAGGTTGGGATCGCAGTACAGGGGTCTGCTGGCTCATGAGGTTGGCAGGTTTCTTTTCAAGCAGGATATCCAGTTGCCGCCGAGGATGTTTTCAACATCGGCAAAAGCATACCCGCGTTCCTGCAATAAGGATACCAGATTCTGCAAATCGGCGACGGTATCTATTTCGGGCGGGACAGATTGCACGCCAAAGCCACCGTCAAAATCGGAGCCAATGCCGGCGTGTAATGAGTCGCCGGCCATCTGGCAAATATGATCAATATGCGCCGCCAGTTGGTCAAGATGCACTTCATCCCGCCGGCCGGATTTGCGCGTCCAGCCGGTTTTGAGGAATGAATTATAGGGAACAAGCCCAATCACGCCGTCACGTTCGATCACGCCGCGAATCACGCGGTCCGAGAATTGCCGGTTTGTCTGGTAATTTGGCAGCAGGGACAGGCAATTTCCATGCGTGGCAACGATGGGTCCCCGGTAAATATCCAGGGCTTCCAGGGCGGATTGTTCATCCATATGGCTGAGGTCGAGGGTGAAATTGTAATCGGCCATTGCCGCCAGCAATTCCCGCCCGTCATCTGTGAGCGGACCGGGTTTCCTCGTCCCGCCGCAGAAGCGCGTTCCCGCCCAGGCGGGGCCAATCAAACGCACGCCAAGTTCGTGCCATTCTTCCAATTCCGCCAGTTCCCGGATGCCTTCGCCGCCCTCCATCAACACCACCAGTCCGACGGGATGCCCGCCAGGCGAGGGGTTCCGCCAGTGACCCAGGAGCAGGTCCAGGTCCGGGGTGGAGCGGAGCAGGCGAAATTTATCGGGATGTGAATCCGTCAGGCGATGATAGGCAAATAATTGCTCGCGATAAAGACGATGGGCCTCGTCAAAGTCGTTGTAGACCTGGGTCTCATCTTCGAACAATTTCAAGCGTTGTGGGGAGACGTAGAGAGTCGAGAAGACAATTGCAACCTGGCCACGCTGGTAATCGGGCCAGCCAAGCAGCGTATCGCCGTTATCCTCCACGGTTTTCGAGCCTGCCTCGAGTTGGCGCGTCTCCTTCACGGAGCGTGTGTAATCGCGCCCGTAGGTAAGCATATTCCAGGCCAGGTCAGCATGGGCATCTACAATGATTGTCATGGGGAGGTATAAAAGAGCGCACCGCGGGGATGCGCTCTGAAAAAATCAGGCTGTCTCTTCGCTGCCCGCTTCGGATGGAGCGGGGGATTCGCCGGATGCAGGTGCGGCATCCTGTTCACCCTGGAAACCCTGGGTTAGCATCTTGAAATCCTTATCGGCAAAGGCTGCGGAATCCACTTTGCGAAGGCTAAGCCCAATGCGGTGTTGCTCGGGGTCAATTCGGATGACGCGCAGGGTCTTGACGTCGCCTTCCTTGATGGCCTCCTTGGGATGTTCGATGCGGGTTTCGCTAATCTCGGAAATATGGATCAGGCCTTCGATATCGCCTTCCAGTCGGGCAAAAGCGCCGAACTTGGTCAGGCGTGTGATCACGCCTTCGACCAGCTGGCCGACGCTGAATTTTTCGACACGCGACTTCCACGGGTCATCCTGCAGGACGCGCATGGAAAGGCCGATGCGCCTTTTCTCGCGGTCAATGTTGATGACTTTGACCTTGACTTCCTGCCCCACTTCGAGCAGTTCACGCGGGTGCTGGAGACGATCCCAGGAAAGTTCAGAGAGGTGAACGAGGCCGTCCGCCCCGTTGATATTCACAAAAGCGCCAAAATCAGCGAGGCTGGTGACACGGCCGGTATACACCTTGCCTTCCTCGAGTTCACTGATGACACGTTCCTTGACAGACGAGCGCGACTCGGTATTGGCGGCGCGTTCGGAAAGGATCAGCCTGCGGCGTTCGCGGTCCACTTCGATGATGCGGATGGATATCGGCTGTCCAACCATCTTCTGCCAGCGCTGCTCGGGTGTTTCGCCGGTTGACTGCGTGCGGCGCGAAGCGCTGACCTGGGAGGCGGGAACGAAGCCGCGCAATCCGCCAACGCCGACGATCAAACCGCCCTTGTTGAAACCGATGATCTTGCTGTCTATGACGGTTTCATCGGCAATCATCTTTTCCACGTTTTCCCAGGACATCTGTTCCTGGGCGCGTTTGAAGGAAAGGACAACATTCCCGTTTGCATCCTCGGGGTTAACGACATAGACGTTAACCTCCTGTCCCACCTGGAGCGCGGCAAGTTCCTCTTCCGTGAGTTGTTCCAACTCGCGGCCGGCGATGACACCTTCGGACTTGGCGCCAATGCTGACAAGGATCTGATTAACGCCAATGCTGGCAATCATCCCTTTGCGGATCTCACCGACTTGCGGCAATTCAACGCTCAAGGATTCTGTCTCAAGCAATGACTCCATCGTCTGGTTATTTTGGTTGGGCTGTTCTCCCTGCGGGTTCGCGTTAGCGGCCCCCTGCCCGGTCAGGGCTTCATTCTGATCCATCACTGGTTGACTCCGGTTAAAAGAAATGTAGGGTGGATTATACAAGTTATTCCAGAAGTTGGCAACCCTGATTTACACGAAACGCCCCCGGAGCGTGGTTTTCGTCAAAAAGAGGATTTATGTGAAGAAGCCAACAATCATCGTCCTTCCTGGATTTCGAATACAAGGGGGGTATTCAAATATCCGCCTGCCTTCCCTTTCGCAAACCTCGCCTCCGCACAAAAAGATTAGCGGTAAAACAGAGCCTGCGTTATAATCAAGTTTTGGAGTACATATGCCTGCCATTTACCCTTTCACTGC
>Ga0172375_10012143_pt1 | contig 10829 bp, 14 predicted proteins | sample LakKiv1m_FD_114537 | JGI IMG/M metagenome (GOLD analysis project Ga0172375, IMG submission 114537) | Freshwater microbial communities from Kabuno Bay, South-Kivu, Congo - kab_092012_11.1m | ecosystem: Environmental > Aquatic > Freshwater > Lake | place: Democratic Republic of the Congo... | reverse complement strand
GAAGCTGCTTGAGCTTGTGTCAAAGAACAGCATGAGCGTGCACCAGATATGCTGCAGGACGGGCAGCGACCATCGGACCATCAAGAAGTACGTCCAGCTGATAATGCACATCCAAAAGTCGCCTAAGATGAAGCTTGAGATAGTCGGCATGCGGGTGCGCGTAGGGGTGGAAAAATGAGCGAAAACGCAAACGTTGTAGTGATAGACGGCAAGGGGAAGGGCGCGCCAGACTATGTGGTTAAGGCCCCAACAGATGACGGCAAATGGGTGAAGCTGGGAGTGGCGTTCTTCAACCCGAGGAGCCAGTCATTCACCATCTACTTTGACATCCTACCGAACAGGCAGAAGGTCGTGATGTTCAGAAGGTAAAAAAGAAAATGAGAAATTTGGCATCTAAGCATTATGTCGAAGTTGAGCTCGTTTTCCGACGTGGAAACGTATATATACTACTTCAAACAAAAGAAAGGTTGTGAAAACCTTAGTCCGAAGGGTGATAAAATGGATATGAATTTTCAATATAAGAAAAAGATTGCGCCCGGTTGCATGCTGGCTGTCAACTTCACCGGGCAGGATTTGGCTATGCTGGCATTAATTACCAGTTCAGGGGTTGTCCCGCTTACGGCAGCCCTCCCTCTTGTGGTAGCTAAGGGGTTATACGATAGCTGCAACTCGTTATCTAGAGTACGGAGGCAGTTTTCTATCTAATCTTGGTTCATGCCCACCAAATCCTACACGAGTTATAATTACACCCAAGCCCTATCAATATGGGCATGGAAAAGCCCCACCTCGTTGTAATCGGCACCTCTCGCAGGATGCCCGAACTGGCCGACAATTCCGTGCAGCTCATCGTTACAAACCCGCCCTATTTTGACATGGGCGGTTGCAGCGAGTGTACCGGCTCGCTTGACGACTTCAATGACTACCTGAACGACATGCAGCTTGCCTTCTCAGAGTGCCACCGGGTGCTTGAGAACGGCGGCATAATCTGCGTGAACGTCTGCGATGTTGTGAACTACCAGTGCAAGCACCCGCTTCCCGCCCACTATTTCCTTCTCCTCCAGCGCGCGGGCTTCGAGTACAGGGACGACCTCGTTTGGAGAAAGCCGGTCGAAACCGGGGCAGATCTGCGGAAAGGCATCTTCATCCAGCACGCCTCCCCTCTTGCTTACTCGCCAGGCAGCATCCTTGGGCACGTCCTGGTGCTGCGCAAGGGCGATTTCACGAGAAAAGCCCCTAGCAGGGCTGAACGGCAGCAGGCAATGTTCGAAATACGGGCGATAATGCGCCTGCGAAGCCAGGACGCAGGGGATTTGCGCCCCTCGCTCTATCCGCAGGAGCTTGCCGAGACGCTAATCGAACTCTACTCGCACAAAGGGGAAACGGTGCTGGACCCGTTCCTTGGCAATGGCACCACCGCAAGGGCTGCAGCCAGACTCGCCAGAAGGTCAATAGGCTACCAGACAGACCGCTCCCGGCTGCCCTCAATCATGCAAGGGTCCGGCATCGCCCCAGAAGATGTGAGAATAATCGAGCAAAGGAGGCGGTTTGGATGAGGAAAACACTATTATTGGCAGCCGTCGCGCTGCTTTGCCTTGCAGGGATGTCCTTCGCGGAATTTACCATCCCGCAGGACCAGCCCATCTGCAGGCTCTACGGGCTGATACAGACCTTCGCGACAATAGGCGGCATAATCGCGGGGCTGGCCGCCGCATTCACGCTCATCACAAGCCACGACCTCTCGGAGCGCGGCAATGCCAAGCTTTCCCTAGGATGGATAATAATCGGGCTGATTATCGTGTGGCTCGTCCCGCTCGTGGTGAAGTACCTCGTGGACGCGGGCGACGTGTGCGGGTGGTGAACATGGCGTTCGATTTTGTGGCGCTTGCCGGCTATATGAAAGCCGTTGCAGTGCTTTTCGCCGTCCTTTCGGGCGCGTTTGCCGGCTTTTCCCTTGCCACAAGCAACGACCCGGAGCTGCGCAAGGAATGGAAGGACACGATAGCGGGCGTGCTAATCGGCATAGTCCTCCTCTACCTCGTGCCCATCATAGCCGCGCAGCTTTCCGGCGGAAGCTATTGCGGGTGATAACTTGGCTCGTTTGAAATCCTATTGTCTAGCACTTCTCGCACTTTTCCTTCTAGCAGGCACCTCCCACGCAGACTCAAACAGCACAAGCTCGATAACGATTGACTTCAGCGGAATTACGAGCGCGATTAGCGCCCTTCCAGGCAAAATAGTGGATAGCTTTTTCACCTATGCTGTTTCGGGCCTTATGTCGTCCTCCCAGCAGCTCGTGGACGCCTCCTTCAAGTTTATGTTCTCAAACCCAGACCCGGCCTGGTTCTGCACGCCCTACAACGGCGTGATGGCGATAGTGGAGAGCCTTTATTCCCTCTCGCTAATGGCGCTTGCGCTCTACTTCATATTGCGCTCCAATGACGCGGAAGGGCGCGCAAGCGCGAAAAAGTGGATGGAAAACATGCTGGTGATGATAATCGTCCTGGCATTTTCCTTCCAAATATTCAAGGTCATGCTGGACTTCAGTGCCTATCTTGCTGCAAGCGCAGCCAGCGAGTCCATGAAAAGCATGTTTTCAACTCCCCTCAGCTTCTCCACGTCCGTGTTCGCACTTGTTATTCTCCTTCCAGCAATCGCGGGCATGTTCCTGACCTTCCTGACACTCCTGCTCCGCTACCTTCTCATCCCATTCCTGCTTTTCCTTTTCCCAATCGCCATCTTCCTCTATTTTACGCCCTTGACGCAAAGATGGGGCAAGGCGTTCCTAGGGGTAATAGCCTCCGTGGTGTTCATGACAGTATTCGACGCGCTCATACTGCTTGGGCTAAGCTCGCTCTTCAACTCACAAGACCCCAACTTAGCGGATTCGCTTGCGCGCGCGTTCGCCGTGCTTTTCGGCTTTGCGGCAATCGGCTTGGTCAACCTGCTCATGTTCGTGCTTGCTATTCTCTCCATAATATTGCAGAACAACACAGTAAGGAGCATTGTTGGGTTCGCGGTGGCGGGGAAAGTGCTGATGAGGTAAGCCACTAGAAAAGAGCAAAACAACCGAGTTGCGGGTTCTATGTGTGGTGTCGCTTAACGCCTAGGAAGTGGCGGGGCGCCCTACTTGCAATTGTTATGCATCTTCCACATTTCCTCATGCCCGATCGCCACTGCCCATTCTGGCACCGTGCATCCGGTGCCGTTTGCAGCAGCCGCCGTAACGTTGGGTGCGGGCGCCGGCGCTTTGCCTGCCGTTTCTTGCACGTGCGCGCCCATAATCGATGGCGCCAAGGCAGCAATAGACAGGAAAAATAGCAAAACCACTATCTGCAATGCGCCAATCTCCTGTATTTTTCCCTTCTGCCTTGGCTTGCAGGCGCCGCCTGGGCAAAGAACCGGGGCTTTCCCGGTAAGGAATGAGAATACCTTGCACCCCACACAGACTCCGAATGCCGACTCAAGGAACAGGAAAGCGAGGCATGAAAGGCAGATGAGAAGATTGACCGGACCGACCAGGTTGTTTATGACTACCAGGTAAAGCATTGCAATCGATAGCGCCAATCCGATTGACCATGCAAACCTTTTCGGTTCGGCAGCAGTGTATTCCGGCTCCTGCCCAGAAACCGCAAGCCTTCCGAGTATCAGGCTGGGGGAATACCGCGGGTTCACTGCAAGCCTGATTAGAAAGTCCGATAGGAAAAGGACCACGAAGAGCCTGACCGGAGAATAATCCCCGACAAGCCACGCGTGCATGAACGCAACCATCGCAAATGCAAACAGGATGCCTGCCCCTGCCCTGATTTCCCGCTCATTGAGGACCTTTACCGGATAGCCCTTCACCGTCTCGCCGAAATTGAAAATGCCTTCCATGCTTCGAAGTTGGCGGAAAGAGCATAAAAATCCGTAGCCTGGCGCAAGAACGAGCATCCGGCTCGATATTCGCTTTGCAATGGCGTTATCAGCCCAATTCTGCATTGCCCTGCTCTTGGCTGGCATTGCCAAATCCTGATTTGGCGAAGCTGCCGCTCACCCCCCAGCTGAAAACTTGTGGTTTTCAACGTTCCAGATTGTTTCAGCCAGCAGGCATATGGCGATGCCCAATACCGCACCCCCCAAGACGTCCCACAGCGTATGGACGCCGAGGTAAACCCTGCTGAACGCGACAAGTGCTGCAAAGATGGCATAAAGCCATTTTCCGGGCTTTTCCCTCAGAGCAGTTGCAAGCGCAAACGCCACCGCGGCGTGGTCGCTTGGGAACGAGAATCCATCTGGGCACGGTATTTTCGAAGCAGCCTCCAGGCAGGGCCTAGGCTCGTGCGCAAGCGCCTTCACGGAAAGCCCCATGAGGAACACTAGCCCGAGCGTCAGGAAAAGCCATTTGCGCTTCCCGCCGCGCTCTGCCATGAACGCGGCAAATAGCACAACGAATGCAAAGAACGCATCGTTGTCGATTATCTGCGAAAATGCCGTAAGCAAAGGAACGTTCCAGCTGCCAACCAAGGCGGTTATCGGGTCAAATGGCATCAATTCCCCTCAGGCAGCATATCCCTCTTCCTTTCGCGCAAGCATCATTGCGCCCGAAACAACGGCAATTGAAGCGGCTGCGCCAAAGGCGGCCATTGCCCCGAAAGCGGACCAAAGGAACCCGAACGCCACGCTTGCGGGGAGGTAAGCCGCCCCGACCGCGGTGCTGTACGCGCCAAGCGCCATGCCCCTTGACCCCTTTTTGACCATGCCGGAAATGTACGCCTTGTTGACAGACTCGTCCGCGGCAACAAATGCGCCATAAAGCGCGAAGAGCAGGGCAAACTCCCCAAACGAGCCTGCAAGCGCAAAGCCCATGCAAACCGCCCCGTAGAAAATGAACGAAGCGCCTATCACGTTTTTGCGCCCCACGATGTCCGAAAGCCTTCCCATGGGCACTGACAGGAGCATGTATGAGATATTGTAGATGATGTATAGCACGAGTATGCTTTCGGCTGGGATGCCTTCTTCGCTTGCCCGCAGGATGAGAAGCGCGAACGAGAAATAGGCAAGGGAGAAAAGGCAGGAGATTTTCAGGTAGGAAACGAAGCCGCTTGGAAGCGCCCGGAGCTTCTGCCAGAACCCAAGCGCTCTCACCCCAGCCTGCCTCTGCTTTCGCGCATCCGGCTCTCTCACAAGAGCCCATATCACGAGCACCGCAAGGAACGCGGGCGCTATCGCCGATAGGAATACTGCGCGGTAGCCTCCCTCCTCGCTTCCAAGCAAGGCCAGGATGGCAAAAGCTATCGCAGGCCCGACCACCGCGCCCGCGGTGTCCATTGCCCTATGGAGCCCGAACGCCGCCCCCCTTGCGCCTCTGGCGCTTGATTCCGCAATGATGGCGTCCCTGGGCGCAGTCCTGATGCTCTTCCCCACTCGTTCTACACCTCGGAAAACAAGCACGGATGGCCAGGCAGCGGAAAGCGCAATTCCCAGCTTTGAGAGGGTGGAAAGCCCATAGCCCGCAATCACGAATTTCTTGCGGCTGCCTCCCTTGTCCGAAAGGTGCCCGGAAAAAATGTCCAGCAGGGATGCCGCGCTGTCGGCTATTCCCTCTATGAGCCCGATTATCTCCTTGCCCGCCCCAAGGAAAGATGCCAAAAAGACCGGAAGGAGCGGGAAGACCATCTCGCTTGAAACGTCTGTAAGGAAGCTTGCCGCCCCCAGGGCTGCGACATTCTTCTTTACTCCCTTGGGAACGCCCATCATCAGAACACCGTTTTGTCAGCCGCCCGGCAGGACTTCGCCGGCAAGCTCCTTTATTTTCCTCTTCGAGTTCCCAAGCACCCTCCTTCCAAGCGGGGTTATGGCATAATACCTCCTCGCCTTGCCCTTCACGACTGCCTTCCTGCCCTTCAGGCAGCCCGCCTTCTCAAGCTCATGGAGTATCGGGTAGAGCGTGCCCGCGCTCATGGCATAGCCGTGCCGCCCAAGCTCCTCCAGCATCTCTGTCCCGTAAATCTCGCCCTCGCCCGCGTGGTGGAGAAGATGCACCCTGACGAAGCCGAGGAACAGCCTTTTTTCAATCATGATATCGATTCCCGATATCGGTTTTAATAACAATGTATTTAAGGCTTTCCCGCGCAGCTAAGGATTTGGTGGTCGCATGGCAAGAATTTCCGTGGTAATAGGCTCAAACGAGCCAGAGAAAGCATGGAACGCATTCAGGTTCGCGAACCTCGCGCTTGGCAAGAAGGATGAGGTGAAGGTATTCCTCATGAATAGTGGCGTGGAATGCCTTGCCGACACAGGCAAGTTCAATGTGAAAACCCTCTCCGGGAAATTCGAGCAGGACGGTGGCAAGCTGCTGGCTTGTGGCACATGCATAAAAAGCAGGAGCATGGGCGATGTTTGCGAAATCTCGAACATGGAAACATTCTACAATCTCTTGATGGAAAGCGACAAGACGGTTTATTTTTGACGATTTGCTGTTATTTCCCTGCTGAAATTAATCGCACCGTACGTCAATTCTAGTGCTTTTGCAGCACGGTTGAAGGCTGCTTACGGGCTGGCGTGGACGGTTATTGCGCGCGATGCGGTTCTGGGCATACTTGCAATCTTTCCTGTAAGGGCACGAAGCGCAGCCGCTTCCCGAAAACTGCTTTCTCAGGTGCAACGCTACCGCCGCAGCAGCCGCGGCACCAATGAAATAGAATGCAATTTCCCACATACACGCAACCTCAGAAGCCAAGCATCAAGCCGGTATTATAGAGCAGGAACGCTGCGACCCATGCAAACAGCACGTAATAAGCCGCCGCGCCAATTGCAAGCGCGGTGCTCCCCGACTCCCGGCGCAGCGCAACAATGGTGGCGATGCAAGGCACGTACAACAGCACAAAGACCATGAATGAAAGCGCGGAGAGGGGCGTGAAATGCGTTGAAATTGCCGATGACAGTTCACCCTCGCCCGCGCCGTATGCAGTTGCCATCGCACCAACCACAACTTCCTTTGCCATCCCTCCGAACATCAGTGAAATCGAGGACTGCCAGTTTCCGAAGCCAAGCGGCGAAAAGACGGGCGAAATGAAGCCGCCAAGCGCCCCGGCATAGCTTTCCTTCGACCCGTATCCGACCCCGTATGGCATGCTTGCAAGGAACCACACCAAAATCGAGCAGGCAAGTATTATGGTGCCCGCCCTTTTTGCGAATTCGGTGGTTTCAAGGAGCGCCTGGGAGGCAACGGTTCCCCACGTCGGCACCTGGTAATCCGGCAGCTCCAATGCAAGCTCGGAGCGTGGCGTGCGCAGTGCGAACCTGCGGAATGCAAATGCTGTCAACAGCCCTGATGCCGCCCCCAAAAGGTAAAGGAAAAGCAGCGCTGCCCCCTGGTTTGCCGCAAAGAAAGCGCCCGCGAAGACAAGGAATACCTGGAACCTTGCCGAGCAGGACATAAACGGCACCGCAAGCATGACGGACAGCCTGTCTTCCCTTGCCTCAAGGATTCTTGTTGCCCGTATTGCAGGGACATTGCACCCGAAGCCCAGTATGAGGGGTATCGCCGCCCTGCCAGGAAGCCCCGCCTTGCCCATCATGCCGTCAAGGATTACCGCGATTCTCGCAAGGTAGCCAGTATCCTCAAGGGCATGGAGCAGGAAGAAAAGCACGAATATCGCAGGGGCGAACACAAGCACGCTGCCAACGCCTGCGACGATTCCGTCCTGCACGAGGGAGCCTGCCCATGGCGGCGCACCTGATTGCAAAAGCGCCCCTGCCGCAAGGTCGCCTGCCGCCGAGAATGCCGCGTCTATCGCTTCAGTAACCGGGGCTGACAGCGTGAATGTCGCCTGGAACACGAGCCACATCACAATGATGAAAACGGGAATGCCCAGCCAGGGATTGAGGAGCGCGCGGTCGGCATCCATTCCAGCCGTACGTTTCCCCCCGCGCCGCTTCACCGCAGCCACGAGCGCGCGCCGCACAAATTCGTGGTCTTCCTTCGCGCCGTTTTCCTTCCCTTTTGCCAGCCTTGCGCGAGACGGCGTGTTTCTCCCCGCCTCGGCGATTTTTTCAGCCTCGGAAAGCAGCCTTGCAATGCCGTCGCCATCTTTTGCAGAGACAAGCACGAATTTTGTGCCAAACGCCCTCTCAAGCGCAACGGCATCTATAACAATACCCCTTCTCTCCGCCTCGTCGTCCTTGTTCAGGGCAACCACAATCCTGCCGCACTTGCGGAGGAGCGCAAGCGTGAAAAAGAGGCTCCTTTCAAGGTGGCATGCATCAGCCACCTGCACCACGACATCGAACCTGCCGCACTGCACGGCTTCCACTGCGGCGCGCTCCTCTGCCGAGAACGGCGTCATGCTGTAAGTGCCCGGCAAATCCACAATCTCGATGCGCCTGCCCCCCACTTTGCATTCGCCTTCCTTGCATTCCACTGTCTTTCCATGCCAGTTTCCAACCCGTTGCCTTCCTTTGGTAAGCCTGTTGAAAAGGGTGGACTTGCCGCAGTTGGGCGCCCCTACAAGGAGGCAGCGCATCATGCCGCGGGCGGCAGGACTCGTAGGGCGTGCGCCCTCCCCATGGCAGCTCATGCCGCCACCTCTATCTTTTTTGCCTGCCCTCTTCCGATTGCCAGCCTTCCCCCCAGCACCTCAAGCACAAGCGGGCCATGGTCGTTTTTGATGACGCGGACTTTCCCGCCTTCATAGATGCCAAGCTCCGCGAGCCTGACGCAAAGCGCGCACCCTGCGTCAACCCTCCTGATAGTCACTGTTGCGCCCTGCCTTGCATCGGAAAGAAGCATGGGCTCACCTGCAGATTTCCTTGCCGTGCGGGCATTTTTTCGGCATTCCGAGGAAAGCATCCAGCCGCCTTGCCGTCCGCTCTGTCATTGCATGCTCAAGGGCGTGCGCCTGCGCCTCAAGCTCATTCCCCTCAAGCCCCAAAACGTCGTGCAGGAACACCTCGGCGACCCGGTGCCGCAGGGCGACAGATTCGGCGAACTTCCTGCCCTTGGCGGTGAAGCTTACCGATGAATAATGCGACTTTGAGACGAGCCCGCGCGCGGAAAGGTATGCCGCCATCCTGCTTGCCGCAGGGCGGGAAACCCAGAGCGCTGATGATATGTCCACGAGCCGCACCTCTTTCCTGCCGGGCTTTGCGTGGGACAGCTGGTAAAGCGTGAAAAGGAAATCTTCCGCGCCCCTGCCGAATGCCTTGCCGCGCATGCGTTCCCTTTGCCGCGAATGAATATAAAGTTAACCTTGATTAACAAAAACAGGGCGGATTGGCGCTTGCGCGCCAGGGGTGGAATTATGACGACCATCGCAAACTTCGAGCTTGAGGATTGGGAGCTGAAATATCTGGCAGCAAGGCTGCGCGGCAGCACAATGCGCTCCATAAAAGGGCACCTGTCGCAGGACACTCTCCCCCAAGCCGCAGATGCGGAGATACTGAGCGTTTTCATATACTCTCGTGTCGGGGAAAAGGAGCTTGCCGCAATGCCGAAGCTGAAGCTGATAGCCACCCGCTCCACGGGCTTTGACCATATCGACCTGAAGGCGTGCGCCGCGCGCGGGGTGAAGGTGTGCAACGTGCCCGACTACGGCTCGGAAACCGTCGCCGAGCACACGATGGCGCTCATCCTTGCGCTCACCAAGAAGCTTGTGCCGTCAATCGAGAGGACAAGACGCGGGGACTTCACCCTTGGAGGGCTTCGCACGTTCGACCTGGAGAAAAAGACACTCGGCATAATAGGGCTTGGGAAAATCGGTAGGCACACTGCCAAGATGGCGCGCTCGTTCGGCATGAAGGTCATTGCCTATAGCCCGCACTCCGACGCAGCCCTTATGAAAAAGCTGCGCTGCAAGCCGGTCGGCCTGGACGAGCTTCTGGCAAAGTCAGACATCATTTCCCTGCACGCGCCCCTCACCAAGGACACTCGCCACATGATAAACTCCGAAACGATAGCCAAGATGAAGGATGGCGTGATACTGGTGAACACCGCAAGAGGGGGGCTGGTGGACGCCAAGGCGCTTGTCGCCGCGCTTGACTCGGGCAAGATAGCCGCAGCCGGCCTTGACGCGCTGGAGGAGGAGTGCAACATCAAGGAGGAGAGGCAGCTCCTCTCCCCCCAGTTTGCCGGGGAATGCGACCTGAAGGCCGTTCTTGCCAACCACATGCTCCTGAACAAGCCAAACGTGATAATCACGCCGCACAACGCATTCAACAGCAAGGAGGCGCTTGAGCGCATATTGGACACGACCGTTGACAACATAAAATCATTCCTGGCGGGCAACCCGAAGAATACGGTTGGTTGAAGGGCAATGCCTGAAGTGGCGGCTTTCCTAAGCCGGGTCAGGCATAAAAATCAGCTTTATATAGCCCCGAAGGCAGAATAGAAGTATGCACTTCAAGCCGCCGCACAGGCAGAGCGTAGGGCGCATTTCCACGGTGGGCGCTGCCCTCTTCCTTACAGGTGCATTTTTACTTACTTCGGGCATATTTACAAAGGCATACTCGCAGGAAAAGAAACCAAAAGGGGGTGATTCCACGCTGTTGATGCAAACCAATCCGTCCTTCAAAATGCCAGAGGTAAAGAAGGACACTACAACAAAAACGATGGAATCGGTCCCGAAGATTGTCGTCCCGAAATACTACAATCCGTGGCCAGGCACCCTCACGGATTCCATGTTCGTAAACAAATCGCCTGACTTGCAGGCATACAAGGAAACGTGGATGACGATGGAGGATAAGCACTCTCCATTCGGATGGCCAAAGAGCAAGATAGCCCCTCGCAAGGAAGAGGTAACTGCTGCGTGGGAAGATGCAAAGATGATGCTGAGGATTGCCTTTATCAGAGG